>Ga0075530_1000847_pt1 | contig 14645 bp, 14 predicted proteins | sample NGEPerD_2_FD_75101 | JGI IMG/M metagenome (GOLD analysis project Ga0075530, IMG submission 75101) | Arctic peat soil microbial communities from the Barrow Environmental Observatory site, Barrow, Alaska, USA - NGEE PermafrostL1-D | ecosystem: Environmental > Terrestrial > Soil > Wetlands > Peat ...
AGCGAAAGAACTTTCCGGTGCCAATGGCACTTCAATAACATCTCTGGCATTGCTTACCTCATCAACGCCACCCCATAGCGGCGTTGATAGAAGCCCGAACAATAGCCCCAAAGAGGCCACGAGCCTGACACTTACACGGATACACATTGAAGATCTGTAAGCATATCGCAATTTCCGATTCCTTTTGCGTGTCATTTCCGAATCCATTCCTGCAACCTTAAACGTTGGCCGCCTGGGCACTGCCACTTTTTTCCACACATCCATACTTTAGATCAGAAACAATTCAGGGAATGTTAATCCTTCAAAAATATTGTAAAAGAGTGTTGCGAAGTGTTCGGGGCATTGTAATGATCCGCACCAACCAAAACTCAGGAACTGAACGATGGCCTTAATTGACAGTATTATTGGTGCAACCGGGCAATGGATTTCCACGACAGATCCCAAAGCTACTCTGGCGCAACCCTTGGAGTGGCTCAAGAAAACCGGAGGTTATGCAGCCGTTAACCGCATCATAGGTCTGTCGATTCCGTTCGCGCCCCGCAACCGGTTCAGTGTTGAAGAAGTAAGCCCCGGCTACGTGCGTGCGCGCATCCAGCTTAAAGGCAACAAGAACCACTTTGGCAGTATGTATGCTGGGGCCTATTTTCTTGTGGCGGAAATTCCTGGTGGGGTGTTAACACTGTTTGATCTTGGCCCGGCCTACACACCAATCCTGAAAGAAATGACCCTTCAGTTTCTGCAGCCGGCCAATTCCGATGTCACCGTGGAGTTTTCCCTGTCACCGGAAGATGTTGCTGCGATTCTCGCCGATGCCGACGCCACCGGTCGAGCGAAGTTCACGCTGGAAGGTGAACTTCGCGACATGGATGGCAACCATGTTGCTACATCAATCGCGCAGTACCGGGTTCGCAAGAAGGGCTTTCAGCCGGCTGTATAAAGGAAAGCTGGAGGTGTTCCCTCAGGCCTGGCCCAGCTGGGCAATGGCGGTGAGGAAGATTTCACCGTATTTCTCCAGCTTTGCAGCGCCCACGCCACTCACGCCCGCAAGTTCATCAAGCGTTTGTGGCTTGCGCTCAAGCATGCCAAACAGGGTGGTGTCGTGGAAAATAACGTAAGGCGGCACGCCCTGCTTATCCGCAAGCTCCTTGCGACAGGCCCGCAGGGCTTCCCAGCCGGCGTGATCTGTCACCTGATCTTTGACCGCACTGCCAGACCTTCCGCCTGAAGACCGGCCAGCCGACGTCTTAACAACCGGGTCTTTACGCAACTCAACCTTATGTTCACCTTTTAGCAGCGGTCTGCATTGCTCAGTCAGCTGCAAAGCACCATAGCCTTCCGGATCTGCCCGTAAGTAGCCGTTGGCCACCAGCTGTCGGAATACCGACTTCCATTCGTTAACAGAAAGCTCGGTTCCAATGCCGTAAGTTGATATCTGATGGTGCCCCGATTGCAGAACCCGTTCGCTTTCTGAGCCACGCAGTACATCGATCAAATAGGTAACGCCAAATCGTTGGCCGGTACGGAACACACAGGATAGTGCTTTTTGCACAGCAACCGTGCCATCCCAGGTTTCGGGCGGGTTCAGGCAGGTGTCGCAGTTACCGCAAGGTGTCTCAAGCTCGTCGCCGAAATACTTCAGCAGGACTTGCCGGCGGCATTTCGTCACCTCACAAAGACCCAGCATGGCATCCAGCTTTTGCCGCTCGACCCGCTTGAAGTGATCATTGCCCTGAGACGCTTCCAGCATCTGCCGCAGCTTGATGACATCCTGCAGGCCATAAACCATCCACGCGGTAGAAGGCTTGCCGTCGCGGCCGGCCCGGCCGGTTTCCTGGTAATAGGCTTCCAGGCTTTTGGGCAGATCAAGATGGGCCACAAAGCGAACATCGGGTTTATCAATGCCCATGCCAAAAGCGATGGTGGCGACGATAATCACTCCGTCTTCCCGCAGAAAACGCTCTTGGTTGTGAGCCCGGTCGTTGGCGGGAAGCCCTGCGTGGTAGGGCAGTGCGGTATAGCCTTTTTGTGCCAGCATCTTTGCGGTGGCATCCACTTTGTTGCGGGACAGGCAATAAACAATGCCACAATCTTCTTCATGCTCTGCTTTTATAAAGTCCAGCAACTGTTTGTTTGCATTTGTTTTTGGAGCTATCCGATACTGAATGTTCGGGCGATCAAAGCCACTTATAAAGTGCCGCGCTTCTGTGAGAGACAGCCGTTCGGCAATCTCCTTGCGGGTACGCTCGTCCGCGGTCGCTGTCAGCGCAACCCGGGGAATCGCCGGAAATTCGTTAGCCAGCACCGCCAGTTGCAGGTAGTCGGAACGGAAGTCGTGCCCCCACTGGGAAACACAGTGCGCCTCATCAATGGCAAACAACGAGATGGAAGCATTGTGCAGGAGTTCAAGGGTGCGGGGCTGAATCAACCGCTCTGGCGCGAAATACAAGAGATCCAGTTCGCCTGTGCTCAGCGCATATTCTGTGGCGCGAGCCTGCTCAAAATCCATAGTGGAGTTCAGAAATGCCGCCCGTACACCCAGCTCACGAAGTGCCGTAACCTGGTCCTGCATCAGGGCGATCAAAGGAGAAATGACGATGGCCGTTCCCGAGCGAACAAGCGCAGGAACCTGGTAGCAAAGCGACTTACCACCGCCAGTGGGCATCAGCACCAAAGCATCCCCGCCGGAGATTATCTCGTGGATAATCTCCCCTTGCAGCGGGCGGAAGGTTTCATATCCAAACACCTCGTGCAAAACTTGCTCGGGGCTTCTGCCTGAGGTGGTTGGGCGCTGAGCAGAAAGCTGTTCAAAGTCCTGGTCGGGATACATAGAATAACCGGTTGATCGAGATGCTGAGGTAAAATATTTCAGAATATATCGCCGTAAAAAATGCCGTGACGGCGCGGTAGCGGATCATACCAGATCCAGCACAAGGAATGGCCGGACAGACTACTTTTAGGGAAGCAAACCCACGGAAGAAACGATACAATGCCGCGTTTCAAACTACCGCTTCACGGCTCACCATAATCGTTACTGACAAGAACAGGGCATTCATGCAGGAATTTGACGCCATCCGTCCCTATTCGGACGAAGAAACCGGCCCCGCAATTCAACGGTTGGTCAACGATCAGGAATTTCTCGACATGGTGGGGCGCTTCAAGTCGCCGGCACTGGCACGCTGGGTCCCAGCGCTTCTGCGTTTATTTACCCGCCGCTGGTTGGTTAACCGTTTTGGCCATATTTCAAAGGTAGACGACCTTCAGGCCGGGCTTTCCGGGTATATCGGTGACTTAATCGAAAGCACCACCACGCGCGTTACCACTAGCGGCGTCGAAGGCCTCAGCAAGCAGGGGGCTTATCTGTTTATCTCCAACCACCGGGACATTGTATTTGATCCTATGGTGGTCAATTACCTGTTGTTCCGCAACGATCTACGCACCACACGCATAGCGATTGGAGATAACCTTCTCGCCAATCGGGTGTTTGCCGAAATGATGCGGCTGAACAAGAGCTTTATTGTTCACCGCGATATGACCAGCCCTCGTGAAATGCGTGATGCGTACATCACACTCTCCGGTTTCATCAACCACAGCATCGCCAATAACGAGAATATCTGGATTGCCCAGCGCGAGGGGCGCGCCAAAGATGGCCTGGATTTCACGGATCCCGCGATCGTCAAGATGTTCTATATGAGCTGCAAAAAGAGCGGCTTGAGCTTCGCCGAAGCAATGAACAAACTCCACATCGTTCCGGTTTCCATATCCTACGAGTACGATCCCTGCGACGGCGACAAAGCCCGCGAACTGGAAACCAAGGCCCGCGCAGGCAGCTACAAGAAAGCAGAGGGTGAAGATACCGAACAAATCATGAAAGGCCTGACAGGCTTTAAAGGCCACGTGCACGTTCACTTTGGCACTCCAATCATAAATTCGCCAGAAAGCGCCAAAGAGTTTGCAGCGCTGATCGACGGGGAAATACACGCCAATTATCATCTGCACGCGTCTAATCTGGTGGCCTATGACAAGCGCGGGCTTCATCCCCGAGGCATTAACGATCAGGAGACTGTTCGCGACTCTGTAGTAACCGCAGGAAACTGGTCCGAGGAGGACATGCAGATCGCCCGCCTGGAAATGGAAAAGAGGCTGGACGCTTGCGATCCGGCTAGTCGCCCCTACTTATTGGACATGTATGCCAATCCGGTTCAGACCGCGCTGGATGCAAGTGCCAGACAAAACGCTCCGGATTAATCCGGATAATTCTTTTTCTGAAAAGCGAGGTACTGCGTGCAGGATCTTCAGTATATTGAGCTAGAAACCCGAGCCAACCCGACAGCCGCCGTAATATGGCTACACGGTCTCGGTGCCAGTGGCCACGATTTTGAAACCGTAGTGCCGGAGCTCGGTTTACCGGACGACGCTGCCGTACGTTTTATATTCCCGCACGCACCCAACATGCCAGTCACCATCAATGGCGGCATGAGCATGCCCGCCTGGTATGACATCAAAGCGATGGATATTGACCGGATTGTGGACACCGACAAGCTGATGGATTCGGCTCGCGCTGTGGGTAAACTGATCGATCGGGAAATCGAACGCGGCATTGCTTCCGAAAACATCGTTATTGCAGGATTTTCACAGGGTGGGGCGGTTGCCTTCGAACTCGGCCTGACATACCCGAAACGGTTGGCCGGCATTCTGGCACTTTCCACCTACTTCGCCACGGCGAAATCTGTGAAGCCTTCAGAAGCAAACGCAGGCATTCCGATCAATATCTATCACGGAACCTTTGACCCAATGGTTCCCGAAGCGCTTGGCGTCCGCAGTGTGGAAACACTCAAGGAAATGGGCTACGAGCCAGCGTATATGACCTTCCCAATGGAGCACAGCGTGTGCCTTGAGGAAGTTCAGGAGATCGGGCGCTTTATTCGCAAGCACGCTTTATAAGCACCGATAAAGACGCACCGGCATTCAGCTACGCCAGAATGCCGGTGAAAGCACAATAACCACGCTCAGAATCTCCAGCCGCCCCATCAGCATGCCAACTGCCAGAATCCACTTGGCGGGATCGGGAAGGGGGCCGAAGTTCCCCGCAGGACCGATGATGTCACCCAACCCTGGCCCGACGTTGGTCAACGCTGTAAGTGCACCGGACAAAGACGTGATGAAGTCCAGCTGCATAGCGGCCAGCGATACGGTGATGAGTAACAGACACAGAAGGAAGATAAAGGTATAGGCAATCATTGAGGCGATAATGTCGTCACTGACGGCCCGGCCGTTGTAGTTACGGGTAAGCACGGCACGCGGGTGCAGCAACCGGATCATCTGCTCACGGAGCACGATCAACGAAAGCTGAAAGCGGAAAATTTTCATGCCCCCTGAGGACGAGCCTGAACACCCACCGATAAACATCAGGAAGAAAAACAGCACAAACGCCAGCGGCCCCCAGGCAGAATAATCCTCTGACGCGTAGCCGGTTGTTGTTACCACAGACGTAACGTTAAACAGCGTGGCGATATAATTATGGATAGGATCAAAAGGCACCGGAGAGACAGCCCACCGGTAAAGCGAGAGAAGAGCAGGCACCACAAATAGAATGGTTACAAACATCCTGACCTGCTGGTCCCTGAACAGAACCCCACGCTGGCCGTGTAACTCCCTTACAAAAAGAAAGAACGGCAAGCTGCCGATCATCATGAAAAACGAAGCTTCCACCAGGATCAGGTCATTGAACTTGCCCATGGACAGATCCGATGTAGAAAAGCCTCCGGTAGAAATACTCGTTAACCCGTGGTTAAACGCATCGAACAACGTCATGCCCGACAACCAATAGGTGACTACGGCAATCGTCGAGAATGCCAGGTAGACAAAAAGCAGTCCGCGACTGAGGGTTTTCATTCTGGGAAGGGCTTTGTCTGTCCATTCCGACGATTCGGTGGCAAACAGCCGCATGCCACCCACACGCAGGAACGGCATTACCGCCACAAACATGCCTATGATCCCGATACCGCCTATCCACTGCAAAATAGAGCGCCAGAGCAGCAGATCCCTGTCCATGGTATCCAGACCGCTGAACACAGTCGCACCTGTTGTGGTAATACCGGAAGCCCCCTCAAAAAATGCATCCGCTGCTGAAATGCCATAGTCACTGAGGTAAAACGGAAGGGCAGAGAGCAGGGCGATGATGAACCAGGAGGACACCGTAAGTACGAACATGTACCGTGGTTTAAGATCCCGGGGTTGCCGATAAGTGGATACAATACCCAACACGCCAATGCCGAAGACAATGGCTGCAGATTCCACAAACGACACCGCATTCGGCGCTTCCGAGCCGAGCAGCAGAAATACCGGTAGAGTCATGAATATGCTTAACAGCACAAACATAACGCTTACAATAAAAACAACAGGATAGAGGTTTCTCAATGGATGCCCGAGCTAGCTGAACTGAGAGACTGAACCGAGAGAGCGCGTCAGAATACCTGTGGGGGGGCTCATCCGCAAGGTAACAAGTGGCCTGCAGCTTTATTAACCAGCTATTAAAACACCGTCAGTAAACGCGTAATCACGGTTCTGGATGTGGAAAAGTGGCGCGGATTGATGCAGTCTCAGTAATTCATATCAATCCGACCGACCCGGGAACGCAGCGTTGAACCATCTTGCCCATCTGTTTCTTGCCCCGAACTCGCCTGAAGCGCGAGTCGGAAGCGTTCTTGGCGATTTCACCCGCGGTGTGGATCTGGCAACGCTCCCGTCGTCCGTGAGGCTGGGCGTTCGTCATCACTTCGCAGTAGACAGCTACACCGACAGACACCCCGATGTGCTGGCCAGCAAACGGCTTTTTTCCGGGCAGCGCCGAAAATTTGCGGGTGTTGCTCTGGACATCCTGTACGACCATTTTCTTCTGCGGCATTGGACCAAGTTCACCGATGCCGACCAGAACACCTTTATAAACGACGTTTATATTGAACTGCTGGATAACGAAGGTCTGATGACACCCAATATGAGCAAAACAACCCGCCACATGGTGTCTCACGACTGGTTCGGATCCTACCGCGATCTCGACAACATCGGTTATGCGCTGGACAGAGTGGCTGAGCGCATCCGGTTTCAGAATTCATTTGCCGGAATCATTGAAGAAATACGACCATTGCACTCTGAACTTGAAGAGCATTTTTTATCATTTTTCCCTGATTTACAGGAATTTGCAGGAGGAGTTGAATGAAGTTTCTGATCATTTTGTCACTCGCTACGGCGCTCATTTTGCCGACGGAAACGCTAGCAGGGGCGGCACCGAAGAATGAGAGCGCGGCTCCCGAGACTCTCGGATTCGTGGAGTGGGTAGTGATGAACGACACCGGCCTGAGGCTTAAAGCGCGACTGGATACCGGCGCCAAAACCTCATCGCTGCACGCGGTGGACGTAGAAGAGTTTAAAAAAGACGATCAGAAATGGGTCAAATTCCAGATTCCGCTGGCAGATCACAAGGATCATCCTGTCGAAGGTGATATTAACCATGAAGAAATCATTCTGGAGCTCGAGCGGCCGGTAGAGCGTACCGTCCTCATAAAGCGCAAAGGCGCGCCGTCGCAGAGACGTTACGTGGTGATGATGGATTTCTGCATTTCGGGCACCAGCCACGAAACCCAGTTTTCATTGACGGATCGCGGTAACTTTTCCTATCCGGTACTGCTTGGCCGCCGATTCATGAGGGACGACAATATACTGATTGACTCCGCAGACAGCTTTATCGCAAATAAGGAATGCGAGTACATGAGCCTTGAAGAACTGGTTGAGCAGCATCAGGCAAAAATCATCAAAGCCGATGAAACAACCTGACCGGTTTTATAAACTGAGAGCGCCTTTCATGAAGTTCAGAAACTTGTGATTGTTAGCGTGTGCGATATTGACCCTCAGGGCTTCATTACCGCACCTGCCCGATAGTTCGAACAATCGGCTCGGCGCCAGGAAGATGCCTTGTCGTGCTGCTTGAACGGTCAAGTCCATTGAGTCCACCCCCTCGGGCAATGGGCACCAGAGGTAATAGCCCCCGGTAGGGCTTTCCACGCGATCCATTCCTATCCCGTGCAGGGCAGACACAGCATCAATGCTGGCGTTGGCAACCCGGTCTCTGAGACGCTTCAAATGCCGGCGATAACGGCCGCGAACAATCATTTCATGAACCAGACGCTCGGTAATACCAGAGCTGCTCACTACCGTCAGCATTTTGATGTCCGTCAGCGACGCAATAAGTTCCGGCGTTGCCGCGATGTAGCCGCAGCGCAAGCTCGCCGACAAGGTTTTTGAGAAAGTGCCGACATAGATGACGCGGTTGAGTGCATCCAGTGACGCAAGATGCGGTGTGGCTTTCGGTAGAATATCGGCAAAAGGGTCATCTTCGATGATCACCAGATCGTACTTTTCAGCCAACGTAAGCAACCGGTGCATCTTCTGTAACGACATAGATGTTCCGGTAGGGTTATGGGCCATAGGCTGAACGAAAAACAGCTTGGGCCTGTGCGCACGGATCTTCTCTTCCAGCATGTCCAGATCCGGCCCGTCCGCTTGCCGGTTCACACCAACAACCCTCGCTTTTTGGAGCTTCAGCTTGCCGAACATAGGATAATAGCCGGGAGTTTCAACAAGAACCGCATCGCCGGCTTGTACAAAATGACGAACGATCAGATCCAGCGCATGGTTCGCTCCAAAGGTCATCAGGACCTGATCAGGGCTGGTACTGATGGATCTGTCGTTCAATGCGCGGGCAACGTCCTCCCGCAATACTTCCAGTCCCTGTGGACGGCCATATTCGAAGTCGTCGGAGTAGTCAGACGCATTAGAGGTGCGCTTCAAAAAGCGGCCAATTTCGGAGCTCTCCATCCAGGTAGCCGGTAGCCGCCCGTCGCCGGCACGCACTTCGTAGTGCTGGTTCAGCTGCTCTCTCAACAGAGACACCACGTCTACAGCCTCGTTCACATGCTCGGAACGGGCATTTGATGGGGCAGGGCTTGCGGACTGCACGTAAAACCCGGAACCACGGCGAGGGTGGATATAGCCGGTTGCAACCAACCGATCGTACGCGTCCGTAACCGTGTTCTTGGAAACCCCATGGCCTTCGGCCGCTACGCGTATAGAGGGCAACCGTGTACCGGATGGTAACCGGCCAGACTCGATCTGCTGAATCAGGCTGTCTGCAATTTGCTGTGCGCGCGAATGACTCATCGTTGTATCAACCTGAAAAGTGTACCAGCAATCGTGTTGGTACAGTCCGTGGTACACATGAGAGAACTGTCCCTTGTCGATTCTAATTGTCTGGCTTAGTTTGTACAGGCAGCATTGATAAAAATAAAGCGGGGTAGTTTTGGTGAACAGCGCCGACGAGTACACAAAAACAAAGATGGAGAATGAGATGAAACTGCAAATACAACAAAAGGCCCGGGGTTATATCCGGCGGACGATTGGCGGTTTTGTAGCTGCAGCAGCGTTGGCTTCCGGGGTTACTGTGGCAGCAGAACAACCTACCGTTAACTGGCGTATGCAGGCCCTTTGGGATGCAGGCACCACTCCTTACGAATTCGAGAAGAAGTTTGTAGAACGAGTCTCCCAGCTCACCGACGGGAAGTTTACCATTCGCTTGTTTGGCGGTGGCCAGCTAGTGCCGTCTGCACAAGCGTTTGAAGCTGTTCGCGGTGGCGCTTTCGAAATGATGAAGACTTTCGATGGATACAAGGCAGGGGCTATTCCCACCTTTGCGTTTACCAGCACTGTACCTTTCGGGTTCCCGGAATCTGATCAGTATGAAGCCTGGTTTTACGAAAAGGGCGGGCTGGAATTCGCCCGGGAAGCCTATGCACAGGCGGGGCTGTTCTACATTGCTCCCACCGTATATGGCCAGGAGCCCATTCACTCCAAGTTCCCGATAACCAAACCAGACGACATGAAAGGCAAAAAAGGCCGGTTTGTGGGGCTTGCCAGCACAGTCATGAGCAAATTTGGTGTCGCCGTAACGCCACTTCCTACTGCCGAGGTTTACCAGGCCCTTGAAAAAGGGGTGATCGATTTCGCAGACCGAGGTGATCTGACTGCCAATCTTGAAGCAGGTTTGGGAGAAGTCGCAAAGTACGTGATCGTGCCAGGCTTCCATCAGCCCACGACTGCGACCAGCTACGTGGCAAACCAGAAAGCCTACGACAAATTGCCGGAGTCCTACAAAGCCGCCCTTGAAGTATCTGCGCGGGAAATTTCGGGTTCACTTCGACAGCACATTATGGCGCAGGACGCAGTGGCTCTGGAAAAGTTCGAAGAGCAGGGTGCTGAAATTATCCATCTTGACCCGGCAGTGATTGCCAATGCCCGCCCAACCGCCATGGAAGCCTGGAAAGAGGCGGCTGGCGATGATGAACTCGCTAACAAAGTACTGCAGAGCCAGATCGACTTCATGAGGGAACTGGGCCTGATCAAATAAAGCGCCCGATCAGTTGTTCTCTGATCAGCCCGGATAAGGTCCGGGCTGACACTCCCCATGTGAGGCTTCCGTATGCTGATTATTAACGGCTACTGCAAAACCATTACACAGATCAACCGATGGCTGGCCATCGCCGCGTCGTCGCTGGTTTTCATAATGGTTGCGGTCATTTCCTATGAGGTAGTCGCTCGTTATTTTTTCGATGCGCCCACGGTCTGGGCGTTGGAGCTATCGACCCTATTGCTCGGCCCCTACTTTCTTTTGGCCGGGCCGTATTTTCTACATACTGCGGGTCATGTAAATGTCGACATTCTGTATAGCAAACTCTCACCGCGCATGGCGGCGATCGCCGATACAGGCATTTACACCGTGATTGTCCTGATTAGTTGCGTTCTTATTTATCAAAGCATTCCAATCGCCCAAAACTCCTTCGATTCCGGTGAAACGTCGTTTTCGTCCTGGAATCCGGCCATATGGCCCGTGAAGACTCTGATACCACTGGCATTCAGCCTGCTGCTGCTTCAGTCCGTCGCGGAGTTATTTACCGCACTTCAACGTATTGGCGGCAGTGCAGAGGCAAAAGTATGAGCTCCACTCTGGTCTTTGCCGCCATGTTCTTATCGCTCCTGCTGCTGTTACTGAGCGGGATGCCCCTGGCCTTTGTGCTGATCTCGCTTGCAGTGCTGTTCACCATTTTATTGTGGGGGCTGGACGCACTGGTATTGACGGTTTTACAGACGTACGACGTGATGACATCCGATGTGTTGTTGGCGATCCCACTCTATGTGTTGATGGCCAGCATTCTTCAGCGCTCGGGAATTATCGAGGCGCTGTACAAGGCAATGGAACTCTGGTTCCGGCGCCTGCCGGGTGGTTTGGCGGTAGGCACTATTGCGATCTGTACTGTGATGGCGGCAATGACCGGTATCGTTGGGGCGGCAGTGGCCGCCATGGGGATTCTCGCTCTGCCGTCCATGCTGCGTCGTGGCTATGACGAAAAGCTGGCGCTGGGCACCATTTGTGCCGGTGGCACTCTTGGAATCCTGATTCCGCCCTCCATCATCACCATTGTGTATGCCGCTACTGCCCAGATATCCGTAGGCAAAATGTTTGCTGCCGGGATAGTGCCAGGGATGGTGCTATCCGGGCTTTACGTAAGCTACGTGGTTATCCGAACCATGCTCAAACCCAGCCTTGCGCCCACTCCGGAACACATCGAAGTGAGCTGGTTTGAAATGTTCGGCTCCTTGAAATCGCTGTTTTTACCCACCCTGATTGTGTTCAGTGTTCTGGGCAGTATTTACGCCGGGATCGCCACGCCTACGGAAGCCGCTGCGCGTTACCACCATGATCATGTGGATCACCATAGGCGCCAAAATCTTTGTTTCGATCTTTACCGGGATCGGAGGTGCCGATTCGCTGCTGATGTTCATTGAAAACCTTGAACTCAACCGTTGGCTGGTGCTGCTGGCGATGATGGGCCTTCTCGTTCTATTGGGCCTGTTCCTGGATGAAATCGGCATCATTCTGCTGTGTGTACCGGTGTTCATGCCAATCATCAGTTCGTTTGGTTTCGATCCAGTGTGGTTTGGTGTGTTGTTTCTGATTACCGCACAAATGGCATATATCACTCCGCCATTCGGCTACACGCTTTTTTATATCAAAGGGGTATTACCGCCAGGAATTGGAATGGAGACTGTCTATCGGGCAATCCTCCCATTCCTCGTATTGCAAATTCTGGCGCTGATTCTGTTCATGTTGTTCCCGGACCTGGTCACCTGGCTGCCCAATCAGCTATCCCAGCGCCTGGTTTCCTGATTCTTTAATGGCGGAGATTGATTCCATGTCTACCCAAAATTCTCGTATTTCCGGTTTTCACAACCTTTCCATGCACGAGCGCCTGGAGAAAGTCATCGAAGTGGCTGGCCTGGCCCCAGACGTTGCAGACCACATGGGCAACACGGGCAATCTGGACGCAGAGATCGCAGACTCAATGATTGAGAACGCCATCGGGACCATGAACATTCCCATTGGCGTTGCGACCAACATGATGGTGGATCAGCAGGATACGTTGATTCCGATGGCCACAGAGGAGTCTTCAGTCGTCGCGGCGGTATGCAACGCTGCGCGCCAATGTCGGGACTCCGGAGGTTTTATCACCTCCATGTCGGGCTCACTGATGATTGCCCAGATTCAGTTGGTTGATGTGCCCAACCCGGAGTTTGCCCGTTTGCAGATCCTGGAACACAAAGCAGAAATCAAGCAGGTTTGCGACGAAACCGACCCGGTGCTGCTCAAGCATGGTGGCGGATTCCGCGACGTGGAAGTTCGTGTTCTGGAGGGCCGCAAGACGGGCACCATGGTGATCACACATCTTATCGTGGACACCCGGGATGCCATGGGAGCCAACGCCGTGAATTCCATGGCGGAAGCCGTTGCACCGCTGATTGCAGAATGGACAAGAGGACGAACTTACCTGCGTATTCTGTCGAATCTTGCTGATCGCAGGCTGGCGAGAGCACGTGCAACCTGGACGCTGGATGCGATCGGGGGCGAATCAGTACGTGACGGTATCCTGGCCGCCTACGAGTTCGCCGACATCGACCCATACCGTGCTGCCACTCACAACAAAGGCATTATGAACGGCGTCAGTGCGGTAGTGCTCGCCACAGGCAATGACACCCGTGCGGTTGAAGCCGGTGCTCACGCATACGCAGCACAAACCGGCCGCTATCGTTCGTTGAGCCACTGGGAGGCAGACCGTGATGGCAACCTGACCGGCATGATCGAAATACCCATGCCGGTGGGGTTAATAGGAGGGGCAACCAAATCTCATCCTACCGCACGCATTGCCCTGGATATCATGGCCGTTAAAAGTGCGGAGCAATTGGCACGCACCATTGCTGCCGTTGGGCTGGCACAGAATTTTTCCGCCTTGAAAGCCCTGGCGACCACCGGAATCCAGAAAGGCCACATGGCTCTGCACGCCAAGAATATAGCGGTGATGGCAGGTGCGCTCGGTGCAGAGATCGAAGCCGTGGCGAAAGATCTGGTCAGATTGGGGAAGGTGAGGGTGGATATTGCTGAAGAACTACTCGAAAAGCTACGCGGCTGATCAAGCGGAACACCTCGAGCCCAATTAATCAGGGTGCGAGGTGTTTTTCAATAAAATCGCTCACCAAGCGCAAAACAACATGTTGTTGCTCCCTGTGAGGGACATGCCCGCATTCTTTTAGCAGCTCCATTACACAAGGACCGGCCGGCAGGGATGTGTAAAGTTCCGGGTGCGCGACCGACCCGAACTCGTCGTCCTCACCGTGAATTGCCAAAACAGGGCAGTTAACCCGGGCCAAAGTCTCGTGCAACGTCCAATGTTGAAAGTCTTCTGAAAGCCAGGTATCCGTCCAGGCACGCAGAACCCAGGCCGCCTTTTCACCGTGATACTTTTTAAGCCGGTCTATCTGACCGTCTTGCGCAAAAACCTGTTCTGCGCCCCGAATACCTTCCACCGTACGATCCTCAACAAACGCCTGAGCCGCTTCAGTAATGAGCGCAACACAGTCATCGGGAAAGGCAGTAGCACACACCGCAGCCATGGCACCGCCAACGCTGTGCCCAAAGGCGATGAACTCTCCTATGCCAAATTCATTGCGTATAGCTGTGAAAGGGCCGTTTGCTTCATTAATGATGAAGTCTGCTTCCAGAACATCCGTGCGGGGATACGAACGCCCGAAGCCGGGCCGGTCGTAGGCGATGACCTGGCGGCCGAGGGACAAAGCCAGCTGTTCGGGGAAATCACGCCACAGCTCAACGCTTCCGAGTGAATCATGAAAAAGCACAAGGGGCGCATTATCCGGAGAGATGGAATCCGCAGCAGGCGTCCAGCTCTTTACATAGAGGTTACCGGCAGAGGTAGAAACATAGCGTTCGTGGGTTGAGATCGAAGGCATTGGTCTTTGATTCCTGTCAGGAGCATATGATCAGAGAGCAAGATAGTTCAGGACCGGCTGGGATGGAAGGAATGGATGGACTACCATAGATTTTGCTGAACCCGCCCTAATTATTCATGAGTAAACTGTCGTGTCGTTTTTGAACCTTTCTTTGTTGTCCGCTTTTATTCCGACCTTCTTTATGGTGTCGATCACACCCGGTATGTGTATGACTCTGGCATTGTCGCTGGGTATTACTA
>Ga0075530_1000848_pt1 | contig 14645 bp, 10 predicted proteins | sample NGEPerD_2_FD_75101 | JGI IMG/M metagenome (GOLD analysis project Ga0075530, IMG submission 75101) | Arctic peat soil microbial communities from the Barrow Environmental Observatory site, Barrow, Alaska, USA - NGEE PermafrostL1-D | ecosystem: Environmental > Terrestrial > Soil > Wetlands > Peat ...
CTTTCAAGCAACTGGGCCAGTGATCTGGAGTTTCCACCGATCTTCCCGTCACAGGCGGCCTATGGTCGTGCAATGCGCGTTGGGAAAGGGAGGATCTCTCGTGGCTAAGAAAGCACTTACGTGGATCGCTCCGAAAGACAGCAAAGCTCATCAAGTGTTCATTTCAAAAGCTGTTGAAGCCGGATTCTCGGCATCGCTGGTCAGGGATTTTTTCTATCAGATTAACGCCCATCCACGGCTAATCGCGTTTGCCCAAATCAGTCGGAATCTCATTGAGGTTCTGAGGTTTCCTTGCGATGTATGGAAATGTCATGAAGACGAAATCGATCCAGGGGCGTGGCGGACTCTTTGCCTGTGGGTAACTGACAATTGTTCGGCGTCAACTATCCTGTCCGCAGTAATGCCGACAATTAAAACAGGATCCACATTATCCTCCCATGCTTCATTTGGCAGACTGGCAGCCAACTAGAAGTCTATGGCTTGCTGCTACCGTCCTTGCTTTTATCGATCTTTGTTAGCTTATTCTTTGGTAGTTTATAGGTATCCCGATACCTGAATCTGATGAATCCGTAGATTATTATAACCCCTGCAAGCAGGGCGGCCATAAAACAGGCAAGCATAGTGAGTACAGTATGTTCCATAGTTCAAGTCGCCCTGATGTCTGTGCGTTGGTACAACGTTGCAAGCGTCCAATGCGTTTTTTCTGGTAAGAATACAAGCTGCCAACTTCGTGCGCAGTTAAAATAATGGGCGTCGGATCGGCGCCATTTTCGGGCTTTTTGATCTAAAACCGATTCGTCAATGCTGCTTGGAATCATCTCTTCGTTTGCGATCATATTCCGGACTTTACGCCAGGATTTGCCTGCGGATTGCATGTTGTTGCGTTTCTGAAATTGTTTGACGGCATGAATCGAGATGACGACGTCTCCAATACTAGTGGAGTAGACCGGCGCCTTTAGCGGTTGTGTTGAGATGTCGATTGACTCGGACAAAAACATTGTCCGAGAACCCCAGTCCAGCCCTGAAGCCAGGTGGCGATCAATTTGGTGTGGATCGGCTTTACTGCGTTTTGGTACAGACAGTAGCGCGTCTGAAAACTGTGTTCGGAACCAGTGCAAGTGAGAAAGGTAGCACTCATATTCCTTCTTTGGATGTTTGATCGCTTTCCGAATCATTCCTCTAGAAAGCTTCACCGCTAACGCCTCTCCGGTGCGGTCGCGCCCGGCAACCTCTGTAACTTTAAGCAAATGATGGAGTGCTGAAATCTCAGCGAGGACGATCTCCCGATATGCTGGAATTGAGTTAGAAGTTGCTACGCTAATGATTCCATACTGGAAATCGGTGCACCAATATACTCTGTAGCCTTGTTTGTGTTTTGTCGTTTGGACAGAAAGGTAGGGTGTTTTGTGCATGCTGCCTCCAAATTGGCTGTTTACATGCTACTTACGGCAGGAAGCGGTTTTGAAAGAGGCGACTTTCATTGAAGGTTCCGCAACCTGGTTTGGGGCTACGGAACACAATTCTAGTTCAGCCTCTTAGTATCAGGCCCAAGGGGACGGTTTCTTTACGGCACTTCCTAATCCAGAACTGTTTCTCAGGGATAAAGCTGAGAGACTCCGTCGAGTGACCTGCATGGATGGCAGTTTTCCTCATGGCGCTGAGGATCGACGTGCGTTGAGTTCTGATCCCATGGAATCCGGGATAGCTCATCAATCTGCCCGTTAGCAGTTTTGCCCGTTTGAGGTCTCGCATTCGGACAGCCTGAATACAGGACTCCCGTATGTCTTTATAAAATTCTTGGTTGAAGAACCATGACCAAGAACCCTTGTCTCGACCACCTCCGCGCATGCCCGATTCCCTCCGAAGAATGAGTTTGTCATATTTTAGCGGTTGGCCAGGCTTTGCCTCTAACATCTGTTCTAGCTCATGCACTGGCCCCATGCCTTTTGTCGAAAGCAGAATGAAGTGAAACGTCTTATCCTGACCGGGAGAGTCAAGTTTGTATTGTGGGAGAAACAGGACTAGGCGGGATCGTGCAAGACCCCGACGACGTTTGCGCTCGAAGTCGGTTTTTGTGTCGATAATGCCGTAATGCTGAGAGAATTTGTTGATGAGCTTTGGCGTTTTTTTAAGCGGGAGAGTAAAGTGGACCCCATATTCCGGACAGTAGTTTAAGCTGTACGCCGATAGGGAGAAGTAGCGTCATGACTGAGAAGAAGAAGCGGAAGGTCCACAGCCCTGAGTTCAAGGCAAAAGTAGGGCTTGAGGCCTTGAAGGGCGTCAAGACGATCAACGAGATCGGGCAGGCGTATGGCGTGCACCCGGTGCAGGTAGGGCAGTGGAAAAAACCATCCAGGAAGAAGCCAAGCGCCTGTTCGAGGGCAAGCGAGGCCCCAAGGCGGTGGTTGAACACCAGGAGCCGGAGCGACTCTACAGCGAAATCGGCAAGCTCAAGATGGAGTTGGACTGGCTGAAAAAAAAGTCCGGGATCACTCTACCGTGAGCCGTCTATCCTGGGTGGCACCGGGCGAAGCGCTCTCGGTCGTTCGGCAGTGCAACCTGGCAGCGGTGGCACGCTCGACCGTGTATGCACGCAGTCACCCTGCTGCCGTCGTTGATGAGAGTGCGCTGCTGTTATGTGGCCTGATTGACCAGGAATATACGCGGCACCCCTTTTATGGCAGCCGCCGGATGGTGGTGTTTCTGAACAACGCAGGGTATGCCGTCAACCGCAAGCGGGTACAGCGGCTGATGCGCCAGATGGGACTGGCAGGGATGGCCCCCGGCCCCAACACCAGCCGGCCCCATCCAGAGCACCGGATCTACCCCTATCTTCTGCGCGGCGTCGCCGTGGTTCAGCCGAACCAGGTTTGGAGCACTGACATCACCTACCTCCGTCTGGCGCGCGGTTTTGCCTACCTGGTCGCGATCATCGACTGGTACAGCCGCAAGGTCTTGAGCTGGCGGCTGAGTAACAGCATGGATGCGGCATTCTGTGTGGACTGCCTGGAAAAGGCCCTGGAGGCGTATGGCAGGCCGGAGGTCTTCAATAGCGACCAAGGCTCGCAGTTCACCAGTATCGCCTTTACCAACGTGCTTAAACGCGAAGGCGTTTCGATCAGCATGGATGGCCGGGGCCGAGCGTTGGACAATATCTTCGTTGAACGGCTCTGGCGGAGCGTAAAGTATGAAGATATCTATCTGAAGGGTTACGGCAATATGTGTGAACTCATCCTCGGATTAACGGAGTATTTCACCTTCTACAATCGGGAGCGTCCGCATCAGTCGCTGGCCAACCAGACACCGGCCCAAGTCTATGAAAGCGCTCAGGGCGGCGGAGCACTGATCTTGGACAAGTACCCGAAAAAAGGAAGTCCAGAAACCACGAAAACGGGGCAGCGCCGTCCAGCTGCGGATGTAGTTAAAAGCACAGCTTAAACTCATGGTCTCTTTGTCTTGACTATGGGGTCCACTTTAGAGTACCTGCTGTATACGTGCAAAATCCGTGCGATACGTAGTGACTAACGGTGGATAGGAGTGACTTACGCGATACATGAACAGGAAAATTAGCGTGCATAGTTTGGCCTCATACGGTTGTTGTACAAGCAAACTACGAAACCTGTGAAATTACAGTGTGAACCGCAGTATCTGCGGTTCACACCAAAAAGAGATTCCAGTTTCTCGACGTGTAAATTCACGACGGACGTAGTTGTAACGAGTTGTGGGTAACGCGGCACGCAGCAGCGTGCTAGCCGCAGGCGGCCTGGCCTGATGCTGATTCGAATTAACGCGCAAATCGGAGTCAGCATCAGGCCAGGCCGCCAACCTGCCACTGCTGTTGCACGAGTACGTGCACGGTCAGACTGCCATCTGACCAAGTCCGGAATTGCTATACCGGACTAAGACGCTGCCGAAGCCGGATGCCCGTAATGGGGCTCGTCCGGCTACGACGGGCGCTCGAAGGTGAAAATCCTTCGTTCGACCCAATCCCCACTATGTGGGAGGTTGGGCGACGTGGAAACGGGAGCCGTGGCGACACGGTCAACCCTGGTATTGCCGAAGCGGTGAAAATCCACATTTGGGGGTGCTCGAAAGGGTATTACCAAATCTCTGCTGGTGGGCTGCTGAGGGCGTCGAGAGGCGTCAGGGGTAGGAGGCGAAAGCTGGACTACTTGGTACTTTCCGGGGCAACCTGGGAAGATCGCTGTATAGCTCAAGCCAGTAATTGCGCCGGTAGACGGCGCATCAGAGTAAGAAAAATGCGAGCCAGTCGCCACCACAGAAGTGGGTGGTAAACAGACACTGGAAGCTGACATTGTGAGTAGAGGAGCTGCTTTGGAATCTCGGGCCCTCGAAATCTGAAATGAAAGGCCGGTACGGCCTAGCAATGCGGTGAGGTAACTGGCGGTATGATCGACGGCAATATCTAACACGGGAACCGGACTGAACTGCTGTATGGGTGGCACCAGTAGCGATAGTTCAGAGCGGGGGAGACTAGCTGAGTAGGGTTTGAGCAAATCGGCTGATCTGTTCTTGGTCGAAGTGCGAATATGGATCCGGGTAGCACCGGATTTCCCGAAAGGCTGGGGTAAGCGTCGAAAACAGTGTGGAGCTTGGCGGCTCCTGGCAAGAAGGTGATCACTTTCTGAGTGGTATCAGATTGTGGTTTGGCGCAACCGGTTGGCTCCGGTTTTGGTCACGGCTGTAATGCAGAGTTTTAATCGTGTCCGCAGAAAAACGCTTGTGCGTTTCCTGATCGCAAGTGAATTTCGGCGTCAATACAACAGCGCGAGGCTGTTGTTTATTACCCCGCTTCTATCTTTCTTGGTAGAAGCGGGGCTTCCTAATAATTCATCTACCGTAAGTCAGTCTCAGGGACACACTTGGGAGGAGGCGGGCGATGGATCCTGATTATGAAATTTCAGCAGACGGTACTTTCCAGTACACCCAAGAGGGTAAGGAAAGGTACAGGAACATGTTCGCAGATCACGATCTCGATCTTAACAAAATCAACACCTGGACGGTTCATCGAGAAGCGATCGAATACTGTGCGGTAGAGGCGATTAACGCGTTGGCGCACACCCAGATATCGAGCCTGGACAAAAACAATCTGCTGGCTGTGATGAGGGCATCTGATAACGGGCAAGCGAAGGCGTTGATCCGAGAAAAAGAAGTTCTGGAAAGGCGAAGCCAGATTCGCTTGGTTTAGAGAGTGTGCATTGCAGCATACCAAGAGTGCTGAACTGCAAAGTGAGCTGCAAGGTCAAGATGAACGCGTGACATGGTTAGCACGCATCGAAAAGACAAAGGATTCACGATGACTGAATACGTTTTTTTAGACACCGAGACCACGGGCCTGGATGATGACGCACAGGTAGTAGAAATTGCGATTGTAAACCAGGCCGGGCAGGTACTTTTTGAAAGCTATTGTAAACCAACGGTTCCGGTCGGTTCTCGCGCCCAGGCGGTGCATGGTATCGGAATGGATAAGCTGTCGATTGCGCCTGGATGGCTTGAGATTGCCGACCAGGTAAAGGCTGTTCTGATCAGCAAGAAAGTGGTGATTTTTAATGCAAATTTTGACATCCGGGTTCTGATGCGCACTGCTATAGCCCAGGCGTACGATTTACCAGACGAAGACGATTTTTATGCTGCCTGTATTTGGATTCGGGATCTCGACACGTACTGCGCGATGCAAAGGGCCGCCGATGTTTACGGCGCGACAAACAAATATGGCACGATCAGCCTGGTTAACGCAGCCGCAGCAGCGGGCATCAAGTTTCAGGGGCGCGCGCACAGTGCCGCAGGTGATGCGGCGACTACGGCCGCACTGTGGGCCAGAATGTGCGAAGTTGAGCCGTTAAATTAGCGTGTTTTTATACATAGGTACACGTTATCCTGAGTGCTAGAGCAGAGTGCCGGTGATATTCTATTTCCGGCTCGTCTGATGAGGCTACAGCCGTTCATATGTGCCGGGGCGACTCGAGCGCTGGCCTGAGTGATACCAGCCCAGCGGTATAATTTACCAAGGAAGGGCTTGGTTCAATTCGCAATACGATTAGGTCATCCCTGATGTCTGTTCGATTTGATCCAGCGAACGAATAACTTCAGAGCACTGGAAGTGTTTGGTGTGCTCACGAATGTTGTCCGTTAGCTCACGCGGGGAGTAAGTTATGGTGACACCTATTTCGACAGTAGGATGAAAACGATGTTTTTTTGTTGACTGCAATAACTTCTACGCAGGCACTGAAATTGACTTATGAATGATGAGGGGACAAATCCCTCATAGCGATTCTTGCCTCGCACACCAACCTTTGATGTCTTTTGCATACCAGCGCCTACTGCCTAGCCTTTTTTTTGATGGGAGCCGAAAACCTTTCGGAAATCCTGGAATGTAGAAATAGTTTTTTACCACGCTGTCCTCACTTACCTGCAAAAAGTTTGCAACATCCGAAGCAGTCCAGAGAGCATCTTGCTTCGAGGCATGCACGGTCTTTATAAGCTCTTTCAGGAGCAGGCTCATCTCCACTAGACTTTGGCTATCTCCATGGGTTTGTGGTTGCTCGTGGCCTTTGTTCATAGTCACCCCTTAGGTTAAAAGCAGGTTCCAAGGGCTACGGCATTCAGAAAATTACACAGACTTTCAGTCAAGTTTTCGGACTAGGTCTGAGGGGGTTGGCACGTAATAGACAGACTGCAGAATCTTCAGATCCAAATGGCCAGAGATTTTGGCCAACTCCATAGGGCCAAATTTTTGAGCTAAACGAGTGAGTGCGGTTCTTCGGGTGTCGTGAAAGTTGAACCCTTCTAGACCCGCTTTCGCTCGAACTTTTCTCGAGAGTGCATCTCGTTGTGAGCTTGTAACACAAAATACCGTTGGATCGCCTTTTGTATGATCCAGAATATGGTTCAGAATTTTCAGCGCTTTGGATGAGAGTGGAACCCAGCGAGGGACCCCCGTTTTGGTTTCTGGTATATGGACTATGCGATTGCCGAAATCGATGTCCTGGGTTTTCATGTTGCAGATCTCGCCCCCTCTCATCGCGGTTTCCGAAGCAAAAAGAAACATGGCCCCGACACGGCTTTGCACGGTTGTTGGCGCGCAATTGAAGTTGAATCCACTTGCTTTGGTATATGCCTTGATCTCGGTATCACTGATAACCCTATCCCTTGGTCTGTTTTCGCGTGGGCGTGATACGCCTGCCATGGGATGGCTGTTTAGCCACTCCCATTCCCGCCATGCGAGCTTGCAAGCATGCGTGAGCAGGTTGAACTCGCGATTAACGGTGGAGCCAGAGACTTGTTTCAGTCGCTGGTCTCTCCAGGCAGAAAAATGACGGGGCCCGATGTCTGTAAGCCGTATGTATGCTAACAACGGATCTCTCATCATCCGGTTGAGCCTAGTGACTTCCCACCGGGCTCCTCGCTTCTTCGGTGAGACATCATCGCGATATCGTTTCAGCAAATCGTGCATGCACGCGTTTGGTGGCGCGGCACCAGGGGTGTGGTGACCGCTTTCGATTTCGTGCTCAATTTGATTTGACCAAGCAACCGCATCCCGTTTGGACCGAAATGTTTTTGATCGCCGCATGCCTTTCTTGAAAATATCTGCCCGCCAACCGGTAGCGGTTTTTTTATAACTAGCCACTGAGATTCTCCTCACATTGGAAAACTCGAATGCGACGGCCAGTGGTTGGGCTCATACGCCCAGGTATTACGGATTGGAGGATATTAGGGGAAGGCGAATCTGTGTCGTGATGGTGTAGTGATTGGTTTTACCAGATTTTTCCGAATTTAAGAAAATCAATGGGTTACAAATCGCGATCTTAAAGGGAGTGTCGGCTGACCTGGGTGGCGATTTCACCTTTAAAACAATAGGCTACGAATTTCTAGGGGGAGGTAACTGGTGCCCTCGGCAGGACTCGAACCTGCTACCTTCCCCTTAGGAGGGGGACGCTCTATCCAGATGAGCTACGAAGGCGCTTCTTTCAGAAGGTCGGTATGATAGCGGTCTGAAGCTTATGGCTCAAGGTGTTACCGTGATTTCTGATTGTCTGGGAGTGTGCTTTGTCTGACCCTTTCTCGTTAAGTATCGTTGTGCCGGTCTGGATGGAGGCGGCAGGCGTTGTGGAAACACTTGAAGCGCTGCAGTCGCTGCGTTCAGCGGGGCATGAGGTGATTGTTGTGGATGCTGGTAGCACCGATGGCACGGCCAGGCTGGCAAGCCCGCTTGCGGATCGGGTGGTTCAGTCAGGAAAGGGCAGGGCCGTGCAGATGAATGCGGGCGCCTCCGTTGCTAAAGGCGGTGTTCTACTATTTCTGCATGCTGATACCCGCCTTCCTTCAAATGCACTGAGTTGCCTGAGTGAGTTTTTTTGCAGTGGCAAAGCCTGGGGCCGTTTTGATGTGTGCCTGAGTGGTCAGGGTGCGGTGCTCCGGGTGATTGCCTGGTTCATGAATCAGCGCTCTCGGTTAACGGGTATTTGCACCGGTGATCAGGCGTTGTTTGTGCGCAGGGAGGTTTTTGAGGCCCTGCACGGATTTGATAGCCTGCCGATCATGGAAGATATTGAGTTTTCCAGCAGGCTCCGCCTGGTTTCTCGTCCCTTCTGTATTCAGGAACCGGTGATTACTGACAGCCGGCGCTGGGAACAGGGGGGTGTCTGGCGCACGATTTTTCTTATGTGGCGTTTACGCTGGCGCTACTGGCGCGGTGAATCGCCGGAAACGCTTGCTCATTCCTACCGTTCGGACGTTCGTAATGGCACAGACTGAATTTCCCGATGCCCTGTTGATGCAATTCGCCAAGTGGCCGGAAGCCGGTCGGGTAAAAACACGCCTTATTCCTGCGCTGGGTGTTTCCGGGGCGCTGGATGCGCACTTGACGCTCACGCTTGCTGTGCTGGATAACCTGTGTGGCTCCGGCCTTCCTGTGCAGTTCTGGTGGGATAGAGAAGCAGAGTCTGTGCCGGCGGATGCGCAGGACATTGTTCGCACTATTGAGCAACGGGGCCTGGCACAGAAAGTACAACAGGGCGCTAATCTGGGCGATCGCATGCTGGGTGCGCTTGGAACCGGTCTTGTGTCCCACGGTTTGGCTCTGATCGTGGGCGGCGATTGCCCTTCGGTTGAACCGGATTATGTTCATCAGGCGGTGGTCGGCCTGCAGGAATACGATGTGGTTTTGGGGCCGTCCGATGATGGTGGTTACGTGCTGATTGGCGCCCGCCGGGTGGTCCCGCACATGCTCGATGGTATTGAGTGGGGCACTGAAGGTGTTCTAGAGCAAACCTGCCAGCGGCTGAAGGAGTTGGGGCTCAGCGTTGGTTTGCTGGAGCCCCGCTGGGATGTGGATGAGCCGGAGGACTGGGCGCGTTTTCAGCTCACTTATCGGTGACTGGCGGTTGCTGCAGGATAAGGTCGCGGGCTTTATTAGCACTCAACCCTTCTCCCCCTGTAACGACGCGCAGCGCCCGGTCCCGGTTTAGCACCGAATCCCTGAAGGTGGTTTTCAGCTCCTCAAGGCTGACTGTTTCGACAGCTTTCGCGAGCTTCTCACGGGAGTCGAAGCCATCTGAGTCCCGATCAATTTCGCGCCAGTAGCGTCCAGAAATTTCTCCCAGCTGACGGTCCTGCTCCAGAATGCTGCTGATCACCGCCTGCTTTTCGCGCTCCAGGCGCTCTTCACCCAGATTGCTGAGAGTCGTCTCAAAGCCCACAGTGAACTCACGCACAGCCTGGTCGATGGCCTCCTGGCTGGCGGTAGGGGATTGAACCACGAAGCCGAGGGCCGGAGTTTCAAGCATCTCAAACGGCGTTGCGTACACAATGTAGCCGAGCTGGCGGGTGGTGCGGATCTCTTCATAAAACGGGCTGCTGATTATCTGCGCCAGCAGGTGGAACCGGGCGCGCTCTTCAAAGCTGGTATTCTTGCCCTGTGTGTAGAGTGTGTATCCGGTATCCGGATGGTCTACGTTCAGGGAGACCAGCATTTCCTCCGCCGGCAGTTTGCGGACATGGCTGCGCTCTACAGGTACAAAGTCGCTCTTGCCAAGAACAATGGCATCAATCTGCTGAGCCACGTTAAGTGCGTAGGACTCCGTGATATTGCCATGAACCAGCAGTATTGGGTCGACTTCCGACAGCAGCGCCTCGGCGAAAGACATAAGCTCGTCCAGGGTCACCTCTTTGGCAGCCTGCAGTTTTTCTTCAGTGCTCCAGGTGTCCTCAAGCAGCGCTGCCTGGATGAATTCCGATGTCTGCTCCACCGGGCGGTCTTTGGCTTTGTTCTGCAGGCTGTCTATCAGGTTTTGCCGGGCAATATCAAACCGTTGCCGGGTGATCTCCGGCGCCGAAACCTGCATGAGGATGCGGTTCATCAAGGTGTGCAGTTTGTCGCTGTAGCCGCCGACGCGCACGGTGATGCCACGCAGGTGCGGGTAAATGCTGTAATCCAGCCCGGCAAGGCGTGCGGAATAGGCCCAGGCGTTCAGGTTGTTGTTGATGCTGTCTACCAGAAGCCGCGTCAAAACATGGCTGCGCGCTGATATTCGGGCCGCCGGGGTGCGCAGGCTGAAAAATACGTTGGCTTTTGGCGTGTTGAAGCGGGTGTCCCGTGCAAACCAGATAGCCATGCCGTCCTGGTTGCCCAGCAGTTCGGGCTTGCTCATGGTTTTACCCGGGACCATGGTCAGGTTTTCCGGTACAAACGGGTTGGGTGAAGGAAGCCGAAGTGCCTTGGTCAGTGGGTCTGGTGCTTTGGTTCGGAGTGTTTCCGCGTTCAGGGGTTCAATTTGCCAAGGTGTTTCATACCACTGAGTCAGGTTCGGGTTCTTCAGTTCGGGCTGCGGCGCCAGTAAATAGGCCATCACGTTATCCGGCGTCAGCCGGGCAAGAATATCCCGGTACTGATCCGGCGCGTAACTCTCCATCAGCCAAGGCGCGCTGAGAATGTCATCTGCGGGGTAATCCTGGAGTTGGCTCGACAGGCGCATGGCCTCATGTACGGGCTCACCCTGTTCGCGAAAGCGAAAATCGATTCGTGCCAGCCGCTGCATTTCTTTAAATCGCTGCTGGCTGATGCCTTTTTCACGAATGATGTCGATGTATCTGAAAACCAGTGGCAGGATTTCTTCATGCCGGCTCAGGCCCTCGGGCGTAAGTGCAATGCTGATGTCCAGTGTCGCGTTCTCACCCGTGTCCATACCAATGCCTGCTGACAGGCTATCCGCCAGGCCGCTCTTCTTGAGCACATCAAAAAGGCTTCCTGGTCCTTCATGGCCCAAAAGGTTGGCAATGTAGCTGGCTGGTTTTGTACGGTAGTTTTCCTGCTGAGATGGAATCGGGAATGACAACGACAGGCTGCGCACATCCTTGATTGCTTCCGCCGTTACCTTCGCTGGCAGTGCGTTGGTTTCCAGCAGGCTGGCGGTGTGAACCCGTGGTTTCAGATTGCGGTTCTCGATGGCGTCGAAACGCGCCCGTACCATGGCTTCAAGCTTGTCCAGCGGTTGCGGGCCATAGACCGCGAGGGTCATCAGGTTTGCGGAGTAACGGGCTTTCCAGAACCCGATCAGATCGGGCCGAAGAGGGTTGTTGTCGGTGTTTTCCAGCGTGGTCAGGTTGCCGACGGCGAACTGGTGGAATGCATGCTTAGGGTTGCTGGAAGCTTTCTTGACCGAATAGAAGCGGCGGCCATCTTCCTTCTGTTTGGCACTGAACTCCGAATGAACCGCGTTGCGCTCGCGGTCGACAAGCTCGGCGGTAAACAAGGGTGCCGCAAACTGCTGGGCGAAGCGATCCAGCGCGGACTCCAGGTAATCGGCTTGGATATCAAAAAAATAGTTGGTATTACGAAAAGCGGTAAAGGCGTTATGGCTGCCGCCGTGGCTCTTGATGAACTGTTGATACTCGCCGGGCTCTGGATACTTTTCGGTTCCCAGAAACAGCATGTGTTCCAGGAAGTGTGCGATGCCCTCCCGCTCTTTCGGATCATCACCGCTGCCAATGGCCACGTTCATGGAGGCAGCGGCTTTGTCTGCGTCCTTGTCGGATACCAGAATGGCCCGTAAGCCGTTGCCCAGCTCGATGAAGCGATATTCGTTGTTATCGTTCGGGCTCTTCTCTGGCGTTGGTGCTGCTGAAGCAAACGAACAGAAAAATAACAGCACAAGCAGCGCAAACAGATTTGCCGTTAGCACCTGTGTTCTGGCGTTCAAGTGGATACCAATACGCATAGGACCTCTGTTATCCGTTGGAGAGCTTCTGAAAGGTCTTCAGTGCATCATGGCTTTTCGGGTGTTTTCGGGCTGTTGATCCAGAGTTTTGCGCGCCAGATCGGCCGCCTTCTCGCCATCAAGCTGGCCGGAAGCAATCCGTTCAAGCACCGTTGCCATGATAGCGACGGATTCGCGGTAATCGGCAAACTCTGCCTGGAACGCAGTGTCGATTGCCTGGTAGACCGCCTGGATTTTCTGTTCCCGGTCTCCGGAATCCTTCGTCGTGTCGTTGATGGCTTTGAGGCAGGCACGGGCAATACTGATGTAGCGTTCGGTGTTCAGGTTTTCGTTCTGCATTGTCTGGATTCCGGATATCACTGGATCTGTGAAAAAGACTGACGCCTGAAGAGGCAATAAGTTCCGGATTATCGCATTGCTGGCAGGCTGTTTCATTGCTTTGAAGTAATTCATCGTCGGGGAGGGCGAGCGCAAATTACTGTGCTAGTCTCAAAACTGTTGTGTCGGCAAAAAATACAGGCACAACTGTCGGTTTTTAGAGTAATAGCTCTAGTTAAAACAACAGGTTACCGAGTAAAAGCTCTAAAAAAGACCGATACATGAATATTGCATTTAAGTACAATGCCGGCCTTGCAGCGTCTTTATAAGACTTTGGTCGAATAAGGCCGGCATGGATATTGGGTAGTCAACAACAGAGCAGCAGGCAGGGTGGATTATCAATGAATTATTTCCTGACCGGTGGTACCGGGTTTATTGGCCGTTTCCTAGTGGAAAAACTTCTGGCACGTGGTGGCACCGTGCATTTGCTGGTACGTGAGCAGTCCCGCGGCAAGCTTGACGCACTCAGGGAGCGGTGGGGCGTAGACGAGTCCCGTGTTAAGGCCGTGGTTGGCGACCTGACCAGCAAAAACCTGGGCCTTGATGCCAAAACTCTTCAGGCCCTGACCGGAAAGGTCGACCACTTTTTCCACCTGGCTGCTGTCTACGATATGGGTGCTGATGAAGAAGCTCAGCAGGCCACGAATATTGATGGCACCCGGGCCGCAGTAAATGCCGCTGAAGCAATGAAGGCAAAGCGCTTCCACCATGTTTCGTCGATCGCAGCAGCGGGTCTGTTCAAGGGTATTTTCCGCGAGGATATGTTCGAGGAAGCAGAGAAGCTGGATCATCCGTACCTGAGGACCAAGCATGAATCGGAAAAAGTAGTCCGTGAAGAGTGCAAAGTGCCGTTCCGTATTTACCGCCCTGGTATGGTGATTGGCCACTCGGAAACCGGAGAAATGGACAAGATTGATGGTCCGTACTATTTCTTCAAAATGATTCAGAAAATTCGCCGCACGCTGCCTCAGTGGGTGCCGACGATTGGAGTTGAAGGTGGTCGCCTGAACATTGTCCCAGTGGACTTTGTTGTTAATGCACTGGATTACATCGCACACGCCGAAGGCGAAGACGGCAAGTGCTTTCACCTCGTTGATTCTGACCCTTATAAAGTGGGCGAAATCCTCAACATATTCTGTGATGCCGGCCACGCGCCTAAAATGGCGATGCGCATTGACTCTCGGATGTTCGGTTTTGTTCCGCCCTTTATCCGTCAGAGTCTGAAAAACCTGCCGCCGGTTAAGCGGCTCACCAGCGCCGTGCTGGACGATATGGGCATTCCACGTTCAGTGCTGTCGTTTATAAATTACCCCACTCGCTTTGATGCCCGTGAAACCGAGCGAGTGCTGCAAGGATCAGGTATAGAGGTGCCACGCCTTGAAGGTTACGCACCCGTGATCTGGGACTTCTGGGAGCGTCATCTCGACCCTGACCTATTCAAGGACCACACTCTGAAGGGTACGGTTGAAGGTAAGGTGTGTGTGATCACCGGAGCAACGTCCGGTATCGGCTTGGCGACGGCTGAAAAACTGGCGGGAGCTGGCGCTATTCTGGTGATTGGCGCCCGCACCAAGAAAAAACTGGACGAGGTGACCGCATCCCTGGAAGCCAAGGGTGGCAATGTGCACGCCTACCAGTGTGACTTCTCCGATATGGAAGATTGCGACCGGTTTGTGAAAACTGTTCTGGATAATCACGGCCACGTTGATGTGCTGGTAAACAACGCTGGTCGCTCCATCCGCCGTTCGCTGGCGCTGTCGTTCGATCGCTTCCACGATTTCGAGCGCACCATGCAGCTGAACTACTTCGGTTCCGTGCGTCTGATCATGGGGTTTGCGCCTTCCATGCTGGAACGCCAACGCGGGCATGTGGTTAACATTTCTTCCATTGGTGTTCTTACCAACGCACCACGCTTCTCGGCCTATGTGGCGTCTAAATCGGCGTTGGATGCATTCAGCCGATGCGCGGCTTCTGAATGGTCAGATCGGAACGTGACGTTTACCACCATCAATATGCCGTTGGTGAAAACGC
>Ga0075530_1000849_pt1 | contig 14603 bp, 17 predicted proteins | sample NGEPerD_2_FD_75101 | JGI IMG/M metagenome (GOLD analysis project Ga0075530, IMG submission 75101) | Arctic peat soil microbial communities from the Barrow Environmental Observatory site, Barrow, Alaska, USA - NGEE PermafrostL1-D | ecosystem: Environmental > Terrestrial > Soil > Wetlands > Peat ...
AGACGGTGCCAGTGGCGTCCCGTAGCATCGGTGTAGACCCGCCACCCCAACTGGGGTGCGGATGAAAGGCAAGAACCACCTCAGCCTCGCAGCAGCGAGGGGGACCAAGCCGGTTACGCCGCCAACTTTATCGACAGCATCGGTCACTAGCGGACTCTCAACCCGCACCATTTTAGGTCGGCTTGGCCCCCCGAAAGCGGACATCCTGTTCGCGTCTCAGTCGTGATTCACGCTCCCAAAAGGGAGCTGCGAATCATGCGCTATGAACTCAGTGATTACGAATGGAGCGTCATTAGGCCGATGCTCCCCAACAGGCCACGCGGCATTCCCCGGGTGGATGACCGGCGCATTCTCAACGGCATCTTTTGGGTGTTGCGCTCAGGCGCACCATGGCGCGATCTGCCATACGGGTACGGTCCCCATACGACTTGGCTACATCCGCTTCGTTCGCTGGAGGCGGGCTGGCGTGTGGGACCGGATCATGGACGCGTTGGCTGCCGCTGGCGATGCAGGCACCCTGTTGGTGCACGCGAATGATAGACGTATCGATCATTTGCACCGCCGCATCATGAGATGGTGAAGTGGTCCACGGGCAGCCATTGTATGATCTTAGCATCCAGCAAGGCGAAGATGCGCCCCAGCAAATTGGCCAGCCCTCTTTTCCCTTGTTGTGGAAATGGTGTGGAAATGCCTCACTCACCAACCCATCATGAGCTTGGTCAGTGAGAGCAGAAACACCTTGTTTTACAAGGTGGTGCCCCAGGCCGGATTCGAACCAGCACACCCTTGCGGATAACAGATTTTGAGTCTGTCGCGTCTACCATTCCGCCACTGGGGCTTTCGGGCCGGGAACATGCGGTAAGCGGCTTTCGGGGTCAACTAGGCCCGTTGCGCCGCTCTGAGAGCCGATGGACAAGGGCCGAGACCCCGGCTAAGCAAAGCGCCATGTTGAGGCGCGCTTATGATCGGGTCATGGAGCTCGCCGCTCATCGCAACGCGCCGTGGGCCCTAGCGGGCGTGGCATTCGTCGAGAGCTCGGTGTTCCCGATCCCTCCCGATGTGATGCTCATTCCCATGGTGCTCGCTGAGCGGCGAAAGGCTTGGCTTTATGCCGGGATCGCCACGCTCGCCTCGGTCATCGGGGGCGTGTTCGGCTATATCATCGGCTATTTCCTGTTCGAGACCATCGGCCAGCCGATCCTCGGTTTCTACGGCTATACGCACGCGTTCGAGGACTTCGCCAAGCGCTACAACGAATACGGCGCGTGGATCGTGTTCATCGCCGGCGTCACCCCGTTCCCCTACAAGGTCATCACCATCGCCAGCGGCGTGACGCAGCTGAACTTCTTTGTGTTCATGCTGGCGAGCGTGGCGGCGCGGGGGATTCGCTTCTTCGTGGTGGCCGCGCTGCTCTATTGGTTTGGGCCGCCGATCAAGGATTTCATCGAGAAATATCTCGGCATTTTGTCGATCGTGTTCGTGGTGCTGCTCATCGGCGGCTTCGTCCTGATCAAATATGTGATGTGAGCAATGGCTGATTCCGATGGCTGATTCCGACCGACTGGCAGGGCGCATGATGATGATCTGCGCCATCGTGCTTGCGCTGGCGTTGTTGACGATCTTGACGGCGCACGCCTTCGAGCAGTTCGGCGGCTATGCGCCATGCCAACTCTGCTTGAAGGAGCGCTACGCCTATTACTTCGCCGTGCCGGCGGCGCTCGTGGCGTTCTTCGCCGCGCGCGGCGAAAATTTCGGCTTCGCGCGCCTGGTGCTGGTCCTGATCGCCATCGGCTTTCTGCTGAACGCCGCGCTCGGGGTCTATCATGCCGGGGCGGAGTGGAAATGGTGGCCCGGGCCTTCGACCTGCGGCGGCGGCTTCGATCTTTCTTGGGGGCAGGGCGGTATCGTGGATACGCCCGTGATCCGTTGCGACGAGGCCTCGTGGTGGTTCTTGGGCCTGTCCTTCGCTGGCTGGAACGCGGTGGTCTCTTTGGGACTTGCCGTGATCGCCGCCTTTGGCGCATCGCGAAAAGGTTGATTGATGGCAAGGTGCCAAACAATTTGATCGTTCTTAGGAGAAAAGCGAATAAGTGATTGGTTTTCGTTTGCTCGTCCAACAGAGCCCGAGCATGATTAAATTATGGCGAGAATCACCCTTTCCTACGACCAGGCCGCCGAGGCCCAGCTCTTGGAGCAGATTCGCTCGCTCACGCTCCAATTAAACGAAACGCTTCGTCAGCTCACAGATGCGAAGGCTGAGCTCGAGATCCGGCACCGGATTGCCGTCGGGAGTGTTCCGGCCTGGCTGAGGCCGGCCAAAAATTTGTCCATTGCCCACGTCGTCGTGAACGCCCTCGACAGTAACCGTCCGAGTGGCCTCAAATTTGGTCAATTGGTCGACGAGCTTCAGCGTGCTGGCCGCGATGTCAAAAGGCCAAGCCTGACGGCCATCCTCGGAAGACTAAAGAAGGGAAATAAAGTCATCCGGCGCAACGGGAGATGGTTGACCGTCCACTACGAATACAAACCGGTGCCCGAAAAAGAATACGAGAAGGAGGACTAGCAGCTGAGACGAAGGCCATAAGAAGAGGGCCGCACGAGGCGGCCCTCAGACAAATCTCGGGGCAAACGCCCGCAAGATCGTCCTCACAATTCGAATCTAGCGCGCGTGCCCAGCCAATAGCAACCCATTCGGTTTGCTAGGCGCTGTCCTGCCCCTTGTTATCCACTTTCTGAAAGGGGTTGGGCTATGAAGCCTGAAAATTTGACTCACGCACAATGGCAAACGGCGCTGGTGATTGCGTCGTCGGTCTGCGATCCGATCCGTCGGGCGGGTGGCACGCCTGCTGATGCTCTTAACGCATTTGGTCTCTCCGATGTCGGCTTGACTTCAAAGGTTTGGTCTAAGGTGCACTACTTGATTGCGACTGCAGTTTATCGGCAGCCGGAATGTGCAGTAACCCGCGCCTCACCTCCTGCGCAGCAGAAGCTCGTGCGCTCGGCCGCTCACGCTGACTTCAAGGGAGAGTGATTGGCGCATGCCAAGGGCGCGCTGCTATAGCGGCAGGGACGGTTTTCCCTTGGAGGTCCCAAAAATGACCCTGATTCGCACGCTTTTTGCCGGCCTCGTGGCCGTTGCCTTGCTCGGCTCCGTGCCCGCCTCGGCGGCCGAGTGGACGGAATTTACCCCTGACGCGCTCGCCGCCGCGCAAGCCGAAGGCAAGCCCATCCTGGTCGATGTGTTCGCGGCCTGGTGCCCGACATGCCGGGCGCAGAACCCGATCCTGGTGAAGCTCACCCGCGAGCCAAAATACAAGGACCTGGTGGTGCTCAAGGCGGATTTCGACACCCAGAAGCAGGAGTTGCATCCGCTGAACGTGCGGAAACAAAGCACGTTGATCGTGTTCAAGGGCGACAAGGAGCTCGACCGTTCGGTGGGCGACACGAGCGAGGTCTCCATCGAGGGCATGCTCGACAAGACGCTCTAGGCGCAAAGCGATGATCGGGACACTCGGGTTGGCGCTTCTGGCCGGCGTGCTGTCGATCCTGTCGCCATGCGTCCTGCCGCTGCTGCCGATCGTGCTCGGCACGGCGCAGAGCGAGCACCGGCTCGGACCGGTGGCGCTGGCCGCGGGTCTTGCCCTGTCGTTCACGGCCATCGGCCTGTTCGTCGCCACCATCGGCTTTGCCATCGGGCTGGACACCGATGTGTTCCGCGTCATCTCGGCGGTGCTGCTGATCGCCGTGGGCACCGTGCTTCTGGTGCCGCGGCTGCAAGAGCAGTTCGCGGTCGCGGCGAGCCCCGCCGGCAGCTGGGTCGACGATCGTTTCGGCGGCTTCTCCACCGCCAGCCTTTGGGGCCAGTTCGGTCTCGGGCTGTTGCTCGGCGCGGTGTGGGCCCCATGCGTCGGGCCGACGCTCGGGGCCGCGTCGCTGCTCGCCGCCAAGGGCGAGAATCTCGGCCAAGTGGCGCTGACCATGCTCGTCTTCGGCGTCGGCGCGGCGCTGCCGCTGATGCTGCTCGGCTTCGTGTCGCGCGAGGCGATGATGCGCTGGCGTGGCCGCCTGATGGAAGCGGGCAAAGGCGGCAAGATGCTGCTCGGCGCGCTTCTCGTCGCGGTTGGGCTGTTGATCGCGAGCGGCGCGGACAAGCGGCTCGAGACGTTTCTGGTCGACGCCTCGCCCGACTGGCTGACCAACCTCACGACGCAATACTGATTCCTTTGTCATGCCCGCGAAGGCGGGCATCCAGTAACCACCGACGATCGCGAGCACGAAGACAGGGGGTGCTGGATCGCCCGGTCAAGCGGGCGATGACACGAAAAGAAGTGTGAGGGGGAGACCCTTACGGCTCCAGCTCGGTATCCCAGTAGAGATAATCGAGCCAGCTCTCATGCAAATAATTGGGCGGGAACAGGCGCCCGTTGCGGTGCAGCTCGAACACCGTGGGGCGGTAGGGCCTCTGCGCCGGCCACATCTTGGCCTGCGCCGGCATCACGCCGCCCTTCCTGAGATTGCATGGCGCGCAGGCCGCCACGACGTTCTCCCAGCGGGTTAGTCCGCCGCGGGACCGCGGGATGAGATGGTCGAAGGTGAGGTCCTGGTTGTCGCCGCAATATTGGCAGCTGAAGCGATCGCGCAAGAACACGTTGAATCGGGTAAAGGCGGGATAGAGCGCCGGCCGCACGTAGTTCTTGAGCGACACGACACTCGGCAGCTTCATCTCGAAAGACGGGGAGTGAACCGCGTGGTCGTACTCGGAGACGATGTTGACGCGGTCGAGGAACACGGCCTTGACCGTGTCCTGCCAGCCCCACAGCGAAAGCGGATAGTAGGAGAGCGGCCGATAGTCGGCGTTGAGCACGAGCGCCGGAAACGTGCCAGGGGGGGCGGATGCGGTTGCGACGTTCAAGGCCAAACGGTCCTTCAACTTGCCCGTCGCACTCGGGCCCTCCTTCTCGATGGGCCGGATACTATAAGGACGTGTCACGAATGTGAAGGGCCCCACATGCAGTGGTCCCGGTTGGCCGCTGCCCCTAGGCCGCTTTCGGTTTGCCGCGTAAATGGGCGTAGAGCAGGGCCAGAAGCACGAAGAAGACCGTGTGGATGACGGCAAAGCCCGCCATGCCGGCAGCCCCCAATTGATGTGACCCAGCGATGCCTTGGCCGATCGAAGGCAGCACGACGAAGGCGTTCGCCAGCCACACGATGGCGGCGTAGATCAGGCCTTTGATGAGGGGGCGTCCCGGCAAGACAGGTTCGAGGACGTAAGCGTAGAACAGGGCCATCAACAGGCCGACGAAGACGTGAAAGCCGGTCCTGAAGGCGCCGCTTGCGGTGGCAGGTGCGATCACGCCGGTCCAAAGATTGGCAAGACCGGCCAGCGGCGCCAGGTCGCCAATGATCATTTTCACGAGACGCAGAAGCCCGCCGCGCGCGGTGACGAAGCCGACCGCATCGGCGCCGGCGAGCAGGCCCGTGTTCACCGCGATGGCGATCGCGCCGGCCACCAGGGACGCGAGCAGGCGGGACGGCCCCAGTCGCTGCGGCGGACGTCGCGTTGCCATGGCATTTCAACCTTTGCCGTCACAATCATGCGCGAACAGACTAGGCTACTGCCGGTCGCGCGACATCGCCAAAGGAGGAGACTATGATCAACGGTATCGAGAAGGAGCCGGGCGGGTGCATCATTCCCGCGCTGCGCTACCGCAACGCTTCTGCGGCCATCGACTGGTTGTGCGAGGCGTTCGGCTTTACCGAGAAGATGGTGGTGCCCGGCGAGGGCGACCGTATCGCCCATGCGGAACTCACGCTGGGCAACGGCATGGTGATGCTCGGCGACAGCGAGACCGAATACGGCAAGATCCTGGACGCGCCGGTCGGCCGGGACCATGTGGCCACGCAAGGGCTCTACGTCGTGGTCGATGACGTGGATGCGCATTACGCTCGGGCCAAGGCGGCCGGCGCCGAGATCGTTCTCGATATCAAGACGCAGGATTATGGCGGGCGCGACTACACCTGCCGCGATCTCGAAGGCCATGTGTGGACCTTCGGGAGCTACGATCCCTGGCTGAGCTGAGCTGCGGCGAAGGCCTGTTTGAGAAAGTTGCCGCCCATCCGCAAGCCCTCACCGTCGATGCCGTGGCCGATGCCTTCGGCGACGTGCCATTCCACCGGCAGGCCGGCCTGGGCGAGCTGCTCGCGGGCCATGAGCATGGCGTCGACGGGGATCACCTCGTCCATTTCGCCATGCACCAGAAGAATGGCGGGGCCTGAGCCCGGCGCGGGCAGCGCCTCGACGGAGGCGAGCGCGCCGGAATAGCCGACAATGGCCGCAGGCGAGGGGTTGCGGGCGAGGCCGACGGCCAGCGCCATCATGGTGCCTTGGCTGAAGCCGACGAGGGCGAGCGCTCCAGCCGGCAGGTTGTGCTGCGTCAGCTCCGCATCGAGGAAGGCTTGCAGCGCTGGCGCCGCCCGCTTTACGCCTTCGGCGATCAGCGCCATGTCGCCGAGCGAGAGGTCGAACCACTGCCGGCCCATGGGCGCCATGCCGCACGGCTCCGGCGCGTTGGGCGAGACGAAGGCGGCATGGGGCAGATCACGCGCCCATTCGCGGCCCAGGCCGATGAGGTCGTTGCCGTCGGCGCCATAGCCGTGAAGGAACACCACGAGTTGCCGTGGGGACCCGCCCGCGGCGGGGGCGAGGCGCGGTCCGTCAAGCATTGGCGAGGTCATCTAGGCGGAGACCTGAACCGCTCGCACCTAGTCGCCCTCCGGCACGTCGTCGGCGGAATGGGCATTGAGCTGGCCGTACATCTGAGCGCCGATGTCGTTCAACAGGCCGAGCTGGGTCTCGATGAAGTCGATATGGCCTTCCTCGTCGGACAGCAGCTCCTCGAACAGATCCATGGTGACATAGTCCTCTTCCTTCCGGCAGGCGGCACGCGCTTCCATGTACAGGGCGCGGGCGCCGTATTCGGCCTTCAGGTCGCATTCGAGAATCTCTTTGACGTTCTCGCCGATGATCAGCGGATCGAGCTTCTGCAAATTGGGGAAGCCCTCGAGGAAGATGATGCGGGTCACGAGCTTGTCCGCGTGATGCATCTCCTCGATCGACTCCTCGCGCTCCTTTTTGGCGAGCTTGCTGTAGCCCCAGTCGTCGAGAAGCCGGTAGTGCAGCCAGTACTGATTGACGGCGGTCAACTCGCTCGTCAGCGCCTTGTTCAGATACTCAATGACTGTTGGATTGCCCTTCATGTCCCGATTCTCCTCTCAACCTTGGTGTTCATCATGACGTGTTCTTTTCTGCCCGGCTAGTCTCGGCGCTCGTTGGCTGAGCGGTGGGGGAGTGAGGCGGCCGAGCTTGGCCCCTGTTCGTCGTAGCCGACCATGAGCTTGGCGATGAGCGGCAGGCAGGTCCCGCAGGAGGGCCGCTTGCCCAGTTGCCGGTAGATCGTCCCTGGGGTGAGCACCACGAACGGATCCTTAGTGCGCAGTGCCGAGACCGCTTCGGCAATGTCGTCGGCCGTAATCATGGAGCAGGAACAGACAATCATGCCTCTCTCTAAGGGGCGCTGGCGGTTTGTCGTCAAGTCGTGCTGCGAAAACCGCCTAATGCGATGGCTGGAGGTCGGTTCCGGCTGGCCAAATTCAGATTAGGATAGTTCTAAATCGGGCCTGCAAGCGGAGGGTTCAGTTGGCGGCGGGGAGCGTCTAACCAAGCCATTGCTTAGCGCCTTGTAAACCAAGCAATTTAGCCGAGTTTTAAGTCGTATCTGCCATGTTCCGGAAATAAAGGCGAAGAACCAACGGGCGGGGCCGATCATGCAATCCAGAGATTTTCAGGCGAAGGATCTGTTCACGCAGATCCAAATTCTTGTCGATGGCCTCGAGGCGGAGCGCCAGGCCCGCGAGGCCGCGGAGACGGCCGACATGGCCAAGTCCGAAATCCTCGCGGTGATGGGCCGTGAGCTGCACGCGCCCATGGAGGCGGTCGTCGCCATGGCCGACCGGCTGCTCGCGAGCCCGCTCAACGGCTCGCAGCGGCATCAAGCGGAGACGATGGCGCACGCGGCGCGGAGCCTGCTCGGCACCGTCAGCGACGTGCTCGATTTCTCCAAGCTCGAGATCGGACAGGCCGAGCTTTCATCCGCGCGGGTCGATCTGCACGCGCTGGTCAGGAGCGCCGCCTTGGTGCTGCAGGCGCGCGCCAGCGCGAAGGGACTTACGAGCGGTGTCGACATGGGCGCCAATTGTCCCCGCTTCATTCTTGGCGACGAGGTGCGCGTCCGTCAGGTGCTCATGGGCCTGATCGAGACCGCGCTGCAATCGACGAGCGAGGGCTCGGTTCGGCTCTATGTCAGCGTCAACGATGCGCAGAGCCCGCTCACGGTGCGCTTCGATGTCACGGATACGGGTGCTGGTTTGACCGAGGCCGATCAGGAAAACCTGTTCCGGCCTTCGGCCGATCGTTCGCGTGTTGGCGGCGGGCTTGGCCTGCCGATCGCGCGGCGGCTTGCCCAGGCGATGGGCGGGGAGGTCGGCTGCGACAGCGCGCTCGGTCAGGGCACGCTCTATTGGTTCATGCTCCAGGCGGAGTGCGCGGACGACGAAGGCGAGATGGACGAGGCGCCTGTCGAGCAGGACGAGACTGCGGTTCCGAAAGAGGCGGCCCCAAGAGGCGCGGCCCCAAAGGCTCAGCTTTCAGGCCATGTGCTGGTGGTCGAAGGCAACACTGTGAACCGCATGCTGATCGGTGCCTATCTCGCTGAGTTCGGCTTGACCCACGAAGGGGTCGAAAACGGCGCAGCGGCCATCATGTGCGTTGCAGCCCGGCCCTACGATCTCGTGCTCATGGATATGGTGCTGCCGGATTATGACGGCATGCTCATCGCCAAGCGCATCAGGTCCTTGCAGGCGCCATCGTCGGACGTGCCGATCGTGGCGCTGACCGCGCACGACGCCACGGACGGTGACCAGGACTATGTCGCGGCCGGCATCAACGCCTGTGTGCCGAAGCCGATCCAGGGCCGCGCGCTCTATGCGGGCCTCGTGCCGTTCCTCGACGCGCCGATGAAATTCGACGCGCCGATGGAGCTCGAGGTGTTCGCCAAAGCGAGCTGAGGCTGGGTTCGGTGCCTAGACGTTGTCCATCAGGACGCCGGCGAGCAGGATCAGATAGGCGATCAGCAATAGGCCGAGCCCGTAGCCGGTGAAGAACGGCAACGGCACGATCATGCCGATAACGACCAAAATGGCGATAACGACGGAGACGAGGAACGTCTCCCGGCGCGGCGAGCTCAGATTGAAGTTCATGATGTTCCCCCTTGGCCAGGACGCCTGAACAGATTCGGGCGTTGGCAGGGACTCTAGCGGCAAAGCGCTCCTGCTGTCATCGCCCGACGATGGGGAGACTTCTAGAGCCGAACCTTTTCCTTGGCGCGCAAGGGCGGCACCGGCACGCCCGCCTCGGCCAGGACTTCCACCTTGTTGTCCACGAGGCCGACAATGCCGGTCATGATCTCGTTGAGCTGGAAGTCCTTGGGCGTGTAGACGGCCGACGCCCCGCACTGCTTGAGAATGTTGACGTCCTCGGGCGGGATGATGCCGCCGACCACGACAGGGACATCGCCCATTCCAGCCTCGCGCAGGCGCTGCGTCACCTCGCGCACTAAAGACACATGCGACCCGGAGAGGATGGAAAGTCCTACTACATGGGCTTTTGCCACTTTCGCCTGCTCGACGATCTCGGCGGGCGTCAGGCGGATGCCGTCATAAACGACCTCCATGCCGCAATCATGGGCGCGCACGGCGATCTGCTCGGCGCCGTTGGAATGACCGTCGAGGCCGGGCTTGCCGACCACGAAGGTGAGCGTGCGGCCGAGCTTGCCGGAGACCTCCGCGACAAGCTGCCGGACCTGCTCTAGCCGCTCGGTGTCGACCACGTGCTCGGCTTCGATTCCGGTGGGGGCACGATACTCGCCGAACACTTCGCGCAACACCGCGCCCCACTCGCCGGTGGTGACACCGGCTTTCGCGGCGGCGATGGAGGGCGGCATGATGTTGCGGCCTTCCGATGCGGCCTCTTTGAGGTCAACCAGCGCTTGGCGCGCGGCGGCTCCGTCGCGCTGCTGGCGCCAGGCCTGTAACGCCGCGATCCGCTCGATCTCGACCGACTCCGACACGGTGAGGATGCCCTCGCCGCCGGAGTCCAAAGGGGATAGTTCGGTCTCGGTATAGGCATTGACGCCGACCAAGATCTGGTCGCCGCGCTCGATGTCGGCGATGCGCGCCGCGTTGGAGGCGATCAGCGCCTCTTTCATGTAACCGATGGCGGCGACGGCGCCGCCCATGGCGTCGAGCTTGGCAAGCTCGGCGCGGGCCTGTTCCTTAAGTTCTTCGACCTTGCGGTCGATCACCTCGGAGCCGTCGAAGATGTCGGCATATTCCAGGAGGTCGGTTTCGTAGGCCACGATCTGCTGGAGGCGGAGCGACCATTGCTGGTCCCACGGGCGCGGCAGGCCGAGCGCCTCGTTCCAGGCCGGTAATTGCACGGCGCGCGCGCGGGCGTTCTTCGACAGGACCACGGCGAGCATCGACAGCAAGATGCGGTAAACATTGTTCTCGGGCTGCTGCTCGGTGAGCCCCAGCGAGTTGACCTGGACGCCATAGCGGAAGCGCCGCAGCTTCGGGTCTGTGACGCCATAGCGGTCGCGTGCGATCTCATCCCACAGATCGACGAAGGCGCGCATCTTGCTCACCTCGGTGATCAAGCGCACGCCGGCATTGACGAAGAAGCTGATGGCGCCGACGACGCGCGGGAATTTCTCGTCAGGAACCTCGCCGGATTTCTTCACCTCGTCGAGCACGGCAATCGCCGTGGCCAGCGCGAAGGCAAGCTCCTGCGCCGGCGTCGCGCCCGCCTCCTGCAAATGGTAGGAGCAGACATTGGTCGGGTTCCATTTCGGCATTTCGCTGTTCGTGAAGACGATGACGTCCTTGATCAGTCGCAGCGACGGCGCCGGCGGAAACACATAGGTGCCGCGCGACAGATACTCTTTCAGGATATCGTTCTGCACCGTGCCGGTGAGCTTCGCCCGGTCGGCGCCTTGCTCGTCGGCGAGCGAGACATAAAGCGCGAGCAGCCACGCGGCGGTGGCATTGATGGTCATCGACGTGTTCATGTCGGCGAGCGGGATGCCCTCGAACAGGTGCCGCATATCGCCGAGATGAGAGATGGGCACGCCGACCTTGCCCACTTCGCCGCGGGCCAGCGCCTCGTCGCAGTCATAGCCGGTCTGGGTCGGCAGGTCGAAGGCGACCGAGAGGCCGGTCTGGCCCTTGGAAAGATTCTTCCGGTAAAGCTCGTTCGAGGCTTTCGCCGTCGAATGGCCCGCATAGGTGCGGAACATCCAAGGCTTATCGCGGGGGGCCTTGTCGCGTGTGGTTTTGCCGTCTGCCATTCGCTGTCTCCGGGCGCCTCATGTCGCGCGCGCTGGCCTTATCGAAGCACGGGCGGCCGCCTCGTTGCAACTGAAGGGACCGCCGCTATCCGCCCGTATTCCATGGACCGGAAGCGATTTCAAACCCCTTCCATTCAAATCCCTTCCATGGGGATGCCGAATACCACGACGGCCAGCGCCATGGCGGCCAGCACCAAGAATCCCGCGGTGTGGAGCCGGGGCCGGCGCAAGCCAGGGGTCCGGAGAGCCACGCCCGCGGCGACCAGGCATCAGGTAGAATAGCGCAAATGCCCGCGAGGCAAGCGCGATGACGGCGAAAATGTCGAGACTCCAGGTGAGGGCGATGCCGATCAGGGCGATGACTGGATAAGCGTGGCGATGGTCGATGCGCCGGCCGCTGACCTGCTCGATGAGGCCGCCGGCGCCAATGGAATCGGCGACCGCCGCCGACAACTGGGCGAACACGGCGCCGATCACGATCAGATAGACCAGGCTCGAGGCGGCCGGCTCAAGCACGGCGATGATGCCGGTGGCGTTGCCGTTCAGGGCCTTGGGATCGTCGACCGCGGCCATCGCCAGGAGAAAGAAGACCATATAGATGGCGCCGGACAGCCACTGCGCGTAGCGCATGGTGCGGACGCGCAGCTCGGGCGGATAGGCGCCGGCGAGAAAGCGCGAGGTCTCGAAGCCCTGGACCACGACGAGCAGGCCGAGCACCACCCTGGCCGACTGCCAATCGAACGGTTTCGTCTGCTCGACGATATGCCAGGTGCCGTTGAGGCTCGCGTCGATATTGAACCAGGCCAAGGCGGCCAGCGCCGCGGCGATGATGGCGAGCTTCAGTCCGACGGCATATTCCTCGACGCTTTCGAGACCGTGCAGGCCGCGCCACAGGCCCTGCGCCGATGCCGAGCAGGATGACCGTGGTAACGACCTTGCCGGCTAGCGGGTGCTCGACGCCGAGACCTTTGAGCAGGAAGGCCGATAGCAGCGTGAGGTAGTAGGTGACCGAGATGAAATAGGCGAGCGCCAGGGCGAGATGGGAGGTGCTCTCGACAAAGCCCAACCAACCCCGGCCACCTTTGGCGAAGAGCGGCTCACCATGCAGGAAGAGCGGCTCGCCATGCAGAATGTTGAAACGGATGGCGCCGCCAAGCAGATAGGCGAACCCCACGAGGCAAGCCATGGCGATCACGGCGTAGGAGCCGAGATCGTGGGTCAGCAGCGGAAACGAGACGAGGAAGCCCGAGCCGATGATGGAGGCGAGCGGCGTGACGGTCGCGCGCCATACGGGCGACGCCGTGAGCTTCGGCGAGAACAGCAGCGCTGCGGCCGCCGCCAGGACCACGAAGACGATGATATTGCCGGTCAGTTGCTGCACCTGTTCTCGTAAAAAGTCTCGGGTTTCGACGCTCGCTTTGGGGTTTAGGCCAATACCTTCAGCGGGCAAATGCGCTTGGCCAGCGGCGCGGTGCCGCGCCCCTGGGTGCTGGGTGGGCGAATCGACCCCCCTGGGCAGACCCGTCTGTTTTTGCTAACCCTCCACCCCAATTGAGGCGGGCTTAGCGAAAATCGGGCGTATTCAGGGGAGCCCTGGCACTTTTGGGGCTGTTGTGTGTTAAGGCTGCAGCCCGCAAACATGTTGCGGTCGCGAGATGGATCGAAGACAATTGCCGCAGTGCAAAAAGAGACCGAACAAGAGGACTGGGGGAACAACCGGATGAATGAAATGTCTTTAACTGCAGTTTCTCCAGAAACCGCCGCCCCGCGGGGCGAGATCAAGGATCTCTACGAGATCGGCGAGATTCCTCCGCTCGGTCACGTGCCAAAGAACATGTATGCGTGGGCGATCCGCAAGGAGCGCCACGGTCCCCCCGACGAGGCCATGCAGGTCGAGGTGGTGCCGACTTGGGAGCTCGACTCCCATGACGTGCTCGTTCTCGTGATGGCGGCGGGCGTCAACTACAACGGCGTGTGGGCCTCGCTCGGCCAGCCGATGTCGACGCTCGACATTCACAAGAACCCCTATCATATCGCCGGGTCCGACGCGTCCGGCATCGTTTGGGCCGTGGGCGCCAAGGTCAAACGCTGGAAGGTCGGCGACGAAGTCGTCATCCATTGTAACCAGGACGACGGCGACGACGAGGAATGTAACGGCGGCGATCCGATGTTCTCGCCGTCCCAGCGCATCTGGGGCTACGAGACGCCCGACGGTTCGTTCGCGCAATTCTGTCGCGTGCAGGACCGCCAGCTTCTGCCCCGGCCGCAGCATCTCACCTGGGAAGAGGCTGCCTGCTACACGCTGACCCTCGCCACCTCCTACCGCATGCTGTTCGGCCATCGTCCGCACACGCTGAAGCCCGGCCATAACGTCTTGGTGTGGGGCGCCTCCGGCGGCCTCGGCTCCATGGCGATCCAGCTCTGCGCCACCGCCGGCGCCAACGCTATCGGCGTCGTGTCCGAGGACGACAAGCGCGACTATGTGATGTCGCTCGGCGCCAGGGGCGTGATCAACCGCAAGGACTTCAACTGCTGGGGTCAGATGCCCGCGGTCGGCACGCCGGAATATGACGAGTGGAACAAAGAGGTCCGCAAGTTCGGCAAGGCGATCTGGGAGATCACCGGCAAGGGCGTGAATGTCGACAGCGTGTTCGAGCATCCCGGCGAGGCGACCTTCCCGGTCTCCTGCTTCATCGTGAAGCGCGGCGGCATGGTCGTGTTCTGCGCCGGCACCACTGGCTACAACCTCACCATGGACGCCCGCTATGTGTGGATGCATCAGAAGCGCATCCAGGGCTCCCATTTCGCCCATCTGTTGCAGGCGAGCCAGGCCAACAAGCTCGTCATCGAGCGGCATATCGATCCGTGCATGTCCGAAGTGTTCCCCTGGGAACAGATCCCCAAGGCGCATATGAGAATGTGGAAGAACGAGCACCGGCCCGGCAACATGTCGGTGTTGGTGAGCGCGCCGGTCACGGGGCTTCGGACCTTCGAGGACGTGATCGAAGCCAGCCGCGAGATGCACGGCGGCTCGTAATCCCAGGACAGCGTAGCCGGTCCCGACCCATTACATCGCAGGCAACCGCCGCGCGATCGGGTATAGTCAGAAGCGCTTGAGAGAGCGCTTCTGATAATTCATGG
>Ga0075530_1000850_pt1 | contig 14590 bp, 15 predicted proteins | sample NGEPerD_2_FD_75101 | JGI IMG/M metagenome (GOLD analysis project Ga0075530, IMG submission 75101) | Arctic peat soil microbial communities from the Barrow Environmental Observatory site, Barrow, Alaska, USA - NGEE PermafrostL1-D | ecosystem: Environmental > Terrestrial > Soil > Wetlands > Peat ...
CGCTACAGCGATATTACTGCGCATGCCGACGGATTTATTATAGTGGTGCCTGAGTACAACCACAGCTTCTCGGGTAGTTTGAAAAGAATGCTTGATAGTGAGTTGAAAAACTATATTCATAAGCCAGCTGGCTTGGTAGGCGTTTCTTCTGGTGGCTGGGGAGGCATAAGGGCTATTGAGTCGCTGGTGCCAGTGCTCAGGGAACTCGGCATGGCAGTGACCTTCAGCGATGTCATGGTAACGAACTCATATAAAGCGTTCGATGAAGATGGGCAACCAATTAATAAGCATTTAGCTTCGAGTGTAGAAAAATCTCTAGACGAGCTAATCTGGTATGTCAAAACCCTCAAATGGGGTAGAGAAAACTTGCCGAATAAATTCCACGAGAAGTAATCCAAAACACTAAACTGGCTGACATTTGACGAAAACCAGTACCTCTAATAGGGTGAATCATGACTTCAGCATTAAATCAGAATTAATGCTGAAATGAAATTTGAGTGCTGAATTGTCCGTGGAATTATCAACTAAGAAGGTAACGTGATAATATTTATATGTTAACAATTTGGACTCAAGATTTTTTAAGGAACACGGGTGTAATTCTCGGACTGTGCCGCAACTGTAAAGTCAGACACTTAAAGAATCGTCAGTGAGTTCTCCCGAGCAGGAGCTGAGAATTACAAGTTAACCAATCGGTTTGACTGACCGCTCTCCCCCTGTTCGAACAGGGGGTTTTCTTTTGAAAAGGCACGGAGATTATTCCCCATGTTGGCTCTGCAGGTCAATAGACTTGAGTATAAAAACAATATTAATGATAGGGGAGTAACGATGCAAATATCAAAAACTAACTGGCTGATTATCACTATTGTCATTCTGCTTGTAGGAATGGGGGTGTTTTTCTGGGCATCAGCAAATAATGATCGTAGCGCTACTAACACCACAGAGCAGACTCAAACCGAACAAGTAACACCAGTAACGACGGCAACCTTCAACGAAGATGGTACGGTGGTTTCTTATGATGGAGTAGAGGGCGAGACAGCTCTAACCACACTAAAATCGTTGACTGCTGTACGGGTGCAGGGTAGTGATTATGGCGAGTTCGTAACTGGGATTGGTGAAGTTGATGCCGATAGCAGCAAGAATTTTTGGGGTTTCTATATTAATGGAGAGATGGCTACAGTAGGTGCCGGGGATTACCTAACGAAGCAAGGAGATCAAATTGAGTGGCAACTCACAGACCTCAACTAATGATATGAAACTTAGTAATAAAACCAAGATAATAATTGCTCTAGTTCTAGTGGCTTTCGGCGTACTCAGTCGATACCTGCCGCATCTGCCAAATTTTGCACCGATTGCAGCAATTGGACTATTTGCTGGAGCATATCTGCCACGCCGCATGGCACTACTACTGCCACTGGCTGCAATGGTGGTGTCAGACGTCTTTATAGGATTTCACGGTTTGATTTTCTGGACCTGGGGTTCTTTTCTGCTCATCGGTCTTTTCGGGTCGTTAATACTTAAAAAGAATGTCAATGTCGCTACCGTACTGGCTTCTTCACTGGGCGCATCGATTTTCTTCTTTGTAGTCACGAACTTTGGCGTTTGGATGGATGGAATTTTATATCCACCAACCTTGGCGGGACTTGCCAGTAGCTATATCAACGGACTGCCGTTTTTCAGAAATACACTGATGGGGGATGTGTTTTACGCAACCGTATTTTTCGGTGTCTATGAATTTGCATTGTATTACGGTCGTCAGATTAAGACCCATCTGGCTCACGTTTAATGAAGCTAGGCATATTTTCCGGAACATTTGATCCGGTGCACGAAGGCCACATATGGCTGGCCCGTGAATCACTAAAGCGATTTGATCTAGCTAAAGTTATATTCCTGCCGGAGCCTATACCTAGGCGCAAACTTCCCGAAGCGTCGTATGCAAATCGTAAGAAGATGCTAGAAATAGCCATTTCTGGCACAACTGGACTAGATGTGCGAAATATTGAAGATGAGTCGCACAGTGTCAAAGGTACCCTGAAGTTTATCGAGCAACAGTACGATGGTATAGATAAGGTGAAAATTATTATGGGAGCTGATGTCTTCGAATATATCGATAGCTGGAAAAATCTCGACTATCTCGCCCGAGAAGCTGATTTCGTAGTTTATCTGCGCCATGAAGATGACGGTGAGCTGGCGGTGGAACAAGCCAACAAGTTACGACTAAACATCGAAATGATAAGTTCGCAGTATTCACAAGTATCATCCAGTAAGATAAGGGAAGCTCTGCATAGTGGCGAGCAACCATCAGGACTGGAGCCAAAAGTATTAAAGTATATACTGGAAAACCATCTATATGAAAAATAGTAAATCTGGTTTGCGCCAATTGCTAAAGACCCAGCGCCGTAAAGTGAGTCGAAGTGAGATTGATAGTGCCAGCGCATCTATTTTCGACAACTTCATAAACTTTGTCGATTGGACGAAGGTAAAAACGATACACCTATATCTGCCAATTGAGTTCAACAGCGAGGTGGACACTTGGAGGATATTGAAATGGATATGGACCAACCTGCCTGAAATTCAAACTAGCACGTCTATCTATGGTGAATCACGTTCTATGCGACATGTGGTGATTAGTCCGGACACTACTTTTAAGACAGATAGGCTAGGCATTCCTGTACCCGAGACCAACTATGGGCAGCTAAGTACAAAGTATGACATCATCATCATTCCGGTGCTGGGTTTCGATAAAAGCCTGAATAGGATTGGTTATGGCCAGGGCGTGTATGATAGTTTCCTGTCTCAGCAACCAGAATCTCAGAAGATTGGCCTGGCGTATGAGAGTAGCAAAGTGTCTGCAGTTCCTACAGAATCCCACGATGTTCAACTAAACGAAATAATTACCGAAAGAAAATTATATAAAGCTTCGCACTAGCAAAGTTATAAACTAGTATCCATGTTTTGTAGGGCTCATTCTATAGAATTGTTAACTACAATTATATAATTCCAGATCTGTTAAAATCAATGGATTGAACTATAAATCTGGTATTGGCTCTGGTTGTTCAGCTTTCATGCCATGCGACTCTAGATATAGCAAATGTTTCTCACGATATTTCTTGAACTCAGATTTATTGAAACCATTTTTCTTGATAAATGAGCCAATCTTTTCGCTACCCAAGTAGTGTGGCATCAAGACATAGGTAGCCCCCATCTCATACAAATCAGTAGCCTCTTCGGGTGAGTCGGCATGGCAGATGAGTACTGCGCCGGGATTATTCTCGTGGACGTATTTGACCAGATAAGTGTTGGTACCGTGGTCGGTAACGGTCGAGACAATGAGTTTGGCTTTGGTAATGTTTATTTCCTCTAATAATTCTGGGTCGGTAGCGTCGCCATAGATGTGATGTGTCTTAGTGTTATCGAGATGGTCTGCGACTTCTGGGTCATAATCTACAACTACAAATTTCTTGTGCATGGTTCTAAATACCTTCAAAAATTGCTCACCACCCTTCTGATATCCAAAGAGAATCATAGTGTAGTTAGTAACTTTGAGCTCAGTTTCGTTACGTCGTTTCTCGAATAACCTCAAGTATTTTTCTGTAGCCTGATAGATTTTGTCAGAATAAATCATCGCATAGGTAGATACTGCTATTGAAATCAAAGCGGCAAATGTCAGGATAGTTACTACTTCATTGCTAACGAAACCATCCTCATAGGCTAAGATTATCAAGATAAGTGAGAATTCACTTATTTGCCCCATAGTTAATCCGGCCTTTAGACTGGTGTTTTTAGTGTAGCCAAGGAAGCCAAGCACGGTCATGATTATCAATGGTTTGGCGATAATTATGGCTAGAGATAGTACGACTATCGGTACTATTTGTGAACTGAAACCTACAAGGTCTAATTGGGCACCAAGTGAGATGAAGAACAGCACAATGAAAAAATCGCGTATCGGACGAAGCTTAGCACCAACTTCTTGTGCATAAGGAAGTGGCGCCAGAGCGATGCCGGCAAATAGAGCACCTACTTCTATTGAGAATCCAGCCACTTCAAAAGCCGAGGCTACACCAAGCCCCCAGCCTAGAGCAAAGAGGAACAGAAACTCTTGACTTCCAGCGATAAGCTTATTAATGCTTGGAAGTATTTTCATGCTAAATATCGCCAGGATGGCAACCAACAAGGCACCTTTGAGAGCTAGGGAACCGAATTGGCTGGCCGATATGCCGTCACCACTTCCTTGAGCGGAAAGCACCAGCAGGGCTAAGGTAGCCACAATGTCTTGGACAAGTAATATACCGATGGCTATTTTGCCATAGAGCCGTGACTGTTCTTTCTTGTCGCTGAGGAGCTTTAAAATTATAATCGTACTGCTGAAAGCCAATGCCACGCCAATAATCATCGATGTTTGAGCATTAAAGCCAAGCATTAGCGATAAGGCGAAGCCCAGTACCGTGGTAATCACTATTTGAATAGAACCAACCACCAGTGATACTTTGCCGAGCTCTCTGATGACTTTCGGATTTATGCCCAAGCCCACGATGAACAGTAGCAGGGCAATGCCGATTTTGGCGAAAACGTCGAAAGCCCCTTCTGATTCGACGATGTTAAACACTGTTGGTCCTACTAAGATTCCTGTCAAGATATAGCCGATAATCAACGGCTGTTTCAAAAGACGCATAATCAAGCCAACTAGCGTAGCAATAGCGATAATAAAACTAATCTCGGCAAACAATGAGAGATCCATTAATAAATAGTATCTAGCATAGCCATGTTTGTATCAAGTGTCGCTTAAGCTTGGGTAGAGCTTATTCTATAAGGTTAAAATATAGCCGGCCAATATACCGACGCTGATAACCATTGCTCCCAGTCCCAACTGTTCCAATCCATCAGTCAGGGCGTAAGTGCCGACTACGCGACCCTTATACAGTCCCAATAGGAATAATAGTGTCAAGGTAATGCCGATTGATACCAGCAAGGCGCTAGCAGTATTGTCTATGTAGATTATCGGCAGTAAGGCTAATATCCCCATGATCAGATGGGCGATGAATTGCAGGGTAGCATTCATGATTGGTTTACGGTAGCCGTTTATGACATCCTCATAGTCTATCTCATCACTAGTATGTTCCGAAGAGAAACTATTTATAGCATTATTGAAAGCCTGTACCACGAAAGATATAGCAGCCATGATAATGACGATATCTCTCTCAGAATTGGTAACCAAAAGGCCGGCTACGATGGCAGAGGTAGTTGCCAAACCGCCCTCTGAACCAGATAAAAGCGCCATGAAATAATCTCGGTCAAATGGGAGCTTGGCAATCTTTCTGAAAATCATGCTTTGTAGTATAGAGGATTATGATTTAGATTCTAGATGACAGCTAGATTCTGGGTTTTAGATTCTAGACACCAACTCTAATGTATACTTAAATAACGCTTATGATTCGTTATTTTCATAAAACCACTAATTCCAACAGGATTGAAGAGCTTGATAAATACAGGAAAGGTTCTTGGATTTATGCAATCAAACCCAAAGAGTCAGAAATACAAGAACTTGTTGACGAGCTCGATCTAGATAAGGGCCATCTCGATGATGCAATGGATAGTGACGAGCTACCACGTCTAGAGAGGGAAGATGATCAAATATATCTATTTACCCGTTTTATAATGATGGATGACAATCACCTGCTCACCACTACACCCCTACTATTAATTTTGCACCCAGAATGCTTAATCACAGTGTCCCTAGATGAGATACCAAACATTGACAAGCTAGTCGAGTCTAACGATGACCCTGGCTTGCTAGACCCGATTAAATTGACGCTTCAATTGCTAAATATGATTGATTTGCAGTTCGAAGAGCATCTCAGCGACATAAATAAACAGATTCGAGCTACACGCACACGTCTGCGAGTAGAGGAGGTGCGCAATCAAGACTTTATAGATTTTGTGACCATCGAAGATGCTCTAGATGAATTCATGACAGCCCTAACGCCGATGAGCTCGATACTAAAAAGACTGCTTGTGGGAAGACATGTAAAATTCCATACCAAGGACAGGGAATCCCTAGAGGATTTGTTATTAAATAACGAGCAATCACTGGCGAATTGTCGTTCGAATATCAAATCCATCATCAATATCCGCGAGGCCTATTCGACAATAATGTCCAACGACCTGAATAGAATTATCCGCATTCTAACTGTTGTGACTGTCATAATATCGGTCCCAACTCTAATATCCAGTGTATATGGCATGAATGTACTGTTGCCGTTGGGGAACAATGATGTAGCCTTTGGCTTTCTACTGGTAGTATCGGTTGTGCTATCGATAGCACTTTTGTGGTATTTCAGGTTCAAGCGGTGGCTTTAAACTGAGTAACTGCTGAATGAAACAAAATTAAAAGTAGGTTTTGACATGAGATTAAGTCCCTGCTTAGGTATTGACATAGCGGTTATGATTTGAGAGTATAACCCTCGTTCTAAAAAATACTCCTTGGGAGGGGTACAAACAAAAAAGATGAAATTAAAATAGAACTGGAAGGTTGGTTATGCCAATCGAAGTTAAAGTTTACTCATCGCGCAAGCAATGGGTGGAGGTGAAGACTCGCCGGGCAATCTGGCAACGCTATCTGCTGGATTAGTCTGTTATAATCTGTCTCATGCTTGAGAGATACAATCAATACATATTGTCTCTGGCTTTTTTGGCCGCAATCGGTGCGACAGTGGCTAGCTATTTACTGAGCTCAATGTACAATCTGGTGCCTTGCGAATTGTGTTGGTATCAAAGAGTTCTGATGTTTCCGATACCACTGCTGCTAGGGATAGCGATTCTGCGGCAAGATTACCGAGTTTATTGGTATGTTTTGCCACTGTCGATAACTGGAATCATAATCTCTTTTTACCAATCGCTACTACAATGGGACATAGTCGGCGAAAGCTCTCTGACATGTAATGATTTGGTCCCTTGTGGCGAGGCGCAGGTAAAGTTCTTCGGGTTCGCCACGATACCTTTTGGGGCTTTTCTGTTTTTTACAGCTATAACAATTCTAATGCTTGCTCAGATGAAATACGGGAAGAAAATAACAGCCACTTTCAAACAACAATTAGAACTCTCGTTACGACTAATTGCTGTAACATTAGTTGCTCTACTGATATTCGTTATAACCAGAATTGTAGTTTCTTAAGCTGTAAGTTTAAGTTTGGTCCAACCCAGACGGCAAAAACCAAACCAATAGCAAAAAGGTGACCAGTAACTTCTTCAATGCCGAGTAATGAAGCTGTAACAACCATTGTAATGAATAACACCAGAGTCGAAAGACGTGGTAGCTTATTTAATATCAAAGACAGTCCGATAAGTATCTCTGCAATTGCTGTCATGATGATGAAGTTACGATCGTTAAGCCCGAAGCTAGACAGGCAATTCCAGCTACTGTGGCCCATCAGGAAATTGTTTGCTAGAGTCATGTTCAGGAGCTTCTCACTGAAAGCCAGCACGATAAAGCCTAGACCAATGAATGTTCTGAGGAATGGAAGAGCCAGACGGTTGAACTTTTTTATCTTAGATGATAGCGGATCAACAATTTTCATAGCTATTGACAGCTTGCCCGGATTTGATAATGCCAAATACAATCCAATACCGACGTAACCTATATGGTCAAGGAGTTGCACCGGGTCATTAATGACCACGAAACTTACAGTATAGAGCACTAGCAGTACTGTTCCAGCGGTCCTGGTATAAACGCCGAGTATTAGCATAATGGCAACAGCAACCAGTCCAGCGTTAAGTAGCGAGGCAAGCGTAGACGCGTCGTACCCAATATTTGAAGCGTATAGATAGCCCTGCCAGTAATTTGCTATAAGTAGTGTAGCGACGCTCCAGCGGACAACAGTTGGAGCCCATTCTCTAAGAGGTTTGAACTTATCATCTAGTCTCTTGTTAGGTTTTGTAGCAAGTTTAGTGAGCAGAAACATCAGAGCTACGCCCAGGGCAACCAAAAAGGCTACTATCAACCACTCAGCTATCGAAAGATTAGGAATAATTAACGAAGCGCTGTCTTCGCTGAACCATTTGACGTGTCCTAAGGCTGAAATCACTATAATCCTTGCACCGTAAGCATTACTTCTTATGATTCTATCATGAGATTATCGAAGCTGGCCGAGAGTTCTACTGATTGCTAGCTGAATCTAGTGCTACTTGGATTGCAGATCTGAATTCCTCGACACTTTGTGGGACTAGGATTTGCTCACCGTTGATGAAATATGTCGGTGTAGCATTTATGCCGATTGAAGTACCTATAGACAGGCTGGATGTAATTATTTTGGAAGTTTCTTCACTGACTACATCGACTTTGTATATGTCTAGATCTAAACCAAGCTCGCTAGCGTATGCTTCGAAAATAGATGAGGTGTCACTGGAACTTGCCCATTGATTTTGTCTCTCGAAAAGCATGTCATGCATCTCCCAGAATTTGTCTTGATTGGCTGCAGCCTCAGAAGCCCGGCTAGCGGCCATCGAGTTAGGGTGGATGCTCACTAGAGGAAAATGTCTGTAAACGAAAGCTATCTGATCTCCGAAAGACTCGGTTACTTGTTTCGTGAGGGGGTATAGTGCACTACAAGCTGGACACTGGAAATCAGAGTATTCAACCATAACCACCGAAGCATCAGCATTACCTTGCACGTGATCGGTATCGGTTATCTGGAGTGCCTCATAAGTGGTTTTCGGCGCATTGCTATCGTCTGAACTTACAAAAAATATTAGACCAACACTTGACAGTACGATGACAGCCAGTATTATCCAAAAACTTTTTCCCATATCTATCGAATCTCCTAAAGTTGTTCAATCATCATACCAGTAATACTTCGCATATAGAACTGGATTAGTACACTCAACCGTAGTAAGATTAAGGTTCAAAGTGAGTATCTTAATTGATTTAGCATTAGCCGTATTGTTGCTCAGCTTGTCGGCATTGTTTTCTGGTCTGACTATTGGCCTTTTTTCGCTAGACACCAATGAATTGCGACGAAAAATGGAGCTTGGCAACAAACAGGCAACGAAATTATATCCGATACGCGCAAAAGGCAGCCAATTACTCGTAACCTTGATTTTAGGAAATGTCCTAGTTAATTCAGCCCTGACAGTAGTTTTGAACTCTATTACAGCTGGGATAATCGCTATAGTCATATCAACGATACTGATAACTACATTCGGGGAAGTATTGCCAGCAGCCTATCTTGACAAGCATGGGATGAGATTTGGGGCGCGGCTGTCACCACAAATAAATATCGTGATGAAATATTCTGGCTGGATAACAGAACCAGTCGGCAAATTTCTCGATAAAACAATAGGTGACAAAGGCAACAAAGTCTACACCAAAAAAGAATTGCTCAAGCTCATGGATGATCACGAAGGCATGACTAGTGATATTGAAGATGAGGACCTGAGCATTGCTAAACATGCTCTGAGTTTTGCCGATAAACACATTGCTGACGTGATGTTACCACGTGATGAGATGATAGCCCTCAAAGAGACTGATATTCTTAGTCCTGAACTTTTGAATCAATTGCATGCCAGCCCTGACTCAGCATTTCCAGTCTATCGGGCAACTAAAGATAATATTGTCGGTACACTCTATCTTCGTGATTTGGTTAATCTCGACAAATCCAGTAACAGGGTAGAGCAAATAATGGATGCTGACGTTTTCTACGTCAAAGGAGATCAGAAAGTTGACCATGCTCTGAGTGCTTTTTTACACACTAAACATCATATATTTGTGGTAGTAGATGAACGCGGCAAGACTCTGGGTATAGTGACTATCGAGGACATAATCGATGAGGTCATGGGTCGAAAGTTTATGGACAAGTTCGACAAGCATGAAGATAAAAAGGCCGTTGCTGCAATTGCCGGCGAAGCCGAATAATCAGAAACTAGTAAATAATAATCAGTGAGGCTACAATAAATGTTATGAAAAAAAGAGTTATTTCCAGAGACGTTTTTTCGAATGTCGACAAACAAATCACCATGCAGGGCTGGTTACATAAAAAGCGTAAACTTGGTGGTCTAAATTTTATCAATATTCGTGATCGAAGCGGGCTAACACAGATTCTCATTGAGGATAGAACGGAAGTGGAGAAGCTTCGGGGCATGCAAATTGGTACTGTGATAGAGATAACAGGTAAAGTCGTAAAAGATGACCGTGCTCCTGGTGGTGCGGAAATTCACGATCCTAAAATTACCGTAATGGTTCCGGTGACAGACGAGCCACCGATTGAAATCGACAAGCCGATAGACCACAAATCTGAGAATCAAAACACGCTTTTTGAAAATCGTGCATTAAACCTGCGCAACCCTACTGAACAGAATATTTTCAGAGTTCGCTCACTAATCAATAAATATATTCGTGATTATCTTACTGATAACGAGTTCGTGGAGATTCAAACGCCCAAACTTCTCGCTGGCGCGACAGAAGGTGGAGCAGAAGTTTTCAAGCTAGATTATTTCGGCCAAGAAGCGACACTGGCACAATCCCCCCAGTTCTACAAGCAAATGATGGTCGGTGTGTTCGAACGTGTATTTGAGATTGGTCCTGCTTTTAGGGCAGAGCCGTCTATGACTAGTCGACATGTATCGGAGACAACAATGCTTGATATCGAGATGGGATATATTGAGTCTCACGACGATGTTCTGAAGATGACAGAGGGCCTTATCAATTACGTTGTCAACCAACTCTGGAAAAATAATGAAGACCTACTCAAATCACTAAACGCAACTAGACCGAAACTGGCAAAAAGTTTTCCTAGAATCACAGTGGCTCAAATCCACGAGCTCTATGAGAAAGAAACAGGTGAAAAGCTAGTTGATCAGACTGACTTAATTCCAGCCGAAGAACGTTTCATTTGTGAGTATGCAAAAAAGAAATTCGGTTCAGAAGCTGTTTTTGCCACAGAATTCCCCGTAGAAGTTATGAAGTTTTACCACATGCAGAATCCTGATAATCCGAAGACAGTTATGTGGGCAGACCTACTATTCAGAGGACTGGAAATCGCCACAGCACCACAGCGAGAACACCACTATAAGAAAATGATTAAGCAGATGAAAGACGCCAGTTTAGACCCAAAGCATCCTGGCTACAAATATTACCTACAAGGTTTCCAGTATGGTCTACCGCCACACGGCGGCTTCGGCTTCGGTATAGACAGGTTTGTTCAGAAGATTATTGGTTTGGGTAGTGTCAAAGAAGCACAGCTATTTCCACGAGATATAAACCGACTTGCACCATAACGATGCTTCTAAACGAAAAGCAAATAAAGAAACAGCTCGGCAAACTACCTGTTGAATGGATAGTTGTCGGTGGTAATATTTTAGAAAAAGTGTTTGTGTTTGATGATTTCAAATCAGCTGTCGGTTTCGTAGTTCTGGTAGGTGAGGAGGCCGAGGCAATAAATCACCATCCGGACGTAACCCTAAGTTGGGGCAAAGTAGTTATAGATATAACGACTCATAAAGAGTCGGGGCTAACAGAAAAAGATTTCAAACTTGCAAAGCAGATTGAAACAATAGGAATCTAGAGATTTATTCGGCCCAATCCTCGATGATTAACTTATTTGCACGTTTTTTCACAACAAGTTTCTGATTATCACGCCAGCCGAGTTTGCGGATATATTCGACGGGAAGAGTTACATAGTAAGAATGATTCTCTTTAGAACCTATCTTACCTAGTTTTCGGATGTATCGTTTTGATAGTTTGGCTCTTGACATGTATTCCTTTCTTTGACGATGCATTTCAAGCATTCGGTCAGTTATATAATTGATTATATAGTTCATTATATAACTTGTGCAAGTACATTATTTCTAATGCCATAAGCTAAAGCATGATACAATTTAACTTGATAAGTAACATGATGGGAGAAGTGATGAGTGATGACACTGATCAGGATAATAAACAACAAAATCCCGATGAAGAACCGCCGATAGATAATGATTCGTCAAAAGATGAGTTGCAAACTTCAGAATCAGGAGAAACCGAGGAGAATGCATCCGAATTCGAGGACAAAACTGGGGACTCAGATAATACAGAAGAAAAATCTTCTAATGAATCAGAACAAAACAGTCCAGATGGTGAGCCGGCAGATGATTCGGGAAATGAAGACGTAAAAGAAGAATCTTTAGAAGAAGCAAAGGAATCCGATAGTGATAGCCAGTCATCTGATGATTCAGTAGAAGAAGAGCCCAGTCATGATGAAGCTAATCTAGAATCGAAAGATGATACCGATACCGAATTTGGACAGGTACTTGAAGAAAAAGATGCGTCTGATCAAACAGAGGAAGATGCCACAGAGTTGCAAGATGATAGTGTGTCAACCGAGCAAGTTGATACATCAAATTCAGAACCAGAATTGAAATTGGAGTCAGAGTCAGGGGCATCAGAAGTTGAGACCGACCACATCGAAGAAGAAGTGCCCACAGGAGAAGAAGCAATCGCTGATATGCCATCAGGGACGGTGGTAGAGGAAAGTATTGATGAGCCAGATTTGCCCGAAGATATGCCGCCGCCAGAATCACTAGAGTCCCCAGAGCATGTGATAAGTCTTGATTCTAATTCGCATCATGCACCAGTGGTGGTAATAGTGGCTTTGCTTGTGGCTCTTTTGATGGTAGCCGTAGCTTTCATGGCCTATCAAAGCACCAAGAATGAATCTGCAGTTGAAGACACAACCTCACAAGTAACGGAAGATAGCTTAAAGAGTGGAGAAGTTGTTGAAAAAATAATGCTGAACGAAGCCCAGGCCACGCTTAAAGATGTAACAACAGCTAGCTCAGCTACGGGCACAGTAAGCGCAAAATATTATGATGATAATGCGTATGAACTAGTAGCTAACTTCTCGAACTTACCGAATATAACAAACGGCGAGTTCTTTGAAGGTTGGCTTGTCAATCAGACTACCAAGGATTATTTATCCACCGGAGCAGTAGAATATACATCTGAAGGACAAGTAGTTAATAATTTTACCGGCGCACAGGACTATCAAACTCAAGGTTATACATTTTATGTTTTGACGCTTGAGCCAAACGACAACAATCGCGCCCCAGCTAAGCATATTCTTGAGGGTACGCTAGAGGCGGTTAAATAGTTTGATTTTAGCCCTTCAAAAGCACTTGACACTGACTAAGTTTAAGCATATGCTTAAACTTAGTTTCAGTTATCGTTTTATGAAGGAATAGAAAAGATACCTAAAGCGATAGTCCATGATAAATCTGGTAAAGAAATCATTGTCGCTAAAAGTGACGATACTATATAGACAAAGTAGGAAAAGATTTCTCAAATTATTATGCCTTCTGGCGAGACGTTCAAGTCAAAGACTAATTAAACCAAGCCCCGCTAAGCAGGGTTCGGATTAAACAGTTGTTTGCAGATGTCATCTCTAGGGTCTATATTCTTATACGTACCTAACTCTAAAAACTACCAAATATTGTATAAATAGTAAAAGTGTCTTCATGAAACAAAAAGATAAGTTCAAAAAGATAAATCCGTCATCGGCGACAATGCTTTTTCTGGCAATGTCACTCTGGGGCATATCTGGTCCGGTAGATAAGTACATTATGGATCAAGGCGTGTCATTCATAGTTCTTTTATCAGCAAAGTATTCAATCGCAGCTCTATTATTTCTGATGATTTATAAACCTAGAGACATCCGGATGTCTCCGTACATCAAGGATTTAGTAATAAAGAGTGCTATAAACAGTCTGCAGATATTGATGATAACTATCGGTATTTCTAAAGTTGCTGGAATAAACTATGCGATGCTCTCAGCACTGGGTCCAATACTGCTGTTCGTCACTTCCATATTCATACTGCACGATAAATTTCGCATCAGAGTGCTTATGGGGTTGGTAGTGGCATTGGCAGGGATAAGTTTGGTAGTTGTTACCGAAGAGCATTCTAGTATCGGCTCAAGCGCTATCCTGCAGGGTAACCTACTAATAATCGGAGCTTTATTGCTAGATACAGTATCAACCATATTTAGTAAACGTCTGGTAGGAGAAATGAACCCAAAGAGTGTAGCCGGATTTTCACTAGGTTGGAACGCCATCGTTTTCACGACAATTTTAGCACTCAGCAGTCATGAGATTGATTTTGCGAGCATATCCACCCAGTCATGGGTGTTATTGGCAATCAACGGTTTTGCACTGGTCTTTATTCCATGGATTTTGTACTACGTAGCTTTGGAGAAAACGAAAGTCCAGAGCCTAAGTGTATTTGTATACATCAGCCCAGCAATGGCAGCACTAGGCTCGGTATTGATATTGGGTGAAAGTCTAACTGTGAGCTTACTGGCTGGAGCTCTGCTTGTGTTCACTGGGCTATGGCTCTCACAAAAGCAGGCTAAAATATTTTGGCTACACATTCATCTGCCATACAAATATATCAGTCCTCTATACCTGAAGCTTAAACGAAAGAGAATCAATAACTAGGATTAACCTTTTGGCTTGTGGACAACCATTTGCGGGAAAGGTATTTCGATGCCATCTTTCTTGAAAGCAACCAAGATGCGTCGTCTGAGCTCACCAGTTATCGCCCATTGTTTATTTGGCTGAGTCTTGCCAA
>Ga0075530_1000851_pt1 | contig 14588 bp, 14 predicted proteins | sample NGEPerD_2_FD_75101 | JGI IMG/M metagenome (GOLD analysis project Ga0075530, IMG submission 75101) | Arctic peat soil microbial communities from the Barrow Environmental Observatory site, Barrow, Alaska, USA - NGEE PermafrostL1-D | ecosystem: Environmental > Terrestrial > Soil > Wetlands > Peat ...
CCTCACTATCGGCGATTAGCCGCGCCGCAAGCGGGTAAAGGCGTTGGCCGGCATCGGTCGGGCGAACTCCTTTGGAGTGACGCACGAACAGCGGCATTCCCAGCTTATCCTCCAATTGAGCTACCGCTGCAGAAATGGAGGGCTGGGCTACAAAACAGCGACGTGACGCCGCGCTGACCGAACCCGTCTCGTAGGTGGCGAGGAAATAGCGCAGTATTCGCAAGTCCATAAGAAAATCCGATAGCAACTAGAGCAATTGAATATTACGTCTTTGGCTTCGATAGCGATAGGATGAGTAAACAATTATTCTGGAGGATCACGCCATGACTCGACCCGCTTTCGATTGGGCCGACCCTTTTTTCTTGGACGACCAACTGACGGAGGAGGAACGTCTGATTCGTGATTCTACACGTCAGTACTGCCAGGAGCAGCTGATGACGCGGGTGACTCAGGCCAATCGACATGAAATCCATGACCGCGCTTTGTTCCGGGAACTGGGTGAGCTGGGTTTGCTTGGCGCGACTCTGCCGGAGAAATATGGCTGTGCCGGGGTCAATCATGTGTCCTATGGATTGATTGCCCGGGAAGTAGAGCGGGTGGATAGCGGCTACCGCTCCGCCATGAGCGTTCAGTCGTCGCTGGTGATGCACCCTATCTTTGCTTTTGGCAGCGAGCCCCAGAAACTCCGCTACCTGCCGAAGTTGGCCAGCGGCGAACTGATTGGCTGCTTCGGCCTGACTGAGCCGGATTCCGGCTCAGATCCCGGTAGCATGGCCTGCCGCGCAGTGCCAGTTGATGGCGGCTTTCGTCTTAACGGCACCAAAATGTGGATCACCAATGCGCCAATGGCGGACCTGGCGGTGGTCTGGGCCAAGCTGGAGGGGCAAATCCGGGGCTTTGTCGTGGAGCGTGACGATGCCGGTTTCAGCACGCCCACAATTGAGGGCAAATTTTCCTTACGGACGTCTGCCACCGGCGAATTGGTGCTGGAAGATGTTTTTGTTCCGGAAGATCGACTGCTTCCCAATGTGAGCGGCCTAAAGGGGCCCTTTAGCTGTCTCAACAAGGCCCGTTACGGCATTTCTTGGGGCGCACTTGGGGCCGCTGAATTCTGCTGGCATCAGGCGCGGCAATACACCCTCGATCGCGAACAGTTCGGCCGACCTCTGGCCGCCAATCAGTTGGTTCAACTAAAACTGGCCAACATGCAGACTGACATCAGCCTCGGTTTGAACGGCTGCCTGCGAGCTGGGCGCCTTATGGATGAAGGGCGCTGTGCACCGGAGCTGATTTCTCTGATCAAGCGCAATTCTTGTGGCAAAGCACTAGATATTGCCCGCCAAGCCCGGGATATGCTGGGCGGAAACGGCATTGCCGATGAATTTCACGTGATTCGCCATGTCATGAACCTCGAAGCTGTTAATACCTACGAGGGTACCCATGACATCCATGCTCTGATTCTGGGCCGCGCCCAAACAGGTATATCTGCCTTTGGAGATTCTGCATGACAGCCGAGCTCTTTCGAACCCTGCGACGGCGACTAACCGAGGGACAGCTTCCCGACGTGCCCGCCGGCACCGCTCAGGCGGGGGGATTAAGCCCAGCCGACCTTATCGAGCTCTTTGAAAGTCAGGTACAAAGCCGGCTGACCGATCTACGAGCGAGAGTATTGCAGAGTCGGGGCGACGCTTACTACACCATCGGTAGCGCCGGTCACGAAGGCAATGCCGCCATCGCAAAGGCCCTGAGGGTGACCGACCCCGCTTTTTTGCACTATCGGGATGCGGCTTTCTTCATCCAGCGCAGTAAGGCCTTACCCGGGCAGACCATCAGTTGGGATATGCTGCTCAGCTTTATGGCCTCTTCCGACGACCCGATTGCCGGCGGCCGGCACAAAGTGCTGGGGTCGAAAGCACTAAACGTACCCCCTCAGACAAGTACCATTGCCTCTCATTTGCCTAAAGCGATGGGAGCTGCCTACGGCCTGGGTCTCTGGAAACGCTTGGGTGGAACAGGGGAATGGCCCACCGACAGCCTGGTTCTGTGTAGCTTTGGTGACGCCTCTCTCAATCATTCGACCGCTCAGGGCGCGATCAACACGGCCTGCTGGACTGCCTATCAGGGTGTGCCCATGCCGCTGGTCTTTGTTTGCGAGGATAATGGCTTGGGTATATCCACACCAACGCCCCAGGGCTGGGTGGCCGCCTCCATGGCGAATCGCCCCGGCCTAAGTTATATCGCCTGCAACGGCCTGGACCTGGTGGATACCTGGCAAGCGGCTAGCCGTGCCGCTATTTTGGCTCGCACCCACCGGCAACCGGTTTTTCTTCACATGCGCTGTGTGCGCCTCTATGGCCACGCAGGATCTGATGCACAACAAGCCTACCTGAGCCAGGCCCAGATTCAGGCCATGACCAATGAGGACCCGCTGGCCCATGGTGCCGCTCGACTGCTGCGTGAGACCCACCTCCGCCGGGCCGATCTTGGCCAGCTGCTCGATACGACCTGGGAGCGCCTAAATGCCGTCGGCGATCAAGCATGCCAACGCCCGCGCTTGCGCGGCTCGGAAGCCGTGATGAGCGCCATCGTGCCACCCGCCAGACCCAGCCTTGCCAATCCGGCCGCAGAACTGCCGCCAATAGATACCACGCCCCAGCCGATGGCCCGGTTGATTAATCATAGCCTGCACAGGCTGATGGCACGCTACCCGAAACTTGTGATGGCGGGCGAGGACATCGGCAATAAAGGGGGTGTCTACGGGGTAACCCAGCGACTCCAGCAACAGTATGGTCGCCACAGAGTTATCGATACGCTCTTGGACGAACAGAGCATTCTGGGGCTAGGTATCGGCATGGGCCAGAGTGGCTTGATACCCATTCTGGAAATCCAGTTTCTGGCCTATCTACACAATGCCGAAGATCAGTTACGTGGCGAAGCGGCAACTTTGAGCTTTTTCTCCAACGGCCAATTTACCAATCCGATGGTGGTTCGTATCGCCGGGCTGGGTTACCAGAAGGGCTTTGGCGGCCACTTCCACAACGACAATAGCTTGGCTGTATTGCGCGACATACCCGGTTTACTGGTGGCGTGCCCCAGTGATGGCAACAGCGCAGTAGGCCTCCTGCAAGAAGCAGTACGCCTGGCCGATGAAGAACAACGGGTGGTCGTGATCATCGAACCCATTGCCCGTTACCATAGCCGCGACCTGCTGGCCGAAGGTGATCAGCTGGCCTGTCAGCCCGACCCCGGGCCGGAGTACCGCTTGCCTCGCGGCCGGTTCCGTCAATGCCGCTCAGGTAGCGACCTGGCTATTATCACTTATGGCAATGGTGTGGCACTTAGCCTGCAGGCGGCCGAGCAACTGGCACCGAAGGGTATCTCAGTGCGGGTAATCGATCTCTGTTGGCTAACCGAAATTGACCATGCTGCCCTCCATGAAGCGGTGAACGACTGCGAACAGATTCTGGTTGTCGATGAATGCCGTCGACACGGCTCGATCAGTGAAGAGCTGATCAGCGAGCTGAGTGCTCAAGGTGTCGCCAGTTCCCGCATGGATCGGGTGACCGCCCTGGACAGTTTTATCGCCTTGGGTGAAGCCTCCACCAGCACGCTCCCGTCCGTCGAAGATATCCTTGAGCATGTTCGTGCCCTGATCGGGGCCGGCTCCACTGCAATTGAGAAAGGTGCCTAATGTCCACACCCAAACAACGTGTTGTCGTCGTCTGTCCCGGACGCGGCACCTACAATGCTCCCGAATGGGGTTATCTGAAACGCCATCATGCGGATAAAGGCGCTTTGCTGGAGAGTTTCGACGACTATCGACGCCAGCACCAGCAGCCAACCCTGACAGAGCTGGATCAAGACAAAGCCTATTCGCTTAAACTGCACAGCCGCGGAGACCATGCCTCGGGTCTGATCTACGCCTGTGCCTATGCCGATTTTTTGGATATCGACCAAGATCGCTATGAAATCGTTGCTGTAACCGGCAATTCCATGGGTTGGTATATCAGCCTGGCGATTGCCGGTGCACTGGATGCACAAAGGGGCCTGCACCTGGTCAATACCATGGGCGGATTAATGCAGGAACGCCTGATTGGCGGCCAGCTGCTCATTCCTTGGGTGGATGACGACTGGCGCCCAGACTGGGATGCCCGCGCCCGTTACTTGGCTTTAGCCGATGAGATATGCAAGAGTGGCCAAGGCCAGGCTTACCTGTCCATCGATCTGGGCGGAATGTTGGTGTTCGGCGCCGATACACCAGGTATGGCAGCACTGAATCGTGGGCTACCCAAAAAAGACCACTTCCCCATGCGGTTGCTCAATCACGCGGCCTTCCATACGCCGCTGCAGGAGCCAGTGCGGGAAGTCGCAAGAGAAGCCCTGGGGCCAGCGCTGTTCGGCAGACCAGAAATTCCGCTCATCGACGGCCGCGGCCACATCTGGTCTCCCTGGAGTACAGACCATAAGGCGCTCTGGGACTACACTCTGAGCCATCAGTTGACCCAGCCCTACGATTTCAACGCCGCCTTGCGTGTTGCTGTTCGTGAATTCGCGCCGGACAAACTGATTATCCTGGGGCCGGGTACAACCCTGGGAGGAGCCACAGCCCAAAGCCTGATTCAGTGCAACTGGCAGGATCTGGACAGTAAGACCGCCTTCAAGCAGCGGCAAGACGACAACCCCCTGATAGTATCCATGGGAATGCCAGAGCAGAGGCCAATCGTGCTTCGCCAGTGATGAGCATTTTTGCGGCTGAAACGCGCCGCATTTATTATTTCGATTCAGAGTCATAAGCCGTACGCGCTCGATCATGGTGGTCTTGGCATTGTCGAACAGGATTTCTTGAGGCACTGCGCTGAAGAATTGGCCCGTCTCTTCAATACTACGCAACCAGTCATCTGGTGACATGCGAAACTGGGAAGTCGCCGGAGCCGTATCCCTGAATCCTGGAAAATTACAGGAAATTGAGCGCAATAAACAGGCTGCTTAGGTGCAGCTATTTTGGATAGCTGGGTTGCGAGTCACCGCCAATGGTCACCCCACGCTCTGACGCCAGCCGCACCGTGGAGCGCATAGTGTTTTGGTTGGAGGTATGAAATCCGCAGGCAATGTTGGCCAGATCCGACAAAGGCACCTGAACCATGTCGTCGCCCATGGTTCAGGTGCCCAGGCTTTCACCCATAACGGCATTCAGCAGTAATGGTGCCACGTTTTCACCCTCCTTTTTCAGCGCCGTCTCAGCAGCAGTTTTGCTTTTTGATGGCAGCCCAATCTACCTGTGGCGCTTGGCGACCGTGTTTGCCCTTATAAGGCGCATATTCAGGGGAAGTCCAGTCTTTCAGCAGGTCCGGGTTTACGCGGTACACTTCAACGCCCAGTGGGTTGCAGGTTTGTAATGGATCTTGTGCGTTCTCCCCCCAAAGATCCATAGAAAGGTCACCGCCTGGGCAACAGGACATGGCGCACAGCAGGTCAATCTCAGCGAAGAACTCCAGGTAGTCTCCCTTGCGGGCTGGGCAAGCCTTCATAAAGTACTGGTCGTTTTTGTTCAAGCCCGTGCACTGGAAGATGTTCAGCACATCGTGAACGTCAAACTCGCTCAGCCCCCAAGGCTCCACGGCTCGGACCAAATTTGAGTGGCAGTGAAAATCAAAATCTTCACCGGTGAGCAGGCGATTCACATAAGGGTCGCAGCGCGTGCCCAACAGATCGTGAACACGGCCGCCTTCATCGTCTACGCCGTAGTTGGCAAGCGTGTCATCAATGATCGTCGCCATTGGGCGCAAGTAGGGCAATGTCGACCACAACCGATCGTAAGTGCTGACGTGAGCGCGTTGCATCTGACGGGTGCGAGAAGCCCACATACGCTCACGTGGGTTGTGCAAACTCCACATGTTGAAGTCGCCCACTTGCGGTCCATCTATGACCTTTATTCGAAACACATGGCCGGCGGGGACCTTCCAGGCCAGACCGTCACGCAGAGGTACGGTTTCGGTGGCGATCAGTTCGCGGTCAGTCTCAGCCTCCGTAAGGCTGTTATAAAAGGCTTGATCAACGTCCAGAATGGAACCTTTGGTCGCGCGGTAGGCTGCAGGGACATCAGACATTACAAAACTCCTTCTAATACTAGGGTTTGGTCGGGAATGGGCGTTATTTGGAGGTCGGCTTGTTGTAGTGAACCATCAGGCCATCAAACTTGTTGGTCTCACGTGTAATCTAAGACAACTACTTCATAGTGACCACGGCAAGAGCCGAAAGCGCAAAGCCGAGTACAACCTTAAAATATCAAAGCTGCCAGCACTGCTGCCAGTCAGTCATTTGGACAACTGCTTTGGAAATCTTCACCGCCGACATGCGTAAATAGTTTCGAGGCCTGAGTGCTTTGGTTCGAAATCAACTCAGACACGATCTGCATTAGTGATGCGATGATAAAATAGGCGAAGACGAGCCAAGCCTACTGAGAAGTATGGGCACGTACAATATTGCTAACGTGGGTTTCTGAATCATAGAGATAAAGCCGCATCAGCTCCACGGCCTCTAATATCTGACCTGCCACGAGGTGCGTGTAGATTCGACGGTCTTTCTCCAGCCAATTGCCTTGAAACCATTTCTCATTTTTTGACATCGCAAAGATCAGCCGTAGTTGGGCGAGTATGGTGTTGAAATAGGCGTCCAATCTTTCGCTATTCAACAGACCGACAATGGCTTGGTGAAAGAACAAGCTGCTAGTTCCTACCGCGTTCCAACGATCCTCTCTTACCGCTTCTTCCCCTGCGATCAGTATTTTGTCGATATTGCTAAAGTGCCGATCGTCGGCGAAGGAACTATTTTGAATAGCAGAAAGTTCAAGAGTATGTCGCACCTTGTAAATATCATGAATATCTGATTGCGTCAGAACCCTGACCTGTGCACCTCTGTTGAGTACGTAATCTGCTAGGCCCTCATAGCGCAGCTGATGTAGAGCTACGCGAATGGTGTTTCGTGAGGCCTGATATTGTTTGCACAGTCCTGATTCTACCAGCGATGTACCAGGGGAAAGCTCTCCCAAGATGATGGCATTTCTTAGCTTGAGCGCAATCAAATCTGATAGTGAAGTTTCGTCACTTGCTTTCACACTGTTTTTTCCTTCTTCTACAGCTTGCCAATTATATTAGGTAGTTAAGTGAAGCTGAAATCCTTGAGAAATCGGTTAACACGTGGTTCGTTGCTACCTTCGAATATCTCAGCCGGAGTGCCTGTGTGCACTATTTCGCCATCCTCCATGAAAACAACACGGTCAGAAATTCTATGGGCGAAAGACATCTCATGAGTGACGATGACCATAGTCATGCCTTCACGCGCCAAGTCCTCAATATTTTTGAGTACTTCACCCACTAGTTCGGGGTCCAGCGCCGAAGTCGGTTCATCGAAAAGCATGATAGATGGTTTCATTGCCAATGCCCTAGCAATAGCTATGCGCTGCTGTTGACCGCCGGAGAGCTGGTGAGGGTACTTGTCAGCAAAATCGCGCATACCCACTTTTTCCAATACCACCAAGGCTTCTTTCTTGAGCTGATTGGCGCTACCTAAGCGATGATAGCTTGGCCCCAAAGTAACGTTCTGCAAGACGGAGCGGTGAGGAAAGAGGTTAAATTGCTGAAACACCATGCCAATATTTTTAATTTGATCGGCCCGGGGCAGTTGTGTTCTTTGATCTGCATTATTCAGATTTTTGCTAAAGGTAACTTCACCGTTCAGCATAATACAGCCGCCATCGGGTGTTTCGAGGCTATTCAGAGTGCGGATGAACGTGGTCTTGCCAGATCCAGAAGGACCAATAATCGAAACGGTTTCGCCCTTCCTGACATCCAAGGAAACATTCTTCAATACTTTCATACCGTCGAAGCTTTTATCAATGTTTTTGGCATCGACTACGATCTGGCTATGCTCGAAGCTGCCACTAGGGCGGCGTGTCGTCGATGCAGGAACGGCGCTGCTGAGCGCGTAATTTGGGCTTTTCGTAACGCTCTTGCCCACCTGGTTTGTGAGGTTCTTGCGGCGCGTAACATCCAGCCGCCGTTCGGCCAGCTTGAGTAAGTTATCGAAGATGGTGACGATCATTACGTAGAACAGAGCAACTATCATCATGGTTTCCAAAACCTTGAAGTTCTGTGTGTAAAGCCTCTGGCCTACCATGAGAATCTCGGTCAAAGAAATCACGGACACCAACGAAGTGAGCTTGACGATGGTGATAAATTGGTTCGAAAGGGTTGGCAAGGCTATACGAATTGCCTGAGGAACGACGATCAGCCGTTGAATACCCACGTATTTAATTCCCAAAGCTTTTCCCGCTTCGCGCTGGCCGTTAGGCACAGCAATTAAGCCTCCACGATGAATTTCGGCCATGTATGCCGTCTCACTCAGCACCATAGCCAAGAGGCCCGCAACGAAGGGGCTGCCCATATAACTACTTGTCCAGGGAAGGACCTGAGGCAAGTTGTAGATGAAGATCAATAGCACCAGAAGTGGCACGCTACGGAAGAGCCAAATATAGATGGCGATCGGCAGCTTTAAGGTTTGGTAATGTGAGGTTTTTGCAAGTGCAAGAATAAAGCCTAGCGAAACAGCAATGCTCCAAGAGAGCAGACTCAGGGCTATTACGACTAGGGAAGCCTCCCACAGAGGAGGATAACCAAGAAGGCTGAATGTATATTCCCAATCGAATTTCATGCGCTGTCTCTCTTAATATGATAACCACTGCCCCTATAGCAGACTTTAGGGGCAGGAAAATTTGGCTGTTCAGTTACCAGAGAGCGCGCCTTTCACTTCGTCGGGGTTTGGAGGACTGAGATTGTAGGCCGAAAGAATTTCTTGGTATTCCCCAGTGTCCTTCATTTCTTCAATTGCGCTGGCGATGGCGTCCTTGATCTCAGAGTTTCCAGAGTTGACTCCAAGCCCTACAGAAATCGGATAGATCAAATCTTTTGACGTAATCTTGAGGGCGTCACCGGTGTTTGCTACGGCGAGCTTTGCCACAGCAGCATCGGCAAACTGTGCTTCTACAGCTCCAGCCAGAATAGCCTGGGTGGCTTCCGCAGCGGTGGCGAATTCGCGGATATCGATTTTGCCTAGTCCATTAGGAAGGCAGTGTTCGTCCGATACTTTTGCAAGTTTAGGAGTCCAAGAAGCACCTTGGATGGTGCTGAGACGTATGCCGCAGAGATCATGCGGTTCGCTTGGAAATTCGGCGTAATTGCGGGCAGTCAGAATAGATGAACCAGTCTGCGTATGCGGTATGTAATCGATGATTTTCGCCCGCTCTGGGGTTATATAAAGTATTGATGCTACAACGTCAAACTTGTTCGAGCGCAGCCCCACAATCAGTTGGGCGAAGCGCGTATCAACATACTTGGGTTCAAGACCCATGTGCCCAGCTACGGCATTCATGAAGTCGACCTCAAACCCAGTAGGCACCCCGTTATCGAGATAGATATAGGGTGGGTAAGTCATGTCTGAGCCAATTAGAAGTGTGTCGGGCTCAATAGTGAGGGGCTCGGCGGCATAAACAAGCGATTGTTGAGCAAAAAAAGCGGAAATTACCATGCCAGAAATGATGGATAGATTTTTAAAGTATTGTTTTGTATACATTATTCATTTCCTTTTTATATCTTGCTGTTATTGGTTAAAAATCGTACCATTAGCGTTATAGATTGTTGAACAATATATGTCAAATCATTAATAAATTTTTCATACCCTACCAACAGCATCGTGTTCCTCCTTAACCCTATTGGTCTGAAAACATACTTGAAGGTACTTTACAATGACTTTAATTCCTGATGATCCGGTCGCTAGTGCCGGTGGCTTGAGGCGCGCTGGTGAAATGCTTCGCTCTGGTATTCTCTCTTCTGAGCAGATGACGCAGGCTTATCTCGACAGGATTCACGAGTTAGATTCGTCACTGGGTGCCTACGAGCATGTCGCAGCCAAACAGGCATTAAAAACTGCCAAGGCCATGGATTCTCTTTTGGCGGCGGGCACGGACCTTGGTCCACTGATGGGCATCCCGATCAGCGTTAAGGACCTTTTCACGGTCCAAGAGATGCCAATGACGGCTGGCTCTCATGTTGACGTTTCAGATATTACCGACCCACATGAAGGGCCGTTTATTCAAGCGCTGCGTCAGGCGGGCTGTGTGTTATTGGGGAAGACCCGCATGGTGGAATTTGCTTTTGGTATTACAGGGGTGTCGCAGCCGAGGGGAACTCCATGGAACCCTTGTGATAAAAAGGTACATCGCATTCCAGGCGGGTCCAGTTCTGGCGCTGGGGTTGCCATGGCGGCGGGTCTTTGCGCCATGGCAATTGGTACGGATACCGGGGGATCGGTGCGAGTTCCGGCCGCACTGTGCGGCGTGTTTGGTTTGAAGACAACTTTTGGGCTATGGTCAAATCAAGGGGTGTTTCCACTGGCTCCCGATATGGATACGATTGGCCTGCTGACCCATAGCGCGAGTGATTCAGCGCTAGCCTATGCAGAGATTATGCGCCGTTTGTACGGTAATTCTTTTCGTCCGACAGCACCTGCGACGTTGGATGGTATTTCTCTTGGGTTACCGTTGGAATATTTTTGGGAAGATCTCTCACCGGAAGTAACGAACGCCATGTCTTGGGCGGTAGATCAGCTAGTCGCTGCTGGGGTGCATTTCCAGAATGTCTCGATTCCCGAAGCGAGCGAGCGAGAGCGTTACTTTCCTGTCAGTATGCCCGTGCAGCTACTTAATACTCTTGGGCGGGAGCGATTCGAAGCCAATCGACATCTTATGGACTCAGTTATTGGTGACCGGACTTCATTAGGATTCAATATTACAGCGACCCAGCTCTTGGAGGTCGAAACACGCCGAAAACTAAGCATTGTTAAGGTTCTCAAACAATTTAATGGAGTTGATGCTTGGATCAGCCCTACCACTGCCAGCACTGCTCCCAGTGTTGCAAGCTTGGAGGACTATCAGCATGCTTATCGCCAGGCTATCAATATGACCCGAAACACTCAGCCAGCAAATTATCTAGAGCTCTGCGCTGCTAGTATCCCATTGCCGATGGGTGATCAATGTTTGCCAGTGGGTTTACAACTGATGGCTCCTCCCGGGAATGAGGGGGCATTGCTTGCCATCTGCGAGGTCATAGAGATCGAGCTCGAAAAAGCTGCAGCAAATTTTTGAAGGTGTTTATCTTTGCCCCAATACGACACCCTATAGGTCTGGCCCTAAGTTCTGTATACCCTATATTTTATGCCGCTTGACGACTTTTTCATCGTTCGTTTAGTGTCCCTTAACATAAGTTCGTCTTGTTGTTGAGCTAATCAAATTGAGTGGTCAACTAATTGCGGTCGATTAAAGAGGCTAAGAAGGTTTAAGTGCTTAGTGTTAAGAAGGAAAACAGGATTCGAACCTGTGACCCCTGCCTTCGGAGGGCACTACTCTGGGGTGTTTTAACACGGTGTTGGACGGTGTAATACGGGTCGGTTCAAGCAGTTAAGTGTTGCGAAGTCTCTTCAGAAAAAACCTTTTTAAACCGACAGTTGCACGATTTAAGCCGATTGTGGGCACAGGGTTGTCTGGTTGCGGTTGTCCGAAATGGATCAATACGACTGCTGCCCTATGATCTACATCTCTTACTTTATGCGATCACCCAGTGATAGACAACCTATCAAATTATGTCCGGTTTTGGTTGACCAGAAACGTACAACCTACGTGCCAACGAAGTCAGTCCGAGAGGCGCCAATGGGTCTTGATCCAAGCCAGACGCGCAGAAGGGATGTACGTGATAAACTTGTCGGTAACGTGTACAATTTATTTAGTCAGATGATATTTATTTATCTGAAAAGTAACGGGTTAAAGACATGAGCATCGCGGAACAAGTTGCTGAGTACGTCAGACATCGGCCGTACGGAAGCATTTTCACGCATAAACAGCTGGTGAACCACCTTGGTGGGCATGGCAGCCGGATTTCTCAAAGCCTAAACGAGCTTGAGAAAGCTAAGGTTGTATTGCCTATCGAACGCGGCTTGTGGCAGCGGCCGAAGCAGACCCGCTTTGGCATTGTTCTGGCTTCACCCGAAAAAGTCGTTTCTATTCTTGAGCGAGAGAGGAAGGTGTTTGCTGTACCCTCAGGAGCCAAGGTATTGAATGAGCTGGGTGCCTCGACGCAACTTCCCATGAAGCCGATATTTATCTCTAACAAACGGATTCAGCCGATCACGCTTGGGAAAACCGTCATTCAGTTTAACTACAGTCGCTCGTTTGCGTCCGCAGTAGAGGGACTTGCGGGGCTGTCCATTGGTGAAAAAAAGCTCGCCGCAAAATTATGGGTTGCGCTTGAGTACGCCGGAGAGAGCCATGCAGCTCGTGAAAAGCAAGCGTTCGTGAGAGCTTTCAGTGAACTGACGCCCAAGGGGCAAGCGAAATTACTGGCGACGTTCAGCGGAAAGCTCAAATGGGCAAAACAAGTTCTGGAGTAACCCAGTGGCGAAGCCGTTTCTGTTCACGCTCAACACCCAAGACCAATTGGACCTTTTCGAGGCGGCAGCGACCGCCACAGGCCTTCCGCATTTCGTCCTTGAAAAAGACTACTATGTCAATTTGACGCTGAAGCTGCTTTTTGAACGGCTGAAGCCCTACCATACAGAAAGAACCTCAACCCCTTTCATGTTCAAGGGTGGCACCACTCTCAGCAAGGTCTACGGTTGTATTGACCGGATGTCTGAAGATATTGATCTCTCGCTCGATATGAACTTCCTGGGTTATCCGGAACCAGCCAATCATGAGGGCACTACTGCCACCAGTAAGCGAGTGGCTCTGCTGAATGAAGCGACGCAGGCGGCGGTGAGCGATGTGATAGCCCCGTTTCTTCGTGATGAACTGTTGGAGATCAACAGCTCATTTGGGGTGAGTGTGCTGAAGAACGGTATGGATATTGAGGTCCAGTACCCCCAGATATTCGAAGCTCCGGGTGGTGGGTATATCAACCCCAGGGTCCTTCTCGAATGCGGTGGAAAGGCAGGACTGGAGCCTTCAGCCCGTCATGAGATACAGCCGATGGTTTTGGACAACGTAGCAGATCATGGAGACAGTTGCCTTGTAGATGTATTGGGATGCGACCGTACGTTTTTTGAAAAACTGACTGCGCTCCATGAGATAAACCACCGGGGCGTGGAAAAGCTGGATGAGCGTCAGTCTCGGCATATCTACGACGTGATCTCCATCCATGACAAGTTTCCCGGCTTCATCGAGGATCGAGAGCTTCTGGCCAAGGTGGTGCGCCACAAGAAAAAGTACTTTCGGCGTGGGGCTGCCCAATGGGATAAGGCAACGCCTGGTTCCCTACGGTTGATGCCAGAGGGGGAGCTTGCACGATTTCTGGAAGACGACTGGGAAAAGATGGACGTGATGTTTCCGGGTTCCTTGCCTTGGTCATTCGGGGAAATGCTGGAGAAGCTTGCGACCATCGATGAGAGGATTAACAACCTCAACGCTGAAGAGTGAGTGGATTTCCCTCGTTAATGTCGCCCTTCCTGAAAAGAAGTTGGGCTTACCCGGGGGCAGTAGGCATTCCTGGGCTATGGTCTGGACTTACCCCGATACGCATGACACACCCCAGCCTAAAACGGTCCTTGGAAACGGGGTAGAACCCTAGATCGTACTACTCACTGAAGGCAAACTGTATCTATACTGTGCGAACAGAAAACATTGAGTGGCATTAAAATATGACTGACCAAAACACAATAAACCGTCCGGACACCAGGCTGCTCAAGAAAGTAGCCGATCAAGCAACTTTGCGGATGGGGCTGACGGAATCTGAGTTGAGTCTTGTATTGCGCAGGCTTGATGGTTCTTTGGGTTGCAAGGCGGAGGCCGATGGCAGTCAAGGTGAACGCAATGAAGTGCATTTGATTAGAATTTACGAGGGGCTTCTTAAACTGGTAGGCGACGACCCGGAAAACATAAGGCATTGGCTGACAACTGCCAATCAACAATTTAATGAAGTGCCTTTAAAGGTTATGGAAACCGAAGCTGGAATCCTTGATGTGCTTCGCTATATCGATGCGATGAGCAATAAGTAAGGCTCCTGAATCCCGCCACGGATCGACGCGCCTTTGACGTAAGCGTTCATTCCACGACGTAGTTGACTTACTTCACATCACGAAGTGGTCGTAGTAGTCCCGGCGAGATCTTGTATTGCCGGGCACCGTCGTCACCCAGCACGATCACGCTCTTGCGGTTGATCTTGGTAACGATCCCCAGCACCGGACCCTCCCGACCTTCGAAGGTCACTTTCAGGCCAACCCGCAGTTGGCTCAGAGCCTGCAGGTTTTCCTGATCCTGCAGTTCATCGATACGCCGGCAGATGTACTTGTTCAGTTCCAGCAGTTGATCGATGCTCATGTCTTCAATGCGCATGGACGGTGGCCTCCGGCGGTGTGGTCTGTCGCTCAGGGTGGCGTGGGTCGATCAGCGAGCGTAACGGATGATCGGCGAACCGGGTTTTCCAGAGTCGCGGTGTCAGATCCACGACGTCACTGGCCGGATGCTGGCTGATGCGTTGCAGTACATC
>Ga0075530_1000852_pt1 | contig 14573 bp, 14 predicted proteins | sample NGEPerD_2_FD_75101 | JGI IMG/M metagenome (GOLD analysis project Ga0075530, IMG submission 75101) | Arctic peat soil microbial communities from the Barrow Environmental Observatory site, Barrow, Alaska, USA - NGEE PermafrostL1-D | ecosystem: Environmental > Terrestrial > Soil > Wetlands > Peat ...
AGCGCCTGGCCAGGCGCTACGCGGGCAGGCTGATCCCCGTGGTGGGCGCCCCGATCAGCGCCGTGCAGAACGGTTCCTCCACCAAGGAGCTGGGCAAGCGGGCGCTCGCCTACTACGGCAGCGACGGGGCGGCCTGAGCCACGAGCGCTACGTTGAGCCCGCATAGCGGGCTCAACGTCACACTCACCTCGGTCCCTCGCGCTCAACCCGTGCCGTACACCGGCACCGCCGCGCCGCTGGTGACCTCGGAGTCGGGCGAGACCAGGAAGCGGATCACCCGCGCGATCTGCTCGGGCGCGACCCAGCCAGAGCGGTCGGAGTTGGGCATCGCCTCGCGGTTGGCGGGCGTGTCGATCACGCTCGGCAGCACCGCGTTGCAGCGCACGCCGGCGCCCTTGTACTCGGCGTCGAGCGCCTGGATGAAGGTGATCACGCCCGCCTTGGCGGTCACATACCCCGCTGCGCCCGAGAATGGCTCCAGGGCGGCGCGAGCGCCCACGCACACGAACGCCCCTCCCCCGGCCTCGGCCAGCCGCGGCATCGCCGCGTGCGCGAGGTTGAACGCGGGGACGAGGTTGAGGCGGAGCATCTTCTCGAAGTCCTCGAGCTCGGAGTCGCCCACCTTGGGGCCCATCGCGAAGCCGCCCACGAGGTTCACGACGGCCTCCAGACCGTCCACGCCGGCGACCGCCTCGGCGGTGGCGGCGGGGTCGAGCAGATCCGCGTGAACGGTGGTCACGCCCTCGGCGTCGCCGTGGCGATCGAGGGCCGTCACGTCGTAGCCGCTGCCGGCCAGCTCGCGCACGACGGCCGACCCCAGCGCCCCGGTTCCTCCTGCAACCAGAACGGTCATGTCAGGGCAATTTACCCGTCCGCGACCCTCCCTACATTCGTGAGCCCCGTGGATCAGCCAAGCCTCATCGGACCCACCAAGCACTTCGTGCGCGACCTGGCCGACGGCCAGGTGGTGGACTGCGCCTTCGATGTCCGTCAGGTCTCGCGCCGCGAGAAGCGCAACGGCGAGGCGTTCCTCAAGCTCACCCTCGGCGACGTGACCGGCTGCGTGGAGGCCGTGGCGTGGGACGGCGTGGAGGAGATCGCCACCGCTGCCCGGCCGGGCAGCGTGGTGTGGGTCACCGGGCGCTACGCCGCCGACTCGCGCTACGGCCCCTCGATCACCGTGCGCGGCTGCCGGGCCGCGGCGGCCGAGGAGTACGACCCCGCCGAGCTGCTCGAGGCCCCGCCCGTGGCGCTGACGGAGATGCTGGCCGCGCTGGACGAGCTGATCGGCACCGTCCGCCGCCCCGAGCTGCGCGAGCTGCTGGAGCGCCTGCTGGCCGCGGGCTCGGATACCGGCGAGCGGTGGCGCGCGGCACCGGCCGCGAAGGTCTACCACCAGGCGTACCGCCACGGGCTGCTCGAGCACTCGCTGTCCGTGGCCTCGGGCGTGAGCGCGATGGCCTCGACGTTCCCGGGCATCGACCGCGACGTGGCTGTGGCGGGAGCGCTGCTGCACGACATCGGCAAGATCGAGGCCTACGAGCAGACCGGCGGGGCGATCGACCTCTCCGACGCCGGCAGGCTTCAGGGCGAGATCCCGCTGGGCTACTACAGGGTGCGTAGCACGATCGAGCAGATCGACGGCTTCGCGCCCGAGACCGCCGAGGCCGTGCTGCACATCGTGCTCAGCCACCACGGCAAGCTCGAGCACGGCAGCCCCGTAACGCCGTGCACGCGCGAGGCGGTCCTCGTCCACATGATCGACAACCTGGGTGGCACGCTGGGCAGCTTCGACCGGATCGAGAAGGGCCTGGCCGAGGGCGAGCGCTGGTCGGGCTTTGACCGCGCGCTGTCGGGATCGGCCTACTTCGCTTCGCGCCTGGCGAGCGACGCCGGTCGCCAGGCGGCCTGAACCCCGCAAATAGCGCTCGTTGGCGTTCGGCCACTCAGGCGGACCTCGCGAGGTCGTGCGTATGCTCGACGGCTGATGGCCAAGGACACCGAGAAGCTCATCCGGCAGCTGTCGCTGATCTCTTTCCTGATGGCAGAGCGGCGGCCGATCTCCGCGCTCGAGATCCGCCAGGACGTGGAGGGCTACGCGCAGATGACCAGCGACGAGGCGTTCAACCGGCGCTTCTACGCCGACCGCGCCGAGCTGGCCTCGCTGGGGATCGACCTCAAGGTGGAGAAGCAGTCCGAGGGCAGCTTCGAGGCGGAGACCTACACGCTCCCCCCGGAGAACTTCTACCTCCCCGCGATCGAGTTCTCGGACTCCGAGCTCGCCGCGCTGCGAACGGCGCTCACGCTGCTCGACGGCGAGTTCGCCTACGCCGAGCCGCTGCGCCTGGCGCTGCAGCAGCTCTCGTGGGGCAAGCCCTCCCCCCTGTCGGCGCCCGAGCAGCGCTCGGTGCGCCTGGCCATGACCGCCAGCTCCGGCGGCCGTGACCTCTCCCAGCGGCTGAGCAAGATCGAGACGGCGATCTTCCGCCGCAAGACGATCGTGTTCGACTACTACACGATGGGCCGCGACGCCGAGGAGTCGCGCAAGGTGGACCCCTACCACCTGCTCTTCAGGGGCGGTCTGTTCTACCTGGTGGGATACGCGCACGAGCGCAAGGCCGTGCGGGTGTTTCGCCTGTCACGCATCCGCGGCAAGGTGGGCTACAGCTCAAAGGCCGAGCACGACTTCCAGCGCCCCGAGGAGTTCGACCCGCGCACGTACGCCACCCGGGCCGACTGGCAGCTGGGCGACCAACAGGGCGAGGCGCGCATCTGGCTGTCCGAGCGCATCGAGTGGCTCGTGCGCCGCCACCTCGGCGGTGACGCCGGCACCGTGGAGGAGACCGACGACGGCGCGGTGTTCACCACCCCCTACGGCGACTCGCGCCAGCTGATCTCGTGGGTGCTCGGCCTGGGCCCGCGCGCACGAATCCTCGAGCCCCAGGAGCTGGTGGACGACGCCGAGGAACGCATCCAGCTCGTGATCGAGCGCCACGCCCAGCCGATCGAGCTGGCCGCGCCCGTGAAGCGCCGCGACCGCGAGGAACCGGCCGACGACGGCAAGCGCGAGAGCCACATCCGCCCCGAGCGCTTCGCGCGGCTGGTCACCCTCGCCGGGATCCTGATCGAGGCGGCCCGCGTCGGCGGCAAGCTCGAGCTTCGCGAGCTGACCGAAGCGCTGCAGATCTCCGAGCAGGAGCTGCGCCAGGACATCGACGTGCTCAACGTCGTGAACTTCGGCGGCGGCAGCTACGTGCTCTACGCCGAGATCCAGGGGGACACGATCGAGGTGGACCCCGAGCCCTACGGTGACAACTTCGCGCGGCCGGCCCGGCTGCTGCCGCTCGAGGCCAAGGCGCTCGCGGCCGCGATCGACCTGGTGGGTGAGCACCTGCCCGAGGGATCGCTCTCCACCGCACGCGAGAAGATCGTGGACGCGCTGGGCCGCGACCCGGCCGCCGACGGCCTCCAGATCACCACCGCCAAGGGCGACGACTCAGAGATCGCCCGCGTGGTGTCCAGCGCGATCAAGAGCCGCCAGCTGCTGGAGATCGAGCACTACAAGGAGGATCAGGACGAGTTCACCGCCCGAACGATCGAGCCGTATCAGCTGCTCAACGGCACCGAGGGGTGGTACGTGCACGCGTTCGAGACGGCCAAGGACGCCACGCGCTCGTTCCGGCTGGACCGCATCCGCTCGGCCACCGTGCTGAGGGAGAAGTTCGAGCTGCGGGAGGGCATCGAGCCCGACATCCAGGGTTGGCCGACCACGGGAGAGGTGCCCACGTCCGAGCGCGCTCGAGTGTGGATCTCGCCCGAGCGGGCGCGCTGGGCGCGCGAGGACCGCAGCGTGGTGGAGGAGCTGGCCGACGGAGCGGTGATCGTTGAGCTGCCCTTCGGCGGCCACGAGTACCTCGCCAAGGAGATCCTCAAGGAGGCCGGCGACGCCGCGGTGCTCGAGCCCGAGGACGCGCGCGAGGCCGTGCTGCACGCCGCCGAGGAGCTTGCAGGGGCGCTGCAGCGGTAGCTTGCGCTCCTGATGGCGTCGCGCCGCGACCAGATCAGGATGTCCGACGACGAGCTGCGCGCCTTCCTCGAGGAGCAGCGCATCGTGCAGGTGGGAACCATGGGTCCCAAGGGCCGTCCTCATCTGATGCCGCTCTGGTACCTGCCCGAGGAAGGCCCGGCGCTGCGCGGCTGGACCTACGCCGCCTCGCAGAAGGCCAAGAACCTGGAGCGCGACCCGCGCGCCACGCTGGCGATCGACGACGGCGTGAGCTACGAGGAGCTGCGCGGGGTGATGTTCGAGTGCGACGTGGAGCTTGAGCGCGACCCCGAGCGGGTGGCCGAGTACGGCACGGAGCTGTTCAAGCGCTACGGGGACACGGACGAGCTGGCGCCGGACGTGCGCGAGGCGGTGGCCAAGCAGGCGCAGAAGCGCGTGGGCTTGACCTTCCGCCCCACTCGTACGGTCACCTGGGACCACCGAAAGCTGGGCGGGACCTATTAAGGGCCTGATCCTCTCGGGCGGCAAGGGCACGCGCCTGCGCCCGATCACCCACACCAGCGCGAAGCAGCTCGTGCCCGTGGCCAACAAGCCGGTGCTCTTCTACGGCATCGAGGCGATGGCCGCCGCCGGGATCTCCGAGGTGGGGATCATCATCGCGCCGGAGACCGGCGACGAGATCCGCGAGGTGGCCGGCGACGGCTCGAAGTTCGGCCTGGCGATCTCCTACATCGAGCAGGACGAGCCGCTCGGCCTGGCCCACGCCGTGCTCACCGCGGAGGAGTTCCTCGGCGACGAGGAGTTCGTGATGTACCTCGGCGACAACCTGTTGCGCGACGGCATCACGGAGCTGGTAGACACCTTCCGCGCCGACGCCCCCGACGCCCTGATCCTGCTCACCCCGGTCCCGGACCCCGAGCACTACGGCGTGGCCGAGCTCACCGACGGCCGCGTGTCGCGGCTGGTGGAGAAGCCGGCAGACCCCAAGACCGACCTCGCGCTGGTCGGCGTCTACATGTTCACGCCCGAGATCTTCAACGCGGCGCGCGCGATCGAGCCGTCGGACCGCGGCGAGCTGGAGATCACCGACGCGATCCAGCACCTCGTGGACAACGGCCGCCGGGTGGACCCCCACATCGTGCACGGGTGGTGGAAGGACACCGGCCAGGTGCAGGACATGCTGGAGGCCAACCGCCTGATCCTCGACGACCTCGAGGAGCGCATGGACGGCGAGCTGGTGGACTCACGCGTGGAGGGCCGCGTGGTGATCGAGGCCGGGGCGGTGCTCACGCGAGCCACCGTGCGCGGCCCGGCGGTGATCGGCGCGAACGCGCGCATCACCGACGCCTACATCGGCCCCTACACGGCCATCGGCGAGGGCGTGAGCATCAACCGCGCGGAGCTCGAGCACTCGATCGTGCTCGAGGGCTCCAGCGTGCACGACCTCGAGTTCAGGGTGGAGGCCAGCCTGATCGGGCGCAATGTGCAGATCGGCCGCGGCCCGGCCCTCCCGCGGGCCTACCGCTTCGTGGTGGGTGACAACGCCGAGATCGCGATCCTCTGAGCGGATGGACGGGCGCCGCCCCCTCCGGCGCAGCGACGTCTACAAGCGCGCCGTGGTGGACGGCCGCGAGCTGCGCGACAACCCGCTCGCGAGGCTCAAGCGGCAGTTCTCCGCGGCACGCACCAGCGCCCGCGAGCGCGAGGAGGCGGCGCTGGAGGGCGAGCTGCGCTCGCATCCGGGGGTGAGCCGAGCCAACACGATCGCCGTGATCAGCCCCAAGGGCGGCGTGGGCAAGACCACCTGCGCGTTCCTGCTGGGAAACCTGCTGTGCAGCCACCTGGGAATGCGCGTGGTGGCCGTGGACGCCAACCCCGACTTCGGCAACCTCGCGTCGTTGGCGCCCAGCACCCGGCGGGTCGAGCGGTCGCTGGCCGACCTGCTCGACGACCTCGGCGGCCTGCGCACGGCGGCCGAGCTGCGCCCGTACGTGTCGCAGCTGCCCACCGGGCTGCACGTGGTCGGCGCGCCCGAGCGGGTCGAGGCGATGGCCGCGATGACGGCCGCGCGCTATGGCGACGCGCTGGCCTTCCTGGGCCAGTTCTATGAGGCCGTGCTCCTGGACCTCGGTCCCGGCATCACCGACCCGATCGCGCGGCTGTCGATCCAGCGCGCCGACCAGCTCCTGGTGGTGGCCACCGCCGACCAGGTCACCGCAGACCAGGTGCTCGGCTCGTTGCGCCACATCGACCACGACCGGACCACGTTGGTGCTCAACCAGGCACGCGAGCGCGGCGGCGGCCACCGCAGCGTGGCCGTGCCCCGCGACGAGCGCCTGCGCACGATGCTCGACACCGGCACCTACTCGCTGGAGGCCCTCCGCCCGGACACGCGGATGGCCGTGAAGCAGCTCGGGCTCGCCGTGGCCGAGCAGATCAGCTGACGCGGCGGCTCGCGCCCGGCGGTAGGCTCGCCGCGCGGATGCGCGCCCTGCTGGTCACAGCTCTCGCCCTGACCGTGCCGGCCATCGCCATGCCGGCCACCGCCTCTGCCGCCAACCTCCGTGCCGGTGTCGGCAAGGCCGACATCACGCCCCAGACCGGCTACTACCTCGGGGGCTGGACCCGCGCCGACCGCACCGGCCAGGGCCAGCACACCCGCCTGCAGTCGCGGGCGATCGTGCTCGAGCGCGACGGGCGCAAGGTGGCGCTGGTGCAGATCGACCTGTTCATGATCCCGGGCGGGATGCTCAAGCAGATCGGCGACGCGCTGCGCTCGCGCGGCTTCTCCGAGCAGAACATCCTGATCTCGGCGTCGCACACGCATTCCGGCCCCGGCGGCTACGCCAACTTCCCGACCCTGAACACGGCAGCGCCCAGCCTCCAGACGGCCACGGACCCGTTCAGCTTCTTCGGGCTGCTCGACCCGCAACCCGCGGACCGCCAGCTGTACACCTTCCTGCTCCAACGGATCTCGGCCGCCATCCAGCGCGCCGACGCCGACCTCGGGCCGGCCGAGGCGGGCTGGGGCTCCTCGCGCCTGCTGGGCATCACGCGCAACCGCAGCCTGGAGGCCCACCTCGCAAACCACGGCTTCGACCTCGACTACGGCAAGGGCACCGAGAGCCAGGACCCCGGCGGCTACGACCACACGATCGACCCGGACGTGAACGTGCTGCGGGTGGACAAGATAGTGCGCAGGCGAGTGCGCGGGAAACGCAGGCGGGTGCGCGTGCCGGTGGGCGGCTGGTCGACCTTCGCCAACCACGGCACGGTGACCAAGTCGACGTTCGAGTACTACAACGCCGACCATCACGGCTCGGCCATGCGCGTGTTCGAGGACCGCATCCGCAGGTCGGCGAGGGTGCCCCGGGGACAGCAGATCGTGAACGTGTACGGCACGTCGAACGAGGGCGACCAGTCGGCGGGCCTGGACCGCTCGGGACCGGCGGCGTCGGACTACGTGGGGCGCGTGGAGGCCGCGGCGATGCTCCGTGCGTGGCGCGGAGCGCGTAGGGGGATGTCGCGCACACCGGCGCTCGACCTGCGCTGGACGCGGGTGTGCTTCTGCGGCCAGGATGTGGAAGGCGGCAAGGTGGCCGACGAGTCGCAGGTGGGGATCCCGTTCCTGACCGGCTCCGAGGAGGAGCGCGGCCCGCTCTTCGACGTGACCCAGGAGCATTTCGAGGGACGCCGCGCGCCCATCGGGATGGACCCCCAGGGACGCAAGATCTTCCCGCCGGGGGCGGGCGGCGGGGTGCCCAATGCGGTGCCGCTGCTGGCGGTGCGCGTGGGCAGGCGGATGATCGTGTCATTGCCCGGCGAGGGGACCAAGGAGGCCGGTGCCCAGATCACGGCCGCCGCTGCCTCGGCGATCGCGGGCTCCGGCATCGAGAAGGTGGCGCTCTCGGGCCTGGCCAACGAGTTCGTCCTCTACTTCAGCACCCCCGAGGAGTACGAGAAGCAGCACTACGAGGGCGGAAACAGCCACTTCGGCCGGCTGTCATCGGTGTTCATCAGCAGCGAGATCGCCAAGCTCGCCGGGACGCTCGCCCGTGGCGTGCCGGCTCCCGCGCCGTATCCCTTCGACCCCACCAACGGCGTGATCCCGGACGGCGCGCCCTACTCCAGCGGCGCCGCCTCAGGCTCGGCTCTTGCGCAGCCCGCCCCCGCTTACTCCCGTCTTCAGCACGCAACCTTCGCGTGGAAGGGCGGCCCCAAGGGGCTCGACCGTCCCGTGGACCGCGCCTTCGTCACCGCCCAGCGGCGCAATGGCCGCCGCTGGGTGCGCGCCGACTCCGACCTCGGCCTGGCGATGCTGTGGACCGTGAACGACGATGGCCTCCACAGCGTGAAGTGGGAGGTCCCGCTGGAGGCCAGGCCCGGCCGCTACCGCCTGCTGGTGACCGCCAAGCGCTACCGCCTGGCCTCACGGCCGTTCCGCGTTCGCGTAACCCGTGCGCTGAAGGTGTTCGGGGTGCCCGCCCGCCGCGGCCGGGTGGCCGTGGGACTGCAGTACCCGGGCGCCAGGCGCGACGTCGATCTCACCCACCGGCCGCAGTACGCGCGCGGCGGCGTGGTGCGCTTCCGCGTGGGCAGGCGGATCGTGAAGGTCCAGCGCAAGAAGGGCCGCTTCTTCTCGGTGCGGGCACCACGTGGCAAGAGCGTGACGGTGCCGGCGGGCCAAGGGCGGGACCGCTTCGGGAACCGCAACGGCGCGGCGCTGCGACTGCGCTAGCCGCGGCCTCCGCCCCAAGGGGCAGCGAATCCATCGCTTGCCTCAGCGTGAGCCGGTCGGCGGTGGGATGCCGAGGTCCTTGCAGATCTTTCGAGTCAAGCCGACGCCGATCTCGCGGTGCCGCGGAATCGCGGTCGAACGCTCGGCGTCGATGCCCCAGAAGCTGTGGCTCCCGCCCTCGCGCAGGAGCCTTGCCCCGTGTTCTCGCAGATGACGCTCCAGATCGCGGCGCTTCAAGCCGTCAGCTGCAGTGTCAGCGACTCGCTGTCGGGAGCTGGTTCCTTGAGCGCGTGCTCGCCGAAGCGGAGCTCCAAGATGCCGTGCAGCGCGTCGATCACGTTCTCGCGCGCCTCCGCTCGGGTTTTTCCCTGGCTGTTGGCGCCAGGGACCTCGGGCACCGAGGCGGTGATCCAGCCGTCACCAGCCTCCTCGTAGACGATCGTCAACTCAAGCACCGAGTCCATGCCTCAACGGTAGCTCGCCGACCACCCGGAGTCGAGGCAAGCCACCGGCAGGGCGGGCTCCCTACTCCTCCAGCCGCGCCGACACGAACCGCACTTCCGCCGCGCGCTCGCCGCCGCTGATCAGCGCCACCCGCGCCGACTCCTCCACGCGGCCGCGCAGCCGCCCGCCGACGCTCGTCCAGCGCGCGCCGTCCGGGCTCACCTCGAAGCGGTAGGCGTTGCCGTTTGCGGTGAGCCGCAGGTGCACCTGGCCCGAGCCGGGCGTGCGGCCGGTGGCCAGACGCCGGAAGCGGTTGTGGTCGCGCTGCCAGACCACGGCGCGGCCGCGCGCGACCGAGATGCCGATGGCCTCCGAGCCGCTGCGGAACGCCGCCAGGCCGGCGGCCTCGTCCCCGCTCAACGACGAGCGGTCCACCACCGCGCCGGCCGTGTACCGGTCGGAGCCGATCCGGTGCGCCAGCACACCGCCGTCGAAGCGCACGCGCGCCCGGGAGCCGTCGCGCAGCCGCACCGGCGCCCGCAGCGCCAGACCGCCGCCCGCGCGCATACCCGGCACGCGCTCCATAGGCCACTCCCACTCGGGCGACAGCCGCGGGCCCACGAAGTCGTCGGCGAAGGCATTGGTGGCGGCACCCGGCGCGGGGACGGGCGGGCGGCCGTCGCCGATCTGCGGCCAGCCGTCGGCCCGGAAGGTGAGCGGCGCGGCCAGCACCTGGCGGCCGGCGAGGCGCCCCAGACCGCCGCGGTAGGCGTGGAACAGCGCCGTGGTCGTGCCGGCGGCGTCGGTGGCCAGGCCGGTGTGGCCCGCGCAGCGCCAGCCGTTGCCGTTGCGCAGGATCGGGTTGCCGGAGAACTTGCGCCAGCGCCCGAGCAGCGTGCTCGCGCGAGCAGCGCCCACCGCGTAGCGGCATCTCTTGGTGCAGCAGAGGCCGCCCGAGTAGAGCATCGCGAAGCCGTCGGGGCGGCGAATCACCGTGGGGGCCTCGATCACCTTGCCCTCCCAGCGCGTGGTGTTGCGCAGCAGCCGCTTGGGCTTGCCCAGCAGCCGGGTGGCGCTCTCGGCCATCCGCTGGCCGAAGATGTAGGTGGGGCGGTCGAAGTTGTTGCCGTCGCTCTTCCAGAGCAGGTTCAGGCGGCCCTGCTCGTCGCGCACCGGGAACGCGTCGATCGAGCCGTCGCGCCCGCAGCGCAGCGGCCGGCCCAGGTCGCGCCACGGGCCTTCGGGCCGCGCCGCGGTGGCCACGCCGACGCAGTGCCACGAGCCCTTGCGCCTGGGCAGCGCACTGTAGAAGACGGCGAGCCGCCCGCCCCTCAGGCGCGTGATCTCCGGTGCCCAGAAGTTCTTCAGCACCCAGCGCGGCGGGCGGCGGAACACCTCGCCGGTGAGCCGCCAGCTGGCGAGGTCGGGCGAGCGCAGCACTCGCATGCTCGGCGCCCAGCCGTTGGCGGTGGTCACGGCCACGTGCTCACCGCCCTCGAAGATCGACGTGGGATCGGGCCAGTCGCCCGCGATCACGGGCGCGGGAAGCGCCAGCGCGGCCATGGCCAGGTGTCGGGCGAAGCGCTCCCGCAAGGCCCGCCGGACTCTAGAGACAGGCGAGGCGGGCCGAGCCACCTCTCCCTGGTATCTCTACTTCGGTGAAAGTGCTGGTCACAGGGGCGGCGGGAATGCTCGGGCGCGACGTGGTCCGAGCCGCGCAGCTGTCGGGTCACGAGGTGGTGGCCGCCGACCGGGCGGCCCTCGACGTGACCGACTCCCGCGCCACGCAGGCCTTCTTCGGCCTCCAGGCGCCGCAGGCGGTGATCAACTGCGCCGCCTTCACCGACGTGGACGGCGCCGAGCGCGAGCCCGACGCGGCCATGAAGGTGAACGCCGACGGCGCACGCAACCTCGCCGCCGCAGCGGCCGGGGTTGGCGCCACGGTGGTCTACCCCTCCACCGACTACGTGTTCGACGGCAGCAAGGACACGCCGTACCTGGAGACCGACGAGCCCAGCCCGCTCGGCAGCTACGGCACGTCGAAGCTGGCAGGGGAGGTGGACACCGCCGCAGTGAACCCGCAGCACTTCATCGTGCGCAGCTCGTGGCTGTTCGGCGTGGGCGGTCGCAACTTCGTGGAGACCATGCTCGGCCTGGCCGAGGACAACGACTTCGTGGTGGTGGTGCGCGACCAGGTGGGCTCGCCCACCTACACCGCCCACCTGGCCGAGGGCCTGGTGCGCATGCTCGACACTCGCGCCTACGGCCTGCACCACATGTCCGCCGCGGGCGAGTGCTCCTGGTACGACTTCGCGGTGGCGATCTTCGACCGCGCCGGCGTGGACTGCAGGGTGATGTCGGCCACCACCGACGAGCTGGCGCGACCAGCGCCGCGGCCCGCGTACTCGGTGATGGACACCCGGTACGAGGATGCGATCCACCTGCCCAGGTGGCAGGACGGCCTCCTCTACTACCTCCAGGAGCGCGGATGAGGCTGCTCGTGACCGGGGCGGCCGGGTTCATCGGCTCCACCTACGCCCGGCTGGCGGCGGAGGAGCACGACGTGGTGGTGCTCGACAAGCTCACCTACGCGGGCCGCCGCGAGAATCTCCAGGGAGTGGACGTGGAGTTCGTGGAGGGCGCGATCGAGGACCGCGAGCAGGTGCGCGGCGTCATGGAGGGCGCCGACGCCGTGGTCAACTTCGCCGCCGAGTCGCATGTGGACCGCTCGATCGCGGGCCAGGACCCCTTCGCCCTCACCCACGTGATCGGGACCAGCGTGCTGCTGGAGGCGGCGCGCGAGCTGGGGCTGTCGCGCTACCTGCAGGTGTCCACCGACGAGGTGTACGGCTCGATCGAGTCGGGCTCGTTCACCGAGTCCTCGCCGCTGGACCCCTCCTCGCCCTACTCGGCCACGAAGGCCGCCGGCGATCTGCTGGTGTCCGCCCACCACCACACCTACGGGCTGGAGTCGGTGATCTGCCGCGGCTCGAACAACTACGGACCGAGGCAGTACCCGGAGAAGCTGATCCCGCTGTGCGTGCTGAACGCGCTGCACGGCGACTCGCTGCCCGTCTACGGCGACGGCCGCCAGGTGCGCAACTGGCTCTACGTTGAGGACTTCGCGCGCGCCATCCACCTCGTGCTGCAGAAGGGCGAGCCCGGCCAGGCCTACAACGTGGGCGGCCCCGACGAGTGCGAGAACCTCGAGGTGGTCAACCGCATCCTCGACCTGACAGACCGGGACGACTCGCTGATCGAGCACGTGACCGACCGCCCCGGCCACGACCGCCGCTACTCGCTGTCATCGGATCGGGTGCGCGCCCTCGGATGGGAGGCCCAGACCCACTTCGCCGAGGGCCTGGAGCGCACCGTGGAGTGGTACCGCGACAACCAATGGTGGTGGGAGCCGATCCGCTCGGGCGAATACCGCGCCTACTACGAGCGCCAGTACGGCCGCACCCTCGGCGCCTAGGAGACTGCTCGATGCGGTGCTCCGCTCCTCTCGCAGCGCTGGAGGAGCGCGTGGTGGCGTGCCGCCGCTGCCCGCGGCTGGTCGAGTGGCGCGAGCGGGTGGCGCGCGAGAAGCGCGCTGCGTTCAAGGACGAGGAGTACTGGGGGCGCCCGGTCCCCGGCTTCGGGGATCCGGCCGCGCGGATCTACGTGCTGGGCCTGGCGCCCGCCGCCCACGGCGGCAACCGCACCGGGCGAGTGTTCACGGGCGACCGGTCGGCCGATTGGCTGTACGCCGCGATGCACCGCGCCGGGTTGGCCAACCAGGCGGAGTCCGTGAGCGTGGACGATGGCCTGCGCCTCGAGGATGCGTTCGTGACCGCCGCCGTGCGCTGCGCGCCGCCGGCCAACAGGCCCACGCCGCAGGAGCGCGACAACTGCATCCCCTACGCGGCCGAGGAGCTCGAGCTGCTGCACGAGGTGCGGGTGATCGTCTGCCTCGGGGGCTTCGCCTGGGATGCCGCCCTGCGCGTGACCGGCTCGCGAGCCCGTCCTCGCCCCAAGTTCGGCCACGGCGCCGAGCACGAGTTGGCCGACGGCAGGGTGCTGCTCGGCTGCTACCACCCCAGCCAGCAGAACACGTTCACCGGCAGGCTCACCGAGGCCATGCTGGACGAGGTGCTGCAGCGCGCACTGCGGATCGCCGGATCGAGGTAGGTTCAACCCGATGAAGACGAGCTCCCATGGAGAGCACCTGGCCCAGGTCACCCGTATTGGCATCGTGAACTGCTACCTCGTGAGCGAGCCCGACGGGCTCACGCTGGTGGACACGGGGCTGCCCGGCTCGAAGAAGGGGCTGCTGGAGGCCGCCGGCGCCACGGGCGCGCCGATCGTGCGCATCGCGCTCACCCACGCGCACGGCGACCACGTCGGCTCGCTGGACAAGCTGGCCGCCGCCCTGCCCGACGCCGAGGTGTCGATCGGCGCGCGCGACGCCAGGCTGATGGCCGGCGACAGGCAGCTGGACCCCGGCGAGCCCCAGGCCAAGCTCAGGGGCAGCTACCCGAAGGTGAAGACCCGGCCCACGCGCGTGCTGGAGCCGGGCGACCGCGTGGGATCGCTGGAGGTGGTGGCCTCACCGGGGCACACCCCCGGCCACGTGGCCTACCTGGACACGCGCGACCGCACCCTGATCGTCGGCGACGCCTTCCAGACCAAGGGCGGAATGGCCGTGGCGGGCGTGGTCAGGCCGCTGTTCCCATTTCCTGCGATCGCCACCTGGCACCGGCCCACGGCGCTCGAGAGCGCCCGGGCCCTGCGGGCGCTGGACCCGTCGCGGCTCGCCGTGGGGCACGGCAGGGTGCTCGAGTCGCCGGCGGCGAAGATGGACGCCGCAATCGCGGTCGCCGCCGGGCGCTTCTAGCGCGCGTCGGAGTCCTTTTTCGTCCGCACGTCGTCCTCGCCGATCTCGCGGTCGGCCTTGTCCTTGGCCTCGCCGGCCTCGCGCTTGACGTCGTCGCCGGCCTTCTTGCCCTCGCGCTTGGCGTCCTCGCCGATGTCGTCGGCCTCTTTCTTGAGGCCCTCACCGGCCTCGCGGCCCTCCCGCTCGGCGGCCTCGCCCGCCTTCTTGCCCTCGCGCTCGATGTCCTCGCCGACCCCCTGACCGTCGTCGTCGCCGCAGGCCGGGAGGGCCACGGCCACCGTGGCGGCTGCCAGCAGGGCGGTGAAGCGGTAGCGAATGAGGTCCATCTGTCCTCCTGGGGCGGGTAAGAGTGCCTGCCCGAGCCTAGGGGAAGCTCGCCGACCGCTCGGCGCCAACGGCCTCCCGGCCGGCCGCCGAGTACGCTCGAGGGTCGCATGGCGTCCGATCCGCTCGCATCGTTCACCCCGGAAGTCCGTAGCTGGTTCGAGCGCTCCTTCGCCGAGCCCACC
>Ga0075530_1000855_pt1 | contig 14566 bp, 14 predicted proteins | sample NGEPerD_2_FD_75101 | JGI IMG/M metagenome (GOLD analysis project Ga0075530, IMG submission 75101) | Arctic peat soil microbial communities from the Barrow Environmental Observatory site, Barrow, Alaska, USA - NGEE PermafrostL1-D | ecosystem: Environmental > Terrestrial > Soil > Wetlands > Peat ...
ACCCGCAACCTCGACGCGTTCCGCGGCCCCTTGGGGCTGGACGGCCGGTGAACTCAGAGTCCGCTTGTAACGCGGGGTTCATGTCCCTGAGGCCTCTCCCGGCGGGACACTCGGGAGCACGAACCCCGCGTTACAAGCGGACTCTGAGTTCACCGGCCGTCCAGCCCCAAGGGGCCGCGGAACGCGTCGAGGTTGCGGGTGGGCTCGCCGCGCGAGATCCGCCAGTCCCACTCCTTGCGGATGGAGGAGGCGAAGCCCAGCTCGAGGATCGTGTTGAACGAGCCGTCGGCGTACTCCAGGACGGAACCGAGCAGCCGGTCGATCTCCGCAGTCGTCACGCCGCTGAGCGGGAGCCGGGCGTCGAGGTAGATGTCACCGACACCGTCCAGCGCGAAGGCCACGGCGTACATCTTCATGTTGCGCTCGAGCAGCCACCGGTAGACGCCCTCTAAGTTCTCGTCGGGCTTGCGGCACACGAAGGCATGTACTTCCAGGGCGTGCTTGCCGACGTCGAAACGGCACGGCGTCTGCAGCTTCTTCTCGCCCGGCAGCTCCACCATCAGCGAGGTGGCCGAGATCTCCGTGTACTCGAGCTCGCCGTCCCCGAAGACCTCCCGGAGCGCGGACAGGGCCTGCTCGCGCTCGGGACTCAGGGCCTCGTCGCTCACAGCGTCGTCGTGGGTCACGCACCGATCATGCCGCAACCCCACAATTGTTTGGATCAGGACGTGCTGCCGACCGATCTCGACGTCAGGACCCAACATTTGTGGGGTTCGCGCGGCCAACCCTCGCGGCCAGCCCCTCGCGGCCAGCCCCTCGCGGCCATCCCTACAGGGCGATCCCGCTCAGGTCGGCGCGCATCTTGTGCTGCGCGGCGGCGTACACCTCGAGCATCATGTCGGCGGTGCGGTCCCAGCCGAACTGCTGGGCGTGGGCCTCGGCCCCGGCGGCGAGAGCCTCGTGCAGGCCGGGCTCGAGGAGTACCCGTTCGAAGGCGGCGGCGTACGACTCAGGGTCGTGGTCGGCGACCAGCAGGCCCGAGCGGGCGTCGCGCACGGCCGTGGTCAGGCCGCCGACGGCCGCGGCCACGACCGGAGTGCCGGTGGCCTGGGCCTCGATGGCGACCAGCCCGAAGCTCTCGTTGTACGACGGGACGCAGACCAGCGAGGAGGCGGCGTACCAGTCGACCAGCTGGTCCTGCTCGACCGGCGGCACGAACCGCACGATCGGGTCGATACCGAGCTCTTCGGCCAGCCGGGCCAGGGAGTCGGGGTGCTCCAGCCCCGAGCCCGAAGGCCCACCCACGACCGCGACGGTCAAGGAGGAATGCAGCTCAGGACGTCGCTCGAGCAGCACCGCGACGGCACGCAACATCACGTCGGGGGCCTTGAGCGGCTGGATCCGGCCGACGAAGGTGATCAACGGCCCGTCGGGAGGAAGGCGGAGGCGCTGCCGGGCGCCGGCCCTACCGACGTCGAAGAAGGTCGAGAGATCGACGCCCGGATGCACCACCTCGACCCGACCGGGGTCCGCGTCGTAGAGGTCGATGAGCTGCTTGGCCTCGTCGTCGGTGTTGGCGACGAGCATGTCAGCGGCCGCGACCACCTGCTCCTCGCCGATCAGGCGGGCCATCGGCTCGGGGGTATCGCCGGACGCGAGCGCAGCATTCTTCACCTTGCCCATCGTGTGCATCGTGTGTACCAGCGGGACACCCCAGCGGTCGCGAGCCAGCGCTCCCACCTGCCCACTGAGCCAGTAGTGAGTGTGCACGAGGTCGTAGTAGCCCGGCAGGCCGTAGGCCTCGGCGCGAAGCACCTCACGGGCGAAGACACACAGCTGCGCGGGCAGCTCGTTCTTGCTGAGCCCCTCGTAGGGGCCGGCGGAGACGTGGTGCACCCGGATGCCGTCGCCGACGTCGACCACGGGAGGCAGGGCACTGCCCGTCGCGCGGGTGAACACGTCGACCTCGACCTGGCGTTGGGCGAGGCGGCGGGCGAGCTCGAGGACGTAGACGTTCATACCGCCCGCGTCACCTGTGCCCGGCTGGTCCAGGGGTGAGGTGTGCACGCTGATCATCGCGACCCGGTTCAGTGACTGGGTTGCGCCGTACGCCGAAGATCGCCGCATGAATACCTCCGCAGGACGCAACCGCGCCAGGGCCGGGTCCATTCCGCTCCTATCATGACCGGGCGTGCTCACCGCGGTGCCGAAACGGCCTCGGAACGGCCGCCAGCCAGTGCGTAGCACCCTTGCACCCGACATCCCACCGCCTGAGGAGACGCCCATGACTCGCACCGCAGTCGTCACCGGAGCCAGCAGCGGCATCGGAGCCGCCAGTGCTCGTGCTCTCGCAGCGGACGGGTTCCTCGTCGTCTGCGCGGCCCGGCGTCAGGACCGCATCGAGGCGCTGGCCGCGGAGATCGGCGGCCGCGCAGTGGTCTGTGACGTCACCGATCCTGCGTCGGTCGCGGAGCTGGCCGCGTCGGTCGAGAGCGTGGACGTCCTGCTCAACAACGCAGGCGGGGCCGTCGACCAGGCCACGGTCGAGCAGGCGGACGTCGAGGACTGGGCGCGGATGTTCGACCTCAACGCGCTCGGCACCGTGCGCGTGACGCAGGCCCTGTTGCCCGCGCTGCGTGCCGACGGGGGTGGCCTGGTCATCAACCTCGGCTCGACGGCCGGGCGGATCGCCTACGAGGGCGGTGGCGGATACACCGCGGCCAAGCACGCCGTACGTGTGATCACCCAGACGCTGCGGCTGGAGCTCGTCGCCGAGCCGCTGCGGTTCACCGAGATCGCGCCGGGGATGGTCAAGACCGAGGAGTTCACGCTGAAGCGCTTCGGTGGCGACAAGGAGGCCTACGACAAGGTCTACGAGGGCGTAGCGGAGCCGCTGGTCGCGGAGGACATCGCCGAGTGCGTGCGCTGGGTCGCCTCACTCCCGCCCCACGTGAACATCGACGAGATCGTCGTACGTCCCCGGGCGCAGGCGGCGCAACACAAGGTGCACCGGGTCAGCGACGAGTGAGCCGCCCGAACCAACCCGGCTTGCGGGACGGCTGCTTCTGGGAATGCTGAGACGCGGGAGTCTCCCGTGCCACCGCGGCCTGCGACTGCCGCTTGCCTGGTGGGCGCTTCACCCGGACGAGCTCCCGGCCGGCCACCTGCTGGATCTCCATCCGCCAGTACGACGGCCCGTCCAGCCAGTCCTTGACCACCTGAACCCACGGACCGGCGTCGCCGAAGGTCGCATACAGCTTGTTCATCGACACGGCGATAGGCGTCAGGTCGCGCGTGGTCTCGCGCCAGATGGCGGCCGCGACGCCCGGCGCATGCAGGGTGCGGTAGTCGTCGAAGACCACCAGGCCGTTCGGCTTGAGCAGCGTTCTGGCGGCCCCGATGTCGGCCACCACATGCTCGTAGAGGTGCGAGGCGTCGATGTGCACGAACCGGTGGGTTCCGTGCCCGGCGTGGTCCACGATCGTGTGGCTCAGCCCCTGCACGACCACAGGGAGCTCGTCGTTGACCAGCCGGTAGTAGCCCTCGAAGGCCTCCCGCGAGAGCTCGGCGTACTGCTCGTCGTTCTCCGACTGGTTGTCCGCCGACTGGGCCGGGTCGCTGAACAGGTCGATCACCGTGAAGGTCTCACCGGGCTGCAGCGTGCGGCCCATCAGCGCCGCGCTCTTTCCGAGGTAGACGCCGAGCTCGGCCAGGTCTCCGCCACCGAGCCGCTCCTCGCTCGCGTCGAGGAGCATCCGGAAGAGCTCCATGTCCATCCGCCGGAACCAGCCGGGAATCTCGTCAAGCAGCTTGTACGGCACGTCTGAGGGCATGTCGGAGTATCACAGCCGCCCCCAGCCCGACAACACCCGCGCCGGATTCGTGCACCGGCCGGCCGGCCCACCAACACTCGAGCAGGGCCCGCTACCACTCGAGCAGGGCCTGCTACGGCTTGTTGAACACCGTCCCGGTGATCGGCGGCGGGGGGGTGTACGGCTTGAGGGCGAAACAGCTGGCGACGTACGCCCCGGTGTCCGTGGGCCACTGCGAGACCGAACCCGGATAGGCCCGCGCCTCGACACCACCCCTCACCGTGGAGACCGAGGAGAGGAACGCCTGGCAGATCTTGTCGAGCTTGGCGTACTGCGCGTCGCTGAGCGCGACATAGGGACCCTTCGGCCCCTTCCGGACTGCCTTGCGGCCGCTGATCTCACCCCTCTCGATCGCGGTGTTCAGGGTCATCCCGGCGACCAGCTCGGCATCGTGCCTGCCGCGGCACGGAACATACTTGCGCGGCGTGTTCAGGCACACACGCGCCGCCACCGGCACCTTGCGCGTCGTGAAGTCGGCGAATCGCAGTGTCCCCGGCTCGTCCTGCTCGAAGGTGCACACGAACTTCTTCTCGTCCTTCGCCCACAGGTCCGCGGGGTACGGGTCCCACGCAAGGTGCAGCCCGCTGCCCGTGCTCAATGCGGGACTGAGCTGCACCGGGATACCCCCGGCCTTTGCCTGCGCCTTGCCGTACGGCGACCCCGACAGGCAGCGGTTGTTCACCTGGTCGCGGATCTTGCGATAGAGCTCGGACTTCTGGTCCAGCAGGTCGGCGTACGCCTTCACCTGCGCGATCAGTGCCGGCGCCAGCTCGATGACGTTGTAGAGCTCGAGTGAGTGCGGCGCGGTGCACTCGATCTCCTTGCTGAAGGCCACGTCGTCGCGCATCGAGTCGCCCAGGGCGGAGTCGCCTGACGCGTACTTCTCCACCCAGGCGTCGAACTCCTCGGGACCCAGCGCGTCGGCCAGCTGGTCGTCGCCCCAGCAGGTGCCCTTGGTCGGGGGCTTGTCGGGCGCGTCGGCGGAGGCCTCCGCACGCGGGCTCTTCGGGCTCTCGGTGCCGCCACAGCCGGCGAGGAGGCCGAGGAGTACGGACAGGAGGACGGACAGCAGCGCGGCGACTCTGCGGCCGCCTACGGGGGTAGTCATCGAAGGTTCACCTTCCAAGGAACGTTCGGATGCCGCGTACGACGGCGCCGGCGTAGCGTGCCCGCCCGCTCGTGGAGGTCATCCGGCGCGCATCACCCGAGTTGCGCATGTTGCCGATCTCGATCATCGCGACCGGCACATCGGACATGTTCAGCGTGCCGAGGTCGCTGCGCACATTCAAGCCGGTGCCGCCGCCGGTGTAGCTGGACGGGGGTACGTCGTACGACGTGAGCCCGTCGCGCAGGGACCTGGCCAGACGAAGCGACGGACCGGCGATGTCCGTGGTCCACGGCGCGCGCCGCTGCGGCGCGATCACATGGAACCCGCGGCCCGAGGACGACTCGCCGTCGGCGTGCAGCGAGACCATCAGCCGGGCGCCCACCCGCCTGCCGAAACGCCCTCGGGCGTCGATGCAGGGACCCCACCGGCTCTGGCTGTTGGTGTTGCGGGTCATCCGGACCCGAGCGCCCAGTGCCTGGAGACGCAGCCGGACCGCCCGGGCGAGGAGGAAGTTGACCGTGGCTTCGGCGACGCCGCTGTTCGTCGCTGTGCCGGTGGTGTTACACGCCTTCTTGAAGCCCCCCGCCGGGACCAGGGCGCTTGTCTGGCGCGAGTAGTTGTGGTTGCCGAGCTGGTGGCCGGGGTCGAGCGCGATGGTGGTCGCTCGGAGCGGGTAGGACCTGGCCTGCCGGATCGCCCTTTCCGTAGGCGTCATCCTGCTGGTCGTCGTCGTGGCTCGGGCCGCGTCCAGCGACCGGGGAGCCGCCGGAGTCGAGGGGCCGATCGAATCGGCCACGCTCGGCAACGCGGTGCCGGCGCCGGTCACCGTCACAGTCACCGCCACCAGGACGACCATCGCGCGCATCAGCGGTCTCATCACCTTCACGAGCCGAGCCCTTCACGAGCCGAGCCCTTCATGAGCCGAGCCCTTCACGAGCCGAGCCCTTCACGAGCCCAGTCCCCTCACGAGCCCAGGCCCTTGGCGATCCGCCCGACGGCCGCAGCCATCGACTGTGCGGCGACCAGATGGGCCTCGTCGCCACGGCCGTAGGGGTCGGGGATGTCGTAGTCGTCGAGCGCGGCCCGCGACCGCTCCTGCGCCGCGGTCCGCACGAGGGCGGCCGGATCGCCGTCAGCGGGTACGACGTCGAGCAGCGCGGCGAGCTCGCGCACCGTGAACGTACGCCGCAGGGCAGCCGGTGAGTCCTCCAGGACGCGCGAGCGGATCGCCTTGGTGGCGGTCAGGACGAGGTCGCTCTGGTTGACCATGGCGGGGGTCAACAGGCGGGCGAGGAAGCCGTCGGCCGAGCCGCCGTACGCCCGGAGGTGATCGGCAGCCTCGGGGGCCATCGGGGTTCCCACCATCGCGCCGACGCCGGCACTGGCGACCTCGAAATCCTCGGCGGACAGTTCGAGCGCGAGGAGTCGCTCGCCCAGCGGCGAGCGGCAGACGTTGCCGATGCACACGAACAGGACCCGGAACGCGCTCATCGGGCCCCCGGGCCAGCGCGGGTGCCGCGAGCAGGTTTCGTCCGGTTGGTCACGAAGATAACGATAGACTCAGGCTCGGCGTCCTCGACGCTCATCCCCTAATCCCCGATACCTGTCTGTCAGCGTGCCCGCCTGCTCCTCCCCTGGGCCGGGCGGCGACCGACGTGAGGCCACAATGACTCAGAAGTCCCGTTCCGACCTCCGCAACGTCGCGATCGTCGCGCACGTCGACCACGGCAAGACGACGCTCGTGGACGCCATGCTGTGGCAGGGCGGCGCGTTCGGTGAGCACCAGCATGTCGACGAGCGCGCCATGGACTCCGGCGACCTCGAGCGCGAGAAGGGGATCACGATCCTCGCCAAGAACACCGCGATCCGCTACGTCGGCAAGGCGACCGACGTGCCGATGACGATCAACATCATCGACACCCCGGGGCACGCCGACTTCGGCGGCGAGGTCGAGCGTGGTCTCTCGATGGTCGACGGCATCGTCCTGCTCGTCGACGCGAGCGAGGGTCCGCTCCCCCAGACCCGGTTCGTGCTCCGCAAGGCCTTGAACGCCGACATGCCCGTCGTACTCGTGGTGAACAAGGTGGACCGCAAGGACTCCCGGATCGCCGAGGTCGTCGACGAGACCTACGAGCTGTTCATGGACCTGCTCGACGAGTCGCACAGCCAGGACGCGCTGGACTTCCCGGTCGTCTTCGCCAGCGCCCGGGCCGGCCGCGCCTCCTTGACGATGCCGGAGAACGGCGAGATGCCTGACTCCCCCGACCTCGAGCCGCTGTTCAGGACGATCCTCGAGACGATCCCCGCGCCCGTCTACACCGAGGGCGCGCCGCTGCAGGCACACGTGACAAACCTCGACGCCAGCCCGTTCCTGGGCCGGCTCGCGCTGGTCCGGGTGCGCGAGGGCACGTTGAAGAAGAACCAGACCGTCGCCTGGATGAGGACAGACGGCAGCAAGCAGAACGTGAAGATCACCGAGCTCCTGGTGACCGAGGCGCTGGAGCGCAAGCCCGGTGAGGAGGCCGGTCCGGGTGACATCGTCGCCATCGCCGGCATCCCCGACATCATGATCGGCGAGACCCTGGCCGACGCCGAGAACCCGGTCGCGCTCCCCCTGATCAAGGTGGACGAGCCGGCGATCTCGATGACGATCGGCATCAACACCTCGCCGCTCGCCGGCCGCGGCCCGACCAAGAACACGAAGGTCACCGCGCGCCTGGTCAAGGAACGGCTGGACAAGGAGCTGGTCGGCAACGTCTCGCTTCAGATCCTCGACACCGAGCGTCCCGACGCCTGGGAGGTCCAGGGCCGTGGCGAGCTGGCGCTGGCCATCCTGGTCGAGCAGATGCGCCGCGAGGGCTTCGAGCTCACCGTCGGCAAGCCTCAGGTGGTCGCCCGCGAGATCAACGGAAAGGTGCACGAGCCGGTCGAGCGCCTGACCATCGACGCTCCCGAGGAGTACCTCGGCACGATCACCCAGCTGATGGCCGTCCGCAAGGGCCGCATGGAGCAGATGACCAACCACGGGAGTGGGTGGGTGCGGATGGAGTTCCTCGTCCCGGCCCGTGGGCTGATCGGCTTCCGCACCGAGTTCCTGACCGATACCCGCGGCACCGGCATCGCGCACCACGTCTTCGAGGGCTACGAGCCGTGGGCCGGCGACATCAAGTCCCGCTCGCAGGGTTCCCTGGTCGCCGACCGCACCGGCGTGGTCACGGGGTACGCGATGACCAACCTGCAGGAACGCGGCGTGCTCTTCGTGGAGCCGACCATCGGGGTCTACGAGGGCATGATCGTCGGTGAGAACTCACGGTCCGACGACATGGACGTGAACATCACCAGGGAGAAGAAGCAGACCAACGTCCGCTCCGCCACCTCGGACAACTTCGAGAAGCTGATTCCGCCGAGGAAGCTCAGCCTCGAGCAGTCGCTGGAGTTCTGCCGGGAGGACGAGTGCGTCGAGGTCACCCCCGACGCCGTCCGCATCCGCAAGGTCCACCTGCTCGCCCACGACCGCGCCAAGACCGCCGCCCGCGCCCGGAAGGCCTGAGCGGAGCGCCCAATCTCGCTTGTAACGCGGGGTTCATGTCTCTGAGTGCTCTGCCGGGAGGGCACTCAGCAGTGTGAACCCCGCGTTACAGCTGTGGGCTCAACGGGCGCTCACTCCTCCAACACGATGCGGGCGAGCTGCCGAAGCTCGGGCGTGAGCGCCGGCTCGTGGACCCGGGTCTCGGTGGAGGCGTAGCGGAACCGGTAGACGAACCGGTCCGGGCGCGCCTCGCCGGCAGCAACGGTGCGGAAGTCGATGCGCTGCACCAGGTCGCGCACCTCGGGAACCCGCGGGTCGTCTGACTCCAGGTCGACCGCGCCCTCCTTGCTCAGCCCGGCGAACCCGCCCGATCGGGCGACTTCCACAGCCGTGCCGGCGGGGGCGGGTACGACGGGAGCCGGTGCCGTTCCACCGATCACCCCCACCTGCGCCCAGGCGTCCTCGACCGTTGCCGCGTGCTCCCCGGCGACGGCCACCGTCGCAGCCGCGAACGTGGCGAAGTCGCTGTCCTTGTCGAGGCCGGAGGTCAGGGCGGCGTACCAGATCTGGCCGGCACCGCTCCAAGACGCACCCGCGAGCGCCCGGGCGGCGATCACGAAGGCACGGTTGGGGATGCCGCTGTTGAGGTGCACGCCCCCGTTGTCGTCGGTGGTGACCACGAAGTCGGCCATCGAGCCGACCTGCGGGTCCTTGCCCACCAGCGGGTCGTCGTACGCCGTGCCGGGATCCGACATCGACCGGAGCGCCCGGCCGTTGATCCCGGGCAGGAAGATCCCCTCGCCGACCAGCCAGTCCGCGCTCGCGGCGTCCTGACCGAGGTGGCGCTGCTTGATGCACGCGCCGAAGACGTCGGACATCGACTCGTTGAGCGCGCCCGACTGGCCCTCGTAGGTCAGGTCGGCGGTGTACTGGGTGACCGCGTGAGAGAACTCGTGGCCGAGCACGTCGATCGGTTTGGTGAACCGGTCGAACACTCGGCCGTCCCCGTCACCGAAGACGAGCTGGGTGCCGTCCCAGAACGCGTTGTCGTAGTCCTGCTCGTAGTGCACGGTTGCCACGACCGTCGCGCCCTGGTCGTCGAAGGACGAGCGGCCGAAGTCCGTGAACAGCGTCAGCGACTCGGTGATCCCCGTGGCCGCCTCGTTGACGGTCAGGTCCGCGACCTCGGGTTCACCGGCTGACCGGACGAGCCGCCCGGGCAGGTCCGGGCCGTTGTCGGCGTCGTGGATCGCCCACTCCAGGTCCCCGATCGCCTGCGGCGCGATGGCCGAGGGTCGCGATCGGACCCGTTGGTCGATGGCCACGGTTCGTCGCCCGCACTCGGCCACAACGTCGTCGGGGGCCTCGATGAGACGCTCGAGCAGATAGGTGGGGATGAACTGGCACCTCATGCCCTCCAACTTCCCCCAGCCCGGGGCCCGCGACAAGGTCATCGGCAGGCACCACCCAATCAGGGCAACCGGCAAACCGGACGGGGTTGTCGACCCATCCCGGTCGTTGTGGCCCGAAGTTTCGGTGTACAACGACCGGTTTCCCCGGCCGACCGGGGAAACCGGCAGGCCCTAGTCAGCGAGCAGCTTTGCGAACATCCCGATCGCGTCGTCGGTCGCCGCCTGCGCCGCGGGCGAGAACGAGCCCATGTCCAGGAACCCGTGAATCATCGCGTCGTAGCGCCTCGAGACGACCACGACACCTGCCGAGGCCAGCGCTGCCGCGTAGGCCTCGCCCTCGTCGCGCAGCGGGTCGAACTCGCCAGTCACGACCACGGCTGGCGGCAGACCCGCCAGTGAGGAGGCTTGCAGCGGAGAGAGCCGCGGATCCAGGTAGTCCCCACCACCCGGCGCGTAGTGCTGGGAGAACCACACCATCGTGGGTAGGTCCAGGACGTAGCCCGTGCCGTTCTCCGCACGCGAGGCGTACTCACCGCCGCCGTCGGTCGGGGGATAGATCAGGAACTGGGCGGCGAGACCGGGGACGTTCTGGGCCACGACCGCCGACAGGTTTCCCCCGGCGCTGTCACCGGCGACCGCGAGCCGGCCGTCCCCACCGAAGTTGTCAAGCCGTCCTAGGAGGTCACGCGTCGCGGCGATGCAGTCATCGACACCCGCCGGAAAGGGGTGCTCCGGCGCGAGGCGGTACTCCACCGAGACCACCACCGCGCCTGCGTCGCGACAGATGGCTCGGGCAAGGTTGTCGTGGGTGTCGAGGTCGCCGATGACGAAGCCCCCGCCGTGGAAGAGGGCCACTGTGGGAAACGGCCCCTCACCCGTGGGGCGGTAGACGCGTGCCTGAAGGTCGTCCTCGCTGCCGAGGACGGTGGTGTCCTCGACCGAGCCGACAGGCACAACGTGCTCGGGCCTGCGGAAGCCCACCGCCAGGGTGCGGAAGGCGGCTCGCGCCTCTAGGGCGGTCTGCTGCGTCATCGGGGTGCCGGCTTCGAGGAGGGCGATGAGCCCGGCGAGCTCTGGATCCAGTGGCATGCGGGCCAGTGTGCCGCACAGGCCTGGTGCGCCATACAGGCCTGGTGCACCACACAGGCCTGCCGAGCGCGAGCCGCCCGGTCAGCGGCGTGGAGTGGGTCAGCGGCGCCGGGTGACCGACGCCAGCGCCGGCCGTGCGTCGAGCAGGTACACGAACGCCGCGACCGTGCCGATGATCGAGAACAGTCCCAGCGGGTAGGTCCACAGCATCGAGCTGGCGACGGTCAGCCCAAGGATCAGCAGCCACGCCGGCTTGGTGAGCTTCTCTGCAGCGACGTACGCCGCCGCGGGGCGGGTGAGAGCGTCGACGAATGCGAACACCTTCACCGCCATCAGGGCATAGAAGGCCAGCAACATCACGAGGGACTCGAACTCAAACACCTGCACGTCCCGAGGATATCGGGCCACTGGCTGATCCCTCCATCCGGTCGCGCTGGATCCCCCCGAACTCCACCATTGTTGGATCCGTACGTCGAAACGTTCGATCTGCACGTCACAACCCAACAAATGTGGGTTTCGAGGCCGCGGATGGCCCCCTGGACGCAACAAACGGGCCCCCGGATCAGATCCGGGGGCCCGTGGGCTCGTCTCTGGTGAAGGGAGGAATCACCAGAGGCCGAGCTCCTCGTCACTAGTCTGACGAATGTCTGGCTCAGACGGAGGCCGGGGTGGTCGGCACCACGATGGTGTCATCGGACGTGGCCTTCTTGGCCGCCGTCTTCTTCGTGGTGGCCTTCTTGGCGGCAGGCTTCGCCGCGTCCGGGGCCTCATCAGCGGCAGCGTCGGAGGCCGGAGTCGTGCTGGCCGCGCCCTTGTTGGCAGCCTGGCGACGCACAACCGAGGACTTCTTCGGCGAGTTGCGCACGATGGTCGCGGCCTTGACGCCGGCAGTCGCGGCCTTGACGCCGTCCTTGCGGACCGCGGCGACGAGCTTCTCGCCACGCTCGGCGAGCGACTCGTAGGTCTTGGTCAGCTCGGCGACGGCCTCGTCGAACTGCGCCTGGAACTTGGCGGGGAACGCCTTGGCGTCCTTCTGCAGCTCGGCAACGCGGGCCTCGAACTTGCTCTGCGCGTCCTTGGCGTCCTTGGTCAGCTCGTCGACGCGGGCGTTGACCAGCGAGACGGCCTGGTTCTGCAGAGCCTTGGGCTCACGCTCGATCTTGCTGACGCGGTCCTGAACGTCGCTGAAGCGCTCGGTGGCCGTCTTCTGGGCCTCGAGGGCGTAGCCACGGGCGAGTTCGTAGGCAAGCTCTGTGGCACCGGCGACGGCGTACAGCGGCTTGACGGCCTCGGTCTTGAGCTGGTCAACGTTGAATTGGTTCTTTGCCATGTCAATCTCCTTGCTTGGTTGTGTCGGCCACGATGGTTTCGGCTACCGGCGTGGGCTCGGGTACTTCGATGGGTAGGGCGTTCTCTGCGACCGCCCTGAAGGACTGGTAGACGTCCAGCAGGGACTGCTTCTGCCGCTCGGTGAGCACGGGATCCCCGAGGATGGCCAGCTCCACGGAGCGGACCTGACCGTTATCGGGGTTCAGGATCCCGGCTTGCACGTAGAGTTGCTCAGCTGAGATCCGTAGTGCCTTTGCCAACTGCTGCAGCACTTCGGCCGACGGCCGGCGCAGACCACGTTCGATCTGGCTCAGGTACGGGTTCGACACGCCGGTCTGCTCCGCCAGTTGCCTCAGCGAGAGCTCGGCGGCGACGCGCTGCTCGTGGAGATACTCCCCGAGCGACGAGACGGTCTTGCCAACCTTGATTTTGGCCATGTGTCCATAGTGCTAACTCCTGCAAGCAAAAGCAAGCCGAGAACCGGTGAACCGAGTCACAAAGCCCTTGTCTCACAATGAAAGACAGGTATTTGGCGTGCTTGCAGGCAGACAGCATCGGTTCACAGGCAGTGAACCGCACGAATCTCGCCGACCGGCTTGCCGCCGCCCAGCAGCACCGACTCGCCCGTACGACGAACGGCCTCGCCGTCCACGCCGGGCTCCGCGGTGATCCCGAGCCGTTCGAGCAGTGCTGCCATCACAACCGGGCGAGCACGTGCCGCCCCGTCGTCGGTCTTCGTGGCGAAGGCCCGCCCGTCGGGAAGGGCCACCACGTAGCAGGACTCGGCGCCTTCCTTGCCGATCGCACCGGGGATCGCCCGCAGCAGGGTCAGCTCGTCGCGATGGGTGCCAGACACGTACTCCGGGTGCGCCCGGATCGCCCCGGCCACGGTCGTTGAGGAGCCGTCAGCCACGGTCGTCGAGGAAGGAGCGTCAGCGACTGTCTCGAAACCACGCCCGGTCGCAATCCGCGAGAACCCCCGCGCCAGGCCGGTCAGCGACGTCGCCAGCACGGGAGCGCCGCACCCGTCGATGGCGACGTGGGCGACGGGTTCACCGGTCATCCGCGCGAACGTGGCGGCGATCGCCTGCTGCAGCGGGTGGTCCACGTGCAGGTAGCTCGAGACCGGCCAGTCGTTGACCACGCAGGTCGCGAGCATCGCGGCGTGCTTTCCGGAGCAGTTCATCAAGACCGGCGCCTTCGAGCCCCCGGACCGGATCAGCTGCTCACGTGCCTCGTCGTCGAGCGGGTAGTCCGGTGGTGTCTGCAAGGCGTCCTCGCAGAGTCCCGCGGCGGCGAGGATACGGCGTACTCCCTCGATGTGGAAGGGCTCGCCGGAGTGTGACGCACACGCGAGCGCCAGCAGCTCGCCCTCCAGGGGCAGTCCCGCATCGAGCATCGCGAGTGCCTGGATCGGCTTGCTGCACGATCGCGGCAGCATCGGAGCCCCGACGTCGCCCGCGGAGGCGCGGACGGAGCCGTCGGCGTCCAGCGCCACCCAGGAGCCGTAGTGGTGCCCCTCCACGAACCCGGAACGGACGATCTCTGCAACGACTACGGAGGCAACCATGCACTTGACGGTATATGCCGGAAAGGTCTGGCACGATTGCCCGGTGCCTGCACCGCAGTACTGCCCGACCCCGCGCGAGCTGGACGACCTCGAGTTGCTGATCTCAGGCGCCCTGGCGCCCCAGACCACCTTCGCCGACCCCGAAGACGGCGCCGTCTCCCTGGCCCTCCCGCCCGAGCTGGCGGCGGCAGTGGACAAGGGAGGCGAGGTCGAACTGGTCGACCCCGAGGGCCTCCCCCTCGCGCGGTACTCGATGGTTGAGGAGCGAGCGCCAGCCAAGGTGGTTGAGGAGCGAGCGCCAGCGAGCGTCTCGAAACCACCGCACCCAAGAACACACCTCACCCCGCTCGGCACCCCCGCCTACGGCCCCTTCCGCCGCCTGCACCTCACGCCGGCCCAGGCACGCGAGCAGTACGCCGGAGCGCTGACCGTCCCCGTCGCGGCCCCGCTGACCGACGACGACCTCGCGATGGTCCGAGAGAGGGCGCAGGGCCGCGACGTCGTACTTCTCGCCCTCAACGGCATCGGTACCCCCCAGCACGTCTCCCCGGTTGGCCTCGTCCGCGCCACCCTCGTCGCGGCCGCGCAACTCAACGATTGTGGGGTTGCGGCGCATGTCGTGGCCGCCCCGCTCCCCTCCCACGGCGACGCCGAGAC
>Ga0075530_1000856_pt1 | contig 14542 bp, 13 predicted proteins | sample NGEPerD_2_FD_75101 | JGI IMG/M metagenome (GOLD analysis project Ga0075530, IMG submission 75101) | Arctic peat soil microbial communities from the Barrow Environmental Observatory site, Barrow, Alaska, USA - NGEE PermafrostL1-D | ecosystem: Environmental > Terrestrial > Soil > Wetlands > Peat ...
GATCTACACCCATCTGACTCGCGAGCGAATGCGCGCGGTCTACGACTCGACCCATCCCCGTGCCTGAGCGGCCTGTGCTCGACGCCGACGCCGCCGCGGCTGCCGAGGCCGTCGCCGAGCTCTGGCGCGAGTACAAGGGCGAAGCCACCAAGGAGGTTCGCGAGCGGCTGATCCTGCACTACTCGCCGCTGGTGAAGTTCGTCGCCGGGAGAGTCGCAGCGGGGTTGCCCCAGAACATCGAGCAGGCCGATCTCGTCAGCTACGGGATCTTCGGGTTGATCGACGCGATCGACAAGTTCGATCCGGAGCGAGGCTTCAAGTTCGAGACGTACGCGATCTCCCGCATCAAGGGAGCGATCATCGACGAGTTGCGGTCGATCGACTGGGTGCCGCGTTCGATTCGCTCCAAGGCCCGTTCCATCGAACGGGCGTACTCGAAGCTCGAGAACGAGCTGCAGCGCACCCCGGGTGACGACGAAGTGGCCGACGAGCTCGAGATGACCGAGTCCGAGCTGGCCCAGACCCTGTCGCAGATCAGCTTCGTCGGCCTGGTGGCCCTGGACGAGCTGCTGACCGTGGGCGGGGAACGCAGCGGCTCGTCGACCCTGGGTGACACCGTGGCCGATCGGGCCCACGACCCGGTGGCCGCGTTCGAGCTGGGCGAGATGAAGCACGTCCTGGCGGACGCGATCAACCGAATGCCCGATCGCGAACGCCTGGTGCTCACGCTCTACTACTACGAGGCGCTCACCCTGTCGGAGATCGGTGACGTGCTCGGAGTGACCGAGAGCCGCGTGTGTCAGATTCACACCAAGGCGATTCTCCAGTTGCGCTCGCGCATGGTGGAACCCGAGCGGGAACGAGCCTGAACACTCGGCTGCGCCGCCGGCCCGGCGCGCTCGCGTCGCTCGTGCTTGCCGGTTGCTGAGCTGCTGAGCTGCTGAGCTCCACCCCGAGAGGGGTCTTGGCGCCCTCGCCGGTCGCGGTAGGGTGATCACCACTTCCTTCCGGCGCTTCCCCGTGTCGCTGTTCTCGACGCGGGAGTGGTCATGCGCCGTCTTGCTCGTTCGTTGTTCGTCAGGCCGCGCCGCGGAGTCTGTCGCGCCGGAGCCTGTGTGGCCGTCGCACTCGCGGGCGCGGGTCTGGTCGGTGTCGGCTCCTCAGCCGGTGCGGCGAGTGCCCCCGATGGCCCTCGGGTCGTCGCGCCGGCCCCGGGCCGGCGGTTCACTCCGCCCGTTCCCGGAACGGTCCTCCGGCCGTTCTCGGCGCCGCGTGCGCGCTACGGCCCCGGTCACCGCGGCGTCGACTTCGCGGCTGGTCCCGGCGACGAGGTGCGCGCCGCGGGTGACGGCACCGTCGTGTTCGCAGGCTCGGTTGCCGGCTCGCTCCACGTTGTCGTCGCCCACGCCGGTGACCTGCGGACCTCGTATTCGTACCTCGCTTCGATCTCGGTGCGAAAGGGTGCGCGCGTGGCTCGGGGTGTCGTCGTCGGTACGGTCGGCGGCGCCGCCGTCGAGGGTTCTACCGGAGGTGGCGCCCACGAATCAGCCGGTCTGCACTTCGGGGCTCGCCTCGGCGAGCGCTACATCGACCCGATGCTCCTGTTCCGGCCAGTCGATCTCACCAAGATCGTGCACCTCGCGCCGGTGGGTGGGACCCAAGGCCGCGGGGACCGATCCTGGGCAGTCGAGGCTTCGGGCCTCGAGCGAGGTCTCGACACGGTCCTCTCCGGGTCGGGCGCGTCCGGGTCGGGCACGTCCGGGTCGGGCACGTCCGGGGTTCCCGACTGGGTGACGACCGCAGGGCGCGGCAATGGGCTCGCCGAACAGGTCGGGCGAGGGCTCGGCTCGTGGTTCGGCGTGGCCGCCCGAGGAGTGCCCGGCGGGACGTTCGCATTGGACACCGCCCGCCGGTTGGGTGCCGCGGCCCAAGCCCAGCTCGAATGCGACCGTGATGCTCCACCGGCCGATGGGACCGGTGGATCGGGCCACCACCTGCTGGCGGTCGCGGGGATCGACTCGACGACCGACCGCGCCACGGGGACGACCTTCGGGTTACCGGTCGGTGAGCTCGGCTATCACGCCGACGAGGTCGACTGGTTCTCCTACGCCGGCGCCGGGCGTGCGTACTCGGCCCAGGACACCTACCAGAGCATCGTCGCATCGGCGCGCGAGCTCGGCCGGCACCTCCGCGCGCTCGAGGCCGAAGACCCCGGCCGAGAGGTCGACCTCATCGCCCATTCCCAGGGTGGCGTTGTCATCGATGTGTTCCTCCAGGAGCTCTACGACCCATCCGATTCCCGGTACCCGCCGATCGGGACGGTCATCACGCTGGCGTCGCCGCACCAGGGCGCGCCCGCCGCCGAAGCGGCCCGGCGGATCGCGCAGTCCGAGTCGGGCCGCGCCGCGCTCGGGTTGGGCGAGTCGGTCGCGCCCTCCGCGGATGCTCCCGCGGTGGCCGATCTCGACCCGCGCTCGGAGCTCATGGACGAGCTCTGGGACGACGCGCTCCCGGACCAGGTCGACCTCACCTCCATCGCGGCGGTCGACGATCCTGTCGTCCCCGCGACCCAGACCGAGGTGCCCGGCGCCGAGAACGTCATCGTTGACCCGCCCGGAGCGATGGATCACACGCCGATTGCAGGCGATCCCCGGGCGATGGCCGCGGTGCGCAGCGCGCTCGAGGGGCGCGCACCGCCGTGCCTGTCGCCGGCCGACGCGACTCGAGGGGCCATCGCGCCGGTTGTCGTCACCCGCCTCGAACAAGCCGTCGGCCGAGCCGGCGAGACCGCCGGTGAGATCGTGGACAGGGGTGCCGACGCCGTCGCCGGCGCGCTGGACGCCGTAGGACTCGACACCCTGATCCCGGGGTGGCGGCCGTGACCGCGCGCCGGAGCGTGCCGAGCCCCCGCCGAGCGCGCCGCGCCGGTGTCGTCGGCCTCCTGGCCGGCTTGGCCGTCGGCCTGATGGTCGCGCTCGTCGCCGGGTGCAGCGACGGGTCCGACCTCGGCCGACGATCTCACCGGCCGGTCAAGGAGCCTGCGAGCGGCCCTCGCCGCCCCGTGTCCGGTACGGGCGTGGCCTTGGCCTGGTCGGAGCCGCTCGCTCATTGGCCGGGAACGCTGACTGTGCACGACGGTCAGGTCATCGTGGCCGACGGACACGGTGTGATCAGCTCGTTCGCGGTTGTCGACGGCGCTCGTGGTTGGGAGGTCCGTCTCGACGCGTCGACCGGGGAGGTCCTGCCCGCGGTCGACGACGACACGGTGCTGCTGAGCGCGGCGGATCAGTTCATCGCGCTGGAGCGGTCCACCGGGCAGCGGCGCTGGGCGGTACCGACGGATTCGGATCCGACGACGATCGACGGTCGGTCCCTGGCACTGGGAGTGGCCCTCGTCGGCGACCCCGATGGAAGCGGCGCGCCGTCGATCGCGGTCACCGCCGTGGACACGGGCGTGCTCCGGGGTCGACGGGTCGACGATGGCACCGAGGTGTGGGCGGTCACCGGCGACGGGTGGTTGGCCGGCCCGATGGCCGTCCACGGCCCGAGTGGGTCCGTGGTGGTGATCTGGCGGACGCCCGAGGTCGGCTTGGTGCAGGTCCTGGATGGTGCCACCGGTCTCACTCGTTGGTCACGGGAGATCGAGCCGAGCTCGGCCGCGCCGGTCATCGCAGGGGATTCGGTGATCGTGGCGGCCGGATACGACGAGACAACGCCGGCGCCCGCGCGGATTCGTTCGCTCGTCCTCGCCGACGGACGAGAGCGTTGGTCGACCGAGCTCGTCACGGGGTTCGAGCCCTACCAGGTTCCGGCGGTGGACCTCGAGGGCGGCGAGGTGGCCCTCGTGGACCGAATGGGCAACGCGGCCCTGGTCGAGCTGGCCACAGGCCGACTCCGGTGGCGCCAGGAGACCGATGGGGTGGTGATCGCCGGTCGGGTGGCGCTCACCGACGGGTTCGTCGCCTATGCGAACTCCCATCGCGAGGTGATGGTCCTCGAACGTCGGACCGGCCGGGTCTGGGCCAAGATCAGCCGCGACGAGGCCCCGTGGTCCGTCCCGATATCGGTCGACCATCTCGGTGACCGCCTGGTCGTGGGGTGGCGCTGGGTTCAGGGTGCACCCCTCGACGCCATCGACCTCGCACCGGTCGAGACCCCACTGAAGACTCCGGGGAAACGTCCGGTACACTGACGCTCGACTCGGTCGTTCGCGGCCGGGATCACACACGCTCGCTCGCCGGCACCATGACTGTGCGCCTCGCGCCCGGTTCGTCGGCACCTCAGGTCGTCATCGCCCCGACGTTGCCCATGCGGCGCCGGGTCCGGTGACGCTCGCGGGCGGAGGAAAAACCGAGAGGGAAGGGGAACCACCGTGGCGGTGGTCAGAATGAAACAGCTCCTGGAGGCCGGCGTGCACTTCGGCCACCAGACAAGGCGCTGGGATCCGAAGATGCGGCGATTCATCTTCGGTGAGCGCAACGGCATCTACATCATCGACCTCCAGCAGACGCTCGCACGCATCGACACCGCGTACCGGTTCGTCCGCTCGACCGTCGCGGATGGCGGCACGGTGCTGTTCGTCGGCACCAAGAAGCAGGCCCAGGAGCCGATCCAGGTTCAGGCCCAGCGCTGCGGCATGCCGTACGTGAACTACCGCTGGCTCGGCGGGATGCTCACCAACTTCAAGACGGTGCACTCACGCGTCGCGAAGCTCAAAGAGCTCGAGAACATGGTCAAGACCGGCGAGACCGAGCAGATGATCAAGAAGGAAGGCCTCAAGGTCACACGCGAGGTCGCCAAGCTGGACCGCAACCTCGGGGGCATTCGTCAGCTCGAGAAGCCGCCGAACGTGGTGTTCGTGATCGACACGAAGAAGGAACACATCGCGGTGACCGAGGCCAACCGGCTCGGGATCCCGGTCGTGGCGATCGTCGACACGAACTGTGACCCTAACATCATCGACTACGTCATTCCGGGCAACGACGACGCGATCCGGTCTTCGAACCTGTTGTGTCGGGTCATCGCCGACGCTTGCGAAGAGGGTCGTTTCCTGGCGCGCAAGAAGGACGCACGAGCGGGAGCCAAAAAGGAGGACGTCGTGCCGCCGCCGCCGAAGCCGAAGCCTCTCAGCCCCGACGAGGAGAAGGCCCGTGCCGAACAGCAGGCCCGAGCCCGCACCGAGGCGGCCGCGGCGCAGGAGGCCCGTGAGGACCGGCTCGAGGCGGCCAAGGTTGCCAAGAAGAACGAGCCGCTTCCGCCCGCCGAGGACGTGACCACCGACAGCGAGGCAGCCACCCGGGAAAGCCAGGAGGGTGAGAGTGGCTGAGGTCAGCGCCAAGGACGTCGCCGCCCTGCGCAAGGCGACCGGCGCGGGGATGATGGACTGCAAGGAGGCACTCACGGCCTCCGACGGTGACGTCGAAGCGGCCAAGCAGTGGCTGCGGGAGAAGGGCAAGGCCGGGGCGGCCAAGCGTGCGAGCCGCGCCGCCGAACAGGGCGCCATCGACGTCGTCGTGCAGGACGACGTCGCGGCGTTGGTGGAGCTGAACTGCGAGACGGACTTCGTCGCCAAGGGCGCCGAGCTTCAGGCCGCACTCGGCCGGCTCACGACCCACGTCATGACCGACGGTGAGGAGAACCTGGCCGATCAGGCGTTCGACGGTGCCACCGTCGGCGAGTTCCTGACGCTGCTGTCGGGCAAGCTCGGTGAGAAGATCGAGCTGGGCCGGGTGGCCCGATTCGACTCGACCGACGGGATGCTCGACGGGTACCGCCACGTGCAGAACGAACGGGGCACCATCGGTGTCCTCATCGAGCTCGGCGGGGTCGAGTCGAGCGACGCGAAAGCCCGGGAGGTGGCGCACGACATCGCGCTCCACATCGCGAGCGCCGCGCCGACCTACATCAGCCGCGACGATGTGCCGGCCGACGTCGTCGCGAAGGAGCGGGAGGTCCTCGAAGCGCTGACCCGCAACGAGGGCAAGCCCGACAAGGCGCTCCCCAAGATCGTGGAGGGTCGCCTCAGCGGCTTCTTCAAGGCGTCGACGCTCCTCGAGCAGGCGTTCGTCCGTGAACCCAAGACCACGATTGCGCAGCTCCTGGCAACGCTCGGTGACGCCGCAACCGTGCGCCGGTTCGTGCGCGCCAAGATCGGCGAGGCGTAGCGAGTCAGCGTCAGGCGAGCTTCGAGCGTCACTCAACGGGTGGAAGGAAAGGCGAGCACACATGGCCACGAGCCAGTACCCACGGGTCGTGCTCAAGCTGTCGGGTGAGGCGTTCGCCGACGCGTCGATCCATTTCGGCATCGACGCGGCGGTCGTTGCCCGCATCGCCGAGGAGGTCGCAGACGCTCGGCGTGATCTCGGCGTCGAGATCGCGATCGTCGTCGGTGGTGGCAACATCTTCCGCGGGATGAGCGGCGCGACGCGCGGGATGGACCGTGCTCGGGCCGACTACATGGGGATGCTCGCGACGGTCATCAACGCTCTGGCATTGCAGGACGCGCTCGAGGCCGTCGGTCAGCCGACGCGTGTGCAGACCGCGATCACGATGGTACAGGTCTCCGAGCCGTACATTCCGCTTCGCGCGATTCGCCACCTCGAGAAGGGTCGGATCGTCGTGTTCGCCGCGGGCACCGGCAATCCGTATTTCACGACGGACACGACCGCGGCGCTGCGGGCGGCCGAGATCAACGCGGGCGCGATTCTGAAGGGCACGCACTCGGGGGTCGACGGCATCTACACGGCTGATCCCCGGCTCGATCCGACCGCGGAGAAGTTCGCCGAGGTGAGCCACTTCGAGGTGCTGAACCGTCGCCTCGACGTGATGGACTCGACCGCGATCACCTTCTGTATGGACAACGAGTTGCCCATCGTCGTGTTCGACGTCACCGAGCCGGGCAACATTGCCCGAGCACTCCTCGGCGAGCCGATCGGCACCCTCGTGACCACAGGGAGCGTGACGTGAGGCGGGAGAGGACATGAGCGAGCTGAGCGACGTCGTCATCGTCGAGTGCAAGGAGAAGATGCACAAGGCGGTGGAGCACCTCCAAGACGAGTTCGGAGGTATCCGCACGGGCCGCGCCACGCCCGGTCTCGTCGAGAAGCTGAGGGTCGACGTGTACGGCAGCGAGGTGCCCCTCCAGCAGATCGCGGGTATCACCGTGCCCGAACCGAGAGCGCTTGCGGTGTCGCCGTATGACAGGACCACGCTGACGGCCATCGAGAAGGCGATCCAGCAGAGCGACCTCGGGATCAACCCGTCGAACGACGGCGCCGTGATCCGGCTCGCCTTTCCGCCCCTCACCGAGGAGCGCCGCAAGGACCTGGTGAAGGTGGTGAAGCAACGGGCCGAGGATGGTCGGATCGCGGTGCGAAACGTCCGGCGGCAGGCCCGCCATGATCTCGAGGAGCTGGAGCGGGACGGCGATCTTTCCCGAGACCAGCTCGAGCGCATCGAGAAAGACCTGGAGAAGGTGACCCACGAGATGGTTGAGGAGATGGACACCTTGCTGGGCCACAAGGAACAAGAGTTGCTCGAGGTCTGAGACCCGGCCCGATCCGGCCGCGGCCACGGGAACTTCTCGGTGGGTCGGGGTCGGGTCTAGCCTTGGTGTCCGGACTCGCCGATGGAAGCACGAACCGAGGCGGCGAGCACTTGGGCATCGGCGGCAGGTGACCGGAAGTAGGCGAGGGGGCACGGTGAGCGACGGCGGCGAGGACGAAGAACCGGACGAGCAGCCGCCGGCGCGGCCCAAGGCGAGCGAGGGCGTTCGCATCCTGGGCGCCGAGGAGGCCCAGGCGGCGCTCGACGGTGGCCAGGTTGCGCGGCGAATCGGTGGCGACGAGCTCCGCTTCGGCGATGTTCCGGACCGTCCCGACCCAGCTGTGCGTCCCGCGGCGCGCTTTCCGCGACCGGCGACGCCCGAGGACGGGCAACCGTCTGACGAACCCCGCGCGGCGGCTGACGACGTCGCCGATCACACCCGGGCCGGCGTCCCCACCACGAACGACGGACCTGACGCCGCCGTGCGAGAGGGCCTCGGTGAGCTCGTGGCCGAGGTTGTCGAGCCCAGCGACCAAGCCGATCGCGCCTTCCGCGATGAGCTCGACGCAATCGCCGACGACGGTGGTGAGTCACACACCGCGTCCGGGGGCCGACGCGCCGGCGGGAATCCGAGCGTCGTGCGCCGCGCCGGTGAGGAGGCCAGCGGCCAGGTCGAGCTCCCGCACTGGACCGAGCCGCCGACCGGTGAGATCCCGATCATCCTGCCCGAGTCGGAGGTGATCGATGACCCGGCGGCCGACGGCGATCTCGGCGGTGGACCGGGCGTTCCGGGCACCCCCGCGCCCCGTTTTCGGTCCAAGGTCGGTGACTGGTCGGAGAGCGACTTCGCCGAAGCCGAGCTGCTCGAAGATGATGCTGACTCGCTCGGTGCGATGGCCGAGGTCGAAGATGATGACGCCGAGTTCGCCGCCAGCGTCGCCCGCCGCCGGGTCCTCCCGCGTCGGCCAAGGCGAGCCGACGGTGGTGGCCCCACCGACGGTGGCGCAAGCGTGAGACCCGCGCCCTCCAGGCCACCCGGCCCATCCGGACCGGGTGGGCGTGGACGGGAACCCAAGCCTGAGCCCGAGGCCACCGAACCACCCACCAGCGATCTCCTCACGCGGGTCATCGTGGGTGTCGCAGTTGCGGTCGCGGCGCTGATCTGTCTGCGGCTCGGCCGGGGTGCCACCGCGGTGCTCGTCACGGTCATCATCGGGCTCGGCACGTTCGAGTTCTACGAGGTCATCCGAAAACGTGGCTTTCACCCCGCGACGATCCTCGGTCTCTTGGCCGCGGTGACGACCCCTCTCGCGGCCTACAAGGTCGGCGAAGCCGCGTTCCCGCTCCTGATCGCCTTGCTCACCGTCTTCACGATGCTGTGGTTCCTGGCCCGGGTCGTCGATGCCCGCCCGTTGGTGGGCGTCGCGGTGACGCTGTTGGGGTACCTCTACGTCGGCGGCCTCGGTGGCTTCGCCGGATTGATGCTCGCCTTCCCCAACGGTGTCGGGCTGATCCTCGGCGTCGCGCTCTGCGCGGTCGCCTACGACGTCGCCGGATACGTCATCGGTTCGCAGTTCGGCAAGACACCCCTGGCCCTCGGCATCTCACCCAACAAGACGGTCGAGGGTCTGGCCGCAGGGATGACCGCGTCGATCGTCGTCGCGGGCATCATCGTCAATCGTTTCAGCCCGTGGACGGATCTCGGCCACGCCTTGTCGCTCGGCCTGGTCGTGGCGATTGTGGCGCCGCTCGGAGACCTGTGCGCGTCCATGATCAAGCGAGACCTGAAGATCAAGGACTTCGGCACGCTGCTGCCCGGCCACGGCGGCATCCTGGACCGCTTCGACGCGATCCTGTTCTGCCTCCCCGCGGTCTACTACCTGGCCCGCTATCTGAAGATCGGCTGAGAGCCACAGGAGCCGGCCGCGGCGGCCGGCGCCGTGCGCGACCATGGACGGGTGCCGACCCGCGTCGTGATCCTGGGCTCTACGGGTTCCATCGGAACCCAGGCTCTCGACGTGATCGGGGCCGATCCCGAGCATTTCGAGGTGGTCGGCCTCGCTGCGGGGCGCAACGCCGAGCTCCTGGAACGCCAGCGAGTTCAACTCGGCCTGCCCGCCGACCGGGCCGTGCTGGCCGACGCCGACCCGGCCGGGCTCGTCGGCCTCGCCGCACTGGCCGACGCCGACGTCGTGCTCAACGGTGTCGTCGGATTCGCGGGCCTGGGTGCGACCCTGGCCGCGCTGGAAGCCGGCAAGCGGTTGGCCCTGGCCAACAAGGAGAGTCTCATCGCCGGAGGTCCGGTCGTCGCCGCCGCCCCGGGCCAGGGCGGCGGCGAACTCGTCCCGGTCGATTCCGAGCACTCCGCGCTCTTTCAGGCCTTGCGGTCCGGCCGTCCGGATGAGGTTGCCCAGCTCGTCATCACTGCCAGCGGCGGGCCGTTCCGCGGCGCGAGCCGCGCTGAGCTGGCCGCGGTCACCGTCGACGAGGCCCTCAACCATCCGACGTGGTCCATGGGCCCCAAGATCACGGTCGACTCGTCGACGCTCATGAACAAGGGTCTCGAGGTCATCGAAGCCCACGAGCTGTTCGGCGTGTCCTATGACGCGATCGACGTCGTGGTGCACCCGCAGTCGATCGTGCACAGCATGGTGACCTTCACCGACGGCGCGACCATCGCCCAGCTGTCCATGCCGGACATGCGTCTGCCGATCGGCCTGGCGCTCGGCGCGCCTGACCGGCTCGTCCACCCCTACGGTGCGATCGACTGGGGCGAGGTCAGCCGGCTCACGTTCGAGCCGCCCGATCGGGAGGCGTTCCCCTGCCTGGACATCGCCTACGCTGCCGGTCGGGCGGGGGGCAACGCGCCGGCCATTCTGAGCGGGGCGAACGAGGTCGCGGTGGCCGCGTTCCTCGACGGCACGATCGGCTGGACCGCGATCGCCGAGGTCGTCGACGCCGCCCTCCAGGAAGGAACCGGGAAGGTCGATGACCTCCCCGGGGTTCTGGAGGCAGACCGCACGGCTCGGATCCGAGCGGAGAAGGCCATCGCGAACAGGGACGGGACGTGAAGGATCCGCTGGAGACCACCGAGACGGTCGACACCCGCCGGGCGATCCTGGTGGCGGTGCTGGTCGCGCTCGGGCTCGTGTTCGTCGTGCTGGCCCGGCCGTCCATCGCGGTGACGGTCGCGTTGATCATCGGGCTGATCGTCACGGTGATGCTGCACGAGGCCGGCCACATGATCGCGGCGAAGCACTCGGGCATGAAGGTCACCGAGTTCTTCGTAGGTTTCGGCCCGCGGATCTGGTCGTTCCGCCGCGGCGAGACCGAGTACGGCGTCAAGGCGATCCCCGCCGGCGGCTACGTGCGCATCCTCGGGATGAACAACGTCGAAGAGGTCGACCCCGAAGACGAGGCTCGCACCTACCGCGCCGCGTCGTTTCCCAAGCGCCTCGTCACGGTGCTCGCCGGAATCGGCGTGAACCTGCTCATCGCTTTCCTGTTGGTGTTCGGCGTCTTGTTTCGCGTGGGCGAGCCCGCCGGCAACACCACCACGATCGCAGCCGTGAGCGAGGACCTTCCCGCCGCGGCCGCAGGGCTGCGCGACGGCGACCGGGTCGTCTCCATCAACGGCACGCGCATCGATGACTGGGAAGACATCCCGGCGGTCCTCGAGAGCCATGCGGGTGATGAGATCTCGATCGTCGTCGATCGCGACGGCCAGAGCCGCGCCCTGTCGGTGACGCCGACCCGCCGTTCCACCGATGACGGGCGCGGCTTCATCGGCATCGCCCCGGAGACGGCCCGCGTGTCACTCGGCCCGGTCGGGGCGCTGCGCGAGTCGGGCGTGCTCATGTGGGATGGCACGACCGCCACGGTGAATGGCATCTACCGGGTGTTCTCACCCGCGGGGGTAGAGCGCCAGGCGCGAGACGTCACCCGCGCCGGGCCGCAGCCCTCGGTCCCTCGAGGGGTGAATCTCGAGCGTCCACGCTCGGTGATCGGGATCGTGAGCATCGGCGACGACCTCGTGCAGGGTGATGTCTGGACCCTGTTGTTCCTGTTCGCCACGATCAACCTCTTCCTCGCCCTGTTCAACCTGATTCCCTTGCTGCCCTTCGACGGGGGCCACGCCGCGATCGCGTGCTACGAAGCCGTGGTATCCCGGATCCGGGGAAGAGAGGTACGGATCGACTACCGCCGGATGCTGCCGGTCACGGTCATGGTCTTTGCCGTGCTGCTCTTCGTCGGCGGCTCGGCGATCTTCTTGGATCTGCGGGAGATCGTCACCGGATCGTGACGAACCCCGCACGGTCGCGGGCGTAGGCTCGCCGCGTGATCGAGCGCCGCAAGACCCGCCAGGTGCTCGTCGGGCGTCCTCCCGGGCCGAGCGTTGCCGTCGGCGGAGACGCACCGGTGTCGGTGCAGTCCATGACCACGACCAAGACCGCCGATGTCGACGGCACCTTGGCCCAGATCTACGCGCTGGCCGGCGCCGGGTGTGACATCGTCCGCTGCACCTGCAACGAGGAGGCCGCGGCCGAGGGTCTCGCGCAGATCGTGCCCCGCTCGCCCGTGCCGATCGTCGCCGACATCCACTTCCAACACCAGCTCGCGCTCGCGGCCATGGAGGCCGGCGTGCACGCGCTGCGCCTCAACCCGGGCAACATCCGCAAGGCCGCGCACATCAAGACCGTGGCCCGTGAGGCCAAGGACCGGGGCCTGCCCATCCGTATCGGTGTCAACGCGGGCAGCCTGGATCCCGACATCGCCGCCACCTACGGCGGTGCCACTCCCGAGGCCCTCGTCGCCTCGGCGACCCGTGAGCTCGAGCTCTTCGGCGAGGTCGACTTCGACGACGTGAAGATCTCGGTGAAGGCTTCCAACGTGCCGCTCATGATCGACGCGTACCGGTTGCTGAGCGAGACGATCGACCATCCCCTCCACCTGGGCGTCACCGAGGCCGGGCCGCCCCCGGCGGGGCTGGTGAAGTCGGTCGCGGGGATCGGCACGCTGCTCGCCGAGGGGATCGGTGACACGATCCGGTTCTCGCTCACCGCGGACCCGGTGGAGGAAGCCCGCGCCGGTCGGACCCTGGTCGAGGCGTTGGGCCTGCGTGAACGGACCGGCCTCGATCTCATCGCGTGTCCGAGCTGCGGGCGTGCCGAGGTGGACGTCATCAAGGTCGCCGAGCAGGCCCAGGCCGCGTTCGCCGAGCGCAACCTCCCGCTCCAGGTCGCGGTGATGGGCTGTGTCGTCAACGGGCCGGGCGAGGCCCGTGAGGCCGATATCGGCATCGCCGCGGGCCGCGGCAAGGGGCACCTCTTCGTGAAGGGCAAGGTCGTGCGGGTCGTGCCCGAGGCGGAGATGGTCGGAGCACTTGTCGCCGAGGCCGAACGCATCGTCGCCGAGGGTTTCGACGCGGTCCTGGCCGACGCCGAACCGGGCGCCGAGGCGGAGGCCGCGGCGGCGCGCGAGGAGCTCATCCAGATCCAGGGCACCGACGTCAACCACGCCGCCGAGAAGATCGAGCGCATCCGCGACCTCACCGACTGACCCCGCCCCTCGTCGCGTTTGGCGCCCCTCACTGCACTTCGGCGTCGCCGGACGGGAATAATTCCCGGCGGGCGACGCCGAAGCGGGGAGGGTAGGGGGAGAGGCGTTGGCGGTAAACCGAACGTCGGACCGTGGCGTCTACGAGGTGTGCTGAACACGATGGCAACGGGTGATCACACAGCCGCCTCGCCTGACGTCGAGCTGCCGGCGACGCTCGAGCAGCTGTTCGTCGAGCGCTACGCGGCCATGGTCCGGCTGGCCCACCTGCTCACCGGATCGAACGCCGTGGGCGAGGATCTGGTCCAAGACTCCCTGGCCCGCATGCAGCGACGCTGGGATCGCATCGACGATCCCGTCGCGTACCTGCGGACCGCGGTCGTGAACGCGAGCCGGTCCTGGCACCGGTCCCGCCGCCGGGAGCAACGCCGGCTGCGGGTCGTCGCGCCGGTCGACGAGAACGTGGGCCTCGAAGCGCGCGAGCTCCTCGACGTGCTCGACGACCTGCCCCACGGCCAACGCACCGCCGTGGTGCTCCGCTACTACGAGGGTTTCTCCGAGGCGCAGATCGCCGAGGCGATGGGCTGTCGACCGGGGACCGTGAAGTCGCACCTGCACCGCGGGCTGGCGGCGCTCCGAGAGGTGATCGAACGATGAGTCCCGCACTCGATACCCGCGTCCGCGAAGCGCTCGACGCCCGAGCCGCGGCGACCGCGACGTCACCGGACGCGTGGGCGCGCATCGGCCACCACGGGGCTCGACGCGACCGGCGCCGCACCGCGATCCTGCGGGTCGCGGCGGCTGCCGTCGTCGGGGTGCTCGCGCTCGGCGGCACCATCGCAGTACTGACCCGACGGGGTGGGGAATCGGCCACGGTCGCGACCTCGACCCCAGCGGGCGACGACACCGCCGCGGCTGAGAGCCTCGCCCCCGACGGTGGCACCGGCGAGACGCGCGAGGCCCCAGTGGATCTGCGCATCTCCGCCGTGGGCGAGGACAGGTCGGTCACGTTCTTGCGGGGTGAGGAAGTGCTCGGGGTTGTCTCCGTGCCCGCCGACGCGAGCGAGACCGCAGGCGGCTGGGTCGGGCCGACGGTATTCGGGGTCGCCGCGACCGGCGCGACCCAGGTCCGGCTGGTCGTGGAGGGTGTGGTCTTCACCGGCCCGGTCGAGATCTTCACCGACCCGGCCGTGGCCGGCCGCGTGTTGTTCGCGGCCGAGGGTGTGCCCGCCGGCCTGCTCCAGGTGGAGTCGATCGACGCCGCCGGAAACATGATCTCGGGGTTCGGGATCTCACACAGAGGTTGATGATGTCCAAGCTGAAGATCGGCTCCAGGTTGACCATTGGAGTGATGCTGGGCGCGCTCGCGTTGGGCGCGTGTTCCGGCGGCGTCGATCGACTCCACCTGGAGCAGGCCGGCGGGCACACCCTCGGCCGCGAA
>Ga0075530_1000857_pt1 | contig 14502 bp, 11 predicted proteins | sample NGEPerD_2_FD_75101 | JGI IMG/M metagenome (GOLD analysis project Ga0075530, IMG submission 75101) | Arctic peat soil microbial communities from the Barrow Environmental Observatory site, Barrow, Alaska, USA - NGEE PermafrostL1-D | ecosystem: Environmental > Terrestrial > Soil > Wetlands > Peat ...
AAGAAGGCACCCGCCAAGAAGGCACCCGCCAAGAAGGCACCCGCCAAGAAGGCACCCGCCAAGAAGGCACCCGCCAAGAAGGCACCCGCCAAGAAGGCACCCGCCAAGAAGGCACCCGCGAAGAAGGCGCCCGCGAAGAAGGCACCCGCGAAGAAGGCACCCGCGAAGAAGGCACCCGCGAAGAAGGCACCCGCCAAGAAGGCCGGAAAGGCGCAGGCCAAGCAGCTTGCGGTCAAGCCGGGCGAGAAGCCCTGGACAGCCGCCGAGCTCGCGGAGGTCCGCGGTGACCTGAACGACGACGTCACGCGACTGCGCTCCGAGCTGCACGTCGCGGACGAGGAGCTAGCCGACCTGATGCGCGACGCCGGCGACGGCGCCGGGAACGACCAGGCGGACGTCGGTTCCACGACGTTCGAGCGGGACCACGGCATCTCCCTTGCCAACAATGCGCGGGAGATGCTCGCCCAGACCGAACGGGCGCTCGCGCGCATAGATGACGGCAGCTACGGCGTGTGCGAGAGCTGTGGGCAGCCCATCGGCAAGATGCGGGTGATGGCGTTCCCGCGTGCCACACTGTGTCTGTCATGCAAGCAGCGCGAGGAACGCCGCTGAACCACAGCGGCGGGTCGGCCCGGGAGCCGCAGCACCGGTCCGGCCGTTTGTACCTCGGCCTCTTCGCCACGATTGCCCTTCTCGCGTTCGCCATCGACGTGGTCAGCAAGCTGATTGCGGTCAACACGCTGAGTGGGCGGGCGCCGGTCCAGGTCGTGGGTGAGTACCTCCAGCTGGACGTGGTCTACAACCCAGGTGCCGCGTTCAGCCTCGGAACCTCCTACACCGAAGTCCTGACCGGGATCGCGATCTGCGCGGCCGTCGTTGTGCTCTGGGTAGCCCGCCGCCTGCGCAGCACAGGATGGGCGATCGGGCTCGGTTTCCTGCTAGGAGGGGTGCTGGGGAACCTGAGCGACCGGGTGTTCCGCTCACCGGGGCCGCTGCGCGGACATGTCATCGACTTCCTCATGTTTCCGCACTTTCCCGTGTTCAACGTGGCCGACATCTGCATCAACATCGCCGCTGCGACCATCATCGTCCAGGCCTTGCGAGGTGTCCGCGTGGACGGGACCCGCCATGAGGAGGCAGGCGCGCCTACGGAAGCGACGGGGTCTTGAGCGAGGAGCGCGATGGCGCGGAGCGTCGCCGGGTGGTCGTGCCTGAAGGCTTCGCCGGAGAACGCGTGGACGCGGTCCTCGCACGCATGTTCGGCTTCTCGCGAACCAGGTCAGCCGAGCTGATCAAGGCGGGTCTCGTCACCGTGGACGGCGCAAGGGTGGCCAAGTCGGAACGAGTCGAGCCCGGCGTGTGGCTCGACGTGGTGATCCCTGCGGACACGGACCCGGTCGCGCTTGTGCCGGAGAAGGTCGACGGGGTCAAGATCTTGCACGACGACGCCGCGATCGTCGTGATCGACAAACCGGTCGGTGTCGCCGTCCACCCGAGCCCGGGGTGGACCGGACCGACGGTGGCCGGCCACCTCGCGAGCGCCGGTTTCGTGATCGCGACCAGCGGGGCCGCCGAGCGACAGGGCATCGTGCAGCGCCTCGACGTGGGCACCTCAGGCGTGATGGTCGTCGCGAAGTCGGAGCACGCCTACTCGGTCCTGAAGAACGCGTTTCGCAACCGGACGGTCGACAAGACCTATCACGCGCTCGTGCAGGGCTACCCGGATCCGTTGCGCGGGACGATCGACGCGCCCATCGGCCGCGATCCCAGGCACGACTACAAGTTCGCGGTCCTGGCCGGCGGAAAGCACAGCATCACCCACTACGAGACGCTCGAGGCGCACCGGTTCGCGAGTCTGCTCGAGGTGCATCTCGAGACCGGCCGCACCCACCAGATCCGGGTGCACATGTCCGCGTTGAAGCACCCGTGCGTCGGTGACCTCACCTACGGCGCCGATCCCGTCCTGGCGGCGCGGGTCGGTCTGGCTCGGCAATGGCTGCACGCCGTACGCCTGGGCTTTGAGCACCCCGAGAGCGGGGAGTACGTCGAGTACGCGTCGGCCTACCCAGAGGACCTCCGACGCGCCCTGGACACCGTTCGAGACGAGTTCTGAGCGATGAGCGCCGACGGCGAGGCGGCCGAGGATGACGAGGCGGACCTGAGCCTTCGTCTCGGTATGCCGGACGACGCCGGTGTGCTCGCGGAGGTGTTCGTCGCCGCGCGCGAGGCCGCCCATCCGTCCATGCCGCACTCGATCCATCCGCCGGACGAGGTGCACACCTGGTTCCGCGAGCTGTTGCGCCTCGAACCAGCGGCAGGCACCCGTGCGAAACGGGAGACCTGGGTGGCCGAGCGGGACGACCGGATCGTGGGCTACCTGATTCTCGACCCTGCCTGGCTGGACTCCCTCTACGTTCGCCCCGACCTGACCGGTCAGGGCATCGGGTCCGTGCTGCTCGACCTGGCCAAAGGTCTGCGTCCCGAGGGCTTCGCCCTGTGGGTGTTCGAGACCAACATTGCGGCCCGACGGTTCTACGCGCGGCACGGGCTGGACGAGGCCGAGCGCACCGACGGCTCGGGCAACGAGGAGGGAGCTCCCGACATCAAAATGGTGTGGCCGGGCGCGGTCGCCGAGCTGCGGGACCGTATCAACCGGATTGACGACCGGCTCGCCGAACTACTCAACGAACGGGCCGGGATCACCGCGGAGATCCAGCGGCGCAAGCCGGTCCCGGGACACGCGGGGCGAGACGTCGAGCGCGAGGCCGAGATCGTGGCACGGATGGCCGACCTAGCGCCGAACCTCGGGGCCGAGCGGATCCGGGAGATCATGCACACCGTGATCAGGGTCAGCCTCGATGCCGCAGAAAGCGGCGGTCGCTGAACTGTCAGTGGGTCGTGCCAGGATCCTTGGCTGGGGTCACGTAGGCTGACATCTCTTCCCCTAGCGGTCAGTCGCGGCACCCCGTTGAGCTGCTGCGTGTCGTGTTTCGGTTGGAAGGGGCGAGGTTCGCCGATGTCGGTTGGGTCTGGTGCGAGTGACTCGTTCGTGCACCTGCACGTGCACACGGAGTACTCCATGCTCGATGGGGCGGCCCGGTTGCCCGACCTGTTCCGGCGTACCGCTGAGATGGGGATGCCCGCGCTCGCGATGACGGACCACGGCAACGTGTTCGGCGCCCACGACTTCTATGCCAAGGCCCGGGCTGCCGGGGTGAAGCCCATCATCGGCCTCGAGGCCTACGTGACACCGAACACGTCCCGCTTCGACAGGAAGCGGGTGCGCTGGAACCAGGGCGGCGACGACGACGTGTCCGGTGGTGGCGCGTTCACCCATATGACGATGTGGGCCGAGAGCACTGCCGGGATGCACAACCTATTCCGGCTCTCGTCGCGCTCGTCGCTGGAGGGGTTCTTCTACAAGCCGCGCGCGGACCGCGAGCTTTTGGCCGAGTACGCCGATGGCCTGATCGGGACCACCGGGTGCCCCTCGGGCGAGATTCAGACGTGGCTGCGCATCGGGGAGTACGCGCAGGCCCGTGCATCTGCCGCCGAGTTCCGCGACATCTTCGGCAAGGACAATTACTTCCTCGAGCTGATGGACCACGGCCTGCCGATCGAGACCAGGGTCCGCGACGGACTCCTGAAGCTGGCCAAGGACCTCGATCTGCCGTTGGTGGCCACCAACGACCTGCACTACACCGAGGCCGAAGACGCCGGCGCGCACGAGGCACTTCTGTGTGTGCAGTCCGGAAAGACCCTGGCTGACCCCAACCGGTTGAAATTCGACGCTCGCGACTTCTACCTCAAGTCCCCGGCCGAGATGCGCGACCTCTGGTGCGGCAAGCACGACCTCCGCGAGGCATGCGACAACACCCTGCTGATCGCGGAGCGATGCGAGGTCGAGTTCAACGAGACAGCCAACTACATGCCACGATTTCCGGTGCCCGAGGGGGAGAGCGAAGACTCCTGGTTCATCAAGGAGGTCGAGAAGGGTCTGACCTTCCGCTACCCGGACGGTGTTTCCGACCATGTGCGCAAGCAGGCGAACTTCGAGGTCGGTGTGGTCACCGAGATGGGTTTCACCGGCTACTTCCTGGTGGTCGCCGACTTCATCAACTGGGCTAAGAACAACGGCATCCGGGTCGGGCCCGGTCGTGGGTCGGGACCCGGGTCGATCGCTGCCTATGCGATGCGGATCACCGACCTCGACCCGCTCAAGCATGGTCTGATCTTCGAGCGGTTCCTCAACCCCGACCGGGTCTCGATGCCCGACTTCGACATCGACTTCGACGAGCGACGGCGCGGTGAGGTGATCCGCTACGTCTCCGACAAGTACGGCGACGACCGGGTGGCCCAGATCGTCACGTTCGGCACGATCAAAGCCAAGCAAGCGGTGAAGGACGCCTCCCGGGTCCTGGGCTACCCGTTCGCGATGGGCGACCGGATCACGAAGGTGATGCCCACGGCCGTGATGGGCAAGGACGTTCCCCTCGAGCGGGTCTTTGACTCAACGCATGAGCGCTATGGCGAAGGCGGCGAGTTTCGCTCGCTCTACGACGCCGACGCGGACGTGAAGAAGGTCGTTGACACTGCCGTCGGGCTCGAGGGCCTCAAGCGTCAGTGGGGCGTGCACGCGGCGGGTGTGATCATGTCCAGCGAGCCGCTGGTGGACCTGATCCCGATCATGCGCCGGGAGCAGGACGGCGCGATCATTACCCAGTTCGACTACCCGACCTGCGAGACCCTCGGCCTGGTCAAGATGGACTTCCTGGGGTTGCGCAACCTCACCGTTCTCGACGACGCCCTGATCAACATCGAGACCAACAAGCAGGCCAAGGTCGTCCTCGAGGAGCTGACCCTCGACGACTCGTTGACCTACCAGTTGCTTGCCCGTGGTGACACCCTGGGCGTCTTCCAGCTCGACGGCGGCGCGATGCGGGCCCTGTTACGCAGCCTGCGGCCCGACACGTTCGAGGACATCTCCGCGGTCGGAGCGCTGTACCGGCCGGGCCCGATGGGAGCCGACTCCCACAACAAGTATGCCCGGCGCAAGACCGGCCGCGAGGACGTCATGGCGGTTCACCCCGAGCTGGCCGAGCCGCTTGCAGACATCCTGGGCGAGACCTACGGCCTGATCGTCTACCAGGAGCAGGTGATGGCGATTGCCCAGAAGCTGGCCGGCTACTCGCTGGGACAGGCCGACCTCCTGCGTCGCGCCATGGGCAAGAAGAAGAAGGACGAGCTGGACAAGCAGTTCGAGGCCTTCTCGGCGGGCATGACCGACCGTGGGTACTCCATGCACGCCGTGCAGACCCTGTGGGACATCCTGCTCCCGTTCTCTGACTACGCGTTCAACAAGGCACACTCCGCGGCGTACGGCCTGGTCTCCTACTGGACCGCCTACCTGAAGGCCAACTTCCCCGCTGAGTACATGGCCGCGGTCCTCACCTCGGTCAAGGACGACAAGGACAAGATGGCGATCTACCTCAACGAGTGTCGCCGGATGGGCATCCAGGTTCTCCCGCCAGACGTCAACGAGTCCGAGTCGACCTTCACACCGGTGGGCGAGGACATCCGGTTCGGGCTGAACGCGATTCGCAACGTCGGCAATAACGTCGTCGGCGCCATCGTCTCCGCACGTCGGGAGAAGGGGCGGTTCTCCGACTTCGTGGACTTCATGGACAAGGTGTCCGCGCTCGTGTGCAACAAGCGGGTCATCGAGTCGCTGGTGAAGGCGGGCGCTTTCGACTCGCTAGGTCACCGGCGCCGCGCGCTGGTCGCGATCCACGAGTCGGCGGTGGACCAGTACGTCGACATCAAGCGCAACGAGGCCATCGGGCAGGACTCACTGTTCGGCGGCCTGGACGAGGACGGGACGGGGGCCGGTTACGGGATCGCCGTGGCGATTCCCGAGATCGGCGACTGGGACAAGCAGACTCTGCTCGGGCACGAGCGCGACATGCTGGGCCTCTACGTCTCCGACCATCCTCTGCTCGGCCTCGAACATGTGCTCTCATCAGGCACCGACTGCACGATCGGCCAGCTGCTCGTTGATGAGGAGCGCGCCGACGGGTCGTCGGTGACAATCTGCGGGTTGATCACCTCGGTGCAGCGCAAGGTCACCAAGCGCGGCGACGCATGGGCGATGGTCACGCTGGAGGATCTCGAGGGTGGCATCGACGTGCTCCTGTTTCCCAACGTCTACCAGACGAGCTCGACGCTGCTCAACGAGGACGCGATCGTCACCGTCAGAGGCCGGTTGAACCGCAGCAAGGACCAGGCGGAGCTGCACGGGCAGGCGGTCAGCGTTCCCGACCTCTCCGAGGACCCGTCGGGTCCGGTGTTGATCAGCCTTCCGTCGACGCGCTGCACGCCGCCGGTCGTGGAGGCGCTCAAGGAGGTCCTCGGCGCGCATCCCGGCGTGACAGACGTGCGCCTACGGCTGACGACGAAGTCGTCGACAACCGTCCTCCGACTCGACGACCGGCTGCGGGTTGCCTCGTCACCGGCGCTGTTCGCTGACCTCAAGGCGCTGCTCGGCCCCGGCTGCATGGCCGGTTCATGACGCAGGCCAAGGAGGCCGCGGTTATCGTCGCGATCTGTGCGCTACTCGGCGTCGGCTGCGGCGTCCTGTGGTGGCTGCTGGTGGACCCGGCCATGATCACCAAAGTGGCCGAGGGCGGGTCGGTGGGCGAGCTCGAGCTCGGCAAGCGGTTCGACCCCGATGGCTGGTACGCCGTGATCGCAGCGCTGTCCGGGCTTCTCGCCGGGGGGCTCCTCACCTGGTGGCGGTCTCGAGACCCGATCCTCACCACGGTTCTCGTGCTGTTCGGTGCGGGTGTCGCGGCCGCGGTCATGGCGGTGACCGGCTGGCTGCTCGGCTCAGTGGACCCCGACGTGGCCCTGGCTGCGGTCGAGGTGGGCGGGAAGGTGCCGGAGCAGCTGATCGTGACGGCGCAGGCCGCCTACCTGGTCTGGCCGATCGCGATGCTGGTAGGGGCGCTGATGGTGCTCTGGTCGCAGCCGAGAGAGAGAGCCGGCTGAGGTTTCTTTCACCCACCGTTCCCCGGAAAGCCGCAGTGAGCTACCGGCAAGACGAGTAGCCTATGGCCACCATTTCTCTTCGAGGGAGCATCTGTCGTGTCGAGCAACACTCCGCCGAACCCAGCCGCAGGCGACCCTGAGTACCTCGCTTCGGACTCTGCTGGCGGTGCATCGAACGCTAGCGGTTCCGGCAGGAAGTTGGGCGTCCTTGGCGGTGCGGCAGTCGGTGTCGCCGCGGTCATCGGGCTCGGTGGCTGGGGCGCGTATGCGCTGCTCGCCGGTGGTGGCAGTCAGCCATCCGAGGTGATCCCCGCGAGCGCAGTGGGCTACCTGAGTCTCGACCTCGACCCGTCGGCTGCCCAGAAGATCGAGGCGCTGCAGATCCTCAAGAAGTTTCCAGGCATCGAGAAGGAGCTCGACATCGGCGACCGTGACGACCTCCGGCGCTGGGTCTTCGAGATGATGCAGGACGACGGTGTCTGCGAGAACCTCGACTACGGCGACGACGTCGAGCCCTGGATAGGTGACCGGGTCGCCGTGGCCGCCGTACCGGGGGACGAGGACGAGGTCACTCCACTCGTCGCCCTTCAGGTGACCGACCAGGACGCGGCGGCGACCGGTGTGGAGGCGCTCGCCGACTGCAGCGAAGCCGACGAAGCCGACTTCGGTTACGCGTTCACCGGCGACTATGTGCTGCTCACCGAGAGTACGTCGCTGGCTGAGTCGTCGGCCGGTGAGGCGGAGCGGGCACCGCTCGCCGACGACGCCAAGTTCCAGGAGTGGACCGACGCGGTCGGTGACTCAGGCATCGTCACGATGTACGCATCTGCCGAGGCGCCTGGCTACCTGATGGGTCTGCAGAACGACTTCATGGGCGGCACTGATGACGTCGCTTTCGAGTCGGATGTCGCGGCCGAGTCCGAGCTCCGAGCCACGACGGGCGACCTCGACGAGCAGATGAAGGAGATGTACAAGGACTTCGACGGGATGGCCGGAGTCGTGCGCTTCGAGGACGGAGCCGTCGAGATGGAGTTCGCCGGCAAGGGCGTTCCCACCGGGTTCCCCGGGACCGGAGGTGAGTCCGAGTCCGGGGTCACCACGCTTCCAGCAAGCACCGGAGCCGCCCTGTCGATGACGTTGAGCGAGGGCTGGCTGACCAAGTACCTCGACCAGATGTCGTCGATGTTCGGTGCTGGGGGCCTGGACCTGGAAGAGGGGCTCGCCGAGCTGGAGCGCGAGACCGGACTCGCCGTTCCCGAGGACGTCGAGACCTTGCTCGGCGACAGCGTCGCGCTCGCCGTGGACGCCGACATCAACTTCGAGGCGGTCTCGCAGTCCCAGGACCCCTCAGAGCTGCCGGCAGGGATCAAGGTGCACGGGGATCCCGACCAGATCCTGCCTATCGTGGACAAGATCAAGGCGAGCATCGGTCCCGAGGCGGATCTGCTGGTCGTGGAGTCCGACGAGGACTCCGTGGCGTTCGGTTTCGACAAGGACTACGTAGGCACCCTGGTCGGAGAGGGTGAGCTCGGCGACGAGGGCTCGTTCCAGAACGTGGTCCCGAACGCCGACGATGCCACATCGGTGTTCTACCTCAACTTCGACGCCGGTGACGGGTGGGCCGCCCAGTTCGCGGACTTCGTCGGGGGCGGCGACCCCGAGGTCATGGACAATCTGGAACCGCTCGATGCCGTCGGGATGAGCTCGTGGGTCGACGACGAGGTGCAGCACGGGCTGCTCCGGTTGACCACCGACTGACACCCGGTTGGTCGAGCTTGGCGCCCCGGTTGGTCGAGCTTGTCGAGACCACGGCGCCCCGGCCCAACCACCAGCTGGGATCGTGATGAGCCGACGCTGGCTACCTGTGGTCATGCGAGCCCAGGGCGCGTCAGTTTCGTCCGTACGCACGATCGTGCGCATGCTGCCGGGAAATCTCCCTAAACTCGATCCGCGGGTCAGTTGGGCGACCAGCCGCTGCGGGCTACCTCGGTTGCCGGCAGCGACGGGATCGCACGCATCGCGCGCATCTCCTCGCGAAGGGACAGGCTCAGCAGGATCAGTCGTTCCTGGGCGGTGTCCACCTCGAGCAGGGACTGCCGCTCCCGCAGCGTGAGCAGACACGCCGCAGCCAGGCTGTAGGAGAGGTACGCCGGGTCGTCCGGAAGCGCGCCGTCGAGAACATCGGCACCCCGAAGCTGGGAGAGCTGTTCCCGGTATGCGGCGAACGTCTTTCGTGAGGTCGCCGCCTCCCGGGCCGCCGCCTCACCCTCCTTGCCGTCATCGAGAACCTCCACGGTCCCGCTGAGGTAGGGGCCGCTCGTGTCCATGGCGTGCAGCTGCAACCGTTGACGGCCGACGACCTCGATGTCGAAGCGGCCGTCCGCGTGCGGCTCGACCGATGTCATCTGCGCGAGGCATCCCACACGGTGCACTGACTGCGTCCCGTGGGAGCCGACCTCGTAGCCCTCGCGGATCGCCACGATCCCGAAGACGCGGGCGGACTTGTCGGGGATCGCCAGGAGGTGGTGCACCAGCGCGCGGTACCGGTCCTCGAACACGTGCAGCGGCATCGTGACGCCGGGGAAAAGTACCGTGTTGAGTGGGAACATCGGCAGTTGGTCGCGCACCCCATCAACTTACCGACAAGACACCGCTACCGCAGGGGTCCACGCGGCGACACCGCACGCACTCATGGGCGTGCCACGGACCTACACTTGGGGCATGATTCGTCGTATCGACCTCAGGTCTGAGGCTGGAGCAGAACGGCGCCATGACTATCCCAGCGACTATCCCAGCGACTATCGCGGCGTGGTGCCCCGGGCAGAGCTCGACGTCGAGGCCGCTCTCGACGTCGTCCGCCCGATCTGTGACGCGGTTCGTCATCGTGGTGTGGCCGCGATCCGGGAGTTCGCGCACACCTACGACGGTGTCCGGCAAGACGACGTCGCCGTTCCCGCCGCCGCCCTGACCGCAGCCCTGGACGCGCTGGATCCCGCCGTCCGCGCCGGTCTGGAGGAGTCGGTCACCCGGCTGCGCGCGACGTGCGAGGCCGAGCTCGAGCCCGACGTGGTCACCGCGGTAGTGCCCGGCGGCACGGTGACGCAACGGATGATCCCGATGGGGCGGGTCGGACTCTACGTCCCCGGCGGGATCGCCCCCCTCGTTTCCAGCGTGGTGATGAACGTCGTCCCGGCGCAGGTGGCCGGCGTACCCTCGATCGCGCTGTCCTCCTCACCGCAGGTCACCAACGGCGGTCTGCCGCACCCGACCATCCTGGCCGCGTGCGCCTTGCTGGGCATCGAGGAGGTGTACGCCGTGGGTGGGGCGCAGGCGATCGCGATGTTCGCATACGGCGCGGGTTCCTGCCGTCGCGTCGATCTCGTCACGGGGCCGGGCAACATCTACACGGTCTCGGCGAAGCGGCTGCTCAAGGGCGTGGTCGGCATCGACTCCGAGGCTGGCCCCACCGAGATCGCGATCCTGGCCGACGACACTGCGGATGCCACCTTCGTGGCCGCGGACCTGCTCAGTCAGGCCGAGCACGATCCTGCGGCAGCCTCCGTGCTGGTCACCCCCTCGGAGCGGCTCGCCGCCGACGTGGAGGCCGAGCTGGACAAGCAGGTCTCGGCCACCTTGCACGTCGAGCGGGTTCGCACCGCATTGTCCGGCAAGCAGTCGGCAGTCGTCCTGGTCGACGACCTGGAGCAGGGGCTGGCGGTCATCAACGACTACGCAGCCGAGCACTTGGAGATCCAGACCGAGGATGCCGAAGCCTGGGCGGCCCGGGTCCGCAACGCCGGCGCGATCTTCCTGGGACCCTTCACCCCGGTCTCGTTGGGCGACTATTGCGCCGGGTCCAACCACGTGCTGCCCACGGGGGGAGGCGCCTGCCACTCCTCGGGACTTTCGGTGCGGGCGTTTCGCAAGGCGGTGCACGTCGTGGGCTACACGGAGGAGGCGCTGCGCGAGGTCGCCCCTCACGTGATGACTCTGGCCGACGCCGAGGATCTGCCCGGTCACGGCGCCGCCATCCGGGCCAGGGTCGAGGACAGCTGATGGGTCAGCGATGACCTTGCCGCTTCGTGAGGAGCTGCGCGGGGTTGCGCCCTACGGCGCCCCGCAGCTCGACGTGCCCGTTGCCCTCAACGTCAACGAGAACCCGTACCCGCCGAGCCCGGCCGTCGTTGCGGACGTGGCCGCCGCGGTCGCCGAGGTCACCCGAACCCTGAACCGTTATCCCGACCGCGAGTTCACGGCCCTGCGCAGCGGTCTCGCCGACTATCTGGGCCACGGGGTGACACCTGACCAGGTCTGGGCTGCGAACGGCTCGAACGAGGTGATGCTGCAGATCCTGCAGGCGTTCGGCGGCCCGGGCCGGGTGGCCGTCTCGTTCGCACCGACCTACTCGATGTATCCCGAGTACGCCCGTGACGCGATGACGGGTTGGTTCGTCGGCCACCGGGAGTCGGACTTCTCGCTCGACGTCGCTCATGCACTCGAGGTGGTCGGGGAACACCGCCCGACCGTCGTACTCCTGCCGTCACCAAACAACCCGACCGGGACCGCACTTCCGCTGGACACCGTCGTGGCGGTCTGCGAGGCGACCCCAGGCGTGGTGGTGATCGACGAGGCGTATGCCGAGTTCCGGCGCACGGGCACGCCGAGCGCGTTGGACCTACTCGCGAGTACGCCAAACCTGGTGGTCACGCGGACGATGAGCAAGGCGTTCGCGCTGGCCGGGGCCAGGCTCGGCTATCTCGCGGCGTCGCCCGAGATCTGCGACGCGTTGCGGGTGGTGCGACTTCCCTACCATCTGTCCGCGGTCACGCAGGCCGTGGCAGGGGTGGCCCTCAGGCACGCCGAGGAGTTGGTCGCCCGGGTCGATGACCTCCGCGTGGAGCGCGACGACACGGTGTCCTGGCTGCGGTCCCGAGGGCTGGAGGTAGCCGACAGCGATGCGAACTTCTGCCTTTTCGGGAAGTTCGGGGACCGGCAGGCGGTGTGGCAGGGTCTACTTGACCGTGGCGTGCTGATCCGCGTGGTAGGCCCCGAGGGCTGGTTGCGGGTCTCGATCGGCACGGGTTCGGAGATGGCGGCATTTCGGTCCGCCCTGACGGAGGTACTAGCACGATGAAACGTCCAGATAGTCACCCGGATGTTCGGGTTGCGCGGATCGAGCGTGAGACCAAGGAGTCGAAGGTGCTCGTCGAGCTCGACCTCGACGGAACCGGACGCGCGGACGTTTCGACCGGCGTCGGGTTCTACGACCACATGCTGTCCTCGTTGGCCCGTCACTCGTTGATCGACCTCACCGTCTCCACCGACGGCGACACCCATATCGACGCGCACCACACAGTCGAGGACACGGCGATCGCGCTCGGCGACGCCCTGAGGGAGGCGTTGGGAACCAAGCAGGGCATCCGCCGGTTCGGCGACTCATTGGTGCCGCTCGACGAGGCGCTCGTGCAGTGTGCGGTCGATGTGTCCGGCCGCCCCTACTGTGTGCACACCGGCGAGCCGGAAGGTCAGGCGTTCGTGACGATCGGAGACTCCTACCTCGGATCCCTGACCCGGCATGTCTTCGAGACCCTCGCCTTCCACGCCCAGATAGCGCTGCACGTGCGGGTGCTCTCGAGTCGCGACCCGCACCATCTGGTGGAGGCGCAGTTCAAGGCTGTTGCCCGTGCGCTGCGGGATGCGATCGCGTTCGACCCCCGCGAGACCGGAGTGCCCAGCACCAAGGGCACGCTATAAACGGTTATCCGGGTGGTCGAGCCGTGAGCCGGGTGGTCGAGCCGTGAACCGGGTGGTCGAGCCGTGAACCGGGTGGTCGAGCCTGTCGAGACCAAGAGCGTCGTCGTCTTCGACTACGGCTCCGGAAACACCCGATCCGCCGTTCGCGCCCTCGAGCGGGCCGGCGCGTCCGTCTCGTTGACGGACGACCGGAACGCCGCCGCGGAGGCCGACGGGCTGGTGGTTCCCGGCGTCGGCGCCTTCGAGTCGTGTGTGCAGGCTCTGCGTGCCGCGAAGGGGCATGAGGTGATCGGACGGCGGCTGGCGGGCGGACTGCCCGTACTCGGCATCTGCGTGGGCATGCAGATCCTGTTCGAGCGCGGGGTCGAGCACGAGAGGGATTCCGCCGGTCTTGCCGAGTGGCCTGGTGTCGTGGAGCGGTTGGACGCCCCCGTCGTACCCCACATGGGCTGGAACACCATCGAGACTCCCGCCGGGACCTCGTTGTTCGAGGGGATCGAGCACGAGCGGTTCTACTTCGTGCACTCCTACGGAGTGCACGACTGGACGCTGCGCACCAACGGTCGCACCAATGCGCCCCTGGTCACCTGGGCCACGCACGGCGGCGACAGGTTCGTCGCAGCAGTGGAGAACGGGCCGCTGTGCGCCACGCAGTTCCACCCTGAGAAGTCCGGGGATGCGGGTGCTGTGTTGCTGCGGAACTGGGTGGGCTCCCTGTGAGTGCTTCAGGCCGGACCACCGAACCCCCATGAGCAAGGAACGGGCCGGGCGGCGTAGTGCGCGGGAGCGGGAAGCAGCGATCCGCACCGCGGCCCGAGCCGGCGACCAGGAACGACGCGAACGTCGTGCGGCCCGAAGAAGGCTGCTCGTTCGAGCGAGAACCGGCAGGTTCCCGTCCCTCGTTCCGGTAGGCAGGCAGACCGGGATCTTGGCCCGTCGGCGCCGTTTCCAGACTGGCCTGTTGGTCGCAGGTCTGCTGGCTGCGAACATCCTGGTCTGGGTGGTCCGGCCGGACTGGGCGGCCCGGCTGGCCGTTCTGGTGCTCAGCCTCCTGGTCGCCCCGTTGCTCGGCGGCCTGTTCTTCCGCCGCCGCTGACCCTTCTCCCCTCGGGCCAGGTTGTTTGTTTCATCAAGGTATGTCGGTGAACCTGCACTCCCCTTGACGAGCTCGGGCTCTCCTGTCTCATCTGTGGGTCAGGGTCTGCCGGGAACGGCGCGACGGGGACGTCCGAGCGGTGACGTCTTGAGCCGGTGTAGGTGTTCACGACCTCAAGGGGGCTGGATCCGGTGGGGCAACCCGTTGTGACGGGCTCGGCGGCGAGTACGACGGTCGCCCGGATCGGTCACGCTGGCATGCTCCTCAGCCAGCTCAGGCACCCGAAGCCGATACGCCCGCGCGGCACTCACCTGGCTTGCGAACGCGGAGGGCGGGTACAGCACCTCTGGCGGCCACCCCGCGGCGCACAATCGTCCGTACGGACGAAAATTACACCGGTTTCGGCCATAATCGGCGCACAATCGTCCGTACGGACGAAAATGACGCGCCCTGGGCTCGCACCGCCTCGACCGTCGACACGAGACCACCGGCAAGAGCAGAGGCCGAGTACAACGCTCAACAACAACTCGACCAACCGGTCGAGACCAGACAACCGGGAGCCGATCAAACCCGGGATGCTTCAGCGTGAACCGGTGTCCAAACAG
>Ga0075530_1000860_pt1 | contig 14458 bp, 10 predicted proteins | sample NGEPerD_2_FD_75101 | JGI IMG/M metagenome (GOLD analysis project Ga0075530, IMG submission 75101) | Arctic peat soil microbial communities from the Barrow Environmental Observatory site, Barrow, Alaska, USA - NGEE PermafrostL1-D | ecosystem: Environmental > Terrestrial > Soil > Wetlands > Peat ...
GCACCGTCTCACCCGGTTCGATCCCCAGCCCGGCGGCGAGTCTCTCGTCGCGCGGTGCCGGCCGGAACCGCTCTGCGTCCACGGCGTTTGGAATAACGATCACGCGGTCGGGATCGGCCCCTTTGCTGACGATGTGTTCCTTCATCACCTCGGCAAGGGTCACAACCCGGTCCGCCCGCCGCCAGCACTCTGCCTCGATCTTGCGCCGGGTGCCGAAGCGTTCGTAGAGCATCTGTGAGGCCGGGCGGCGCGGCAGGTACTCCTCCGGAAAGCCACGGACCTCGTAGACGACCGGGATACCGAAGCGCTCCTTCAAGGCCAGCGCCACCGCGGCGTTGCGGAAGTCGGAGTGGGGGTGCAGGACCGCGGGCCGCAGCTCGTCGACCAACTCGCTCGCCTGCTCCAGGTGGTGCGTGAAGCGCCGGTCCAGCTGAGCGTCGTTCCACAGTCCCGGGAGGCGATGGTAGGCGACATCCTCGTGAATCTCTGACGGCCTCGACCCGTTGCTGCTTACGAGGCTCTCCGGGAAACCACACTCGGTGACGATGTGTGAGTCAATCCCGGCCCGGCGTTGGGCGGCGATCGTGTAGTGGGTGCGATAGGTGCTACCGGCGTGGTGTTGTGGAAGTGAGCGGGAGACCATGTGTAGAACGCGGTCCGGCTCGGCGACGTAGCTGCCGTCGGGTGAGGTGTCGGCGGGCACCCAGCTCCACTCGACCGCGGTGCGCTCGCCCTCGACCTCGCGCAGCATCCGCTTGGCGCTCGAGTTGGCCGGGTCGGCGGCCAGAACCTCAGCCAGCACCTGCTCGGCGCGCTCGGGGAAGCCGTGCCGACGCCAGATCGAGGCCACCTTGACCATCAGGCGGGGCTCCGGGTCATGAACTGCGTCCAGCGTCTCCTGGGCCTGCTCGGGTCGCTCCAGGTAAAGGTTGAACCGGGTCAGAGCCGCGAGCGTCTGGTCGCCGCCTTCGGCGAGGAGGCTGGCAGCCCTGGCCTCGGCCCTGGCGACGTCGATCGACCACTCCGAGACCAGGGAGACAAAAAGGGACTGCGGCTCCCGCCTGCGAGCGCGCCGGGCCGACGCGCGCAACGCGGTCGGGTAGTCGCCGACTAGGAAGGGGATCGCCTCCAGTCTGAGCAGATACCTTGGCCTCGGGAACGAGTCCGAGAGCGCCCCCATCAGGTCGGGGTATCTGTTCGCCGGGTGGAAGCGGTGCTTGAGTTGCTGGATCGCTGAACCGATGCTGTGCCTTTTCAGGGTTTGCTTGCCCAACTTCGTCTGTCCTTGCAACCCAGCGCACGGCCACGCGGAGCGGGGTCCGATCATATCTCAAGAACCGGGCTGGCCCTGAGCCGCCGGAACGGCATTCTGTTAATAATCCTGCGCGTGCAGATTGGAATTATCGGACTGGGCTACGTCGGCCTGCCGCTCGCGCTGGCATTCGCCGAGGCCGGGCACCAGATTGCAGGCCTTGACTCAAGTCCCCGGGTCGTCGAGGCGCTGAACTCGGGTAGTAGCCACATTGACGACATTTCCGACGCGCAGCTTGCGTCGATTAGCGACCTCTTCCAAGCGAGCACTGACCCGCAAATTCTGGACAGCACCGACGCGATCCTGATCTGCGTGCCGACGCCACTCGCTAACGAGCGCGATCCTGATCTGAGCTACGTGACCGAGGCCGGCCGTAGCGTCGCCTCCATCCTCAAGCCGGGGCAGCTCGTGGTGCTGGAGTCGACGACCTACCCGGGCACGACCAGGGAACTACTGCTGCCGATCCTCGAGGAATCCGGCCTCACCGCGGGCAAAGACTTCAATCTGGCCTTCTCCCCCGAGCGCATCGATCCCGGCCGCGCCGATCGCAGCCTGCGGGTGACGCCAAAGGTCGCGGGCGGGCTGACCGAGAGCTGTCAGAAGCGGGCTGTTGAGGTCTACTCCGAGATCTGCAATGAAGTCGTTCCGGTCTCCACGCCTGAAGCCGCCGAGCTTTCCAAGCTGCTCGAAAATATCTTCCGCTCCGTCAATATCGCCCTGATCAACGATCTGGCGATCCTCTGCGACCGGATGGGAATCGATATCTGGGAGGTGATCGATGCCGCCTCCACCAAGCCCTTCGGCTTCATGCGCTTCGAGCCCGGCCCGGGGATGGGCGGCCACTGCCTGCCCATCGACCCCTTCTACCTGGCATTCAAGGCCCGCGAGTTCGACATCCAGCCCGAGTTCATCGAGCTGGCCGGCAAGGTCAACCAGCATCAGCCCCACTTCTGCGTCGAAAAGATCGTCCGCTCCCTGAACGACGTCCGCAAGCCCGTCCGCGGCTCCCGCATCCTCCTGCTCGGCGTCTCCTACAAGACCGGCATCGCCGACATGCGCGAGGCCCCCTCCTTGAAGATCGCCCGCCTCCTCCAAGAGCAAGGCGGCGCGGTCACCTACCACGACCCCCACGTCCCCGAGGTCCCCGAACTGGGCCTCCATTCAGCCCCCCTCGAAGAAGAACTCGCCGCCTGCGACATCGCCTGCGTAATCACCGCCCACCCGGAGGTCGACTACGAGCAGGTTGCGGTCAAAGCTCCCCTGGTGGTGGACTTTAGGGGCGCGACCCGCAAGATCGCCGCCGACAATCTGGTGCGGGTCTAGCCCCCCGCCCGACTCTGGCGCTAAGGCGCAAGCCGCAGGCCTCAATCTGCAATCAACCGGCGAGGTACGCGGCGCGATGAATCCCGAAGGCGACCTTCCTGCCCGGCTTCGGCACCGCACCTACTTCCAAGTAGCGAACACCGGCAGCATGTCGGCCACCAAACGCCGTAGCACCACCTGTGCTCGCGCCCGGACGCAGCACGTAGGTTCGTCTCTCAGGAAATGTGCCCAAAGCCGACCTCTTCAAGTGCCAGCCTGTCACTTCCCTGCCGCTAGGATCTTTACCGACAACCCACATGCTCTCGACATCTTCTTGCCCGTCAATGGCAATATCGAGTCTCATGATCTCCGGTTCCTCGATGGTCAACTTCACACCCCCCTTCTGCCCATCGAGCACACACCGCAAACTATGCTGCCCGACTCTCACTCTAACATCTGGAGAATCGTCCGCTAGCTCATACGCCTGAACCTCCTTGTTCAATGGTACACGTGTGAATGTTCTCACCCCACGCGGCTCCTCCGCGCTCACGGCCGCACCGCTGCTCCACCCTGCATCGACAGTTCGAGCGCACACCAACGACCAAGTATTTTGAAGCGGCTCGACAATCTCAACTTTCAGCCCTGCCGCACTACACATTGACTGTAACCCACGCCGATTAAAGGTCGACGCATGCCCCCAGACACCTTCCAGACGTCCCCACATGGGCACTGTGAACACGATCTTTGTAGAGGGCCGCACTATGCCCGCTACTGCTTGTAGCGCCCCAATCGGATCATCGACGTGCTCTAGCACTTCCAAAATCAATACGACGTCGGGATCATGCTTGTCGCCAAACTCACGTGACAGTGCGAAGACATCTCCGACTTCCAATGTAGCGCTCTGCCGGTCAAAGCCGTTCGCATCCAACATGCTATGCGTCGCAGAGATGAAAAGGTCCTTCACATCAATACCGCAATAATACTCCGCGTTAGCCTCTCTCAGCACAATACCCGTGACATAGCCAAACCCTATGCCGACGTCCAGAATTCTCTTACCCGATCCAATGGCCTCTAGCACCCTATTTAGACGTACGGTACTTGCACTATTGGTATACGATGCATAACTCGAATCAGATATGCGTTCCCACCGGAGCAATGGCCGTACGGCCTTTCTTGCCTTTCGAATTGCGATCCTCCGGCTGAGTGCCGTAAGCAAGCGCCCTCGCCTTTCTCCAGCGCGCTCTAGGACTTCAATCCTGACAAGACCCCATGCAACACGCAAGCGCCTCCACAATTCTCGACGCCTGAAGCTCATTACGCACGGATGCTCGTGGCCCGCCAATGCCGCAGCGGGTCTACTAGACTCCGGGATCCATGCTGTCTGGACTTCACCGATCAAACCCTATCGAGAACCCGCAGAATCTTGATTCAATGCCTGCGGATACCCTCGATACAAAGACCCAACCCCCAGCACGCTCCCTGAGCGGCGAACAGATCTCTGCTGCTGAAATCGACGCTGCAGCCGAACTCTCTCGCATAGCTAGACGAGCACGAATCGATGGGCAGGCAGTTAGCGGCTTCAAGCTATATGCATTCTATCTTGTCCTCAGAAATGCCGCGACCAGGCTGATGTCCAAGGCGAACCGCCTACGTTCCTATCTGACAAACCGTACTTAGGACAAGACCCGTGGCTGGCGTGAAACGCTCTCGCAGGTTCGGTGCGCTCGGTACTCACGGTGCACGTATGCTCAACTTTACGAGCATACTTGCTGTAGGGGCAGCATCGGCAACGTTGCTAGCAGTAGTCCGCATTGCTGTCCTAACTCGAGTACTCGAGATCTCAGTATACGGGCAGCTTACCTTACTCATTATCACGGCTGGCCTTGTGATGATGCTGCTGCGAATGGCAATAGTCACTGGCACGTTGGTAACGGCATTCAGAGGCGAGGAGGACGACGACCTTGGGGCTGGCGATAGCACAGCAGAAGCTCCTCCGTCGCCCGAACCCACCATGAGCGAGTCGAAGGCTATTCTTGGAACTGGGCTGACGGCAACATTGCTTATTACAGTTCTGGCTAGCTCGTTAGCGTATCTTTTTGGTGAGCCTTTAAACGAGCTGCTCATTGGATCGACAACAAGCCTCCAGATTGCCCTTGCGGTGCTTCTAGGTGGATTTGACGCTACGTTTCACCTTTCATCCACAATATCTCGATACGAACGCTTACCCGTTAGATTTGTCCTCCTGCAGCTTTTCAATGCGGTCTCCGGACTTGCATTGGCGACACTCCTTGCACTTGCTGGGCTCGGGCTCACCGGGGCGATACTAGGCTTAGCCAGCGGAACTCTCCTATCCACTCTTGTTGCCCTATGGACTAATCGCCATCGCTTCACGCTTCACTTGAGCCCAAGCTATCTAGCGCTCCTCTCCAAACGAGGCGCTCCCATTATCGGAATCACGCTGGGATTCTGGATATTCCGCCACACTGACCTGTTCTTGGTATCGCGGTACTTGACTGAATCCGATGTAGCACTCTACCGTGCCGCGGCACGGATTGGAGCAATTGCATCTGCATTTCTCGGTGCAGTCTTGCTCGCCCGCGGCCCACTGCTCCAAGGACCGCTGCGTGATACCGCCAACCCAAACGAGATAGCTTCAGCAGCTGACGCTCGTCTATTCACCTATGTGTTGCTTCTCGGACTCTGGCTCCTCGTAGCGTTCGTGCTGACACGTGATCTCTTGATCATGGTCGCACCACCAGAATACTCTGCGGCTGCACCACTAATCCCACTACTTGGCCTCGCTGCCTTGTCTGTTACAACCTTAACACTAACCTACCGGACTTCCAAGCTCAAGCGTAAAAAGTCCTTAATGGTTGGCGTCCTGCTGGCAATGTCCGCGACCCTGATGCTGCTCTCCGTTTGGCTTATCCCACACTTGGCACTGACCGGTGCAGCTCTAGCATCCATTTTTCCGGCCCTATTCGCATCAGTATTCTACTTTGTCGTATCTCAACGTTATAGTGACAGTCCCCTCACCTTGCATGGGATGCGTCTTCTTGCGGCATTTGTAATTGCAGTTGTCTATGTCTTGCTGATTCTACCGTTGGGAGGGCTACTGAACGGCTATGAGCTTGCGCTAAATCTTGTAGCGGCATTGGCCTTTCCAGCAGGGCTAATAGTCTGCCGTGTTCTTCCTTTAGGTGAGGTTAGGTCTCTTATAAGATTGCTATCGCTTGCTCGCAGCACCCAAAGCGATTGGAATCATCGTGTTTCCCTCCTAGGAGATGATGACCTACGATTGCTCACGAAGTATCTGAGGCAGAACACCTCTGCAAGGAACACGAGCGCTCAAATGGGACTTTCCGAGGCTGCGTTCTTTGCCAGGCTGACACGAGTTCTGTGCCGCGTGGGTCAGTATAAGATGGATAGCATGAGCGAAGAGGAGGCCGGGCGTCGATTGGATATGCTTCGTGAGGCTAGAGGCTCGGAAATCGCTGATCCTCACACTAATCTTTCGGCCTCGGTGGATAACAGCGATCTTGCCTCCATTGAGGCCATTGCCACCCAGTTGGAGAGCATGCCGGAGCGTCGATGGCATGCTATGACTGGCATTCCCGTCTCCACAAAAACCACTACTTCGAATCATGAACAGTAGTAGCTGTAGGCAATCAGACCTAGTCGCAGTATCCATCAAGACTCATGGGCGACCCGAATCGCTTCGTGCCTGTATCGCCTCGGTTGAAGCTTATCTAGGTAGTCCGTACCGTCTCTACATCACCGATGATAGTCCCCCCGGCGAGACAGATGAGGCCCTGTTGGCAAAGCTTGAGTCCAAAGGCCACTTCATCCGCCGGTATCCGCAGATTACGCCGGTCACCATAGCTCGCAACGAGCACGTTGAGAATACTCAGGGCGAAGCCTTCTTGCTTCGCATGGATGATGACTTTGAGCTGTCGCCGGAGTTCAATCTTCCAGCCATGTTGAGCATATTGGGCGAGCATACCTATCTCGGAGCCCTCTCAAGTATCGAACGGCAGGCAATTGCCGGACGGGGAACTGTCAGTCAAGGTATCAGCCCGCATCAAGGCTACTTGATCTGTCGAGAGCGAGTGTTACACAAGCTTAGCGTTCCCCTGGACGCTTGGCAATGGCTGGGACGATCATTCCAGCCACGCTTGAGCATTGCCGATCATACACGCAACTGCCTTTTGCTGCGCATGTCTGTCTTTAGTGACGTTAGATGGAACGAAGGGCTCTACTTTCACGGTGAGCACGAAGCTTTTATGCTAGATCTAAAGAAGGCAGGGTGGCTTCTCGCGTTCACACCAGATAGCATTCATTTGCACAACGAATCGCGATCTTCTTACCCTGGCTACAGTTTAGTGAAGCAAAGAGAAGCTTCTAGGAAGGCAATGGCCAATGTCTTTGAGCAGGAGTACGGCATTGAGCGGATTGAGCTTACATATCCTGCCGGCAAGTATCTTGAATCTATGGACGAGCATCGAGGTACTCCGTGACATCAAGTGAGATCCTGTCTCCCAATGTAGAGGAACTCGTGCGAGATCAAGGATCCGCAGCTATGGCCGGTGCCGTGATATCTGAGAGGATCACCTTGGCCGCAAAGGCGGATCCTGAGTATGCATACGGCATGCGACAGAGAGCTGCCTCAGAGGCAGCGGCGTGCCTTGCTACAGAAGATCTGGAGATCTATCTGGCCGAGCTTCGGTCTACTGTTCCGCTGTTGCTCAAACGGTTGGTCTATCTCGCCCCTGACCTTTCAACAATTGGAGGCATACAGGGTCGAACCCGCAAGATATTGGCCCACGCCAAGGAGCGCGCAGTCGAATACTGTGCCATTACGATTCACCGCAATGGTGATCTGCAACCTGACTCAACCTATTGTTGGCAGGATGATCCACAGCGCGTGCTAGAGGTGCTTGGATCGTGGTCGCCAAGTAACACCGTCCTTTCATTCCCGAATAATACTCTTCGCATTCTGCCCATCGAGGTTCGAGAAGCGGTTGAGCGCTTCCCGCTGATCTTCTTCGGCTCCGGGCAGCTCTCGTTTCTCATTCAAGACTCCGTTGCGGCACTCGATCTTGACTATTCTCGATCTGTGAAGGCAACTCGCTCCATTGTGTTCTCGGAGCTAGATCAGCGTACATATCAGCAGTTCGGCCTTCATGGTCAGATACTGGGATTTCATCCCACCGAGATACGGGACATGCCGCCAAGGGCAAAGCAGCCGAAGGCCCTTCAGCTTGGCTACATTGGCAGAGTTGATTTTCCTACTAAGGGCACTGACAAGCTAGTGCACGCCGCTCAGCTTACTAAGGACAGGAACCTGCCACCACTCAAGCTTTACACGCCAGACAATCCGAAGAATGCACCTGATCTAGAACGCTTCTGTAAGCTTCTCGACGGGAACCAGCTTTCAGATTTTGTAGAAATTGTCTATAACGAACATAACCTTGAAGTGATGTTCGAGCACATAGATATCTTGCTCCTGCCGTCGAACAAGGACTCGTTTCCTAATGTTGTACTTGAGGCATTCTCGTTCGGCGTGCCTGTTGTTGGTACGCACTTTGCCCCAGGCCCTTCAAGGTTGATCACCCACGGCGAGACGGGTTTTCTACTTGATGACTTCTCGTACTACTCACTATCCTCAATCCTTGATGAATGTTCACACGAGGTGCTCACAAGGCTTGCGGGCAACAGTTACCGTGAGCATTTCAACTACTCTATGGATAACTACTTTGAGCTGATCGAAAGCGTCGGCGTTGAGGCATTGCACGACTTCTTTGGCTGGAATCGACGTAATGTCTTTCCAACCATGACGGCTATGAACCGGCACTACGATTCGATGCAGACTTATCGAAAGCGTGCACGAAAATGGCGAAGGCGCTACGAGTCGGAGCGAGAAAAGCGTGAGTTTGTAGAGAACACAACTCGATACAAAGTTGGGAAAATCTTGCTTGACACGCCTTGGACCTTGCGAGGCATCCTCTTGCGACCCTATTTACTTTTCCGCGTCGTTTCTGCGCATTTGCGACGTGGTCGCAAGTAACTCGTGAATTAGGCTACTTTCTTCACACTCCGTCTCATGCCTGCTGAAACCATGCCACGGTATTGGCCAGACCCTTATCGATCGAAACCGGCTTGATATCGGGGAAATGCTCAAGCAACCTTGAGGCGTCGGCTTGGGAATGCCTCACATCACTCCTTCTAGCCGGATGTGATGCGGTTTCCAATTCCATTCCTAGGATGGACTCGATCTTACTTACTAGGCCATTAACTGTGAGCCGACCCCCAAATGCAAGGTTGATAGGTTCCGGAGAGATTACTTTTCTAATGAGTGCATCACCTATTACAGAACACACTGTGCCTACGTAAGTAAAGTCACGACTCTGCTCACCATCCCCCTCCAATGGTATGGGCTCACGCCGCATTGCTGCTGAAACAAAGGCGGGGATAACTGCCGCATAGTCATGATCTGCCGCTTGGTACGGCCCGTAAATATTGAAGAACCGAAACACGAGTACCGGTAAGTCGTAACTTGCAGCGAATGCGCGAGCATAACTTTCCGCCGCCAGCTTACTTGACGCATAGGGTGACATCGGCTCCGGCCTCAACGCTTCGGCCTTAGGGAGTACCGGGTTCGCACCGTAAACGGAAGACGACGACGCTACGATTGTATGAGTATTGCCTAGCTGCCGCGCGGCATCCAAAACTGCAAGCGTCCCCGTTGCATTTGCATCATGGCTTGCCTTGGGATTTGCGACTGATCGAGGTACAGATGGCACTGCGGCTAGGTGGACAATACCATCTGCGCCATCAATTGCTTTCCATAGGCAATCATTTTCGAGGATCGAACCTTCAATGACCTCAACCTGTGGCGACTCGGGAACGTTGTGTCGATAGCCCGTTGAAAAGTCATCGAGGATGGTCACGTTCACATTCGGGACAGACTCAATGAGATACCGAGTCAAATTCGCCCCGACAAAGCCGGCGCCGCCGGTAATGACAACCTTCATCCTACCTCCGTTCTTCTGAATCCGGCCATTCTGACTGTATGAGGGGTTTGAGGAGAGAAGCGCGATTCCAGTTCCAAGACTTCGAACACGCCTACTTAACCTTGCTCTCTCATACGCCGTAGAACATTTGTGCTTGGCCAACGGCGGTCCTTGTCCCTCTCATACACATGAATAATCCGTCGTGCTCCCGACTTGACCTCTCTAGCAATATACTCATAATTCGGCTTGCGACCAAACCAGTCAAGTACCTTCTCTTCATCCACGGGATCATGGACATGCGATGACGTATTGCCAGCCTTCCACTTGTATGGAAGCGAGACCACCACAATCTTGCCGACGGATAAAAGCTTCTGGGCAAACTCTGTTGCTGCTGGAACATGCTCCATCACTTGGAGGCAAGTGACGACGTCATACTCCCTGTCTGGTTCCCACTTTAAGAAATCGGAGCGAATGCTATTGACCCCCGGGCCAGTGTAGGGATTCCGCAAATCTAGCGATGTTCTAGTTGGAATCCAGTCATACCATTCCAGGTATGGGCACGCCGCGGATCCGACATCAAGTAGGCTGCTTGCAGAGTCAGCGACTCCGGTCACCAAGTGCCTGACGACTTGCAAATAGATACTATCTACTCGGTGTTGCCAATATTCATCGAGCACGCTTTGTGCGCTTACCTTGCCGTCATTCATGAAAGCCTTCCTGCATCCAGCCAGTTGGCATCTACATTGCGTCTGCCCCAGGGCAGTTAGCGCTTTATGCTTGCTGCAAGCTGGGACTGCTTGAATCTACATGAATTTCTGAGCGAATGGATGCCCACGCTGACATAGACTTTCTCGGAGCACCGACGGGGTACCCCTCGAATCTCCTTGATGCCTACGTGAATCGAATACAGGGCTACCGAAGGGGATTGCTGCCGGTTTCAGTTGTTAGGTCTGGGTCCACCGAAGCTAGGCGATTGCTGGCAAGCTCGGCTCGCGAGCAGAACTCAGAACCTGAAACAGTGCTCGAAGACTTTTTAACCGAATCAAGATGGCGACCCTTCTCTCGATCGCGCTCGATCGACGTCAACGCGATCATGGAACTCAGCCGTGTGATGACACTGCAAGCTAAGCACAATGACGACCTAGTGCGTGCATTGCAGCTTGCTGATCGTGCACTGAAGCTTTCTGGCCCTAGGCGCATAGCCTCAAGGCTTCAAGCCTTTCACATCCAACTGGCTCTCCATTTAGGCGCTCGTGAGCGAGTGGATCATCTGCTCGCAAAGTATGATGAGATTCCTGAGATTATTCTCAATTCAATACTAGCAGACCTTGACAACCCATTTCGTGGTGGCCCTAACACGAATATAGATAGCTGGATTGATCGCTTCTCCAAGGTTTCGCGTTCACCAGGTATTCGGATCACGCCTGGGGAAGGCCATACTCCATTTGACCGCTTGTCTGCACGACCCGGCTACCACACTTCAGGGCCGCTGGTTACAGTTGTGGTGACAAGCTTTGAGCCAGACTGGGCTTTGCTTACTGCCGTTGATTCCTTGCTCTCTCAAACCTGGTCTAATCTCGAGATCCTCGTGGTAGACGATGGCTCGCCATCTGAGCATGAAGCCCTACTAAGCAAGCTCGAGGCACTGGACAGGCGAGTACGAGTGATTCGCTTGCGAGTCAATGTAGGGACCTACGGAGCCAAGAACGTTGGTCTCTCAGAGGCTTCGGGCGAGTTTGTTACATTTCTTGATTCGGATGATTGGTCGGTCCCGAGCAGAATTGAACAGCAAGCGGGGGAGTTGATTTCTCAGTCGCACTTGCTTGCAGTTCAATCTGACCTTCTCAACGTAACCCCCGAGTTGATCATCACTCAGCCAGGTCGCGATCCTTTGTTCGCGAATGCGTCTTCCTTGATGTTCAAACGTCAGCCGGTACTGGCGACAATAGGTTACTTTGATGACGTTCGGAAAGCCGCAGATAATGAGTATATACGTCGTCTTAAACTTACATTTGGCAGCCATACCTTCGGATACTTGCATCGCCATGTCCATATTCTGCGGCGACTTGAGCCAGAGTCTTTGTCCTATAGCGAGTTTAAAGGTGGCTGGGTAGATTCGACGCGGGCAGGCTACTGGTCAGCTTATGCCCACTGGCACGATGATATTGAAGCAGGGCGGTGTGTGCCCTACGTCCCCCTCAATGCGATTAACCGTCCTTTTAAGGCTCCAGACCCCATAGCTCGGTCCCGGGACAAACATCGGCAAGTTCGTAGCTACGATTTTGCCGTTCTTAGTGATTTCCGCTTATACGGTAACGTCCAACGGGCTGCCATAGATGAAGCTAGGTTGCTTTCGAGCGCAGGCTTTCAGGTAGCAATTGTCCAAGTTGAGAGTCTGACTCATCCGGCGGTCCGCACTCGCTTACTTTCGCGTGAAGTGCACGACATGATTGAAAATGGGATCGTCGATCAAGTGTTCCTTTCCGACTCTCATTCCATTCAACATCTTATCGTTCGCTACCCAGCTGCACTACAGTTTGCTCCAGATGAAGCTTGCGGCTTGAATGTTTCCAAGGTAACATTAGTGGCAGACGAGTTGCCTTTTGGATGTAACGGCTCGGTTGATCTCTATGATCAGAGCGCTTGCACTAGAGCAGTGTACGATCTGTTTGGCGTGCAATCATGCTGGGTGTCCGGTTCGCCTGAAGTGCGCGACGGACTGTACGAGGTTGGTTTGCGATCTGAAGAGGTAAGTTCAGCTCTCATACCTTGCGTTGTTGGGAGGCAGGATTTTCGGATAATGAGATCCGGCGTTCGATCATCAACACCCATCGTCGGATGTCATGATATCGAGGTGATTGATCACGGTTGCGGCACTTTGACCTCGGTGCGAGAGTTCTTGCCAGATTCGCAAGAGTTGGATGTGAGGCTTATGGCTGGTGCTAACGAGGGCATATCGCGAGATAAAGGCGACCTGCCTCCGGATTGGGTTGGGTACTCGAATGGCGAGCTTTCGGTGTGGGATTTTCTGTTTCAGCTTGACTTTTGGCTATGTCCGCCTGACTCTCCGCGAAGACTCACAAGGGCCATGACGGAAGCAATGGAAGCTGGCTGTGTGATCGTCGCGCCCGATGGCTATCGCGACGTATTGGGTGATACGGCTATTTACACTGATGCTGAAAACGTGGGGCAAGTTCTAAAGGAATTACACAGTGATGTTGCTGAGTATTTGCAGTGGAGTGAACGGGCACAGCGAATGGCCTCTAACAGTTTTTCGGTGGATGATTACCTCAGGTACATGGTAGCCACCCTGCCTACTTGTAAAACTTAGCTTAAAGGAGAGATCAGTGGCCCAATTGAGTCGTATGTCCGGTGATATAGCTTTGGCGGGGGCTTCCTTTGTGGTTGTGGTAGCCGCATCGACATTCGCGATGATGTCCTCATGGGACATAGCTTTTGTGCTGTTGTCTGCTCAGGTCTTGCTGTTGATGCTGGTGACTCTTCAGATTCGGCGAAGGGTGGGCGTGGTGAGAGACCGCCTCGGATCTGGCGTGGTTCAGATAAGGCGTGACATCGAAGGGCGCCAGAGCCAGCGATTTGGCAGGGGCGGGCAGGCTAGTGACCCGTCGATTCGCCGCATTCTTGGCGCTTTAGAGAGTGAAAGGTTTGCTGCTGAAAGGCGCCACGCTGAGTTGCGTGACTTTTTGCGGGCTGAGATGGATTCGGGAGGCCGGTAAGGCGTTCGTTCTCACGAGTCTTGGGCGGTACTAGGCCGTGGCTGTCACTGGGTCAGATCGAGTCGAGTTTATTGCCTGTATGAAGTTGGCACTGCCCGTTTCCACAGAGAAATAGTCGTGCACGAACTGATATCCGCGGTTAGCCAGCTCAGCTGCCTGGTTAGGGTCTCTCAAGAGCGTGGTGATAGCTTTATGCAGTGCGCCGGGCGCGTCTGGTGGGATCAATAGGGCGGTTTCGCCGTCCTTGAGGGCCTCGGCGGTTGCCCCAACCCGGGTGGATATGACGGGGCACCCGGCCAGGAGGGCCTCGCAGGCGGCTCGGCCGAAGGATTCGGCTACGCGGGCGGGGTTGACAAAGATGTCTGAGGCGGCATACAAAACCATCGGGTCTTCGATCCGGCCGGCCAGTATGATCCGGTCCCCCACCCCCAATTGGTCGGCCAGGGTCTTGAGGTGCTCGTTGAATGCAAGGTCAGCCGGGCGGTCGTAGGGTTCGCCGCCGATCACCAGGCGCCAGTCGTGACCGTCGGCGATCGACAGGGCGAGCGCCTCTACCAGCGTGTCTTGGCCGCGGCCTTCAGTGATGGCACCCAGGGAGCAGACGATCCGCTCCTCGGGGCCAATCCCGAACCGCTCGCGGAGCTCAGCGCCGCGCGCTGGCAGGCTGTCAGGATCCTCCGGTGGCTTGATCGGCGGGTAGTGCACGGTGGCTTCGATCCCGCGGCGACGGTAGGCGTTCGCCGTCGCCTCGGAGGAAGCCAGGATCGCGCCTGCGTACCGGCCCGCTACTCGGGCCACGGCGCTACGCATGAGGCCGCGCACCCCATCCCCCTCGAGGATCTCGCCCGAGTACAACAGGACGCCTGCACCGGACCTACTGGCGCCCACGAGCGCGTCCGGGAGCATCGCCGAGCTGACGATCACGAGATCGACGTCGCGATTGCGGGCGTGCTGGCGAACCATCCTGGCGCCGGAGCGCAACTTGAGCGGCAGGCCCAAGGCCTGCGCCGGGCTGCGAGGTATCACGATGGCCTCGGGACCCCCGAAGAGAACGTCGCCCACCGTGCTGGCAACCTCGGCCGCCGGTCCAGAGC
>Ga0075530_1000861_pt1 | contig 14445 bp, 21 predicted proteins | sample NGEPerD_2_FD_75101 | JGI IMG/M metagenome (GOLD analysis project Ga0075530, IMG submission 75101) | Arctic peat soil microbial communities from the Barrow Environmental Observatory site, Barrow, Alaska, USA - NGEE PermafrostL1-D | ecosystem: Environmental > Terrestrial > Soil > Wetlands > Peat ...
ACGGGAAGATCCAGGAGATTAAGGCCACGGCAAGGGGATACAGGACCTTCAAGAACTTTAGGAGCGCAATCCTATTTTTTCATGGGGGACTGGACCTCTACCCACAAATATAATGGTAGAACCAAATACTCTTTAGACCCTCTATATCTGGTTTTCTTTACTTTAGATAAATCCGGCAATTCCGACAACATAACAGTATCTAGAACATCAATTGAATTAGCTATTTCATTTTCTTTAAGTTTTGTTGATTTTTTTAACAACTTAACAGCGTCCGACAATATTTCAAGATTATAGTCTTTGATGATGTATTTTATAATCGCTTCTCTTGCTTCTTTATATCCAACTGTCCCTTGAAATGGTTTGGGATATTTTTGGTCTTCAATTATTCTCTTTCTTCTGGATGGTTTAGCGGTTAAGTATTCTCCGAGTTTGTTTACCGAAAACCTTGGCTCTTTGTTTACTTTCATGGATATTTAAATTGGTTAATGGTTCTGATTCTAAATATACAAAATTCCTACATAGATTAAATTGCCTATTTATCTAGAAGCTCTCCCCATCTTAAACACCTTTTTTCCTATTGCCTTATTGTCTACCCCTTAAAACTTCCTTATTTATATATATTTTACATATGTTAAAAACAAGAACTTTTATAGATGTTCCTTGTTAGTCTATGTATAGTCTCTTGAAGGTTTCTAGATTTTTTTGACTTTTTTGTAAAAAACACTTGCATTAAGTTATCGATCGACCTATATTTGCATAGGAAGATATAGGACATAAAAAAAGGTGCCCCGTCTGAACAACAAGAAGCACCTAATTTATTTCACCGGTCGTTAGTTTATTACGTCTAAAACACCATCCTGATAAGATGGAGAAATAGGGCTCAAACCCTGTACGACCCCAATAAGTTCAACAAAAATACAAAATATTTTCAATCATGGCAAATACTAAGTACGATTTAGTTATTGAGGCTCTCGAAGAAAGGAAATCCGAACTTCTAGCGGAATTGTCAGGTATAGAATCGAGTATAGCCTCTTTCAAATCCAAGAATAGCAATGCGACCGTAGTTACTACCAATGCAAGCAAAAAAGCTAATTCGGATAATTATGATAAAAATTGGCCTATTGCACGAAAATTTGGTTATTTGCTACAAGAACACCAAAGATTTTTACATTTCAGGGAAGCCGCGGAATTAATAAATAAGTTAGAGGGCGGCGGATATGATATATCAGAATTGACGGGTAAAATTTCTTCGGGAACACATAGCCTTAAGAAAAAGGGACTTATAGTAAAGTACAGCGTCGGAGGTAAAAACATAAATTCATTTTGGGGAAGTCCCAATTGGATGGACGACAATAAGGAAATTAAGAAAGGACATGAACTAAATACCGATTACGTTAGAAACTCGGGGGAAGGATCAGTAGACCTTTTCAAAGGTTTATAAAAAGGAAAGACACTCGTTTAGAGTGTCTTTAAATAATATACTTCCTTGAAGGGGAGTTGACAGACGGGAAAAGTGCCAAAATATCCACCGACCTTTATAATGGTCTTTCATTAGGACACTATAATTGGTCTTACCGTCGGAAAGAGAGATGCTAACACCGTCTCTCTTTTTCATTCACAAAAATACAAATTTTCGTTTTAATAATGCTTCACCTTGTAAATATTATATTTTCCGAAGGAAATGGGGTATTCGGTTTTACGAATTAATGTCCAGTAGCTAGGGCAATCCCTGTACTTTAAAAATTCAACTACTTTTTTAAGATTACCGAACGTTCCGAGCGGTTCGGAATTTTCAAGAAGCACAAAACTGTGTAGGTTCTCCTTTCGCTCTTTATATGTGACCATAATCCAAAGATACAAATATATTCGGAAATAGTTGTATATATCAATATATTCGGTTATATTTGTATAACAAAATGAGTCAACTATGGAATTCAAGTCACTACCACAGCTTTTAGATTACTTCAAAGAAGAATCGACTTGCATAGAATATTACGAAAACCTAAGATGGGGCGACGAACCCGCCTGTCCCCATTGTGGTTGCGTTACCGTTGGCAGAACCCAAAGAGGTTGGAGATGCAGCACAAAGGGTTGTGGAAAGAAATTCACTGTGCGCACTGGAACCATATTCGAGCATTCAAATATTAAATTCCGTATTTGGTTCGCAGCTATATGGTTGGCGACAGAGCATAAAAAAGGCATCAGCAGCGTACAACTTGCAATCGATTTGGGAATCACCCAAAAATCGGCATGGCACGTTTTGCACCGTATCCGTGAAATGCTAAGGGAAAAAGCACCGCAGAGATTGGGCGTAAACAAGACCGTCGAGATCGATGCGAGCTACATAGGCGGAAGGAAAGGAAAAGAATAAGCACTACCCTAAAAAACGTTCCTTAACGGATAAAAACGTTACCAATGAGGGAAAGCCCTACAAGCCTAAAAAAGTAATCATAGGAATCATCGAACGTGACGGTAAGGTGGCATTGAGACACGTAACCGGTGAAACCTCTAAGAATATGGTAGAATTTGTCAAGACCCATGTGCCGAAGGACGCTACAATCTATTCGGACGAGGCACCCGCATACAAGCAGTTGGAGAGAACGTACAAGCACGATAACATCAAGCATAGTCTACATATCTATGTCGAAGGGCAAGTGCATACCAATACGATAGAAGGTTTTTGGTCGGTTCTAAAGCGTGGCATCTATGGAGTGTACCATCAGATCAGCAATAAGCATACAAGCCGTTATTTGGACGAATATGCAGCTAGGTTCAACAACCGTAGCCTTACATCTAACGAACGTTTTAATCAGTTTTTGGAAGGTTCGGAAAGCGTTTTGCCTTATAAGGTTTTGGTTAAAAAATAATTTTACACAATAATTTTATAACAATTTGGTTATGTAACATATATGTTATATATTAGCCATGCGATAAAGATTAAGTTCTTTGACATTTATTTATTAATTAAAAACTTCGGCACATGGCTAAAGTTAGCGAGCTTATAAAACGGCTCAAGAAAGATGGGTGGTATTTAGACCATCATGGTAAAAAACATGATGTTTATCTGCACTCGGACAAGAAGGGCAAATTAATTCTTCCACGACATGGAAGCAAGGAATTAGCCAAAGGTACTTTGGAAAGTATCTTGAAGGGGGCGGGGCTTAAATAGCCCCTCCTTTTTCTTAAAAAGAATAAACCAAAACAAAATCACAATGGGAAAGAGTTCGTACACAGCCGTAATAGAAAAAACAGGCACTGGCTTTTCTGGTTACATTAAAGAAGTTGACGGCATAGCGTCTACTGGAGACAATTTAACTGAAATGAAAGATAATTTACTTGAAGCCTTGCAATTAAAATTAGACGATATTAAAAGTGAAAACATTAGTTATGCTCTTGATTTAGAGCAATTCTTTGGGTATTTCAACGTAATAAATAAATCTGCTTTTGCGGATTATATAGGGATGAACAGAAGTTTATTTAGACAATATAGCGCTGGTTTAACAAATCTTTCTGATAATAAACTATTGGATATTACAAAAGGTTTGCATAGATTAGCCAAAGATTTTAGTGATGTTGTTTTAGTTAAGTAATTAATTAAATATAAAATCATTGAACTACCATTTATCGCAAAAAAGAAAGATTAGATAAAAAACGTCCCTGTTTCTCTTGTCCGTCTTTCAGAATTTAGAGGCTATTTATTTAGCCTCTTTTTTTTTGTACCTTTAATTCATGGCGGATATTTTTATACAGCACGAAAAACTAGCTAAATATAAAGGAAAAGTTTTAGACTACACTGCTTTTTTTGAACACCATAATACTAACGTTAATAGTTTCAAAGAAATAACAAACTTTATTTTTAAGGATGTAAAGGGAAAAATTACGTTTGATTATATTACGAAATATAGTAGGTTTGATTTATTGGAACACCCCGAGGAAGTCAATCAAAATCATTTGATGCAAATTGAGGAAAAATATCCGAATTGCTTTATATAGCTTTTACTAACATGCCACAGGAAAAGAAAAAATCAAAAACCAAGACCCCTAAAAAGTTCGAAAAGAAACTCAAGATAAAGGGTACGCTTGACGACGTTTTGAAAGATTCGTTCGCAAAGAAAAAGAAGTAGCGTTACTGTTCTGGCAGTAGTTCGGGGGAGCGTTCCAAAAGGTACGCACATCGGACGGCGCTAAACGTTCATCCATATAGAAGGCCATATCCGACACCTGTCCGCAAGATGCGTTGTGATATTAGAAATTACAGGGTATCGGCACTTCAAAAAAAAAGACTTAAGAGGTCTCCCAAAATCACACTTTCCACTACTCGCCCACATTGTATATAGCTCCCAGAAAATCCTTTCGTTTTCGAGCATCACGGTCATCACAGCATCAACTATGAACCGGGGGAAAGCCGATCCAATATGTTCGGGGGCAACTCGAACTGGCGCGGCCCTATCTGGGTGCCCTTGAATTATATGATCATTCAGTCGTTGCGCAAGTACTATACTTTTTATGGTTCCAGTTATCTGTACGAATTTCCGACCGGTTCAGGAAACAAGCTTAACCTTCGGCAAATTGCCAATGAACTTACCAAAAGGTTGATAAAGCTTTTTGAACGTAATGAAAATGGCAAATACCAGTATCACGCAGATGATCCCCAATTGCTTTTTTCGAGTGACGTGCACTTTAGGAGCCAGCATCTCTTTTACGAATTTTTTGATGGCGATAACGGTAAGGGCCTCGGAGCTTCACATCAAACGGGATGGACGGCCCTAATCGCCAATTTGATTTTAGAAATGGAAGGTTCCGGTACGAAAAATGCACCGGTCAAGAAAAGTTTGGTCGAAAAGGAGTGAAATATGGTGTACTCCGCTTGACACTGGGCTTAACACGCCGTAATTCCTTATAGATAATTTGTATTTTCCATAGAAGAAAAGCCATGGACCCATGGAAAGGAAGGAATCGCGCTACCGAAAAAAAACTTTTATTTTTAAAGCGGCGAATGATAATGCAAACGTTGAGTATGCACATGAAAATTAGAACTGCCAATAATACCGATAGGGATAACATAGTTCAATTGGTCAAGGACGGACTAAAGGAATTCGGTTTTGATTATTCGCCCGAAACTTCCGAGTCGGATTTGTTGGATATTGAAAGGGAATATATAAAAAACGGTGGTACCTTTCTTGTTCTCGAAAACAAAAAAAATGAACTGATTGCAACCGGGGCACTCAAAAAATTGTCCAACAATCAATATAAAATCAGGAAAATGTATGTTTCCAAAAGCCATCGCAGAAAAGGATACGGAAATGGACCAATATCAAGATTCACCACGTTGCGGCATCACTATGATTAAAAAAATATGATGCAGGACCAAAAAGACAAATTCAATCGACCTGAATCGACTCTAAACCAAATTTGTCGAAAAGAAGATTTATGCGTCCCTCCGCGGTTCGGCAGTCACAGACGAAATGAAAAAAGTATTGTTGATCGGTAAGTTGCAAATCAATATTCCCAACGTTGAAGCTACCACAAAAAATGTCGAACTGTACAGTGCCACATCATTGGAAGATGTCAAATACGTTTTTGAAAAAACCAGTGGTCAAATTGATATCGTGATCATGGGCGCAGGCATCGGGCTTGACAGAAGACTGAAGATCGTGGAGTACATTTATCGGGCCAGCGATAAGGCTACCGTTCATATGAAGGACAAGGCCTCCGGAAAGGAAGGATTTGTTCCGTTCATAAATCACGTATTGGATTCCTTCGTTGATTGACCTTTACGTTCGAATCCATAGCGGACAAAAGCATGTAACATAACATTGGTAGATGATTATCTATTAGGGCGACTATAGAGTTCTTTATAAAATTACCCAATATATGTTCTATATTACCCTTTGTACTTTTTTTGAGCTCAAATTAGGTTAAAATAGAACATAAATTGGAAAATCGTGTAGTAGTAGACCTACGATTTCGGGACTAAGTTTGTACCAGATTATTAACCTGGCCCGTTTACAAAGCGGGATTAAAACAAAATGTCATGAAAAAAGTAGTAAGAACAGCAGCAATGATCGCCTTTATGTTTGTTACGGCAACAAGCATGGCAAACGAAGTGAAACTTAGCTTGGAAACCGAAAAGGAATCTAAAAGTTTGGTTTTTGAATTGGATTCGCAATCTACGGAAACTACCATCAAACTTTTCGACTCCGCCGACCATGTTATCTATTTCGAGAATATTTCCAATCTTTCATATGTTAAAAAGTTCAATCTTAAAAACCTCGATGAAGGATTATATTATTTTACGACGGAAAATCCCTTGAAAAAGGTAACCTATATTATCTCGGTTAAAGATGCCGAGGTGAAGATTCTTAATAGAAAAGAGAATCCCAAACCGATTTTCAGGAAAAAGAACGAAATGGTCTATTTGAACCTGTTGAACCTTGAAAAAAAGAAGGTAGAGATTAAGGTATACGATAGCAGCGATCGATTGGTTTTTTCCGAAAGGCGCGTAAACGAAATGATTATCGAAAAGGCCTTCAATTTTTCAAAAGCGTACAAAGACACTTACACCTTGGCGGTTAGGGATGGCAATGATAGCTATTACGAATACGTTATTGTTAAATAGTTAGTTAAGTTAGAGTTGATTTTGGCCCCAAAGGCTGATGCCGGACTTTGGCACGGTATTTTCTTTTGGGGCCTTTTTATCACTTGAACTATCCGTACTACAGGATAAAAGGCGTCAACCCCATTGTGCCAAAAATGGAACATTAAAAAGGACCCACCAATCTTATTTGCTTGGCCATCTATTGAACGTAAGACTATATATAAGGACATTATATGAACATTTGCCTAGCACAGACAAAATCCGAAAAAGGGAATATAAAAAGCAATATCGAGAACCATTTGAAATGGATCGATCTCGCCATATCGAATAAAGCGGATTTGATCGTTTTCCCTGAACTATCTTTGACAGGTTACGAACCGGAGCTTGCAAAGCAACTGGCGAGCGACCAAAATGACCCGAGATTGAACGGGTTTCAACGAACAAGCGACCGAACCGGAATCACTATAGGCATTGGTCTGCCGACAAAATCCGATTTGGGTATCTTGATTACGATGGTCCTGATCAGACCGAACGGATCAAAAGAGCTGTATTCCAAACAAAAACTGCATGCGGACGAGCGTCCCTATTTTGTGCAGGCCAGCGGGCAGCTTATTTTGACGATAAAGGAAACAAAGATCGCACCGGCCATTTGCTATGAATCGCTGCAGCCCGAACATGCGGAGCACGCAAATAGCCTTGGGGCCGACATCTATTTGGCGAGCGTGGCCAAATCCCAGACCGGAATCGACAAGGCTTTCGCCCATTTTCCGAAGATCGCGAAAAAATATGCCATGCCCGTCCTAATGGCCAATTGTGTCGGGTTTTGCGACAATTTTGAAAGTGCCGGACAGACCTCCATTTGGGACAAAAACGGGATTTTGATCGGGCAGCTCGACAAGAAAAGTGAGGGAATATTAATTTTTGACACGGAGACAAACTCATCCCGTTCCCCAAAAAATTTGGATACAGGTCTGTAGTATAGCTATATTGCTTTCCCTAATACGATTACGGCGGATCATATCGGCGGACTATCGATCTCGAACATATAAAATGACAGAACGGTAAAAAGTGCCGCAGTGCCAATGGCCCAATTCAATTGAACGTGGAATTTGAGATAAAAAAAGCGGAAATAATACATAAATCCGAATTACTGGACCTTTACAGAAAAGTGGCAGGAATTTCGGATGGCATCATCCGGAACGAAACTGAGATCAACGAAGAATATATCTCCGAATTTCTAACGGGCTCCATTGACAATGGACTTATTCTAATCAGTTCAATGGACGGAAAAATCGTCGGGGAAATTCATGCGTACACCCCGTCTATTTTCGCTTTCCAACATATTTTGACCGACTTGACCATAGTGGTCGACCCAAATCATCAGGGAAAAGGGATAGGGAGAAAATTATTTGAAAGGTTCTTGAATATTGTGACCTCCGAATCGACCTACATCAAAAGGATCGAATTGTACACAAGGGAACATAACGAGCGGAATGTAAAATTTTACGAAAGCCTTGGTTTTATAAATGAAGGCCGTCAGAAAGACAGGATATTTATATCGGAATCCGAATTTGAGACTCCCTTGCACATGGCTTGGTTCAATCCGAACTATAAAATGAAAAAACGCTAAGCACCTTGCAGTGCCAACCTCCGTAGCTTTCCGATAGTCTGCCGAGGGACGGTTGCATTGTCCTTGCGTGCAATAAAACCCTAAAAACATGAAAATTGCAATCGTTGGGGAATTCAATAAAAACTTTAGGCCCCATGTAGCGACCAACGAGGCGATCGGACATTCCCGAAAGCTCCTTGATTTCGAATTTCAGACCGAATGGGTTTCGACTGAATATGTGGAAACTAATTTTGAGGAAGTTATAAACGATTATCAGGGCTTTTGGATTGCACCGGGAAGCCCTTACAAGAGCATGAAAGGGCCCTGGATGTGATACAGCATGCACGGACGAACAAAATACCGACTTTAGGCACTTGTGGCGGTTTCCAGCACATGGTAATCGAGTTTGCAAGAAACGTATTGAACGTGGAAGATGCGGAACACGCAGAATACAATCCCTATGCGTCCAAATTAGTCGTGAACCCATTGAGCTGCGACCTAAAGGGCCGGGCATTGCAAATAGAGATTATCGACAAAAACTCCAAGACCTGTTCAATATATAACGCAGATAGGATAAAGGAAAAATACCCCTGCAATTTCGGACTCAATCCCGAATACCAGGAGGCGTTCGACAAAAATGGATTCAAGATCGTCGGAAGTGATAGGCATAAGGAAGCAAGGATACTGGAACTTGATGATCATCCTTTTTTCATCGCCACCTTGTTCGTCCCCCAGGATAATTCAACGCCCAAGAATCCACATAAACTTGTTGTAGCTTTTATCCGGGCCGTTTCAAAAAAAGCATAGATAAGAGACTTGCATACAACTAATTATACGTGACATTGAACGGTCGCTTCCATCGAATGTTAAGGGTAATTTTCCATACAAAGTACCGCAATTCATTCTTTTTGCAAGGACCAGTGAAAATGGACCGGAAAAAATAAACGGCAAAGTATAAAATCCTTAATTTTAATTCATTGATTATAACCACAACAATTCTCATGTAATGGGATTAAGATTACATTTTACCTTTCCCATGAAAATTAAAACATGAAAATGGAATTTACCGAAACCAAAACTTTAAACGAAAAACAAAAACTTGAGATCATCGATCTTTGGAACCTGGAATATCCAAAGGAATTGTCCCTCAATGGTTTGATTGAATTTGACCAATATCTTCAAAAACTCTTTGATAAGAACCACATTTTGCTTTCCGATAAAAACGGAACCGTAAAAGGGTGGCTTATTTATTTTGTTCGGGATAATGAACACAGTTTTGTTATGCTTTTGGATGCTGAACTACAAGGACAAGGATGGGGCTCCAAATTTTTGAATCTGGCAAAAGAGCACAATCACGAATTGAACGGTTGGGTCATCGACAATGACAATGAACCGAAACAGAATGGGGAAAACTACAGGTCACCCATCGGATTTTATCACAAAAACGGATTTGAAATAGGGCCGGATAGCCAATTGAAAAAGAAGAACATAAACGGAATCAAAGTAGTCTGGAAACAGATCAAAAGCACATAAAATTGACACGAGGAATTCGCTATGAGAAAAATTATTTTAAACCTAGCGGTAACACTTGATGGTTACATATAAGGCCCGAACGGGGAGCTGGATTGGCTCGTTAGGGACGAAACTATTGATTTCGGCGACATCCTTAATGAAATACTGTTGGATAAGGATATCATTTTTTATGGGCGTGTAAGCTATGAAAAGTGGGGCAACTTTCGACCGACCGAAAATGCGGGCCCGAAACTTAACCTGTACAGTGGTTAATTTTAGGTCAAGAAAAATCGGCGAACCATGAAACTTTCGGGCAGTATCCATATTGTCCTAAAAATTCCAAAAAACAAATACCTGGGGCAAAATCCAATTTATCCAAATAAAAAAAATGAAATACAAAGATGCTGAAATCGTAAAGTGCCAAATGATGATACGAAAACCGGCGAATGAAGTGTTCAATGCCTTTATCGACCCGTCAGTCACGACCCATTTTTGGTTCACAAAATCAAGCGGAAAGTTAGGAAAAGGAAAAACCGTAAAATGGGAATGGGAATGGGAAATGTACGGGCATTCAACCGAAGTGCATGTCAAGGAAATAGTGGAACCTAAAAAAATTGCCATAGAATGGGACAAGCCATCCACTTTTGTCGATTTTGAATTTGAAGCTTTGGCCGAAAACCAGACGTATGTGACCATTACAAATTACGGATCCAACAATACCGGCGACAAATTGATCGAATCCATCAAGGACAATACCGGCGGATTTACCACGGTTTTGGACGGACTAAAGGCCTATCTGGAACACGGTATCAATTTGAACCTGATTGCCGACAAATATCCCCAGAAAGCTAAATAAAATGATGAAAATGGCAACGATAATAAATACAGAATCGGACAAGAAAGATGAAACCTAAGAAACCTACAAGTGTAGATGGATATATTAAAGCTGCACCCGAGGCAGCGCAGGAAAAGTTGATGGAATTACGTTCCCTTTTGAAGAAGGTTGCACCAGAAGCCAACGAACTCTTGAAATGGGGTAAACCTGTATTCGAATCAAAGACCATCCTTTTTGCCTATTCCGCACATAAGACGCATTTGAGCTTTATTCCCACAGGGCCTTCAATAATGCCATTTAAAGAAGAGCTAGCAGAATATTCGGTAAAAAAGGATTCCATTCAATTTCCCTATGACAGACCTTTGCCAAAGGAACTCATCCGGAAAATTGCAGCATACAGAAAGCAGGACGCGGAAGAGCGGGACGTAAAATGGAAGTATTAAAAATAATCTTTAGAAAAATTAAACAAATAAATGTACTGTACAAAAGTTTTAAGGCGAAACTACAGAAAGGAAACAACAAAGGGGCGTGGACCTATTTAAAAATGGACGGTTCTGCCGAATATTTCGGAACATGGTTGAAGTGTATAGTACAAATGTCGAGAATGATGACCAAGCAGATTTTCTGTTGTACCAACTGGAGAAAGTATTTCCTGAATATAAAATCAACTTTGATCTGGAGGATTGCGATAATATCCTTCGGGTAGAATCCTATTTGGGAACAATCGAGGTCTTTCAGGTCATTGCCCTACTGCACAATTTCGGCTGTACCGCCCAAGTACTGCCGGATACCGCTAAATGTTCCAAAGAATCAATACTAATTGAGGAATCCAGCAATTAACTATTGACGCGGCTATCTGATCTGAGGTCGGTCGATACAAAAATGAGAATTAAAATGAAAACAATATTTGATAAAGGAACAAGAGGTGAATTGATTGTCAGGATTGATTCGCTGAACGAAAGTGGCACTGCACAATGGGGTAAAATGAATATGTACCAAATGTTGAAGCATTGCACATTATGGGACGCATGGATACTAGGTAAAGGCGACCCCAAATACAAACAAATTTTCATTGGCCGTATTTTTGGTAAAATGGCTTTGAAGGATATGATTAAAGATGAAAGCCTATTAAGAAAAAATGTGCCGACACTTGCAGAACTTAAAGTGACCGAAGTAAATGGCGATGAACTATTGGAAAAAAATAAATGGATTGCCTTGATTGAGGATTATGCTCAATATTCAAACCCCAATTTTATACATTCTTTTTTTGGAAAAATGACCAAGGAACAAATCGGGTATCTCGCTTATAAGCAAACGGACCATCATCTCAGACAATTTGGGTGCTAAAACCATACAAAATATAATTCTATGGAAAAATTGGAATATCGGGACGCAACGCCTAAGGACCTGAAAAGAATCGTGGAAATCTATAATTCTACAATCCCCTCTAGAATGGTGACTGCAGATACGGCCCCGGTTTCGCAGAAAAGCAGAAAACAATGGTTCGCCGAGCACAGCCCACACAAAAGACCGCTTTGGGTGGTAGAAAATACATCCCGGCTGACCATAGGATGGGTAAGTTTCCAAAGTTTCTATGGCAGGCCGGCCTATGATGCCACGGTCGAGATCAGTATCTATCTGGACCAGGAACAACGCGGGAAGGGCCTGGGTAAGGAAATATTGGAATATTGTATCGCCAATGCCCCGAAATTTGGGGTCCGGACGATACTCGGATTTATTTTCTCGCACAATGCTCCGAGCATCAAGCTTTTTAGGAGTTTTGGATTTGAGGATTGGGCCACACTGCCCAACATAGCAGTGATCGATGGTGAGGAAAGAAGCCTGAAAATACTCGGAAAACGGATTGCTTGAACGAAAAACGGCCCCTCATGGCATTTCATGAATGAACCTATCGCAACTGCAATATAGATTGATTAAAATCTCCGGACTTCCACAACCTTGAGCCGTTCTGTGCAGAATTCGAAAATGCCCGTTTGGTAGACTTTGACAAGTTTGTAAAATTCAGCACGGAAAGCTATACCTCGAATACCTTGTGCCGTACGGAAAAATTCGAGATACGGTTGTTGTGCTGGAAACCGTTCCAGAAAACCCCGAGACACCTCCACCCGGAAAACGGATGTTTGATGAAAATTCTAAAAGGGCGGTTGATAGAGGAAAAATTCGTGGATAAGGGAACGGTGCGTACTGTTTATCAGGAAGGGGAAGTAGGGTATATTGTGTCTAGGGAATCCCATATTCTCAAGAATCCGCAAATGGATTCCGTTTCGCTTCACATTTATGCACCCAGTGGTTTTTATGACTTAGTATAAGCAAGGAGTATGAACCAAAAACTTTCAAAACGTCTCTCTGATATTTACAAGTCCTTGTCTATAAAACCTGGGATGCATATTTTGGAAATCGGTTGTGGTTCAGGTGCACTGGCGCGCGTCATCGCTCAAGATCTCACTACCGGAAAGATTCTTGCCATTGACCGTTCCGAAAAAGCAATCCGTCAAGCCATAAAAAACTCGCAAGAAGAAATTGCATCAGGCCGTTTGAGTTTTCGTAACCGGACATTCCACGGATTTTATTACGGATATTAGCCTAGACTGGCAAAAAAACTGCGCGAAGACCTAAATGAAACGGACAAAAACTATCCATATATTCAGAAGGTTATTGATGAACATTGGGAGGACTGAGACGTTGTAACGGAATTGTTCTTTTGTATTCCCCGATCAGTTCTGGACCATCCCGTAGGTTACGGGAGAGGCAGATTCTTCTTTGAGCCAAAATTCAAAATAAATCACTCTTTTTATGATAAACCTTAAAAACTCGGTTGCCATATAAGGCCACAACCACAAGACATAGGAAGGAAAGTATAAACGAAAACCGCATTTCGGATACCCCTACGAAGGTAACATCTTCATAGCCTATTCCACCAAAATCCAACATATATCCTTGAAAAAAAGGCAACAAGGCCCCCCCAACGATTGCCATGACCAAGAAGGCCGCCCCGAATTTGGCATCTTCTCCCTGCCCTTCCAAGGCGATTCCATATATCGTGGGGAACATTATGGACATAAAGAAAGAAGTAGCGACCAACGAATACATACCCAGCATACCGGGCAAAAAAATGGCCCCTAGAATGGTCAGCATGCCGCCAAAGGCAAAATACATCAATAGCTTTCCGGCATCTACTTTTGACATCAGGGCTGTTCCGATGGTCCTACCGATCAAGAACACGATATATCCGGCCAAACCGTACCATACCGCTGATTTTGCGTCTATCCCCAAGGTTTCAGCATATTGATAGACATAGGTCCAGCACATGATCTGCACCCCGACATAGAAAATTTGGGCAACGACACCAAAAGTGAATTTTGGCTGGTTCCACAATCTTTTGGTAGCATCGAAAAAGTTTACCTTGGCCTCTTGATGTTTGTTCTGGGGCATTTTCATGATTCGTATCAAAACAAAAAAACAGAGCACTACAAGACCTAAAATAACATAAGGGTTTCTGATAATACCAAGATCGGCTGTACGTATAACGCTTTTAGCGGTTTCCGACAAGGTATCGTAAATGGGCGTTCCATCCGCGGTCGTATCGTCGGATTGCAAGGCACCCAAAACAAAGTTCTGGGCGATCAACAGCCCCATGATGGATCCCATGGGATTGAACATTTGGGCAAAGTTCAGGCGTTGTGTGGCCGTTTCCTCCGCCCCCATCGAAAGGATATACGGATTGGAAGTGGTCTCCAGAAATGCCAGGCCAAAGGTCAATATGTACAAGGCGGCCAAAAAGAAACCGTAACTTTCATTCGCGGCGGCGGGGTAGAACAGCAAGGCGCCCAAGGCGTACAAGGCCAGGCCCAAAAGCACCCCTTTTTTATA
>Ga0075530_1000863_pt1 | contig 14428 bp, 15 predicted proteins | sample NGEPerD_2_FD_75101 | JGI IMG/M metagenome (GOLD analysis project Ga0075530, IMG submission 75101) | Arctic peat soil microbial communities from the Barrow Environmental Observatory site, Barrow, Alaska, USA - NGEE PermafrostL1-D | ecosystem: Environmental > Terrestrial > Soil > Wetlands > Peat ...
ATAGTAGTTTAATTTTTTTCTTTATGTCAAAAATAAAAAACTTAAAAGCCAGAGAAATTTTAGATTCTCGCGGTTGGCCGACCATTGAGACGGAAATTTTGTTAGATAATGGACTAAAGGCCAAGGCTAGTGTTCCCGGAGGGCTCGCTATTGGGGCGCATGAGGCCTTTGAACTTCGTGATGGTGATAAGAAGCGTTATCAAGGTCGCGGTGTTTTACAGGCGATAACTAAAATAAATGAAATTATTGCGCCCGTGCTCTTAGGTCTTGAGGTTTCTAAGCAATTAGAGATAGATCAGAAATTAATTGAGCTTGACGGTACGGCTAATAAAAGTAATTTAGGAGCCAATTCCACTTTAGCTGTTTCTTTGGTCTGCGCCCGTGCCGGCGCTAAAGATAAAAAACAAGAATTATTTGATTATTTAAAGACAACTTACTCTTTGTCGGAATCAAAAATACCGGTACCACTTTTTAATATTTTTAATGGGGCTTCTCACGCTGACACTAATTTAGATTTTCAAGAATTTTTAATTATTCCTAAAAAAAATACCGCCGCTGAAATGATTAGACAGGGGGCGGAAATTTTTTATGCCCTTAAAGAAGAATTGCAAATTGCTGGTTATGATACTGATACCGGATCCGAGGGCGGTTATGCGCCCAACCTCGATTCTAGTATTGAGGCGATAGAATTTATGTTGGCGGCCGCTATTCGCGCGGGTTATAATCCTGGCAAAGATTTATGGCTGGGCATAGATATTGGTTCGACAATTTTATTTGAAGAAACGACTAAGCGCTATATCTTTCCCCTGGATAAAACTTATTTGACCGCTGAGAACTTAGTTGGCTTATATGATTCCTGGTTAAGAAAATACCCAATTATTTATTTGGAAGATCCGCTTTCAGAAGATGACTGGGAAAATTGGCGCGGTTTGACCGCGGAAATGGGTGAAAAATTAATGATTGCGGGGGATAGTTTATTTACTACCAACATTGATCGCTTACGTCGCGGTATCCAAGAAAAAGCTGCCAACTCCATTGTTATTGAACCTAATCAGGCCGGAACCTTGACAGAGGCCATAGATTGTGTAAAATTAGCCAATAAGCATAATTTTAAAATTATTGTGTCCCATCGGAGCGGTGAAACCAATGACGACTTTCTAGTTGATTTTGCGGTTGCTCTGGGGGCGGATTATCTTAAAGCTGGTTCCTTATCTCGTGGTGAACGCGTAACAAAATATAATCGATTAATGGAAATTGCTGATATTTTAGAAAATTATGGAAAATAATGAAGCGTCAGAAAAATCAGATTTAGCCCAACAACAAAAATCAGTTTTTTTGTTGTTGCTTGATGGTTGGGGTGTTGCTGAAAACAGTGAAGCTAACGCCGTTAGTAACGCGAAAACTCCTAATTTTTTGAAATTAGCTAAAGAGTATCCGGCCACTATTTTAGAAGCTAATGCCCTTAATGTAAATGCGCGTTATTTAATTTTAGGAACTGGATTGGCGGTTAATGATGAAACTCAGGCTGTCGGCAATGATTTAACTTCTATAATATCTGATGCCGGTTTAAAACAACTTAAAATTTTTGATAGTGAACGTTTGGCGGCTTTAACCAGTTTTTTTAACGGCCGTCGTGAAGATCGCTTAGTTGGAGAAGATTGGCTGTCCGTTTCTTTAGAGGACAGTAAGCAGGAAATTAATGTCTTTTTGACTCTAAAAAAAATAGTTAGAGAATCAATTAAAGCGGTTAAGAGTGAACAATATAATTTTATTGTCGTCGCGTGTTCAGTTTTAGATATTGTGGCTGCTACTGGTGATTTTGGAGAAACTGTAAAAATAGTAGAAGCCTTAGATAATGCGTTGCGCGCTTTAGCAGCGGAAGTCCTTGATCATCAAGGAATATTGGTTATTTCGGCTAGCGGCGGTAATGCTGAACGACTGAAAGATATGGTTACTGATTTATCCGATAAGAGTATGACTGATAATCCTGTGCCGCTTATTATTGTTGGCCATAGTTTTAAGGGTAAGACCATTGGTTTAAAAGACGCTCCGGACGGTGATTTAAGTTTATTGGAATCGGCCGGTAGCTTATCGGATATTACTCCGACTATTCTGGCTTTGATGGGAATAAAAAAAGATGATCAAATGTCGGGTATCAATTTAATTGGATAAAAAAATAGGTAAAATATAAAATATAAAATTTTCGTTCTTTTAAATTTTAAAAGTTAAACCAATAAAATAAGTAGCCATGAAAAAAATCGAAATTTACGACAACGAAAGAAGAGTTCTTTCTTTGTTAAATGCGCATTTTGGTCTGGGTTTAACTCCGGATCAATTAGAAACTCAGATCGGTGTAAAAAAAGTGCTGGATAGGGCCTGGAAAGAAAACAAAGAAGAAATCCATGATCTGGGAATACCCAGATTGCGTTTAGCGAAAATGTACGCTAGGATTTTGGAAATTAAAGAATATTTATTTGGGTTTATTCCACAACGCCGTCGCGACATTCTTTATTCTTTTGACTTCGGTTATTAAATTGTTTAGTCAGTTGAATAAAAAAAGCCTTGATTAATTTAAATCAAGGCTTTTTAATTTTTTATAAGATATTTTTTTAAAATAATAACCAAGTAATGACACTGGTAATAAAACCGATAGTACCACCCACCAAAACTTGTAAAGGAGTATGTCCGATTTTTTCTAGTTGTTTAGGATAGCTATTGTCTAGAAAATCATCTTCTTTCAAATCTTTAACGAGAATATTAAGAGTTTTTCCATGTTGTCCTAAATAATTACGCAAACCAATTGCATCAACAATCACAATTGTTGCAAAGACAAAAGCAACGGCAAAAATTGGCGAATCAATTCCTAGTTTAAGTCCGATAATAGAAGTGACACCCACAACTACGGAAGTATGTCCAGAAGGCATATCGGAATAAGCAAAAACATCGTGCCAAGTTACTTTTCTTTTAAAGGAACGTAGCAGAACTTTAGCCCCTTGGGCAATAATGAAGGCGACTATCGGCGCCAAAATATAAATATACATAAAATGTGTTCCTCATTATTGAGGTTTTTAGATATCAAGATTTTTAACTTTTTTAGCGTGAGTCTGAATAAAGTTTTTTCGCGGCGCTACGTTGTCGCCCATTAACATGTCAAAAATTTGGTCGGCTTGAGCGGCGTCCTCAACGGTAACCTGTTTAACGATGCGTCTTTCCGGGTCCATGGTTGTTTCCCAAAGTTGTCCTGGATTCATTTCTCCTAAACCTTTATAACGCTGAATAACAATTCGAGCATTTCTTTTTTTATCATCATCTTCTTTTTTCTTTTTATTTTTTTCTTCTTCTCCCGGCATTTCTATTTCCATTTCCTCGCCTTCATCAGTTTCTTCGCCAATTTCTACCGCTTCTTCGACACTGCCACCGAGTTCCAAAATCGCTTTTTCTTTCTCCGCATCGCTATAGGCGTAACGGATGGTTGCGCCCTTTTTTATTTGATAGAGCGGTGGTTGAGCGATATAAACATGGCCTTCAGTAACGAGCTGGGTAAAATGACGGAAAAATAAAGTTAAGAGCAGGGTTCGGATATGGGCGCCGTCAACATCAGCATCAGTCATAATAATAATGCGGTGATATCTTAGTTTATCTAGATCGAACTGTTCATCAATATTAGTTCCCAGGGCAATAACCAGGTTTTTAATTTCGTTATTAGCTAACATTTTATCTAAGCGCGCTCTTTCCACATTTAAAATTTTACCGCGTAAGGGTAGGATGGCTTGGAAGCGACGATTACGTCCTTGTTTGGCACTGCCGCCAGCAGAGTCTCCCTCAACAATATAGAGTTCACATTCTTCTGGATGACGGCTGGAACAATCGGCTAGTTTCCCCGGTAAGGTCATGCCTTCCAAGGCGCCTTTTCTTAAAATTGAAGCCCGCGCGGAACGAGCGGCCAAGCGAGCTTGAGAAGATAAAATACATTTACCAATTATCGCCTCCGCTTCTTTAGGATGTTCTTCTAAGAAAGTATTAAACGCTTCTCCAAAAAGTTGTTCAACGTAACCTTTCATTTCCGCATTTCCTAGCTTACCTTTAGTCTGGCCTTCAAATTGCGGGTCAGGAAGCTTAACGCTAATAATTGCCGTTAAACCTTCACGAACATCTTCACCGGTCAGATTCTCTTGTTTTTCTTTAACTAAATTTTTACTGCGTCCGTAATTATTAAGAGTTCTGGTTAAAGCAGTTTTAAAACCGATTAGATGAGTTCCACCTTCGGGATTGTGGATATTGTTAGCAAAGGTTAAAACGTTTTCGTTATATTCATCGTTATATTGTAAGGCGACTTCCACCTTACAACCATTAATATCTTTATCAATATAGAAAATCGTATCATTCTTAACGGATTTATTGCGATGTAAAGATTTGATATAGGACTTGATACCGCCTTCAAAATGAAATTTATATTTTTTGGCGCGATGCCCCTCACGCTTATCAAATATATTAATGGTTATGCCTTTGGTTAAATAGGATTGTTGGCGCAAGCGATCTAAAATTTTACCCCAATTAAATTCAAGTTCCGTAAAAATACTAGCATCAGGCTTGAAAGTTATGGTTGTTCCGGTTCGATTGCTGTTGCCGACGGATTTAATTGCTTTAAGCGGTTTACCAAATTTATATTCTTGTTCCCAGGCTTTGCCATCACGGTAGACCTCCGCTTTTAGATATTCACTAAGCGCATTTACGACGGAAACGCCAACGCCATGAAGACCGCCGGAAACCTTGTATCCGCCATCGCCAAATTTGCCGCCGGCGTGAAGCTTAGTTAAAACCGTCTCCAAGGCAGAGACGCCAGTAACTTTATGTTTTTCGACTGGAATACCACGACCGTTATCGGTCTCGCTAACCATTCTGTCTGGTAGCAGGGAAACCGAAATTTCGGTGGCATAACCAGCCATCGCCTCATCAATTGAGTTATCAACAACTTCCCAGATTAAATGATGTAGGCCGGCCGCAGAAGTGGAGCCAATATACATACCTGGTCTTTTTCGGACTGGGTCAAGGCCTTCTAAAACGGTAATTAGATCAGCACCGTAATTACTGTGTTTTTTATTATCATCTTTAGTCATAATAAAACAAAAATTCCCGGTAAATAGGGGTTTTTATAGTTAGATTAGCCTAATCAATTTAGGCTAAGTTTATTAATTATCTACTAATATTCTAGCAAAAAAAAACTAGGAAAGCAAGTGTTTGTTTGACTAAAAACAAGTTTTGTACTAATATGCTGAGAAGTTAAAAATTAGCTTTTTGTTCAGTATATAGTATGAATATATAAAAATAAATGTATCATTAACAATTAAATAATAAAAATCATGGATGATAAAAAATTGGAATTAGTCGGCATGATAGTGTTGCCTAAATTTGCCGGATTTATGTCGGGAGCTGAGGCTTTTAAAAAGGCCGAGATTACTACCAGTCGTTTATTTAACGAATTATTTTTGGAGCATGTGGTTACGAATTTACCTGAAAAAACCGTTGCTTGTCATCGCATAATCGTCAATGTTGAGCATGACGATTTACTAGATCTTTTAGGTCCAAAGTTTTGCCCTCTAGAGGCGGCGGATATTTGGCGCTTGCTTCAATTACAGGAGATTGATTCAAAGGTTAAATTTAATAATGATGGTGCTTATAATCATGTTTTTATCGCTGACATGTTAGACAAGACAATCGCTGACACTATTTGGTGGGCGCAGGTTTTTAATTGTCGTCCAGGCGGTTGGCGAGCCGAATTATATCGTCAACAAAAAATTTCCTACCAGGAATTATTTTTTTCCGGCTATGCTTGAAAATAAGAGATGTGTCCGGTTTTTGTATTATGCGAAGACCGGGCTTTTTTTTATAAAAAAATCGTGTTATTATGTCCTTATATGGCTAAAATATTAGTAACCGGCGGCGCCGGCTTTATTGGCTCAACTTTAGTGGATAAGCTTATTTCCGAAGGGCATGAGCTAGTTGTGATTGATAATTTGTCTTCGGGACGCCAGGATTATGTTAATAATCAGGCGAAATTATATAAAATAGATATTCGTTCTCCAAAAATCGCTAAGATTTTTAAACAGGAACAATTTGATTTTGTTTATCATCTGGCCGCCCAAATCGATGTGCGCGTTTCAGTGGCTAATCCTCAGTTGGATAATGATATTAATGTGGTCGGTGGTTTGAATATTTTAGAAAATTGTCGCCTAAATAAAGTTAAAAAAATAATCTTTTCTTCTACTGGTGGCGCAATTTACGGCGAAGCTGAAGAAATTCCCACAACTGAATACGCTCCGACTTATCCGCTCTCTCCTTATGGCATCAATAAATTAACATTTGAAAAGTATTTAAATTATTATTATCAGGTTTATGGCTTGAATTATACGATTTTACGTTTTGCTAATGTTTACGGGCCGCGTCAGTTTAAGGGCGGTGAAGCGGGAGTGATTGCTATTTTTATTGATAACGCCGTTAAAGGAATGGAGAGTAAAATGTTTGGTGATGGTTTGCAGACGCGCGATTTTGTTTATGTGACTGACGTTGTGGAAGCTTTAAGCGCGGCTAAAGAAATTGATTGCCGCGGTGAAATTAATATCAGTGTTGGCCAAGAATCCAGCTTGTTAGATATTATCTCTGGAATTGAGTCAGCTCTGAGTGAAAAAATTAAAATTAAAGAAGAGCCGGCTAAAGCGGGTGAACAAAGACGCAGTTGCTTAAGTTATCAGCGAGCCAAAGATGTTTTTAATTGGGAGCCGAAGATTGATTTAAAAACAGGAATTAAATTAACCATCGATTGGGCTAAAAATAATAACCGTAAATAATATGAAAAAAATTATTATTGCAAATTGGAAGATGCAGTTAAGCTTTAAAGATAGTTTAATTTTAGCTAAGGAACTAAAGCGAAAAATCAAAGAGACAAAAAATGAAGTCGTAGTTTGTCCTGGATTTTTAGCGCTTGCTTCCGTAGCTAATATTTTAAAAGGCAGCGTTTTATTATCGGGCGCGCAAAATTGCGCCCTTAAAAATCGTGGCGCTTTAACTGGTGAAACTTCGCCGGCGACTTTAAGCGAACTAGGCGTTGAATATGTTATTATCGGCCATAGTGAACGACGTTTAATTTTAAAAGAGGATGCTGATTTAATAAATGCCAAAATAAAGTCAGCCTTGGCTGCTAAATTAATTCCGATAGTCTGTGTTGGTGAGACTTTGAACGAAAGGGAGCTCGGGCAAACTAAAAAAGTTTTACTCGCTCAAGTAAAAAGCGCTTTAAAAGATATAAATATTAAAAATTCTTCCGGATTCATTATCGCTTATGAGCCCCTATGGGCGATTGGTACTGGTGAGCCAATAATTCCATTGGAAGCGGAAACTATTCATATTTTCTTGAAAGCGGAAGTAGCTAAGATTTTAGGCAAAAAAATTAGAATTGCTTATGGCGGCAGCGTTAATGGTAATAATGCGGCTCAGTTTTTGAAAGAAAAAAATATTGACGGTCTGTTGATTGGCGGCGCCAGCCTTAATGTTAATGAATTTACTTCAATAGTTAAACTTTAAATCCATGCTTACTATTATTTCGATTATTTTAGTTCTAATTTCGGTGGCGGTTATTCTGGCCATAGTTATTAAAAAGTTTCCCGCTTTAGCGATTCTGGATGTTAATAATTTTCCGGGAGAGAAAGAGGCTAAATTTAAAAATACAATTATTAAAGCACGTGTGGAAAGGGATTTGGCCAAATGGGGTGGATTTTTAGGACGGATTTTTTTGTTTGTTAGTTCTAATTTATCTAAAGCGCTGAAAGCTGCCCAGGTTAATCTAAAGAAGATGAAGCTTAGCTATAAAGTTAGCTCTAAAATGCCTTGGCCGGAAAAACAAAAACAAATTAAAGAATTATTGGTGGCTGCCGATGAGTTAATTAAAAAGGAAGAATTTAACGAAGCGGAAGAAAAATTAGTGGAAGTTATTAGCCTGGATCAAAAAAATTTAGGAGCATTCTTTAAGCTTGGGGGCATCTATGAAAAATTAAAAAAGTTTCCCGAAGCGCGTCAGACCTATGAATATGCGCTTAAGCTCGCTAAACAATTTAAAGATGATGAGGCTACATTAGGTGATTTAAGCCTACCTGAGATTTATTTTTCGCTCGCTTGGCTAGAAAAAGAGGCTGGGCATTTTGATGCCGCTTTTGATAATGTTTTAGAGGCCTTGGAGTTTGAGACGAGTAGCCCGCGTTATCTTGATTTAATTTTAGATTTAAGTATAATAAGGAAAGATAAAGAATCGGCGCTCAGATATTTTGAGAAATTAGCGGTCGCTAATCCAGAAAATCAGAAATTGGAAGAATTGAAGGAAGAGATAGATAATTTATAAAATGTATTTCTGTCGCTTGCCGTTGTAGCTCAGCTGGTAGAGCATCTCCATGGTAAGGAGAAGGTCATCGGTTCAAACCCGATCAACGGCTCAGAAGAAAAAAATCGACTACGAAGTCGGTTTTTTTGTTAAAAAATAGTCAGGTTGCTGGAACCCAGAGGCAAATTTTAAAGTCCGTCAGTAGTATCCTCGCCCTTTAACTTTATTGGATAATTTGCTAAAATACAGATATAGATACTTAATATTAAAAGTTAGCGGTGGCGATTTTGCTGACGCTAGTTTAGCAAAAAATAAAAATATGAAAATTTTAATCATTGACGATGAAGCCAACGCTGCCATGACTTTAAAGGCTCTGCTTATGAGCCAGGATAATCTGGAAATTGATATTGCTTATAACGGCAAAGAAGGTTTAGAGAAAATGTCGGCCGCTAATCCCGGTTATAATTTTTTAATTCTGGATGTGATGATGCCTGATTTTAGTGGCCTGGATGTCTGCAAAGCGATGAGCATTGATGAGAAATTAAAAAAGATTCCTATTATTTTAGCATCTGCTTTACCTATTAATTCTAAGGAATTACAAGATTTGTTAAATGAATTTAAAGCTGCAGTCACTATCAAGGGAGTGCTAGAAAAACCTTTTGTTTTGGATGATTTATTGGTATTTTTAAAATAGAAACTTATTTGGTTTGAGTTTTAACTAACTACACAAATATGAAAAAGATTTTAATGGTTGTTTTGTTTTTGACGTTAATTATTGGTCTGTTTTTTTTGCTTAATAGTAAAATAAAGGTGCCCGTACAAAATGTTGCCACGACCACCGAAGAGCCAGTTATAATTGGTTTTTCTTTGGGGGCCACCACAGAAGAGCGTTGGAATATTGATCGGGATTTGTTTGTAAAAAAAGCAGAAGAATTAGGCGCAGTTGTTAAAGTTGTAACTTCCAATAATAACGTTAATGACCAAGCTTTGGAAATCAGAAATTTAATCAGCCAGAGAGTAAAAGTGATTGTGATAGTTCCGGCTAGTATGGAAGAACTTTCTCCGGTAATCCAGGAAGCTCATGACGCGGGCATAAAAATAATTGCCTATGATCGGTTGATTAAGAATGCTGATATTGATTTCTACTTATCATTTGATAATAATATGGTTGGGCGTCTGGAGGCCGAAAGCGTCTTGAAAGTTAAAAGTAGTGGCAATTTTGCGTATATCGGTGGCGCCCCCACTGATAATAACGCTTTTTTATTGAAAGAAGGCTCCATGCTTGTTTTACAGGAAAAAATTGATAGCGGCGAAATAAGGTTGGTAATTGATGAACTTATACCCGATTGGCAGCAAGACATAGCTTATAGTACTATAAAAACTTATTTGGCTAACGGTGGGGAATTGGATGCAGTGGTGGCTGCTAATGATGGAATGGCCGCAGGGGTTATTCAGGCTTTGAGTGAAAAAGGTTTATCTGGGCAAGTACCGGTTTCCGGACAAGACGCTGAGCTCGCCGCCTGTCAAAGAATTGTTAAGGGCACACAAACGGCAACCGTGTACAAACCCATCTATCTCTTAGCAGATCGGGCCGCCGTCGCCGCCGTCGCCGTCGCCAAAGACTTAACGCCAGAAACCAATGCGACTACTAATAATGGCCAAATAGATGTTCCTTCCTTTTTTCTAGAGCCTATTCTTGTTAATAAGGATAATATGATGGCTACGGTGGTTAAAGACGGCTTCCATTCCTATAACGATATTTATAAAAAATAACTCTAAGTTTATGGGCCTCATGGATAAGAGCATTAGGGCAAAATTATTGAGTTCTTTTTTGTTTATTATTGTCATTTTATTTATTTCGGAAGGATTTTTATTGGCGATTAATTTGAATATTATCAATTATTATAGCCGAATGATGGATAATATGATTTCGGAATATAAGATTATTGGAGTAAGCTCCAGCATTGTAGAATCTTTTAAAAATGTTATTAAAAATCCGAGTGACCAAGAAAAGGAACAGAAATTGAAAAATGATAAACAAGACTTGGAAGCAGTATTATTAATACTGGACCAGAAAGTTTATGATTATAATAGCCAACTTATTTATACGGGGTTAAAAAATACGATTAACAATCTTTTGGGCGAAGTTGATCATGGAGTTTCTGTAGTCTCAGTGGGTGATTATTCTGATATCACCACCCATTACGAGGACGTCCAAAGACTCAACGATTTTATTAAAGAGAATACCACTCAGCTTATTTTAGCTCAACTAGCGTATATGGAAGTTTTGGATATTAAAATTGATCAGGTTAGATTATTGAGTGAGCTGATAGCTATTTTGATGTTTATTTTGGTAAGCATCGGGTGCGTTTGGTATTCTATTTCTTTTTCCAGAAAGTTAATTTACCCTCTAGCTAAATTGACCAGATTAGCAAAAAATATTGAGAATGGAGATTTGCAAGCCTCAGTTGATAAAAAATTATTAGCCAGTGGAGATGAGGTTGCCAGTTTGGCTAATTCATTTAATGCCATGACGGTTTACTTGCGCAGCAGTATTGCTAAATTAAAAGAGTCTAATTTTAAAATTGAAGAATCAAGAAATCATCTTAAGTCCGAAAAAAATAAATTGCAGCAGTATTTAGATGTTGCTGGCGTTATAGTTTTAATTTTTTCGCCTGGCAATAATAATGTACGCTTGATAAATAAAAAAGGTAGAGAACTCCTAGGTATAACTTCCAGCGAGATTATTGACAAAAATTGGATTAGTCTATTTGTTGATAAAAAAAGTCAGTTGAAAACTATCAGTTTTTTAAACTTAGTTTCCAGCGGAATTGATATTTCTAATGATACCTTGGAAAATGTTTTACTTACTAAAATTGGCCAAATAAAAAATGTTGTTTGGCACGTTACTGCGCTGAAGGATGAGAATGGCCTAGTTAGCTCAATTTTAGCGACCGGCGCCGATGTTACCGAATTAACTTCCGCCAAAATGACTATTAGTCAATTACGAGAAGTGGACCGGGTTAAAAATGAAGTTATGAACATCGCGACGCATGAATTAAAAACGCCGCTTATTTCTATCATTGGTTTGTCGGAAGTTATGGGTAGGAACTTGTCCGGGTTGTCTGATGATTATAAAAATTATATTTCTATCATTCACACCGAGGGTGTAAAATTAAACAATTTAATTAAAACAATGCTAAGTAGCACACGCAGCGAATTAGGCAAGCCAACCATGACAAGTACCGAGTTTAATCTAGTTGAATTAGTTCTATCATTAGAAACTTCTTTAAAGGTATTGGCCAATAGAACTAATTCAGTAATTATTTTTGACGTTAAAGCTCAGGACATTATTCTTAAAAGCGATAAAGATAAAATTGCTCAAGTGGTTTATAATTTTGTGGATAACGCCGTGAAATATGGCGCTAAAGAACAAAAGATTATCGTTTCCTTATCTCAGCCCGAACCTAATAGCGTTAAAGTCGCTGTAACGGACGAAGGCAAGGGAATCTCCGTTGAAAATCAGAAAAAAATGTTTTTAAAATTTTCTCAGCTGGAGCCATCGCTCTCCCGTTCGCAAGAAGGGATGGGGTTGGGACTTTATATTTGCAAACAGAATATTGAAAATTTAGGTGGCCAGATTGGAGTTACTAGCAAATTAAATCAAGGCTCAACTTTTTACTTTACTTTTCCAATAACTAAAAATGTTAGTGACCTTAAAACTAAAATTAATAAAAAATAAAAAAGTTTAAAATTAAATTGTATGAAAATTTTAATTGTTGATAATAATGTCAGTACGGTCACTACTTTGAGCGCCTTGTTGGCGGATGAAGGACCGTTTGAAATTGAGGTCGCTTATGGCGGACAAGAGTGCCTAGACAAGTTAAATGTTAGCCCTGATTACGATTTGGTGCTACTAGATATTATGATGCCGGGAGTAAGTGGGATGAAAGTGTGCGAGGAAATGGTTAAAGATTCAAAATTGCGAAACATCCCGGTGCTGCTCATGTCTTCCGCGATGCCAATACCTCCGGACGAATTTCATGATTCTCTGGAAAAATACGGCGACCTGGTGGTGGTGAAGGGAGCGATTGAAAAACCCTTTATCATGAAAGAATTATTAGCTAAAATTCATCAAATTTCTAAAAAGATATAGCAAATTTTAAAAGTATTTTAAAAAACAGTCCTTGGGGGCTGTTTTTGTTTTATAATAGGCAATTTAATTGACAAGCTAAGTGCTTATTGCTAAGATTTGCTGAATATATTTGAATTTCGAACCTTAAAAATATCAGTCATGAAAAAATTAGCCATACCTTTTCTGGCGGTGGTGGTTTAATAGATTAACTGGTTTAAATAATTAATTTGAAAATATGAAAGAAGAAAAAACACTTCCAGAACTTACTGATGATCAACTAGAAAATATTGTGGGTTTCTTTGGAACTCTGAGAAAAATTCACAATAGGCTAGTAAGAGAAGGTTATAAATTCAAGGGTGATGAGATTATTCCTCCAGAAAAAGTCCCAACAAAAGAAATAGATGATAAAATCTAACGGGATAGTCTGAGCTTGAATCAGGCTTGATTTTAAATAATAAACACGCTATAATTATAATTCGTGATAATTAATTAATAAGTTAATTAACAATTATTTTAGTAGTATTTTATATGACCCATTCTTCTCTAGTTTTCTAGCAGAGAGTGGGTCTGGTAGCCGCCTCTATCAAAGCGACTAAAACTATAAAATTTTAACTAATATAAAACTAAATTTACAAAAAATAGCTGGGCTTGATTGATGGTAAGGAGAAGGTCATCGGTTCAAACCCGATCAACGGCTCCGTAATAAAAAATACTACAAGATGATTGTAGTATTTTTTTATGGAAATTAAAAATGTTTGTATTTTGATTATTATTCATTACCAAATAATTTTTGCATTAACCAGGAACGGTTTTTCTTTACGGGGGCCGCGACTACTGGATTTACATCCGCTTTTTGTTCAGACATTTTTTGAGTAGGGTTTGTTAATTCGTTAACTTTATTTTCCGCTTCTCTTAATTTAGCTTCATTTTCTAAAACCAACTTTTCATTGTATTTACCGCTCGCATCTTTAGTTTCACCAATTTTTATATTTTCTTGATAACTGTTAATTTCTTTTCTAATTTCATTAATCAGATTTTGTTTATTGGATTCTTCTATTTTTCCATTGAGCATTTTTTCAGCCCCTCTTAATTTAGCTTCATTTTCCAAAATTAACTTTTCATTGTATTTACCGCCCGCATCTTTAGTTTCACCAATTTTTATTTGTTCACGGTATTTTGCGATATCGTTTTTTAATTCATCGGTAGTTTTTTCTGGTTGGTTATTTTTAAATTCTGTGTTTGATTGAGCTTCTTGAGCTAAGTCTGTTTGCGTTTTTGCTTCTGGCATCGTTGTCTCATTCTTGTTATACTCCAAGGCTTCATTCCACGATATTGTTTTACCTTCATTTTTAGATTGAGATTTTGTCTCAGCGTCTGCAGTTAATGAGTCTAAGCCAATTTTTTCATTATTCATATTTTTTAGTTTAGTTTATAACTAATATTATATTTATACATTATTTATTGATAAAAGTCAATAAAAGTCAAATAAGTAAGAGTGTTTGTAATATTATTTTGTTTAATAATAGCTAATTTGTGTGTTAATATAATGATATATAATGATATGTATTGACAAACTTGTAAAAATATGATATAATACTTTTAACAATGAGAGCTAGGAGTGTCTGGCAAAAATTGTACATTTACAAATGAATATTAAACAAAACAGTATAAATTAAAGAAAAAGGAGAAATTATCATGGACAAAAAAACCATTGGAAATGCCATCTTCACAGGTGGAATTGAGGGGGTTATTATTAGCCTTCTCCATAATGTCGGAAAGGTCGCTCAAGAAAAAGGCGGCAAGTATCTTGAAGCCAAGTTATTTGGCTTGGGCACTAATGACGAAGCTTTATTTATGGGCGCCTTGGAACACGCCGTTAAGCGGGGTTGGATGACCGAAGATAAGTTATTAGAAATTTGTAGAAT
>Ga0075530_1000865_pt1 | contig 14425 bp, 13 predicted proteins | sample NGEPerD_2_FD_75101 | JGI IMG/M metagenome (GOLD analysis project Ga0075530, IMG submission 75101) | Arctic peat soil microbial communities from the Barrow Environmental Observatory site, Barrow, Alaska, USA - NGEE PermafrostL1-D | ecosystem: Environmental > Terrestrial > Soil > Wetlands > Peat ...
AGATTATCATCAGGACCCTGAAGACCACAATCGTTTTATCAGCGATGTTGATGAAAAATTACGTGTTAGGGAGATACCCCACAAGAATCATGACTTGATGACTTATGCTACCAGTCGGCCACATGAACTAACCAGCGAAGAGGCTATCAATATTCAGAGCAGTATTTTAGAAATAGTCGCTATTGGAATCACTGAATATGAAGTTCGGATTACTAAATCCCCGGCGGCTGATTTTTCTGACTTTGATTCTCAAATCAAAGGTCGGTTATTCACTCAACTGCACACTATTTATGCTGGAAGATTTTTTCCTAGGTGCGTAAGTTTAGAGCGTAGCCAAAGCGGTGTGCTTATTTTAAACTTTTTAGATTTTGAGATTGATGAAAAGTTTGTTGAACAATTATCAGATAAGCCTTCTATAAGTAGAAGCAGAGTATTTGCAGCTCTCGATTTATCCTACCAGGCTAACCACCAATTGATAATATTTAAAGAAAAAGAAAAATCTTTTTCTGAATTAAAAGAAGATGTTTTGGCGGTGCTTGCTGATTATTTTCCGGCAGGAGTTGATTTTGAAGGCGAGTGGCCAGAAGATGAGGTAGAAAAAGGGGAATAATATCCATTGAAGAATAATTGTAAGGTTGACTTGACTGGTAAAAATAATTTACCAATTTAAAAGGAGCTTTTTTAAGGCTCCTTTTTAATTGATGGTGGTTAATTTGTGCTTTTCAAATAGATGATTAATCCAAGGGCTTTCTGCTTGCTCAATTAACTCAAGTAAAAATTCTGTATGGAATTTAACATTTTCTGTTAGTCCATAAAAAAGATTTATGATTAATCGAGCTTTAAGATAGCGACTTTCTAGAAATGGGTCCAAGTGAAAGCTTTGATTAATTTTCTCTTTGACAATTTTGCCAACGTTATTAGTTATTTCGAGAGCATCAGCTTCTAATTTTTGTCCAAATAAAATAGGGACAAAATCATTTTTTCGTTGGTTGCATGTTCGAGATAACATTATTAGTTGGCTGTTTTCAGTAGCCAAAGAATCTTTTGTAAAGAACGTTTTATAGTCAATTCCGATTACTAAATCATATAGTTTAGTTGCTCGGTTGGCTATATCACCTATAGAACATTCAGGGATAAAACTAACTTGCATTTCGTAATCTCCCCAGAATAATTGACGTACAGAAGCATACGTCAGACATGAATTAAGATTAAGCCCTGAGAGCAAAATTGCTTTTTTCATTAGTCCTGCGGCCTCCATCCGCGGCTTTTTATTTATTTTTTTAATCTTCTTTTATAATTTTATCACGTTTGCTTTTATTTGGCCAAAAATGTATCTTTGTTGTAGAATAACCTTATAGTTTATTGGTTGGGATAATTCAAATATATGTCTAAAGCTTTCATTTTTGATTGGTCGGGAACGCTCAGTGATAATTTTCATTGCTTTGTTAAGGTTTGCGAACTCATTTTTAAAGATGCGGGACTAAAAACCTTGTTGGCCGCTGAAATCAGATTACAATTTGACACGCCTTATATGAAGTTTTGGGGACAATATTTTCCCGGTCAAACGCAGATAGAGCATCATTTAATATACGAAAAATATATTCACCAAGTTGGCAACCCTGAGCTATACCCTGGAGTCCCAGAAATTATTAATTATCTCAAATCTTTAGGTTATGAGATATTCGTCCTTAGTTCTGATAATGGCTCCAAGTTGATGCCGGAAGTAGAAACTTCTGGCCTCAAGCAATATTTTTCTAAGGTTGTCGGTGATGTTCACGATAAAACTGAGGTTTTAGTGCAATTAATTAAAGAATTTGATTTAAGAAAATCGGAAACTTTTTATGTCGGTGATACGGCTGGCGACGTGGAGGCGGGCAGGTATGCCGACTTAAAAACAATCGGTATTTCTTGGGGGTTTCAAGACGAAACTAAACTAGCGGCCGCTAAGCCTAATTTTATAATTTCCGACATTATTAAAATAAAAGACATCTTAGATATTAAAAGTTAAATCTTATGCCCATTATTAAATCTATCTCTGGTATTCGCGGGACTATTGGCGGTGAACCGGGAAATAATCTAACGCCGGTGGAAATTATTAAGTTTAGTTCGGCTTTTGGCATTTTTATAATTAAAAGAAATCCAAAAATAAAAACCAAAATTGTCATTGGTCGTGACGCGCGGATTTCTGGTGATATGGTCAGTCGTTTGGTAATTGGTCAGCTTTTGAGCCAAGGAATTGATATTATTAATTTAGGTGTCTCATCTACTCCCACCGTAGAAATGGCTGTTGTCTCTCAGAAGGCTCAAGGTGGCGTTATTATCACGGCTTCGCATAATCCGGGCGGTTGGAACGCCTTAAAGCTTATAGACGAACAGGGTGAATTTTTATCAGCCTCTGAAGGCGAACAAATTTTAAAGTTCGCTGAAAAAAATCAGCCAATTTATGTTGCCGAAGAAAATATTGGTGCTTACTTTTTTTCACCTTATCTAGAATGGGACCATATTGATAAAATCATGGAATTGCCGTTAATTAATAAAGAGGCGGTTACGAAACGGGATTTTAAAATTGTTGTTGATGGTATCAACTCGGTCGGCGGGAAAGTAATTCCTCATGTTTTAGAAAGTCTTGGTGTTACTAAGGTCTCGCTGCTCAATTGTTTGCCTAATGGCTTATTCGCTCATAAACCAGAACCGCTGGCTGAGAATTTAACCGAAATTATGGAGCGCGTGAAGGCGGAAAAAGCAGATTTAGGAATTGTGGTTGATCCCGATGTTGATCGTTTAGCTTTTATTGATGAAAATGGGGAAATGTTTGGTGAAGAATATACGCTGGTCGCGATTGCTAATTATATATTAGAAAATTTTGCCACCTTAGATAAACTTTATCCGGGACAATATCAAAAAGTCACGGTTTCTAATTTATCTTCTTCACGGGCGCTACGTGACATAACTGAAAAACACGGCGGCAAATATCAAGCCGCTGCTGTTGGTGAAGTTAATGTCGTTAACAAGATGAAAGCCAGTAAAGCGATTATTGGCGGCGAAGGAAATGGCGGAGTTATTTTTCCGGTCCTGCATTATGGACGCGACGCGATGTTGGGTGTCGCTCTATTTTTATCTGCTCTCGCTCAATCAAATAAGAAAATGTCCGAGCTCCGTAAAAGTTTACCGGAATATTTTATAGTGAAAGATAAAATAGAACTAACGCCAGAAATAAATGTTTCTGAAATATTAAACAAAATAAAGTTAGAATACAATCAAGAAAAAATAACGGATATTGATGGTGTTAAAATTGATTGGACTGACTCTTGGGTTCATTTGCGTGCCTCTAACACCGAGCCGATTATTAGGATTTATGCTGAAGCAAAAACAGAACCCGAAGCTAAAACGAAAGTGGCCGAAATGAAGGCTAATATTTTGGCTTATATTAAATAATTTTTCTGAATTTTAAAATTTGCTCCAATTACTAAAAAATGCTAAAATATAAGAGAAATTCCCATTAGGGGTTCTCTTATTTTTATTTGTTTTTATTATGACGCAGATTATTATTATGGCTGCTGGCAAGGGCACACGTATGGGCTCGGAATTGCCTAAAGTATTGGTGCCACTTCACGGTCGACCAATGTTGGACTATCTCCTGGATTCTATCGCGAAAACAGCGCCCACTCTTAAACCAATTATTATTGTTTCTCCGGATAATAAAGAAATAATTGCCGCTGCTTTGAAAAGATATGATGTCCAATATGCTATTCAGGATAAACAATTAGGAACGGGTCATGCCGTCGCTAGTGCGAGAGACTATATTGACCCCCGGGCAACTGAAGTTTTTGTTTTAAACGGCGACCATCCTTTTTATCAAGTAGAAACTATTAAAAGTTTCCCTCTGAAGCATAAAGGAGTGCTGTCGATGATTACTGTGGCTTTACCTGATTTTGAAGATTGGCGTTCGGTTTTTTATCATCTAGGTAGAGTTGTTCGTGACCAAGAAAATAACGCTCAAGGAATTATTGAGTTTAAAGATGCTACCGAGGAAGAGAAAAAGATTTTAGAAATAAATATTAATTGTTTTTGTTTTAATAAGGAATGGCTGTTTGCTCATACTGATAAGCTGAATAATCAAAATAAGCAAGGAGAATACTATATAACAGATTTGATTAAAATGGCTTTTAATGAAGGTCATCAAATTAAAGTTTCTTCTATCCCTCCCCAAGAAGGCATGGGCATAAATAGTCCGGAAGAGTTACAAATTGCTGAAGGGTTAGTTGAAGTTTAAAAATATGAAACAAGTTCTGGATTTACATATTCATTCTGCCTATTCCCGAGCTTGTTCGCCACAGCTGACTTTAACAAATATTGAAAAAACGTGTCGCGAAAAGGGAATTGATATTATCGCCACCGGCGACTTCACTTATCCCGCCTGGTTTAAATCAATCAGGGAGGAATTAGAGGAAACTTTTGAGGGTTCGGGATTATATAAATTAAAAACTGCGCCTGATGATAAAATAAAGTTTATTCTGGCAACTGAGGTGGCGCTGATTTATAAAGATGAAACTAAAGTTAGGCGGATTCACTTAGTAATTCACGCGCCAAATATTGAAGCGGTCGCTAAATTAAATAAATGCTTGGGAGCCAAGTATAATATCAAGTCTGACGGTCGCCCAATTTTAGGGATTAAGGCGCCAGAATTAGTTAGCTTGTTATTAGAAATTGATTCGCGTTTTCTGATTTATCCGGCCCATATTTGGACTCCCTGGTTTGCCGTTTTTGGTTCTAAGTCGGGTTTTGACACTTTAGAAGATTGCTTTAAAGAAGAAACGAAAAATATTTATGCCTTTGAAACTGGACTTTCCAGTGATCCGGAAATGAATTGGCGCTTGTCTGCCCTTGATAACTTAACCCTATTGTCCAGTTCTGATGCTCATAGCCCAATTAATATTGGTCGTGAAGCGACGGTCATGGAACTAACAGAACCGATAAGCTATAATCAAATTTACGAAGTAATTAAACATCATAAAAAAGGTGGTCAGTCAGGAATTTTATATACGATTGAATTTTATCCCGAAGAGGGAATGTATCATTTAGATGGACATCGCGACTGTAATTTTAGTTGTTCGCCAGAGGAAAGTAAAAAACTTAATAATCTATGTCCGGTTTGTCAGAAGCCCCTGGTAATTGGTGTTTTAAATCGAGTGGCCGAGTTAGCCGATAGGCCAGTGGGGTTTAAACCCAAAAATATTACTCCCTTTAAAAAAGTGATAGAGTTAGATAAAATAATAGCCGAAGTCTTGAATATTAAAAGTCGGTCAGCTAAGCGGGTTCAAGCGGAGTATCAGCGATTGATAGGTAAATTCGGCAATGAGTTATTTATTCTGCTAGATTGTGATTTAAAGAGCTTGGAAGCAGAAACTGATTCTCGAATCGTTGCCGGCTTAAAGAAAATGCGTTCCGGTCACTTAGAAATTCAGCCGGGTTTTGATGGTCAGTATGGAAAGATAACTATTTTTTCAAAAAATAAAAAATATGATTAAGCCATTTTCTACTTTATATTCCATTATTTTAGTTGTTGCCTTTTTGGTCTTGGCGACTTTAGCGGCGGTTGAATATAGCGGGCAAGAAGATGAGGCAGCGGGAGTTAAGGGAAATGCAGTTTATCAGGTAGTTAAAAGCTCGGTGGAAAAAGTAGAAAGTTTATGGGCAAAAATACCGACCAGTACGCCGGAAATGACGGCGGAAACTAAGGCTACGACTACTAATAAATTTTGGAATCGTTTGGGTAATTTTATTAGTTTTAATAAAACTGATGCTGGTTGGCAACTGACTTTACAAAATTCTGATCGTATAATTTTTCAAAAAGTAATTATTTTAAAATAATTTAATTTATTTTTTACTGGCGTCTTAGCTACTGAGCGCTAGAATTAACGGATAGGTAGCAAAATTTAATTAATAAACTATCATATAAATTTATGGCTAATAAATCTATGGCTAAAGAACGAGTCAAAAAAACAATTGAGGAAAGTGTTGAAGGACATGACAAAAGATATGAAGCGGCCGAAAGCGCCATTCAACAAATTAGAAGTAAATTTGGCGAAGGGGCGATTATGAAATTTGGTGATGCTCGAAAAACTAATGTCGATGCTATTTCTACTGGTTGTTTGTCGTTAGATATTGCTTTTGGTATTGGTGGTGTACCGCGCGGCCGGATTATTGAAATTTTTGGTCCAGAATCATCAGGTAAAACTACTTTAGCGCAACATATCGTGGCAGAAGTACAAAAAACCGGCGGGATTGCGGCTTTCGTAGATGCGGAGCATGCTCTTGATCCCGACTATGCCGCTAAAATTGGTGTTAATATCAAAGAAATGTTGTTAGCTCAACCAGATAGCGGTGAACAAGCTTTAGAAATTGTGGAAACTTTGGTGCGTTCTAATGCGGTAGATGTTATTGTCGTTGATAGTGTGGCCGCCTTGGTTCCGCAGAAAGAAATTGAGGGCGATATGGGTGATCAGCACATGGGTCTACAGGCGAGATTAATGAGCCAAGCTTTAAGAAAGTTAACAGCCGCGATCGGTAAGACTAAAACCGTCGTTATTTTTATTAATCAGATTAGAAATAAAATCGGCGTTTTCTTTGGTAGCCCGGAAACAACCTCTGGCGGCAATGCTTTGAAGTTTTATTGTTCCGTTCGCGTTGAAGTAAGACGAGCCGCGCAAATTAAACAGGGCGAGAAAATTATCGGCAATCGCGTGAAAGTTAAAATTGTGAAAAATAAAGTAGCTGCCCCGTTTAAGACCTGCGAGTTTGATATTATGTATAATGAAGGAATTTCGGTCGCTGGCGATTTAGTCGATTTGGGAGTGGAATATGAAGTAATTAATAAAAATGGCAATTCTTATTCTTTTGGTGACCTTAAACTTGGCGTTGGACGTGAGATTGCTAAGAAAATGATTAAGGACGATAAGAAGCTTTTGGCTGAGATTCGCAAAGCAATTATTGCGGAGATTAAGAGCAAAGAGGTTGAAGAGGCTAAAGAGGAGAAGAAAGGTGTTGTTGCCAAGGAAATTGAAGATGCCAGTGGAGACAAGAAAAAATAGAGATTTTGTTAGTTATAAAAAAGGACATCCTCACGGATGTCTTTTTCTTTTTGGCTAATTTTTGAAGTTGTCGATAATTTGGGAAATATTTTGAGCCACGGTTTTAATATCGGGAGCGCCATCTATATTTTTAATTTTTTCATCTTCGTTATAATAATCGATTAACGGTTTGGTTTGGGCGTGATAAGTTCGAAAGCGTTCGGAAATAGTTTCAGGATTATCATCAGAACGTCCTGAAGTTTGTCCGCGTAGTAAAATTCTCTTTTTTGCATCCTCTTCACTGATTTCTAAATTAATAACAGCAGCTAATCCCAAATCATTAGCAGTAAAAAATTTTTGTAAAGATTCTGCTTGTTCTAAATTTCTTGGATAGCCGTCAAAAATTACGCCTCGATTATTAGCCCAACTTGCCTTGGTTGCTTTTTCCATCATCGCAATAACCAGCTCATTAGGGACTAGTATACCCTTATCAACGTGTGTTTTTATTTCTGCTCCCAGCTCACCGCTTTCCATTTCGCGACGCAAAATATGTCCACTTGATAAGTGAGTTAAATTATATTTTTTAGCGATTAGTTTGGCTTGGGTGCCTTTACCAGCGCCAGGAGTTCCGAAAAAAATAAGATTTATCATAGAAATAAATTAAAACAGGTATTGACCTGTTTCTTGATGTGCGCCCAGCAGGATTCGAACCTGCGACCGTTTGCTTAAGAGGCAACTGCTCTACCAACTGAGCTATGAGCGCATACATAGCAATAAACTAATATCTACATTTTAATCATTAACCAGATATTGTCAAATACAAGTGGCGGGGGCGGGAATCGAACCCGCGACCTTAGCGTTATGAGTGCTACGCTCTAACCAACTGAGCTACCCAGCCTCTAAACTAACCATACTCTAATGGCGAGTTTTAACTATTATTTAGTTGGTGCGCCCGGCAGGATTTGAACCTGCAACCCCTTGGTCCGAAGCCAAGTACTCTATCCAGTTGAGCTACGAGCGCAAACAAACACGCCCTCAACTATGATAGGAGCGAGCTGAAGTTGTAGGGCGATGTTTTTTATCGCTTGCCTTTAAGAGCCTGCTTTAGGTGATAACCAGTCTTAAATTTAGCAACCTTCACTTCCGGAATAGTTATCCTCTCATTTGGCTTTTGTGGGTTTACGCCACCACGGGCGTAACGCACACGAGCCAAAAAAGTTCCAAAGCCAGCGATGGTAACCTCGCGGTCACCTTTTAACTCTTCAATGACGGTGTCGGTAAAGACATCAATCATTTTTTCGGCCTGTTTTTTATTCAGACCTTCGACATCGTGATAGATTTTGTCGATGAGTTGTGCTTTATTCATATAATTATGATATTAGCTTTTTATGTTCGATTAAGCAAGTTATTGGGAGCCCGGGTTTCTTATCTGGCGTATTCGGTAACCCTCATTTCCCGAATAACATTAACTTTTATCTCCCCTGGGTATTTTAACTCATTTTCTATCTTTTTTGCAATATCTCTAGCTAAATTATGAGCTTTAAGATCGGTGACGGCTTCTGGCTGAACAAAGACTCTAACTTCGCGTCCCGCCTGGATTGCAAAGACTTTTTCGACACCTTCAAAGGTTAAAGCAATCTTTTCCAGCTCCTCTAAACGTTGGAGGTAGTTTTCAAAGCTATCACTTCTAGCGCCCGGACGAGCGGAAGAGATAGCATCAGCTACTTTAACAATAACGGAGATAAGAGTGGTTGGGTGATCTTCGTGATGAGTTTCGATTGGCGCAATTATTTCTGGTGGTAAATTAAATTTCCTGGCAATATCGCGACCAATCTCAGTATGATTACCTTGAACCTCATGATCAACCGCTTTACCAATGTCATGAAGCAAGCCGCCTTTCTTGGCGAGCGTAACATCTGCTCCTAATGATTCAGCTAACATGGCCGCTAGATGGGCAACTTCAATTGAATGGCGTAAGGCATTTTGACCGTAGCTAGTACGGTATTTTAAGCGTCCTAAAATAGCGACTAGTTTAGGATCAAAGCCCGTAATACCAACTTCATACATTGCTTCTTCGCCCGCTTTTTTAATATCGAGAGCAATATCCTTTTTGGCATTTTCAACTGCTTCTTCAATTTTAGTGGGGTGAATACGACCGTCCTTTATTAAATAGTCTAAAGTTTTTTTAGCGATATGGCGACGAATAAGCGAGAAACCGGAAACCGTAATCGCGTTTGGCGTATCATCAACAATAATTTCCACGCCGGTCATGCTTTCAATCGCTTTAATATTGCGGCCCTCGCGTCCAATAATACGGCCCTTCATTTCATCGTTAGGCAAATCAATAGTGGTGGTTGTTAATTCTACGGTGTAAGAGGAAACCATTCTTTGCATGGCGAGCGCTAACATATCTTTAGCCTGGTCATCAATTTTTTCTTGATTATCCTGTTCTAACTTATTAATTCTAACCATTAAATCTTCGGCACATTTTTCTTCTTCGGCTTTGAGCAAAATAGCTTTAGCTTCTTCGCGCTTCATCCCCGATATCTCTTCTAATTTAGAAGATTGCTGTTCTTGGATGCCTTTAATTTTTTCCTTAATCTCTTGGACCTCATTGACCTTGTCATACAATTTTTGTTGTTTGTCTTGGAGGTCTAGTAGTTTTTGGGAAAAAGAATTTTCTCGTTGCTCTAAGCGGTTTTGGAGTTGGTTGATTTCGTTACGTCGACGATTTTCTTCTTTTTTGGACTCCTCAATAATGTTTAGGGCCCTATCCTGAGCTTTTAGGAGCAGGTCTTTTTCTTTTGTTTTAGCATCGCTTATAATTTTATTGGCCTTCTCGCCGGCACTGCTAATTTTAGAATTAGCTGACTTTTTGAAGAAGATGTAACCAATAAAAAAACCGCCGACAGCCAGAACTAAATACAGGGCGTAATTTAAAAATTCCATATGATTTGGCTGTATTCTAGAAAGCTGAGGCGGTAAACAAGACAAATATTAAATTTTTGTGTGACAATAAACGCTTTTAAAAGCGCTATTTTAGAAGATGATGTTAAATTGTTTAAGTTTTTTTGCTAATTTCAGCGAAATACTGGCAAGATACATAATTGTTTAATCTTCAAAAATAATTTATCTACGGTGTTTTTCGTCTTTTCTTTCCTCAGTGGTCCTAAAAAACAGGATTATTAATTTATCTAAGCTTACTTTAGCACTTCTTTCCGGCTTTGTAAAGTGAAAATTAGTGCCATATTTGTTTGACTTAAGCGTAAAATTAAAGTAATATTAAAAACATGAATATTACCGAGTTAGCGAGAATTTTAAGAATTAGCCCCCAAGAGTTACGCGATATGTTGCCGGAACTCGGTTTTGCGATTGGGCAGAAGGCGATTAAGGTTGATAATAATACTGCCAAGAAAATCATGAAAGATTGGTCGTTTTTACGGCGCGAATGGGAGCAAAAGAAGCTCGCGGCGGCGATTAAGAAGCAGGATGAAGTTCTGCCTAAAGAAAGAAAGACTATTTTTGTACCCCGCGTCTTATCCGTCCGTAATTATGCAGAATTGGCCGGTATTCCCGTTAATCGAGTTTTGACGGAATTGATGAAAAATGGTGTTTTTACCTCAATTAACGAAAAAATTGATATTGATACGGCTATGATTGTTGGTGAGAATTTAAATTTAGACGTTCAATTGGCGGAATCAAAGGTAGAAGAGGATGATAAAGAAGATAAAAAATTGGAAGCTATATTAGCCAAAGAAGAAGTGGGCGACTTACAAGAAAGACCGCCGGTAATTGTGGTTATGGGTCATGTTGATCATGGAAAAACTAAATTATTAGACTCTATTCGGCAAACGGACGTGGTCGCCGGTGAGGCTGGAGGCATTACTCAACATATTGGTGCCTATCAAATTAATCGTAAGGGCCAGATGATTACCTTTATTGATACTCCCGGGCACGAAGCCTTTACCGCCATGAGAAGCCGTGGTGCTAAAGTAGCTGATATTGCTATTTTGGTGGTAGCGGCCGATGACGGCGTCAAACCACAGACCACCGAAGCTTTTAGAATAATTGAAGCCGCTAAAATTCCTTATATTGTGGCGATTAATAAGATTGATAAACCAGCCGCTGACGTTAATAAGACTAAACAAGAGTTGTCTACCCAATTAAATATTACTCCTGAAGACTGGGGCGGTAAAATTATTTGTGTGCCTATTTCCGCTAAAGAAGGAACGGGAATTGAGGAACTTTTGGATATGGTGCTCTTAGTAGCGGCCACCGAATCTTCTAATTTAAAAGCTAACCCCGATGCGCAGGCCGCCGGCACGGTCGTGGAATCTAATGTTGATAAGACAGCGGGACCGCTCGCAACCATCTTGGTTCAAAATGGGACTCTACATGTCGGCGATCAACTTTGTTTTAATGAAGTTATTTATGGAAAAGTTAAGTCTTTAAAAAACTATAAAGGCGAAGATGTTATGGAGGTGGGGCCTTCTACTCCGGCTAAAATTTTAGGTTTAAAAATCTCTCCGGCTGTGGGTGATATTTTAAATGTTGGCTTGGGAGAAAAAGTAAAAGTTAAAAAAATTAAAACGGCTTCTGGTTATAATGAGTTGGCGCCGACTATTTCTGATGATAACGTTGAAGACAAATGTCCGAAAGTAAAGGTGATTATTAAAACTGACTTTTTAGGTTCAGCGGAAGCGATTGAAGAATCTTTATTAAAATTAAATGGTGAAAAGGTTAAAGTTAAAATTATTTCTAAAGGCTTGGGATATATAACAGAAGGCGATGTGAAGCGCGCCGAAGATTCGGGCGCTAAAATTTTAGGCTTTAATGTGCGGATGTCGCCGGCTACGGAAAACTTAGTTCGCGAAAAACAAGTTACTGTTCAGATATTCTCCATCATTTACGATTTAATAAAATATATTAAGGATGAAATGCAGCTTTTAGTTAAACCGGAAATTAATCGGGTTGATTTAGGTCGGCTAAAAGTTTTGGCGATTTTTCGGACGGAAAATGATAGTCAAATAGTTGGCGGCAAGGTTTTAGATGGTGTTTTGCAAAATAATTGTTTAATAGAAGTTTATCGCGGCGATAATTTTATTATCGGTGGGAGTATTAGTCGTTTACAATCGGGTAAACAGGATGTTAAGGAAGTAGAAAAAGACCAGGAGGCGGGTTTACGTTTTGAAGGTAAACCGGTAATTGAAGAGGGCGATATTTTGGCGGCTTATATAGAAGAAAGAGTAACCGGGACTATTTAATATGGCCAGCATTGATCGAATTAATGATTTAATATTGGAAGAAACGGCCAAGGCGATTAACCGCGAGGTGCGGATTGAAGATTCTTTAATTACGATTACTTATGTTCAGTGTTCTCCGGATTTAAAACAAGCTAGAATCGGGTTTTCAGTTTTACCAGATAAATTAGCCGGAACCGCGATGCGTAAATTAGAAGCTGGTACCTCTGAGCTAGTAGCGGTTTTACGTAAGCGCACCAAGCTGCGTAAAATTCCGAAGATTACTTGGGAGTTTGATGCTACTGAACGGGAAGCTAGTAAGATTGAGAAATTGATTAGTGAAGCTAATGTTGATTAGTATCCAATTTAAATATTAGTCTTTGACCTGGCATTTGTCGGGTTTTTTGTTATTTTAGCGTTTGTTTGGGGCTGGACTTTTTCCTCAATCTATAATAGAATTCTAGATTATGGAAAATACTGCCAAATTAAAATTAGCTTGGGAAAAAATAAAATCAGCCTCTTCAGTTTTAGTGGTGGGGCATGTTTCGCCTGATCCTGATGCCCTGGCTTCTATTGGGTCGATGTTGGAACTGTTAAAGACCTTGAAGATATCAAGTTCAGCTTATGCTGATAATAAACTGGATGAAGTCTATGGTTATATTCCCAATGAAAGATTAATAAGTAAAGAAAAGCCAAATCGATTAGCTGATTTTTCGGTAATTTTAATTTTGGACTGTGGCGCAATTTCTCGGACTAGCTTAGAACCGGAACTGCGTGCTCTCTTAGCCAAGCGGAAAGAAAATCAGGCGGTCACGCCTTATATTATTGAATTTGATCATCACGAGTCTCGAGGAAGTTTCGCTGATTTAGAAGTGCGAATTCCGAGCAAAGCTTCAACTACCGAAATTATTTATGATTTTTTTGAAATTAATGGTTTGGAGATCAACAAGGCGATTGCTGATTGTATTTTAATTGGGCTGATGGCGGATACGGGTAATTTTTTACACGCTAACTCTTCTTTTGAAGTAATGGCGGCTTCATCTGATATGCTGCTGAGAGGTGCTTCTTTAAATAAAATTAGTGAACACATTCGGGGAACTGGGAGTTTTATGTCGCTGAAAGTTTGGGGCCGCGCCCTAGAAAAAATAAAATTTAATCAAGAAACTGGATTAGTTTGCTCGGCTTTAACTAGTCAAGATTTTTCGGAATTATTAAGACCAGAAGAACGTGATAGTGTGGCTGAAGTTTTTGGCGATATCGCTTCCTTTATGAGTTATCTTTCGGGCGCTAAATTGGCTTTATTTTTGCGCGAAGAAAAGGGGAAGGTTAAAGGGAGTTTTAGAACCAATTCGGACGAAATTGATGTTTCTAAACTTGCCCAAAAATTTGGTGGTGGTGGACATAAGCGCGCGGCCGGATTTATTTCTGAGGGATACTTAGAAGAAACTGAGAGCGGGTGGCGGATCGTCATTTAATTTTAATATTTCTCGCCCTTAAAACATTACCTAGCTATATTGACAAAATCATATTTTAATGCTAAAAATTTAATATAAATTTGTTTTTCTTTAACAACTAAAAAATAAAAATCATGAAAGTAATCGTTCTTTTTTTAACTCTGGCTTCATTTTTTGGATGCCAAGACAATTTAATTGATGATCAGAAGGATGGAGAGTTTACATCCTGGTCTGAATCGTTAACTTTGGTGGACGTTAGGACTATGTTCAATGCCGGGACGTCTTTTATGTCTGACGCTAGAACATTATCCTCAATATCACCGTTCTCCTTTAAGGACTCTGTTTTGTCTGTAGGAGCTATCGATGCTTCGATAAATTACCCTTACACCACTTCAGAAGGCTTAACTAGCGTGGCTTATAAAGACTCGCTAATATTTAATAATTCCTGGAATGGGTATTATATGGACGGAGTTACTTCGATGACGACCGTAGAATATGGTGAATATAATGGCTTCAAGCTGTTAAGAATAACTAATGAAAGTCGTTTTCCGCCTAACTCTAATTGGCCTAATGGTTATTACGCTCGTGAAAACCGACTTTTTGTCGAAAGTAATGGGGACATTAAAGAGGTGGACCTTAAAGGTTATTACGCTCTTGGTGA
>Ga0075530_1000866_pt1 | contig 14401 bp, 15 predicted proteins | sample NGEPerD_2_FD_75101 | JGI IMG/M metagenome (GOLD analysis project Ga0075530, IMG submission 75101) | Arctic peat soil microbial communities from the Barrow Environmental Observatory site, Barrow, Alaska, USA - NGEE PermafrostL1-D | ecosystem: Environmental > Terrestrial > Soil > Wetlands > Peat ...
CACCAACCTGGTCCGATCTGACGCGCCGGAGGAGTCGACCGCTGTGGATCTGGCGGGTTTGCCGATCGGCCGACGTGAGGACGGGTCGCCGTGGCGGTTGCGGCTGCTCGGCTCCCACGTCCTGATCGCGGGCGCGACCGGATCTGGCAAGGGGTCGGTGCTGTGGTCGCTGGTCCGGGCAATGGGGCCTGCCATCCGGGACGGGTCGGTGCAGGTGTGGGCGATCGACCCCAAGGGCGGCATGGAGCTGACCCCCGGAGCTGGGTTGTTCGCCCGGTTCGCCTACCACGACCCGGCCTCGATGGTGGTGCTGTTGGAGGAGGCGGTGGCGTTCATGCGGGCCCGCACTGAACGGCTCCGCCAGTCCGGTCACCGGGTCCACGCGCCGACGGCCGAGGATCCGTTGGTGGTGGTCGTGGTCGACGAGCTGGCCGCGCTGACTGCCTACGCGGGCGACCGGGACCTGAAGCGGCGTGCCGAGGCTGCGTTGCAGCTGCTGTTGTCCCAAGGACGCGCGCCCGGTGTGTTGGTGGTGGCCGCGGTACAGGACCCCGGCAAGGACGTGGTCACCTTCCGGGACCTGTTCCCGTTCCGGATCGCACTCCGGTTGCTCGAAGACGTCCAGGTCGACATGGTCCTGGGCCGTTCGGCTCGCCACCACGGCGCCGAGTGCGACCTGATCCCGCCCTCGCTGCCTGGCGTCGGCTACGTCATCGAGGAAGGCATCCGGGAACCGGTCCGGGTTCGCGCCGGCTACGTCACCGACGCCGACCTGGCCCAGATGGTCCACGACTACACACCACACTCAGGCTCGGCTGCTGCTGGTGAGCCGGCGCTCCGCGTGGTCGGGGAGTCCTGAGCCATGACCGCCGTCGCCGCACCGGCTGGCCCGTCCTGGGAGGTCCTGGGGCGGGTTGGTGTGGAGTCCGCGGAGAAGCGGGCCGGTGGCTGCTCCCGACCCGTCCGTCTGGTTGGGTCGACGATGGTGGTGAACAAGACCACCGGCGAGGTCGCCCGGAGCTACTCATCGGACCAGGAGCTGGACGGCACCACGTATGTGAAGTGCGGGAACCGTCGGGCGCAGGCCTGCCCGACCTGCTCCGCGGAGTACAAGGGCGACGCCTGGCACCTGCTGCTGTGCGGGCTGGCCGGCGGCAAAGGCATCCCCAGCTCAGTCAGTGATCATCCGTGCACGTTCGCGACCTTCACCGCCCCCTCCTTCGGCGCCGTGCACGGTGTCAGGGACAAGGGACCGTGCCGGGCCCGCCGCGACAAGCCGGTCTGCCCACACGGCCGCCCCGCCTGGTGCTCGAAGCGGCACCATGACGACGATCGCAGCCTCGGGTCTCCGCTGTGTGCCGACTGCTACGACTACACCGCCCACGTGGTCTGGCAGTGGCACGCCCCCGAGCTGTGGCGCCGGTTCACCATCACCCTGCAACGCCGCCTCGCCGCCGGCTGTGGCATCTCGGTGAAACGCTTCCGCGAACGGGTGCGGATCTCCTACTCCAAGGTCGCCGAGTTCCAGGCCCGCGGCGTGATCCACCTACACGTCCCGATCCGCCTCGACGGCCCCGACGGACCCGACGGCCCCGCACCCGACCCGGCCCTCGGTTTGGACACCGCGGTGCTGGAGGACGCGATCAACACCGCCGCCGCCAGAGTCAGCCTGGACGCCGCACCGCTCGCGGACGGCACCGTGTACTGCCTGCACTGGGGCCAACAGCTCGACACCCGCGCCATCACAGACACAGCACATCGCGACACCGACCGCCGCGCCCGAGTGGTGCACCCCGAACAGGTCGCCGCGTACCTCGCGAAGTACCTGACCAAAGCCACCGAGGACTTCGGGCTCCCTTCCCGGATCGTGTCCGCGGGGCACGCCGAGAGAGTCGGTGCCACCGCACACGCGGTCCGGATCATCGAGGCCGCACAGTCACTGGCCGCCGAGTCCGAGGGGTACTCGCGGCTGGTCGCCAACCTCGCCACCCTCGGCTACCGGGGGCATCCCATCACCAAGTCCCGCGCCTACTCGGTCACGTTCGGGCAGATCCGCCGAGCCCGCAGGAGGTTCCGCAGCAACCCTGCCCGCTTGGACCCCGAGGCCGACATCCGCCAGGTCCTCGACCCAGACGACGACCTCCCCGACGGCTTCAACCTCGAATCCACCTGGGTCTTCATCGGCCAGGGCTACCTCGACCTCGACCAGGCGGCCGCAGCCGTTGCCTCCGCCACGCTCGCTCGCACTCGTTGAGGAGGCAGGTCAAGACCAGGTCAGCAACGTCAACTCTCGAAGGGATGAAAGTCATGGAGAACGAAGTGCCGAGCAGGTTCGAGCAGCTCTGGACGATCGAGGAAGTCGCCACCTACCTCGCGATGTCACCCCAGACCCTGTATGGGTGGCGCTGCCGCAAGCATGGGCCACCGAGCTACCGGCTTGGGAACAAAGTCCGCTACCGGCCTGAGGAAGTGCGTGCCTGGGTAGATGCCCAGAGCATGCTGGCTTCCTAGTCTCGTGGGACGTTCTCCGCTGCCGATCGGGTCGTGGGGCCTCATCCGCACCGAGCCAGTCGGCCAGGACGGGAAGGGCAGGCCACAACGCCACCGTGCGCGTGCCTACTACCGGGATTTCGACGGAGTCACACGTTTGGTCGAGTCCAGTGGCAGGACTCCAACTATGGCCACGAACAACCTCCGGCAGAAGCTGCAGAACCGGACGCTGGCCGGACGGCACGGTGACCTGACGACGATGACCAGGTTCTCCGATGCAGCCGCGTTGTGGCTGACGAAGGTCGACGAGATGGTCACCGAAGGGAGGCGCTCACCCGGCACGGTCGATACGTACCGTCGTCAGCTCAAGAACCACGTGTTGCCAGCGATGGGGGAGGTCAGGCTCGGGGAGGCCACCACACCCCTCGTCGACAAGGTGGTCGGGGCGATCAAGGCGGACGTCAGCGCGGCGACCGCCAAGAGCTGCCGGAGCGTCATCTCGGGAGTGATGGGTCTAGCCGTCCGGTACGGCGCGGTCTTGGCGAACCCGGTTCGAGAGGTCGAGCGGATCGAGTCGAAGCCGAAGCGCCAGCCTCGGGCCCTGACGCTCGACGAACGAGTCGAGCTGCTGAAGAAACTGAACGCGGACGAAAAGGCACGTCAGCGAGATCTGCCGGACCTGGTGTTCTTCATGCTCGCAACCGGCGTACGGATCGGTGAGGCACTCGCCGCGGTCTGGTCGGAGGTCGACTTCGCCGCCGGCACCGTCCAGATCACGAGCACGCTGCTTCGAGTCAAGGGCGAGGGACTCCTACGGAAGGGGACGAAGAGCCGAGCGGGGGAGCGGACACTGCCGCTGCCGGAGACTGCGGTCGCAACGCTCCGACGTAGGTTCATGACCGGCGCGAGGCTCGACCAACCGCTCTTCCCCGATGTGCTCGGCGGCTTCCGGGACCCGGCCAACGTGCGACGGGAGTTGCGGGAGGCGAGAGGGACCGAGGCGCTCGCGTGGATCACGTCGCACAGTTTCCGCAAGACGGCGGCGACGATCCTCGACGAGGCTGCACTTTCGGCGCGTCTGGTGGCTGACCAGCTCGGGCACAGCCGGCCGTCGATGACGCAGGACGTCTACATGGGCAGGCGCGCGGTCGACTCGCAAGCTGCGGTGGCCTTGGAAGCTGCGTTAAGGGGCCTGGCCTCCGCGGGCGAAACCAATGGCAAAACAATGTCCAATGACGAAGGCCAGACACCGTGATGGTGTCTGGCCTGCGCGTTTGTGCGCCAGCAGGGACTTGAACCCCGAACCCGCTGATTAAGAGTCAGCTGCTCTGCCAATTGAGCTACTGGCGCGTGAAGCGACTGAACCTTAGCAAGGGGAGGGCAGCCCCGCCAAAACGGCAAGACCCGCGCTCAGCGAACGTCAAGCGGGGTGAACGCGTGGATCGCGGGGGCCGCGTCGAGTTCGGTTTCGAGGGCGCCAAGCTTCGCCCAGGATGTGCCCGTTCAGGGGGAACATTGATCCTTCAACTAGTGTTGAGAAGGCATACTCGAACTACCCGGAGGTGCGCGATGCCAGCTGTGACCGTAGACGACCTGACTGTGCTGGACCGACTGAGGGCTCCCGGCCTGGGCGACACCGTGCGCCCGGTCAAGCAGCTCATCGACGCGCCCAAGGGCTACGAGGGTGAGGGGTTCCCGGTCCGCCGGGCGTTCGCCGGCGTCGACCTTCGAGACCTCGACCCGTTCGTGCACATGGACCAGATGGGCGAGGTGGAGTACGCACCGGGTGAACCCAAGGGCACCTCGTGGCACCCGCATCGCGGCTTCGAGACCGTCACCTACATCATCGACGGCGTCTTCGACCACCGCGACAGCCATGGCGGTGGCGGCTCCATCACCAACGGCGACACCCAGTGGATGACCGCCGGATCGGGCCTGCTGCACATCGAGACGCCGCCCGAATGGCTGGTTCACGACGGTGGCCTGTTCCACGGCATCCAGCTGTGGGTCAACCTCCCGCGCGACGCCAAGTGGAACCCGCCCGCCTACCAGGACATCCGCAGCGGACAGGTCGGCCTCGCCACCTCCGCCGACGCAGGTGCTCTGGTCCGGGTCATCGCCGGCGACGTCGGGGCCACGAAGGGCCCTGGCTCGACGTACACCCCGATGACGATGGTGCACGCCACCGTCGAGCCCGGTGCGCGCCTGGACCTGCCGTGGGCGGTCGACTACAACGGCCTGGTCTACGTACTGTCCGGGCAGGGGAGTGTCGGCGACGCGGAAGTAGCCGTCCAGACCGGCAACCTGGCCGTCCTCGGGGCAGGCGACTTCGTGAGCGTCAAGGCCGCTGGAAACCAGGAGAGTCGTACGCCGGCCCTAGACGTCCTGATCATCGGTGGCAAGCCGATCCGTGAGCCGGTCGCGTGGGCCGGGCCGTTCGTGATGAACACAAAGGCCGAGGTGATGACTGCGTTCGAGGACTTCCAGAAGGGGCGCCTCGGGACCATCCCCAGCGTCCACGGAGCACCGACCACACCGGTCGCGACCGAGGACTGAACGGATTTCGCGACGCTCGGGGCGCTCGCTCCTCAACCAACGATTGAGACGAAGAACCGCAGGCCGGGGGCTCCCGTCCTGCGGCTCTTCACTTTGGGGTGAGTAACGGGACTTGAACCCGCGACATCCGCCACCACAAGGCGGCGCTCTACCAGCTGAGCTATACCCACCATGGGATCTTGCGAGGCAAGAGTGTAGCGGCTCCTCAGCCGTTCTCCGACACAGGGCGCGTCCCTGAGAGGGAGCCCTGGTGCCTCGCCGCGATGACCTTGGAACCCGCCGAGTCCGGCCCGGGTGACGGCACGAACACCGCCTCCCGGTAGTACCGCAGCTCCTCGATGCTCTCCCGGATGTCGGCCAGCGCGCGGTGGTTCCCGCCCTTGGAGGGGGCGTTGTAGTAGGCGCGCGGAAACCAGCGACGGGAGAGCTCCTTGATCGAGGACACGTCGACGATCCGGTAGTGCAGGAACTTCTCGAGCTCGGGCATGTCGCGGGCGAGAAACATCCGGTCGGTCGCGACCGTGTTGCCCGCCAGCGGAGGCCGACTGCCGTCAGGGCAGTTGTCCTTGACGTAGGCCAGCACCTGTTCCTCCGCGTCCCGCAGGGTGGTGCCGCCGTCGAGCTCGTCGATGAGGCCGGAGGTGACGTGCATGTTGCGCACGAACTCCACCATCTGGTCGAGCGCTTCAGGCGGGGGCTTGATCACGATGTCGATGCCCTCGCCGAGGACGTTGAGGTCGAAGTCGGTCACGAGCGCCGCCACCTCGATCGTGGCGTCTGCCACGATGTCGAGGCCGGTCATCTCGCAGTCGATCCAGACGAGTCGGTCAGTCACGGGCCTGACACTACCCATGATGCTCCCGACGGCCTCCTACAGTGTGGCTATGGCCAGGTGGGCGGGACTCGGTGCCCGCCTGCTCGTGGGTGGCGTTTGGATCTGGGCCGCACTGCTCAAGCTGCCTCATCCCGAGTCCAGCGTCACGGCGGTTCGAGCCTACCAGCTGCTGCCGCTCTCCGCCGCGGACGGTGTCGGCCGGGCTCTGCTGTGGCTGGAGTTCGTGGTCGGTGCCTGTCTGGTGGTCGGGTTGCTGACCCGTGTGAGCGGAGCGGTGTCCGCGCTGATGCAGCTCGCCTTCATCATCGGCATCGCGTCGGTCTGGTCGCGGGGGATCGCCATCAACTGCGGCTGCTTCGGGGACGGTGGCCCCGATCCTGATGCGTTCGGCAAGTACCCCTGGGAGATCGCCCGTGATGTCGGGCTCCTTCTCCTCTCAGTGCTCGTTGTCTGGGTACGGCGTACGCCGTTCGCGCTGGACAACCTGCTCCTCCCCCCACGAACGGAGAATGTGCATGTCGAAGAAGGACCGTGAGACCAACCGCGCCTCGCGGGCGACGGCCATCCAGGCAGAGCAGGCGGGTCGGGAGCGCAACCGCCGCATCCTGATCGTGCTGGCCGTGGTCGTGGTGCTGGGGGCGATCGTGGCGGGCGGCGTGATTTTCTCCGGCAACGGGAGCACCACCGGGTCGGCGGGCGGAGCTCTTCCGAAGGCAGCCGCCAACGGGGAGGCACTGGTGCTCGGCAACGACCAGGGCGCGACGAAGGTGGTCGTCTACGAGGACTTTCTCTGTCCCTACTGCCGAGAGTTCGAGACCTCCACGCGCGACTTCCTGCACGCGGACGCGGAGAAGGGCAAGGCGCTGGTCGAGTACCGGCCGTTCCACCTGCTCCAGGACGACTACTCCACGCTGGCGCTGACCGCCTGGGCCGCGGTCCTGAAGGACGGGACCGGACGTCAGGCTCTGAAGTTCCACGACCTGCTCTTCGACAACCAGCCTTACGAGGCAGACGCCGACAAGCCCGGGATCGACGAGCTCGTCGACCTGGCCAAGAAGGCTGGTGTCACGGACTCGGCGGTGCTCGACGCGATGCGGGAGAAGGACCAGGAGTTCGTCGACGCCGCCGACGCAGCCGCGACCGAGGCCGGGGTGAAGGGAACTCCCACGATCTTCGTGGACGGCAAGGAGTTGCGGGGCTCCTCGGTGACCGACCTGGCCGACAACCTCGAGCAGCTTCTCGCGCAGGGCTGAGCGATTCGCCGTACGCCGTGCAGGGTGGTGCGCAAGCGACTCCTAGGCTTTGCCCATGCCCGTTGCCTCGACCCCCTCGACGTCCACCGACGACGAGACGCCGGAGCGCAACCGTCGCCTGGTGATCGTGTTCGGGGCGCTGGGCGCCGTCTCGGCCGTGATCGCGGCGCTGGTCATCTTCTCGAGCGGTGCGTCGACGACACGTCCCAAGGACCCTGAGCCGCACCTGCAGGCCACCGACAATGCCCTCCTACTGGGCCAGTCCGATGCGCGGACGAGGGTCGTGGTCTACGAGGTCTTCGGCAGCCCGGAGAGCCGCGAGTTCGAGATCGCGTCGCGCGACTTCCTGCGGGTCGAGGCGGCGCAGGGACACGCGCTCGTCGAGTACCACCCGGTCGCGTTGCTCGATGATGACTTCTCCGCCGGGGCGCTGGGCGCGTGGGGCCGCGTGCTCCAGAATGGCCGAGCGAGCCAGGCCCTCGCGTTCCATGACCTCCTGTTCGACCAGCAGCCCGCCTCTGACGAAGCCGAGCCGAGCGAGTTCATCGCGCTTGCCAGGCAGGCGGGGGTGAAGGACGGCGACGTGTTGGATGCCGTGGGCGCACCGGACCAGTCGTGGCTCGCCTACACGAGGAAGGCAGCTGACGCGGCCGGGGTCGACACGACCCCCACGGTGCTCGTCGACGGGAAGCGACTGACCGCGGCGTCACCGACCGCGTTGGCCGACCGGATCCAGCGGATGATCCTGGAGGACTGACGATGGAGGTCGAGCGCGTCCAGCGCTGGGTGATGTCGGCGCTCCTGGTGACGGTGTCGTTCATCTTCGCCGGAGGAATCGCGCTGCTCAGCGCGACGTCCGTACAGGCCGGTGCCAGGCCCGGGTTGCTCGGCATGTCGGTGGTCGTCGGCGTGATGGGCATCGAAGGAGTGCGTGTGATCCACAAGAAGTCGCTGCTCACCCCGTGGGCTATCGCCGGGGTGCTGCCGGCGCTACTTGCCTGGTTCGTGACCCGCTGACCAGCGCTCCCAACGGGGGATCACTCTGCTGACATGCTGGCGCCATGTCAGCGCTCGCCGGTTTCGTCTCCTGCCTGCCCAAGGCCGAGCTGCACGTGCACCACGTGGGCTCGGCCTCGCCGCCCATCGTCGCCGAGCTCGCCCAGCGTCATCCCGGCGTCATACCCAGTGACCCCGAGCAGCTGGCCGACTTCTTTGCCTTCCGCGACTTCGGGCACTTCATCGAGGTCTACCTCGCCGTGGTCGACCTGATCCGCACGCCCGAGGACGTCCGGCTGCTCACCTACGAGATCGCGCGTGAGATGGCCGAGGTACAGCAGGTGAGGTACGCCGAGCTGACCTGCACTCCGTTCACGTCCGTCGCCGTGGGTGTCCCGATCGAGGGGTACACCGAAGCGATCGAGGACGCCCGGACCGCGGCGGAGCGAGACTTCGGGATAGTGCTGCGCTGGATCTACGACATCCCCGGGGAGAGCGGCCTGTCTGCGGCCGACGCAACCCTCGACTACGCGCTGAAGCACGCGCCGGACGGGCTGATCGGCTTCGGGCTCGGCGGCCCGGAGGTCGGCGTACCGCGGCCGCAGTTCAAGCCTCACTTCGACGCCGCGCGGGCCGCGGGCCTGCGCAGCCTGCCGCACGCGGGGGAGACGTCCGGCCCGGAGACGGTGTGGGATGCGCTTCGTGACCTCGGGGCTGAACGGATCGGGCACGGCACCTCATCTGCCGAGGACCCCGCGTTGCTGGCGTACCTGGCCTCGACGGGGATCCCGCTGGAGGTCTGCCCCTCCTCCAACATCGCCACGCGGGCGGTCTCCAGCCTGGCGGAGCATCCGTTGCGCGCCTTCCGCGACGCCGGAGTCGTGGTGACGATCAACAGTGACGACCCTCCGATGTTCGGCACCACCCTGAACCGGGAGTACGAGATCGCCGCCGACCTGCTGGATCTCGACGAGGCCGGCGTTGCCGAACTCGCCCGCACGGCCGTCCGGGTCTCGTTCGCCCCCGAGGACGTGAAGACCCAGGTCCTGGGAGAGATCGACGAGGCGACCGCCCACGCTGGTTGAGGAGCGAGCACCAGCGAGCGTCTCGAAACCACGAGGACCTGGCGTTGGTCCTCCACCCGGCCAGGTCCAGCTCTGTTTTGACGATGCGGCTGGTGCCGTTGAAGGAGAGGTGGTCGTGGTCGAAATCCTGCACACCTTGAATCATCGGAACATCCTCGGCGCCAGGTGCCGGTGATCTACCGATGTCTCGGCCTGACTCGGAGCAGTCGAGCACAACACGCCCCATCGACGCCGGACGAGTCCAGGAAATCTCGCACGCGACGGTATTCGTTCGCCTCCCCCGACATCTGCATATCGACCCGGAACACCGGTTCAGTCATTCAACGATCACGAAGGCACGAGTCATGCTGAAGCCAGACTACGCAGCGATGGGAACCCTGCCGGTTCCGTCGATCACACCCCATTGGCCCATTGAGGTCAGCGACGAGATCACCGTCGAGCTCGTTGAGCATTCCGCGACCGACCTCGGCGTCGTCAAGGCGGCCAGAGTCTCAACGGTGGGTCTAGACGCCAACCGCGAAGACCGCGCCGGCTCCGAAATGGCCGGACTTGTTGGCTACCTGATGCGCAGTCGGCACGGTAGTCCGTTCGAGCACAACTTCATGACGTTCCTCATTTCGGCACCGATCTTCACTGTCCGACACCTCATGCGTCACCGCACATGGTCGTTCAACGAGGAGAGTGCCCGCTACCGGGAGTTGGAGCCCCGCTTCTACGTACCCGGCCCCGACCGCCATCTCAAGCAGGTGGGGAAGCCGGGCCACTACCAGTACGTGCCTGGTTCGCCAGATGAACACGAGCGGTTGACCGAAGTGGCAAGACAGTCGTACGCGGCCGCCTACGCCAGTTATGCGGAGCTTCTGGAAGCCGGAGTCGCCCGTGAGCTGGCGCGGATGGTGCTCCCGAGCGCAACGTTCTCGACCGTGTTCGCGACGTGCAACGCCCGGTCGCTGATGCATTTCCTCAGCCTGCGTACACACCGCGACTACGCCGCCTATCCCTCCTCACCGCAACGGGAGATCGAGATCGTCGCAGAACAGATGGAGGCCGAGTTCTCCAGACTCATGCCGCTCACGCACACCGCCTTCGAGAAGTTCGGCCGGGTCAGCCCGTAGCGGCGCGACAGGAGGGACTGAACCAATGCGCATCACTGTGTACGCCGGCTCCTCGGCCGGGAACAGACCCGCGTTCCGCGAGCTCGCGGCCCGGTTCGGGCGCGACGTCGCCGAGTCCGGCGCCCAGATCGTTTACGGCGGTGGCCGGGTAGGCCTGATGGGAGCCGTTGCTGACGCGGCGCTCGAGGCCGGAGGCACCGTGATCGGGGTGATCCCCGAGTCACTTGTCGCCACCGAGCTCGCCCACCACGAGATCAGCCAGCTACACGTCGTACCGGACCTCCACAGTCGTAAGCGTCTGATGGCCGAGTTGGGCGACTGCTTCGTGGCTCTGCCCGGGAGCATGGGGACGCTCGAGGAGGTCTTCGAGAGTTGGGCGCAGCTGATCTTGGGCGAGCACGTCAAGCCCATCCTGCTGCTCAACCACGAGGGCTACTGGGACCCGCTGAACACGATGCTGGACCAGATGGCGGCTTCCGGGTTCGCGAGAGACGACGAGCGTCGCAGTCTCGCCACCGTCCGCGACGCCGCCGGTCTGTTCGACACCCTGACTCGCTGGGAAGCGCCCTCGCCTCGGTGGGTGATGGCGCCATGAACGCCGCCACATGCACCGACGAGTCAATCGGCGATACCGGACAGGGCGGTCACGGAGACCACCGTGGCCACGATCAGGAGCTCCCCCATCACAGAGTTGCGCTCTCCATACGCCGCGGCCTGTTCCGCGCCCATGTACCGCTCGGCGATCCGAGTGGCCCACGGTCGGATCTTGTCCGTCTCGGTCTTCACGCTACCCACCAGGCACTGAAGCATGACGTAGCTGTATGGCGGTTGCTCATCGTCGACGCAGAACGCGAACCGTGCGCCTTCTTGCAGAGTTCGCCCTTTGACGGAGTTGGACCACGTCGTGAACACAACCTCGACTCCGTCGCCCTCACGGTGGAGAAGGAACCAGACCGGTGTCACGTGCGGCAGCCCAGGGCGCCGCACGATCGCCACCTTCCCGGTCCGTGTCCCCGTGCTCACGAAGTCGCGCCATTGCAAGTCCGTCATCCGCTCCACAACGACATTCTCAGGGAAGGACATCCGTCATGACCACCATCGATCAGGCCGCCCGCACCACTTCTGTGTTGCAGGACCACGATCCAGTCACCCTGGTGGCCGGCTACGTGCCGGTGATCGATCTCTCCTCCTCGTTCTCCCACGAGCGGGAGGCACGTCACCGAGTGGCCCGCACGATCGGGCGCGTGTGTGAGACCAGCGGGTTCTTCGCTGTCGTGGGCCACGGTGTGTCTGCCGCCACGATTGCCGACGTCTACCGTGCGATGCAGGAACTGTTCTCGCTGCCCGCGAACGCGAAGGCCGCCCTGGCGAGCGCCCCCGGCGACCCGCTCATGCGAGGTTTCGGTCGCACCGGAAGCCTGGCAGCATCCAACGCCGACGCATCCGTGCCAGCAGAGCGGGCCCTGCCCGATCTCTCGGAGACGTGGACCTACAACCGTCTCGGCGAGCCCGGCGCCCTCGGTCTGCCGCGGGATGCCGATCCGCTGGTCTCGGGGCCGAACCATTGGCCCGACCTACCCGACTTTCGAACCGCGGTACGCAACTACTACCGGGAGATGGAGCGGCTGGCGGCACACATCATGTCGCTGTTCGCCGTGGCACTAGACCTGCCCGAGGACTGGTTCGCCGACAAGATCAATCAGCACATGACCAACCTGACCGCCAATTACTACCCGCCTCAACCCCTTCCGCCAGCGCCCGGCCAACTTCGTAAGGGCCAGCACAGCGACTGGGGCAGCCTGACCGTTCTTTACCAGGACGACGCACCAGGCGGCCTGCAGGTGCTCGACAAGCAGGGAAAATGGCTTGACGTGCCGGCCATCGAGGAATCATTTGTGGTCAACATCGGGGACCTGATGGCGGTTTGGACGAACGACCGATGGGTGAGTACGACGCACCGGGTGGTCAACCCACCGCGCGACCTCGCCCAGCGGGAGCGGTACTCGCTGCCCTTCTTCCACCAGCCCAACTTCGAAGCCGTGATCGACACCATCCCGACCTGCACGGGGCCGACGAACCCACCTCGCCATGCAGCGACGCAGTCCGGTGCGTACATCCTCGAGAAGTTCCGACGCGCCTACGGCGACTGAGCGGACTCCCCTTGACCACGACACAATCCGGGCCACGGCCCGGGCGCCACCGTGCGAGTAGCCATCGGCTACAACGCACGGCGGCGTCCCGGTGGGGGCTGCCCCCGTTGCGCGGCCGCGGATGGCTTCTCGGCGCCGCTGTGATCGACAGCGTGGGAAGCGGGTTCGTCTACGCATTCGCGGTGGTCTTCTTCCTCACGAGGAGCGACCTCTCGCTGGCCCAGGTCGGCCTGGCCCTGACCCTTGCCCAGCTCCTGGTGCTCCCGATGCCGACGCTCACTGGGCCGCTCACGGACCGGTGGGGTGCGCGCCGGGTCACCGTCATCGCCAACATCGTCTCGGCGTCAGGTTTCGTGGGCTACCTCGCCGCATCGTCATTCTGGGAGGTCGTCGCTGCGGCCTTCACAGTGCAGGTTGGTGTTGCGGCGTACTGGACGGCCTATTCGCCGCTCGTCGCGGAGGCGGTGCCATCCTCGGACCTCAACCGGTGGTTCGGCATGATCAACGCCGCCCGGAACGCCGGCGTGGGCATCGGTGGCGCAGTCTCAGGGCTCGCGCTGGCCACCGCCGGCACGAGCGTGCTCGACTGGCTGGTGGCGGCCAATGTGGCCAGCTACCTCCTCGCCGCCGCGCTCGTCGGCGGTCGCCGGACACCCGCAGAACGTGTGTCCAGGCCCGCGTCACCAGGCCACCCACTGCCGGCGCGACGCCCGCGTGCAGGTGGGTACCGCGCGGTCCTGGCCGATCGGGCGTTCATCGTGCTGGTGGGCATCAATGTCGTCTTCGTCCTTGGCACCCTGGTGTGGAGCGTTCTCCTCGCCGTCTATGTCGTCGACGTCCTGCACGAACGCGCCTGGCTCGCCGGCGCACTTCTGGCGCTCAACACCGCGCTCATCGCTGGGCTGCAGACCCTCGTCGTGCGTGGCGTCGAACGTCGCAGGACGACCCGCGTGATCGCCGTCGCGGCGATCATGAACGCCGTCGCGTTCGTGGCCTTCTGGGCGCTCGGCGCCGCCCCGTCCTGGGTGGTCGTGCCGGGGCTAGTCCTCGCTGTCGGTATCTACACCGTGGCGGAGATGCTCCATTCACCGGCGCTGAGCGCGCTGTCGGTGGTCCTGCCGCCCCCCGAGCTCCGCGGCCGCTATCAGGCGCTGTTCCAGATGTCCTGGACGATCGGTGGCGCAATCGGTCCGGCCCTGTTCACAACGTTGTTGGCCATCGACGACGCCCTGCCCTGGCTGCTCCTCTGCGCCTTGAGCCTTCTCGTGTTGCCGGCCATCCGCCCGCTCGAACACCGGATCCCGTCACTCTCGACCTGACCCGACCTGACACCACCATTAGGAGACACCACCATGAATAAGTTGCTACTGATCGAAGCCAACGGCAACGCCGGAGACGACCTGCTCTCGGCCGCCGGCGACCTCGGCCTCCAGACGGTCGTTGCCACACACGAGAACGTCTACGCCGCTTATTCGCAGACGATGCGAGACAAGATCAACGACACCGTCTTCACCAACTTCGCGGTCCCCGAGCTCGCCGTGAAGTCCCTGGTGGAGTGTGGCCGCGCCAGCGGCATCTCCGGTGTGGCCACTGGCTGGGAGTTCTTCTCCCCCACTGTCACCCAGGTGGCAGCGGAGCTCGGCCTCCCCGGTCATGACCCTGACCGAAGCGGCGCCTGTCGCAACAAGAAGCTGATGGCGCAGGTACTGAGCCGCGCTGGTGTCCCCGTCCCGCACACCCTGGTGCTCGAGTCCGAGGACGATGCGGCAACCCTGGTGTCCAGGTCGACGCTGTCCTATCCCGTGGTTGTGAAACCAGCAGAGAATGCCGGCTCGCTCGGCGTCTCCGTGGTCGGCCGCCCCGAAGACCTTGACGCCGCGGTTCGTTTCGCCGGGAGGGCGCCCACCGAGATCCCCCACGG
>Ga0075530_1000867_pt1 | contig 14380 bp, 17 predicted proteins | sample NGEPerD_2_FD_75101 | JGI IMG/M metagenome (GOLD analysis project Ga0075530, IMG submission 75101) | Arctic peat soil microbial communities from the Barrow Environmental Observatory site, Barrow, Alaska, USA - NGEE PermafrostL1-D | ecosystem: Environmental > Terrestrial > Soil > Wetlands > Peat ...
CTCCGGCGCGCTCGAACGCATCAGACACCAGCGAGAACGCCCCGACCCGACCGGATCCCACCTGCGTCCAACCCGCTCACGCGTCAGAGGAACGCCGGCGATGGATTCCCGGCACCTACAGGGGCGACCGTCTCATGGGCGGTTCGTGCTGATCGCAAGAGGCGACTCGTTCAGTTCGCACACCAGCCCAACCTCGCAAAGCATCACGGTTGCGTGCCCGTCGTGCGTTCACGCGACAGTGGCTCCCGTCGAATGCGAGCATGGTCGACTCAATGCGAACGATGCGACGGCGCGATGCTCGGAAGGTCTGAGGGGGAGTCGGTGTTGGAGTTCGCGATCTTGCCGCGTCGGAGATTGGCCACGGTTCCCGGTGTCGCCGTGCTCGCCGGCACCTTGGCGGTGTGGGCACCGGCGTGGCTTCCGGCGACGGTCGCTTACGACCTCATGAGTGCGCCGCGACGTCTTCCACTTTCGCGGATGTTGTCGTTCGGGTTGGTGTGGTCCTGGCTCGAGACCGCCGGTGTGATGGCCTCGGCGGGTCTGTGGGCCACGGGGCAGTCAGCGAGAACCGACGTGCACTACGAGCTGCAGCGGTGGTGGGCGGCGCGTCTTGTGGATGGGTTGCGGGTCCTGTGTGACCTGCGCATCGAGGTCGATGGGCTCGAGGTGCTCGCGCCAGGGCCGGTCGTGGTGTGCGGGCGGCACGCGAGCATCGCCGATTCGCTGCTGCCCGCGTGGCTGCTCGGCCAGGTCGCGATGCGACCCCGCTACGTGATGAAACGAGAGCTGCTGTTCGATCCATGTCTCGACATCGTAGGGAACCGGCTCCCGAACCACTTCGTGGATCGGGGTACCGACGACACCGGCCCGGAGCTCAAGGCCATCGAACGTCTCGCGCACGGGATGGGGCCGCGTGACGCCGCGGTCATCTTCCCCGAAGGCGCGGTCGCGAACCCGAAGCGACACGAACAGGCCATGGCGAGACTCGCCGCGCGCGACCCCCTTCGTGGCCAGCATCTCACCCCGATACGTCATCTGCTGCCTCCCCGACCGAAGGGAACCATGGCGTTGCTGCGCGGTGCGCCGGATGCGGACGTCATCGTGATGGCCCACGTCGGTCTCGAAGGCCTCGATCGGCTTGCCAGCGCATCCCAGCAGGTCCCGCTGGCCGCGCCGATCCGGGTGCGCCTCCAACGATTCCCACGCATCGAAGTACCACCCGAACCTGAGTTCGCGGCCTGGCTCGACGACCGGTGGCTCGAGGTGGACACCTGGGTCGACGACGCCCTCACCGCACGCGCCGCGAAGGTCGAAGGTCGTTCGTGAACGGCCCCGACGGCAGACTGCGTTTCACACCACGTGGCGGTCCGCCAACTGCGCCGATGAATCAGTCGAGGAGACTGCGAAGCATCCACGCAGTCTTCTCGTGGACCTGGAGGCGCTGGGTGAGCAGGTCGGCGGTGGCCTCGTCGTGTGCTTTCTCAACGATCGGGAAGACGGAGCGGGCGGTGCGCGCGACGGCTTCTTGACCGGCGACGAGGCGGTTGATCATTTCGGAGGCGTTGGGCTGGTCGTCGTCTTCAGGCACTACCAGGAGCGTGCGGCCGGAGCGACTTGTGCTCAGGAGCGAAGGACGTTCGCGAAGATCAGCCACGCCAGCAGGCTCTTGGCGCCGAGGCTCAGTCCTATGTAGGTCGCTTCGCCACTGAGGTAGTCGCGCCAGGGGCCGACCTGACGGTATTGCAGCGCCATGTTGAGCGCGAAGCTGAAGAACAGCACCAGCTCGATGACTGTGATCGCGTACACGAAGGTGGGGGGTCGAGCCGGCCCACCGAAGAGGTAGACGGCGATCGCGATCCATGGAGCCGCTCCGACGATGGAGCCGAACCAGAAGGCGCTCCAATCGGCCGATCCGGGTTTCTGGTGGCGTTCCATGAGGAGACCGAACAGGATCATCGCCGAGTTCGTCGCGAAGATGGCGAGTAGGGCGGCGACGTCGCGGATGCCGACGAACATCGCGATCAACACGATCATGATGGACGCGCTGATCGAATACTCGATCCAGCGCGCGTAGTTTGCCCGCGCGTCCAGGTTCCGCTCGTACCACCGACGGACACGCGGGGCCGCGACGAAGAGATGGTCGATCGCGGCGAGCAGCAGGAATGCGGCGACGACGGCGCCGATCGAAACGGTGAACAGCACTTCACCGGGCGCGGCGCGCTGGACCGCGATCGGATCCGAACGGAGATACGACGCAGTCACCGGAAGCGACAAGTCGTTGCTGAGCAGCAGCATCGCCAGCGCCTCGGCCGCCAGCAGGAGACCCACGGTGACGTTCGCGATACGCAGCCGCCGATATCGTCGATCGTTGCCCACCTCGATCGCCACCGGTGTCTCCTTCCTGCTCAGCCGTTGCTTCGAGATTACTGCGCGCTTCGTGTTCCCGAACGCGCCGGCGGGGCCCCCGTCAGGGACACTCCACCGGCAATGTGGAGCGAGGTTGCCAGCCGATGTCGACCGGGATGAGCACCCGGGTGATGCCGTGGATGACGCCGTTGCTCGCCTTGATGTTCAACGCGAAGACGTTGAAGTACGGGTTCGGGAGGTTGGGCGCCTTGTCAACGAGCTTGACGAACCGCACGTCGAAGCTCTCGCCGAGCAGGGTGTCGACCTTGCCCGCCACGATGACCTGCAGCGGACCGAGGCGGCCGGCGGAGACGTGGTACAGCAGGATGTTCTTCAGCACCGGGACAAGGTTGCCGTTGCCTCTTGATCAGGCCGCAACGTGCCTCTCGGCGTTCATGGGTGTCTACGGACCCGGACCGCGACCCGGATGACGGCGGAGATCTGACGAGCTGACGAGCAACTCGAGGATGTCGAGATCTCTGGAACAGTCCCGGCGCTGACGTTCCGGATGAGCTCATCCGCGATGGTCGTGGGCTCCGTAGACCGGTCGACACCCAACCAGCGACGGCGCGCGAGCCCCGTCTCAGCGAAAGGCTGCACCCGATGCACATGTCCCGTACCTTGCGCGTCCTCGCCGCGACGGCAGCCCTGGCCGTCGTCGTGAGCGCGTGCAGCAGCAGCGACGACAAGTCGTCTTCGAAGACCGATCAGACCTCGAGCTCGACTGCGACGAAGGCGCCCGGCACCGTGGTCGTTGTCGCGTCGTCGAACCCGGACTTCAGCACGCTGGTCACAGCGGTGAAGAAGGCCGGCCTTGTGGAGACCTTGAACAAGCCTGGTCCGTACACGGTGTTCGCGCCCACGAGCGAGGCGTTCGCCAAGATCCCGGCGGACCAGCTCGACGCGATCCTCGCGGACAAGGCTCAACTGACGAAGATCCTCACCTACCACGTGGTGCCGAGCAAGGTGATGGCCGCGGACCTTCAGCCCGAGCAGATGGTCAAGACCGTCGAGGGCCAGGATTTGGACATCAAGGTCACCAACGGTGCCGCAACCGTCAACGGCTGCAACGTCGTCAAGACCGACGTGACGGCATCCAACGGCGTGGTCCACGTCATCGACTGCGTGCTGATCCCGCCCGCCTAGTCGGGTCGGTTGCAATCTCGGAGTGAGGGAGCCCTTTCCCCCGAGGGCTCCCTCACTCCGGCCCCCGATATCTTCGACCTCCCGTACGCTGGTTCCGGCCGCGCGACCAGAGGAAGTGGACACCATGAGCTACCGCGTCGACCCGCGGGACGTACCGGCGACGCGCGTCGCGCTGCTCGCCGCGCTCGTCGACGGGGACCTCGCCAGCGCCTACGTCGTCGCGACGGCCCTGCTCGACGAAGGCGTGTCGTTCGAGGCGCTCGTCGCCGAGGTCCTCGGCCCGGTGCAGCGCGAACTGGGCGTGCGGTGGGCGCAGGGGGATCTGACGGTCGCCGACGAGCACGCCGCGACCGCCGCATCCGAGGGTCTGGTGACGCTGCTCTCCGGAGAGCTCACACCCTCCGACGGCCCGTTGGTCGAGGTCGTGTGTCCTGAGGGCGACGCACACTCCCTACCAGCGCGCGTGGTCGCAGCCGTCCTGGCCCTTCGCGGTTATCGCAGTCTGTTGCTCGGACCCTCGCTTCCCGCGATCGACCTCGACGACTATCTCGCCCGCGAGACCCCGTTCGCGGTCGCGTTGTCCGTCTCGCTCCCGGCGGCGTTGTATCGGGCCGCGGCCTCCGTCGCGACAGTGCACGAGCACGGTGTGCCGGTCGTGGTCGGGGGACGTGCACTGGGCGCGGATGAATGGCTCGTCCATCGACTCGGCGCTGACGCGGGGGCCGACACCGCGGACGCGGGGGCCGACATCCTCGACGAATGGCAGACCCATCCACCGAGGCCGTTGGCCACGTCTGTCGCTGCTCCCGACGAATGTCTCGCGATCGACACTCACCGCGCCGCGTTGATCGGCGCCGCGGTCCCGCCCGACGAACCCGAAGCCGGGAAGGATCTGGTCGATGAAGTGAGCCTCCTCCTCGACGTGGTCCAAGGGGCGCTGCTCTTCGACCAACCATCGCTGCTGACCGACCAACTCGGCATTGGGTACGGGATCCGGACCGGGCATGGAATCACCCCAGTTGCACTCGAGCGCGTCCTCGCACGCCTCGTGGACGCCACCACCGAACCGCTGCCCGCGACTGCCGCGCTGCTACGCGCGAATGCCGCTCACGGAGGCTGATGGCTCCGGGTTACGTCGCTCGATCGGCCGCGCTGCCCGCTTCGAGCGCGACGCGCAGCCGCGAGAGCCCACTACGGATCCGACTCTTCGCCGTGCCTTCAGGGATCCCGAGCTGGCGGGCAACCTCCCGATAGGGCAAGCCACCGAGATACGCGAGCTCGACCGGCGTCCGCTCGTTCTCCGGGAGCGAGGCCAGTGCCCGATGCACCTCGTCGACAATGCTGTTCCTGATGACCTCACGTTCGACGCCGTCGCGCGGTTCGCGTACGAGGCGTACGTCGCGCTCTTCTCGACGGCGGCGGGCCGTCTCGGATCGCACGACGTCGAGCGATCGACCGTGCGTCTGCGCCAACAAGAAGGAGCGCAGAGACCCCCGGTTGCCGTCGAACTGGTCGGCCCGGGTCCAGAGCCGGACGAACACTTCCTGCACGACTTCGTCGGCGAGGCTGCGGTCACGCACGAGCCGCAACGCAAGCGACCGGCTCGCGCCCGAGTGGCGCCGATAGGCCTCCGCGAGCGCGGCCTCGTCCGAACCCACGATCGCCTCGGTGAGCTCGACATCCAACGCCCCAGCCAGATCTCCGATACCTCAGTGTCGCATCGATTGATCCGGTGCGTCCGCTCGCCCTCAGAGTTCCGGGTGAGCGCAGAGCGGACGGGCCACCGGACGATGATCGGCGGAAGCCGGAAACCCAATGAACCTGACTGGAACGCGCCGCCTCTCGCGACCGTGCGCCGACGCAAGAGAGCCGTCTCTGGCCCACCGGTTGGATGCACCCATGGTTTTGCTGCCTGCGAGTCGTCCGTCTCCTGTGCCAGCTCCGTAAGCGAGTTATATGGGGAACGCACCGCGTCGGATTCGAGGCGGGCGCGTCAGGGGTGGCGCGGCCGGGAGAGTGAAGTGAGCCGATGAGGGAGCCGATGACGAACGGTTTCGGTGAGGTTCGATTCCCGCGCCTCGAAGCGCGCGACCTCGAGGGACGAGCGCTGGCTCTCCCCGATGCCTTCGCGGGCGAGTTGAATCTCGTCATCGTCGCGTTTCGGCGCGACCAGCAGGCGATGGTGGATACCTGGACCGCATGGTTCTCCAAGATCGCGTTGCAGCACCCGACGCTGGGTCTCTACGAGGTCCCGGTGATCGCGACGCGCTGGTCTCCAGCTCGGCCACTCATCGACGGCGGAATGGCCCAGGCCGTGAGCGCACAAGAAGCTCGTCGCCGCACACTCACCGTGTACACGGACGTTCGTCGGGTGACCGATTCGCTCGCCATCGACGAGACCGACACCGTGACGGTGTTGCTGATCGATGTGCATGGTCGGCTGCGATGGCGCGCGACAGGACCTGTGACCGAGCGCGCCACTTCCGACTTGCTCGCGACACTTGGGGCGGAAGATCACGAATATGCCGACGAGGTTCCGGCAATCGAGCAGTTCGAGTTCGAGTTCGATGAGAAGTTCCGTCCGCTGCTCGCGCTGATTGGTGTCACGCCGGGTACCGCGCACGTCACGCTCACTTGCGAGCAGTTCGTCGCGCGCTTCGGACCGTGGACCTGCGAGACCCCGATGAGCAACGTGCGCGACGTGTGCCGCACCGGCCCGTACCAGTGGTACAAGGCCATTGGGCCTCGCGGGTCGTTCGTTGATCGCGGTCTCACGTTCGGCACCACATCCAAGGGAGGTGTCTGCGTCCTGTTGCGCGAAGCCGTGCCCGGCCTGGTTCCCGTCGGCTCACTTCGTCATCCCGGGATCACGCTCACCCTCGCCGAGCCCGAACGGTTCGTTTCGTCGCTTCGTCGGCGCTCGGGTCTCTGAGTGAACGGTCATGGTGATCTCGATCCGGCTGAAGATCCGATGACCGACATGCCCGCCGGCCTGGACCGGGACTCCAGAGGCGGCGTCGTAGTCGACCACGGTTCGATTCGGCCCACACCCGCTACTCATGGACATCGTCGACGACCGCGTCCGGTACTGCGTCGCGCACGCCGCCGGGAAGGAGCCCGAGTGCGCTCTGGGTGCCGGCACCGGGCGCGGCCGACCGCATTGAACGGGACCGGGAACCGGGAACCCTCGGGCATCGACCGCTCAGCGCGCGTCCGACTCGACGCGCGCACCGTCGAGAACCCGGATCAGTCCCGTCGCCGCGCGGTCGGCGATGCGCCGGAACCCGACGCCCAGGAGCGGATCAGCGACTCCGAGGGGCCCATCGAGCTGCAGCACGGCGTCGTAGGTCACAACCGATCCATCACCATCGACTGCGCGGTCCGATCCAATCAACGCAACGGCGCCCCGCAGCGAGTATCGCCGAGTCTGGCTTGCATGATGGGTGCAAGCACAGTCGAGCGGAGTAGCCGATGAAACAGCCGAAGATGCGCGTGCTCGTAACTGGCGCGTCGGGCTATGTGGGCGGACGTCTTGTGCCCGAGCTTCTCTCACGAGAGCACATCGTGCGGTGTGTCGTGCGCGATCCCCGCAAGCTCGACGCGGCGCCCTGGCATGCGGACGTCGAGATGATGCGCGCCGACGTCGGGGGCGACCTCAGCGAGGCGATGAACGGCGTCGACGTTGCGGTGTTTCTCGTCCACAGCATCGGTGAGGGCACAGACTGGGTCGCCCGCGAACGAGCCATCGCAGAGAACTTCCGGAATGCCGCCGAGCATGCTGGTGTGCGTCGCATCGTCTACCTCGGTGGGCTCGGTGATGACAGGGCGGACTTGAGCGCGCATCTCCGCAGCCGCCACGAAGTCGGTCGGGTGCTCGCCGCTGGGCCGACCGAGACGGTCGAGCTCCGCGCCGCCGTTGTGATCGGTTCCGGCTCGGCGAGCTTCGAGATGTTGCGTTACCTGACCGAGGTCCTGCCCGTGATGGTGACCCCAAAGTGGGTGCACACACTCTGTCAGCCGATCTCGATCCGCGACGTCCTTCGGTACCTCGTCGCGGCGATCGAGCACCCCGGGCCCCTATCAGGGATCCTCGAGATCGGCGGGCCCGACATCGTGTCGTACGCGGAGATGATGGCCATCTACGCGCGTGAGGCGGGCCTCCCCCGCCGGCGACTCATCCCGGTGCCCGTGCTCACTCCCCGCTTGTCGTCGCTCTGGATCGGCCTCGTCACCCCGGTCCCTTCGAAGCTGGCACGGCCGCTCGTCGACTCCCTTGTCAACGCCGTCGTCGTGGGGGACCACCGGGCCGAGACGCTGTTTCCGTTCGAGCGCGACCCACTCGCCCAGGCGATCCACCGCGCGATTGGACGCACCGCCGTCGGCGACATCCCCACCAAGTTCGACGACGCGTCTTCGCCGGTCTGGCAGGCCAACGCGACCGATCCGAGCTGGAGCGGCGGCACCGAGCTCACCGACGTGCGCGAGGTCGTCGTTACCGCCGACGTCCAGCACACTTGGAGGGCCGTATGCCGCGTCGGCGGGGACCGCGGCTGGTACAGCGGGGAGCTGCTCTGGAAGGCTCGCGGACTGCTCGACCTGCTCGCCGGTGGCCCAGGGCTGCGACGCGGTCGGCGCGATCCCGAGCATCTCGCAATCGGCGAACCGGTCGACTTCTGGCGCGTCGAGGACCTCGTAACCGACCGCCGGCTCGTGCTCCACGCCGAGATGCGCCTCCCCGGAGAAGCGTGGCTCGAGTGGACCGTGGAGCCCGACGGCATCCGAACGCGCCTCCGTCAGACCGCAAGGTTTCGGCCGCGCGGCCTCCTCGGCCGCATCTACTGGTATGCCGTCGCCCCGTTCCACCGGCTCGTGTCCCCCGGAATCATCCGAGGCATCGCCCACGACGCCACACAACAGAGCGAGACATCCCCTCGCTGACGGCCGACACGCTGAGCGTCGTCACGATCAGCGACGCGCGGGTTACTCCGGTGCCCCGGCCCCGTTGGGCATGGACGGCTCGTAGCCGCTGGCCTCGCTGACCCAGGCCCAGAGCCGCCGGCGGCGATCGGGCGTGCCGGCGTTCTTCGTGCGGCGGAGCTTGTGGGTGCTGCGTGGTCGCCGGTCGAGCCAAAAGCAGCCGTTGGATCGAAGCGGGATGTCGTCGGCCGCGAGCCACACCAACGTGTCGGCTCCTTGCTCAGCCGAGCGCAAGAGTGGCCCCATGACCTTCGAGAACGTTGGTAGCGACGCGTCGACCCCGGGAGTGGACGCCCATCCCGGGTGCATCGCATGGAAATGGATCCCGAGACGCCCGAATCGCTCGGCCCACATCTCGTTGAGAACGACCTGGGCTCGCTTCGCTCGCGCATACTGCTCGGTGCCGCGGTAGTCCGCGTCTGACATCTGGAGCCCGGACACGGTCAGGTCGGCGGAATACATCCCTCCCGACGACATGGTGAGCACCCGGGACGGCCGTGACACCGCGAGCCGTTCGAGGAGCAGGCCCGTCAAGAGGAACGGACCAACGACCTGGCTCGCAACTGTGGCCTCGGTGCCGTCGGGCGCGATGCACCGGTCCGCCGTGAGTGCGCCGGCGTTGTGGATCAGCACGTCGAGCCGATCGTGCTCGGCAAGTACCCGGCTGGCCAGTGCCCTGACCTGCTCGTAGTCGCCCATGTCCGCAGCGACCTGCGTGACGGCTCGGTTACCGGACGATTCGATGATCTCCGTGACGGTTGCGTCGTTCCGGTCGGCATGGCGGCCGACGAGCACGAGCGTGGCGCCGCACTCGGCGAGTTGCTTGGCTGCGGCTCTGCCCAAACCGGAGGTCGCACCGGTGAGGACGATCACGCGGCCGGTGAGGTCGTACTCATCCAATGGTCGCCAGGCGTCGAGCCGCGCCCGGACGGCGTAACCGATCCGCGTGAAGCTCGTGATGACCGGCGCCTCAATGAGCGAGTCGACGACGTCGCGTCCGCTCATGGGGATCGATCCTCGAGCCGTTTCGCCGTCGAGCACTCGGATCAGTCCCGTCGCGGCTCGGTCTCCGATCCGCCCGAACCCGAGGCCGAGGAGCGGATCGGCGAGGCCGAGCGGCCCGTTCAGCGTCAGCTCGGCGTCGTAGGTCACGATCGATCCCGCCTCATCACTCTCTACAGCGATCGTGTCGAGCGACGTCAGGAACCGGCTCTCGGCGCGCACGACGATCGAAGTCGGAGGCTCAAACCGCGTCGTGCGATACCGGAGCGGGGCGCGGAGTCCCTTGATCGTGACGTCGTAGACCGCACGAGGTCCGGGACCGTCGCCCTCCGACTGCTCGACGTGGGTCACGCCTGGATCCCACTCGGCGAAGTTGGCGAGATCCGCCATGTAGGCAAAGGCCTCGGCTGGCGGCTTCGGCGAACGCACCCGAACCAGATAGCGAGCCATGCGCCAGTTCTAGCCGGTGGCACCCGAAGCACTAGATCCGACACCTTCGAGGGCTGCCGTGAGGGCACCGTTGCGTGAGCGCAAGACGGACACGAATCGACGATCTCGTCGAGGCTGATCGCATGGGCAACCGGCGATGGCAGACGCGTTGTCCTGGGCAGTGGAAGCCCGCGCCCGCGCCGCGGCCGTCCTCACATCGCTCGACGGCCACGAGCTCGACCCGCTGCCGCGGGTCGCACGAATGCCTCAATCTCGGACGGCTCCAATCCCGCCGCGGACAACTTGTCCCGGGCTTCGGCCGTGAGGTTCTTGAGCCGAAGCGGGTCCTGGCGAATCTCACTCCCACGGACGTGCGTCGGCAGCAAGATCGAGACCCCGAGCTCCGGGTCAGCGGACATCAACGTGGACAGGTCAGAACGCGTGAACAACGAGAACTCCCCAGATGGGAACGGATCGGTGGCTCGGCACGGTCGGGTCAGCGCCGTTCCTCTTCGCGAATGGTGGCGCCGCCCTTGCGCGCGTCCAAACGACCGAACTTGGTCTCGAGCACCGTTTGAAGCTTCTGCGCGGCTCCCCGGCATGCCTCGTCCACGGTGTCTGCATGATGGCTGACCGCGACCGGCTGCTGCCCCGCCGGCCGAGCCTCCATCGTGCACCTCATGTCAGCGACGGTCGATGATCCGGCACTCTCGTCACCGAGGTGGACCTCCACTCGCGTCACACGGTCGCTGAAACGTCCCAACGCCGAGTCAACCTCGGCTTCGACCTGACCAACGAGGTCATCACCACCCACAACGTTGCTGTCGGTATTGACCTGGATCTTCATGTACCACTCCTCCAACGCGACTACCTAGGAAGGCGACCAAAGGTGGACTCGTCGATCGCAATCGCGCGGGCCAGCGCTTCGGCCAGCGCCGGAACCGACGCGAGGTCGTGTTCGCCTCGTAGCCAAACAACGGTGTGATCGCCGAACGCGGTACCACCGCGGCCAACAACCGTCGCATACGAAGACTCGATCAGAGCCATTGGATCTCCTGGCATCGAGCGTGCAATCGACGCGCTACCAAGGTCCGGAGCATCGCTCCCGAGCCAGCCACTGCCAGCCCAACACGTCAGGGCTCTTGTCGTGTCAGCTCGGACCCTACACCCGCGCCCGACCCCGCGGGTTCGCTCACGTGGGGGTGAGGCAGGTCGGTCGGGGCGACTGCGAGGAACGCTGCGGTCACGGCCGCGCCCGAGATCGAGGCACACCCACATCGTGGCGTCCGCTCCGGCGAACCCGTCGACGGTGGCGGACAGCAGGTCGAGTTCGCTGAATGGCATCGCTTCGTCGACAGCTAGTCCCGTCGCTCCTCGCGTCGCGCCTTTCGCCGCCGGTGACGGCGAACCACACCCAATCCAAACCACACCAATCCGCCGAGAAGCGCCGAGACCATCGTGAGCAGCCAGAGCGGCCACTCGAAGGTCCAGAACAGGAAATCGAGCGTGACGTCCTCGGTGTTCTGCACGATAAAGATGAGCAGCAGCCCGGCTCCGGTCAGCGAGGCGATCGCTCCGGCACCGAGCCGGCGCCCCGCATCGCTCGACGTGCCGCCGTCACCCGGACTCTGCTCGACCATCAGCGCTCCCTCGGGGCCCGGCAACGGCACGAACCGCAGCCTCGCGGCCTGCCGCATCCTGTCACAGGACCAGCATGTCGATACCGGAATCCATCGCCGCGGTGTTTCGAAAACGTTGGTCGTTCGACTGGCTTAGCCGGCGAGCGCGTCGACACCGGTCGCGGCGAAGCGCTCAACGCCTTGGACGTGGCCTCCGGTGGACACGCTGACCACAACCACGGGCTGTGTGGGTGCGGCAAAGTTCACCGTGGACGACCACGGCGATGCGACGCCTCCGGCGGCGACGCAGCACTGCTCGCCGAGCGGAGCCTCGGTCCCCAATTCATGTACGCGCACCGTGATGCTCTCATCGACACCGGTGATGACGCCCCCGACGACGAGTGGAGAAGAGACCGTCGAGCCGTACGCGGGTTCGGTCAGGGTGAAGTCCGTGTCGTCGGTGCCGACAACCTCCCACGGTACGTCCGGGCCAGTCCCGTAGCGCACCAGGTGCACGATCGCCGCGGTGCTTCGATGATCACTCTCAGCGACGACGAAACCGACCGACACATGGGCGCCGTCGGTGTCGGTGCGCGACTTGATGACCCGGTCGATTTCCGGGTATCCGAGGTACCGGGCGAACGCGAGGGCGGTCGCCCCGGCGTCGAGGTGCCACGCACCGCGCCCATCGGACCGGTAGCCCGCCGTCCAGCGACGCGCATCGCCTGCTGTCGCGAACGGGAAGAGCGGACGCAGCGGAGCGGAGAGCACCGCGTCAGGAACCGTGGACGTGGTCGCGCCCGTGGTCGTGGTACTCGAGGCGTGGGTACTCGTCGACGTTCCTGAACTCGAGCTGTCGGATCCGCATGCCGCCGCGGTGATGCTGAAACCACCCAGCACGAACAACATGCACGCGCTCCGTGCCTTCAGACCCACCTCACCCATCACGCCATACACCCTACGTCCCGGTCGTCCCGGCAAGGTCAGCGCGTCGCGACACGCGACCACCCCGGACTCGGTGACCAGCGGTTCCGCCAGATGAGGCTTCCCGGTTCGTAGTTCCCACCCCAGGTGTGATCCTCGGTCGGCGTCACCTGGTAGCCGCCTCCGCCGCCAATCAACGAGGCGAAAACCGCGGCACTATCCAGCGGGGAAAGCACAACCACACCATCTCGCCATGAGGACCGACGACGAGTGGGCCAACTGGAACACCATCGCGAGGGTGAAGCTCACGAGCCACGATCCGCCGAGATAGAAGAGGGCAACCCCCCACCACGGGTGCAACAGAAGGGGGATGAAGACGGCCCACCCGAGGTGCACCAGCTTGCCGCTCGTGATGACCACAATTTCGCGGCGTCGGGGCGGGCGGGCGAACCGGTCGGTGCCGAAGCCACCTTTCAGCAGGGCGGCGACGTCGGAGACGACGAACCACTTCGCGGTGAGGAAGCCGTACAAGACCCACATGTACACGTGCTGGTACCGGTACCACGGGCGCCATGGCTGTTGGGGGGCCAGTCGAGCGAACGGCGCCTGCTCGATGTCGCTGTCCCGACCGACAACGTTGGTGTGGGCATGGTGCAACGTGTTGTGCATGAACCGCCACACCCACGAGCTCGCACCCAGCACGTCGGCGCTGTAGGCGACCACGCGATTCGTCCGCCGCGACACGCTGAACGCCCCGTGGTTGGCGTCGTGCATGATGCCGGTGCTGCGACCCGACGCGCGCGGGCGTCGGCGCGGCCCCTCCGAACGGCGGGTGCTGGATCGTGCCTTCGGACCTGCCCCACGGCCGTAGATCGGGCCCGCCCCACGTTCATCGAGTGCAGGCGCCGCGCCTGCTGTCACGAGAGGTCGATGTCATCTCGGTTCTGCGGTGTTCGGCGCCGTACCGTGCTCGTCCCGGGTGACGCTGTCGCGATCCGCGATGACCGCGTCGACTTCGGCTCCGACGAGTACGGAGAGCCCGCCGAAATAAAGCCACAGGAGCACGACGATGATCGAGGTGACCGAGCCGTAGGTGCGCGCCAGGTTCGAGAAGTTTGCGGTGTACAACGAGAACAGCGCGGACGCGCCGAGCCAGAGAAGCGACGCGACGATCGGCCCGGGGGTCATCAGCCGATCTGCCCGGTAGCCGGCCGATATCTGAAAGAGTCCGCGTACGGCGAACGCGAGGATGATCGCGAGGACGGGCCAGCGCAGCACCTCCAGTGCAATCCGGAGCGCGTCGGGGAACGCGCCGATCGAGGCGAGGAAGGGCGGTACCGCCGAGACCAGCCACGCCGTGGTGAATACCACGACGACAACGCCGAGCGTCACGAGCACGGCCAGTCCCCGACGCCTGGCGTAGCCTCGAACATTGGCGGCGCCCTGCATCACCGCGAGAGCTCGCAGGAGCGCGGTCGTGCCTGCGGAAGCGCTCCAGAGGGCCAGGATGAGGCCGAGTGCGGCCGCGATACTCACCTCGGCGCGGTTGCCTCCACCGCTCGCCGTGAGCTGCTCGATCAGGAACCTGCGGGTCGACGCAGGGAGTGCGCCGGCGAACCCGGAAACTTGTCGCGAGATCTCCTGCGGGTCGGCGACCAGTCCGTAGATCGCGGCGACGGCGACGAGCGCCGGCACGAGCGCAAGGAACGCGTAGAACGCGATGGCGGCGGCGGCGAAGGTCAGTTCGTCGTTGCGGGCGCGGGCCTTGATCGCGCGGAGATCAGCGACGAGAAGCCGCGTTGTGGCTCGATGAGACTTGGGTGGAGCGGTCCGGGTCATGGGCCTGCGTTCTCGCTGGGTCACGCCCGACCCGAGCA
>Ga0075530_1000868_pt1 | contig 14378 bp, 16 predicted proteins | sample NGEPerD_2_FD_75101 | JGI IMG/M metagenome (GOLD analysis project Ga0075530, IMG submission 75101) | Arctic peat soil microbial communities from the Barrow Environmental Observatory site, Barrow, Alaska, USA - NGEE PermafrostL1-D | ecosystem: Environmental > Terrestrial > Soil > Wetlands > Peat ...
CGTCCTCAAGGCGCCGATGCAGGGAACCATCATCAAGCTACTGGTCTCAGCCGGCGACGAGGTGAAGGCCGGAGAGTCGGTGTGCGTCCTCGAAGCTATGAAAATGGAGAATTCGATATTGACGCATCGCGACGGAATCGTGGGGGAGCTGAAAGTTGCCGAGGGCCAGTCGGTCGAGCCGGGCGCAGTCATCGCCGTTATCACCTGAGGTAGTCGCCATTCGGCCGATCCGACCGGAGGAGCATGCGGCCGCCGGCGAGCTTACGGTTGCGGCCTACCTCAGCCCTCCCGCGGCCGACGACGCGCCCCGAGACTTCGGCGACTACCTCGACGAGCTGCGCGACGTGAGCGCACGCGCTACAGACGCACTCGTGCTGGTGGCAGGCAGCGACCGGGAGCTGCTCGGGTGCGTCACCTACGTCGCCACTCCTCAGAATCTGTTTGCGGAGTTCCACGATCCCGATGCGGCCGGGATCCGCATGCTGGCAGTGGCTCCTGCCGCCCGCGGACGCAGAGTGGGGGTCGCACTGGTGCAGGAGTGCATCGCTCGGGCGCGCTTCGACGGCAAGCGCCGAGTCATCCTGCACACGACGCGCTGGATGCACGCCGCCCACAGCCTCTACTCGGGGCTCGGCTTCGCGCGGGCACCCGAGCTCGACATCGACTTACCCGACGTCTACCTGGTCGCCTTCGTGCTGCAGCTCTGACACCCAGGCCGAGGTTTGGGACGAAACGCGCGTATAGCCCGCCCCAAGTTGGCCGAACGGGGCGGAGGAACCCTCAAGACGCGACGGCCGTAGCCTAGTTCGACCCTCTTCACTTTTCACGTCGGAGACGGCAGACTAAGAGTCATGGGGAAAGGGGCCTCACGAACGCGGGCGTCCAGAATCGTGTCGCTGCCGCTGCTGCTGTCGGCGGCGTTCGTGATCGCGTTGCTGCTCAAGGCATTCGTGGTGCAGGCCTTCTTCATACCGTCCGAGTCAATGCTCCCGACTCTGCACGAGGGCGATCGCGTGTTGGTCGAGCGAGTGGGTTACCGCCTCGACCCTCCAGAGCGGAAGGACGTCCTCGTCTTCGGAAGCGGCAGCCCGGCCCCCGCGCTCTCCCTGGGGGACAAGGCTGTAGCGTTGGTCAAGGGCTTGGCGGGAGGTGACCGCACCTACGTCATCAAGCGTGTGGTCGCGGTCGCGGGGGACACGATCTCCTACAAAGGAAGGCCGCGCGTGCTGACGGTGGAAGGTCGCACGATCACCGAGCCGTACCTGAAAGAGAGAGACAAGACCAGCCTGACGATCACCCGCGGCACCTGCGGGGGGATGGGCCTTTTCGTCTCCGCTACGGCGTGCCTGGTGCCGCGAGGAACGGTGTTCGTGATGGGCGACAACCGCAACCACTCCGAGGACTCCCGCGTAATCGGACCGGTGCCGCTCGAAGATGTCGTGGGCCGGGCGTTCCTGCTGGCATGGCCGCCCGCGAACCTGGGAGGACTGTAGCTCAACCCGAGTTCTGCAACCACATGTGAAGCCTGGGGCCAGCGGTGGCAAAAAGCGGACCGAGGACTTTTGACCCCCTAAAACGGTGGTGATATGCGGACCGAGGACGTTTGACCACCGTCGACGGGGCGGAGAGAGTGCGGGCGGCATCGGGGGCCGGGCCTGGGCCGAACAGATGTGAGAGCGGGTTCGATAGGGTCTCGCTCCATGCATCTGCCTCCCGGACTCGACGACCTGCCGCTGCACCGCGCGAAGCTCGAGGCCGCGAGTGCGTTCACCCGGACCATGCCCGGCGTCATCGGCTTGGTGGTGTCGGGCTCGCTGGCGACGGGGACGGCCACCGACGCTTATTCGGACCTCGATCTCAAGGTCGTCACCCGGGACGAGCTGCACGACGAGGCCGTCGAGCACAGAGATGAGCTGGTGGAGGCGTGCGGCGTGCCGGTGGCTCGTTTCACCGCAGAGCACGTCGGGCATCCCGACATGCTGATAGTGCTCTACGACGATCTCATCCACGTTGATTTCTACCTGGTCCGTCTCGGCGAGTTGAGCGCCAAGAACGAGGGCATGCCGAGTTGGGTGGTGTGGTCACAGGACGACGACATCGCTGTGGCACTGGGTGGCCCCGAGGATGCGGCGGGGGTGGATCTCGCCTGGATCGAAGTCCGCATGTGGACCTGGGTCTGGTACACGCACTCGAAGATCCTGCGGGGCGAGCTCTACGAAGCTCTCGATGCGCTGCAGTACCTGCGCGGGAACGTGTTGTTCGCGCTCCTAGCCGAGACTTCTGGAGTCAAGCCCTATGGGTCACGCCGGGCCGAGCAGCATGTGGGCGAGCTCGCCCCCCTGTTCGCGCGCACGGTGCCGGCTCTCGAGCGTAACGCGGTCATGGATGCACTGCGGGCTACCGTCGATCTCTATCTGAGACTCGCCGATCCGCTTCTCGAGCAACGGGGCGTGGAGCGCGACGAAGACGCTCGCGCAGTGGTGCTGGCGAAGCTCAAGGAGTGAGCCGAACCAAAGGGAGGGCACATGAAGTCGCATACGGTCTACAAGACCTTCAAGACGAAAGAGCGGCGTGAGTTCATCCGCATTACTGAAGGCGTCGCCGCTGCCGTCCAGGAGTCGGGCATCGCAGAAGGGCTAGTGCTGGTCTCGGCCATGCACATCACAGCGGGGGTATGGATCAACGACGACGAGCCCGGCATTCAGGATGACGTGCTCGAGTGGCTCGACAAGATCGCTCCACCGTCGTGGAAGGAGCCGGCCGGCGAAGTTTCGGCGGCATTGAGCCCCGACCCCGGCGACTATCGCCACCATCGCGGCGGCGAGGACAACGGCGACGCCCATCTCAAGAACCTGCTCGTCCACCATCAGGTCATCGTCCCGGTGACCGAGGGAAAGCTCGACCTCGGTCCGTGGCAGGCGATCTTCTACTGCGAGTTCGACGGGCGGCGCAGCAAGCGGCTGGTCATCAAGGTCCTGGGCGAGTAGCCACCCGTTCGCAGCCGCAACGGTCGAACTTTGTCGCTGCAACCACCCCAGGCGTGGTCACAGACACAAAGTTCACTCAGAACTGCACCCGGCCGCTACAGCCCGGTGAAGCGGATGCCGGCCCGGTCGGTCTTGTAGCGACGGTTGATGCCGATCAACAACGAGGTAATCGGCTCGACGACGCGCGCGTTCTCCAGCGGCCCCGCGTCCACGAAACCGAGCCTCGGGATCGCCTCCACCAGCTCACGCACGACCGCCTTGCCGGCCTTGGGCCCGCATACCGGGACGTCGCCGTCCAAGGGGTTTTCGAGATCCTCCAGAGCAGAGGCCGAGAGGGTGTGGAAGGCCGCGCACAAGGTTGTTCCCTCGGGGATCAAGGAGGCCGCCAGCTGGGCGGCCGAGCCCTCCCACACGCCGAGAACGTGCGTCGCCTTGCCCCCAACCGCGGCCTCGACCGGGACCGTGCAGTCGACCACCACGGCGTCCTCCCTGAGCCCTGAGGCCAGCGACTTGTAGATGGCGGCCTGGCCCGAAAAGGGTACTGCGACCACCACCGTGCTGCAGCGGGCGACCGCCTCGGCGTTCACCAGCCCGGAGACCCGCGCCTCCCGGACCCGCTCTCGTAAGCGGGCGGCCGCGTCCTCCGCCCGGCCCTGGTCGCGGGAGCCGATCACGATCTCCATCCCGGCGGAGGCCCACCTCAGCGCAAGCCCGAAACCCTCGGCCCCCGTCCCACCGATCACCGCCACACGCTCGACGGCCACTACAGGCTCGCCGGCCGGTACTCGCCGAACACGTCTCGCAGCCTGTCCGAGACTTCTCCGAGCGTGACGTAGGCGGCCAGCGCATCCCTCATTGGGTAGAGCAGGTTGTCGTTGCCTCGAGCGGCGTCCTCGAGCTCTCGCAATGCTTTACCAACTGCGTCTTCGTCCCGGCCGGCTCGGACATCGGCCAGCCGTCCCTTTTGAGCGTCGAGCAGCTCTGGATCCATTTCTTGAAGCTCGACCGTCTCCTCGCCGCCCCCTTGGAACTTGTTCATGCCCACCACCGACCGGCCTCCGCTCTCGAGCTCGCGGGCGATGCGGTAGGCCGAGTCTTCGATCTCGCGCTTCGTGTATCCGGATTCGATGGCCTCGATCGCGCCCCCGAGCTCGTCGATGCGCTCGATGTAGGCGCGCGCTTCCTCCTCGATGCCGTCGGTCAGCGCCTCTACGAAATAGGACCCGCCGAGCGGGTCGGCCGAGTCGACGACCGAGGACTCAAACGCGATCACCTGTTGTGTGCGCAACGCAATCATGGCCGATCTCTGAGAGGGCAATGCCAGCGCCTCATCGTATGCGTTGGTGTGCAGCGACTGCGTCCCGCCCAGCACCGCGGCAAGAGCTTCGAGTGCGGTCCGCACGATGTTGTTCTCCGGCTGCTGCGCGGTAAGCGTGGCCCCGCCCGTCTGCGTATGGAAGCGAAGCATCATTGAACGCTCGTTGGAGGCGCCGAATCGCTCTTTCATGATCTCCGCCCACAACCTGCGGGCGGCGCGGAATTTCGCCACCTCTTCGAAGAAGTTCATGTGGCAGGCAAAAAAGAAGGACAAGCGCGGGCCGAAGTCGTCCACTTCGAGCCCCGCCTCGAGCGCGGCCTCGACGTAGGCAATCGCGTCGGAGAGCGTAAAGGCCACCTCCTGTACTGCGGTGCACCCCGCTTCTCGCATGTGATAGCCCGAGATCGAGATCGTGTTCCAGCGAGGCAGCCTATCTTTGCAATAGGAGAACAGATCGGTGGCGATCCGCATCGAAGGTTTGGGCGGATAGATATAGGTGCCGCGGGCGATGTACTCCTTCAAGATGTCGTTCTGAGTCGTGCCACTCAGGTGCTCGCCGTCCACTCCCTGTTTCACCGCGACTAGCTCGTAAAGCAGCAACAGGATCGCCGCAGTCGAGTTGATCGTCATTGACGTCGATACCTCGCCCAAGGGGATCCCATCGAGCAGCAGCTCCATGTCCGCGAGCGAGTCGATAGCGACGCCGACCCGGCCGACCTCGGCCTCGGCCAGCGGATGATCGGAGTCATAGCCCATCTGGGTGGGCAGGTCGAACGCCACCGACAGCCCCGTCTGACCCGCGCTCAAGAGATAACGAAAGCGAGCGTTGGTCTGTGTCGCCGAGCCAAAGCCAGCGTACTGGCGCATGGTCCACAGCCGGGAGCGATACATCTCCGGGTGGATGCCGCGTGTGTAGGGATACTCTCCGGGAGGGTTGAGCGCCGGCCGCTCGGAGGGTCCGTACACGGGCTCGACGACGATGCCTGAGTCGGTGATGCGCTGGTCGCTCACCCCCTCGATGCTACCCGCGGCCGGTCTGCTCCCCGCTTGCGCCTGCGCCAGAGATCCGGGCCACCCTGCTTCGGACGCTTGCGAGAGGCAGCGCCCGAGCGGACCCATTGTGGTCGTTCGGCGAACTCCACGGTTAGGATTTGTGCCTATGGCGACCGTGGAAGACATCTATCGAAAGCACAAGCCCAAGGCGTTCTCTCCCGGCCGCCGCCCCTCCTCGACCGAGGTGTGGTGGTGGTTCTTCATGCGGGTGTCGGGGGTCATCCTGCTGTTCTTGGTGCTCATCCACCTCTACGTCATGCATCTGGTCGGCTCGGGGGTGGAGAGGGTCGGCTTCGACTTCGTCGCCGAACGCTGGGCCAACGTCGGCTGGCGGGCGTTTGACTGGGTCCTTCTAGTGCTCGCTCTGCTTCACGGTGTCAACGGTCTGCGCACCATCATCGACGACTACATCCACTCCCCAGGGGTCAGGACGGCGGTCAAAGGAACGCTCTACGGGCTGACCGCGATCTTGATGATCATGGGCACGACCGTGGTCGTCGCCTTCGACGCCGGCGTATCGGGCTGATGGCACAGATCCACGAATACGACGCCGTGATCGTCGGTGCCGGGGGGGCCGGCCTGCGCGCCGCGCTGGAGGCGGGAAGGCGCGTCAAGACTGCGGTCGTGTCCAAGCTCTACCCCACCCGCTCCCACACCGGGGCCGCTCAGGGAGGTATGTGCGCGGCCCTCGCCAACGTCGAGGAGGACTCGTGGGAGTGGCACGCCTTCGACACAGTCAAGGGCTCGGACTTCCTCGCCGACCAGGACGCGGTCGACATCATGTGCAAGGAAGCCGTCGACTCCGTGCTCGAGCTCGAGCGCATGGGTCTGCCCTTCAACCGGACGCCCGAGGGGAAGATCGACCAGCGCCGCTTCGGCGGACACACCTCGAATCACGGCGAGGCTCCCGTCAAACGGGCCTGTTATGCAGCCGATCGCACCGGCCACATGATCCTGCAAACACTGTTTCAGCAGTGCACCAAGTTCGGCGTCGAGTTCTACAACGAGTTCTTCGTCCTCGACCTGGTGATGGAAGACGGCGTCTGTTGCGGGATCGTGGCTTATGAGCTCGCCACCGGGCAACTTCACATCTTTCACTGCAAGTCGGTCTTGTTCGCAACCGGCGGCTACGGAAAGATGTTCAAGATCACCTCCAACGCCCACACTCTCACCGGGGACGGGCCCGGAGTCGTCTACCGCGCGGGATTGCCGCTCGAGGACATGGAGTTCTATCAATTCCATCCCACCGGCCTCTACCGCCTCGGCATCCTTCTCTCGGAGGCAGCACGCGGCGAAGGAGGCATCCTGCGCAACGGCGACGGCGAACGCTTCATGGAGCGCTACGCTCCCACCATCAAAGACCTGGCACCGCGCGACATGGTGTCGCGCGCAGTGTTCTTCGAGATCAAGGAGGGCCGCGGCGCGGGCCCCGACAAGGACTGCATCCTGCTCGATTTGACCGAGGTGGATCCCGAAGTCATCGAGAAGAAGCTGCCCGACATCACCGAGTTCGCCCGCACCTATCTGGACGTCGATCCCGTCAAGGAAGGCGTGCCCATCGTGCCTACCGCGCACTACGCCATGGGCGGGATACCGACCAACGTTCAAGCCGAGGTTCTCGCCGACCACACCGGCGCCATAGTGCCGGGTTTCTATGCGGCCGGCGAGTGCGCCTGCGTGTCGGTTCATGGCGCAAACCGCCTGGGCACGAACTCGCTCCTGGACATCGTCGTGTTCGGCCGCCGAGGCGGTCTCGCCATGGCCGATTACGCCTCCACTCATCCGCTGCCGGCGCTGCCAGAGGGGGCGGAGAAGGCGTCCGAGAAGTGGATCGCAGCGCTGTGCGATGGCGAGTCGGAGGAGTCGACCGCCTCGATCAGGGCGACGCTCCAGGACGAGATGATGGACAAGGCCTCGGTCGTGCGTACCGAGGACTCATTGAGCTCCGTTCTCTCGACGATCACCGAGCTGCGGAAGCGCTACGAGGTCTGCCGGGTAAAGGATCGCAGCAAGATCTTCAACACCGAGCTGGTCGAGCACATTGAGCTGGGCTTCCTGCTCGACATGGCCGAAGCGCTGGTCGTCGCAGCGCGTGCTCGCACCGAGAGCCGCGGCGGACATTACCGCGAGGACCATCAGATGCGCGAGGACGCTCACTGGCTCAAGCACTCGTTCATCACCAAGACCGCAGATGGAGACACCAAGCTGTCTCACAAGGACGTCACCATGGGACGCTACGAGCCCGTCGAAAGGAAGTATTGAAAAGGTGAACGTCGACCTCAACCTGTTGCGCTACAACCCGGAGTTCGACTCCGGGCCTCACTTCGAGAGCTATCGCGTGGAGGCGGACCCGATGGAGCGCCTGTTGGATTGCCTCCACAAGGTCAAGTGGGAGCTGGATTCCTCTTTGGCGCTGCGCCGCTCCTGTGCGCACGGAGTGTGCGGCTCCGACGCGATGGTCGTGAACGGCGTCAACGTATTGGCGTGCAAGGTCCTCATCAAAGACCTCAAGCAGCCGATTACGGTCGAACCCATCCGCGGTCTCTCGGTGCTCAAGGACTTCATCGTCGACATGGAGCCTTTCTTCGCGGGCTACAAGGCCGTCAAGCCGTGGCTGATCGTTGACGAGTCCGAGCACGAACCTGCGCGGGAGCGCATCCAGTCCCAGGAGGAGCGCGATCGTTTCGACGACACCACCAAATGCATCCTGTGCGCCGCATGCACAACCGCGTGTCCGATCTTCTGGTCGGACGAGGAGTATGTCGGACCCGCCGCGATCGTCAACGCGCATCGGTTCATCTTCGACTCACGCGACACGGGAGGAGACGAGCGCCTCGAGATCCTGTCTCAGAGGGACGGCGCCTTCAAATGCCGCACCGCATTCAACTGCACTCAAGCATGCCCGCGCGGGATCAAGGTCACCAAGGCGATCCAAGAAGTAAAGCGCGTCGCGCTCTATAGGTCGTTCTAGGACCGGTGCGATGGTGTTCCGCAAGATCATCGTCGCACTAGCCCTGGCCGCTCTTGCCTATCCCGCCACGCTCGCATTCTTGGTCTGGGAACAGTCGCACGACGACGAGGTCCGCTCTGCCGAAGCCATCGTGGTGCTCGGTGCCGCGCAGTACGACGGCGTTCCTTCGCCCGTGTTCGAAGCACGTCTCGAGCAGGCCGCTCACCTCTTCGACACCGAAGTCTCGGACACGATTATCGTTACCGGTGGAAAGCAGCCGGGCGACCGCTTCACGGAGTCCGAGGCGGGCGAGGCCTACTTGATCGAGCAGGGTATTCCCGCGCAGAGGATCCTCCTCGAAGAACAAGGGACGACGACGTTGGAGAGCCTTCGAGGCGTCGCCGACATCGCCGCGCAGCAGGGCATCGACTCGGTCCTGTTGGTCTCGGACCCGCTGCACTCGAGACGCATCAAGACGATGGCGCTCGATCTCGGCTTCGAGGCCGCCTACACGAGCCCCGCCTCCTACGTCGAGCTCAACCGCAGCCGCGCCACCAAAGCCCGTGAGCTGGTGCACGAGGTCGCGTCGCTGCTTGCCTACCGATGGTTCAACCGCTGAAGGGGCCGGGCGCCGGGCGCCGGCGGCCGGGCGGGGCCGGCGCCTGTTGCCGCCAGGGCGCGGTGGTCAAAAGCGGACTGAGGACTTTCCACCCCCGAATTCGGTGGTCAGAAGCGGACTGAGGACTTTTGACCACCGCTGCGGCGGAGCAGGGGGGCCGCTCAGACCCGCATTGTGATCGTCCCGGCCCCGTCGAAGGTCACGGGCGAAACCAACTCCTCGAGCTCTCCATCGAGGTTGAACTCCATGGGAGGCTCACTCGAGATCTCGATGCGCGCTGCCTGCAGGGTCACCACCTCCTCGAGACCGGTGTGGCGGCCGGATCGGACGGTGGCGGCGAGCTTGATGGTGTCGCCGACACCCTCGGCGCTGAGGACGCAGGCGTCGAGCAGTCCGTCTGAGGGATCGGCCTGCGGCCACACCCGCACGCCGCCTCCGCAGGTCTGCCCGTTTCCGACTCCGGCCGCGATGCAGTCGTCCAGCTCCTTGCCGTTGATCGTCACTCGGTGGCGGGTCATCTCCGCGGCCCCCCTGGCTCCTCCGATGACGAATGCGAGGGGGCCGACCTTGCGCTTGAGATCCTCATCGATGGCCTCGTTGACCTCGACCGGGAAACCGCCCATACAGGCGTTGATGAAGAGGCGGTCGACACCCTCGCCGCGAGCGCGCCACACATCTATCGAACGTTCGGTGCCCGAGACCACCGCTCGGGCCGCCTCGAGCGGATCGCGGGACACCTCCAGAGTTCGAGCGAAGTCGTTGCCGGTGCCCATTGGCACAAGCGCAAACTTCACCGAGCCGAGACCGTCGCGAAGCGCGTTCACCGTGCAGTTGAGGGTCCCGTCCCCACCCGCCACAACTAGAAGGTCGGCGTCATGGGCGGCGTGGGAGACCTCTTCGTCGAAAGACTCGAGCGAGCTGGGAACGAGTGAGGTTACGGACCCGAGGGCCGAGAGTTCCTGCCCAATGGACTCCACCACCTGGGAGTCCGAGCTTCCCGACGACTCGTTGGAGAGAAGGAGGATGCGCATCGCAGCAGATTACGGCGAACTCGAGAGACGGTAGTCGATAGCACAACTTGTGCGCCTGGGTACCAGGACGGTACTTCTAAGCACAACCTGGGCGTTTGAGCACCTCTGGCCGAGATCAGGCTGAGAGGAGCACCGGGTTCGTGGTCGGCTGCGGCGCCCCGCCATCGCGCTCGACCGTCACCGCCGCTCGCTTGAAGCCCTGCAACGAATCCCCGGACCGCACGACCGCGACGCCGTCTGTAACCTCGAACGTACCGGCGCTGATCTTCTCGCAGGCGGGATCGGCGACCTCCGCGCAGGACCCGCGCATAACCCAGAGCTGGTAGTCGCGACCCTCCTCGGCCGCGGGGAGCCCTCGGGAGATGAACACCATTCCCCCATCGTTGGTCGTCAGCATCTTGGCGGCGGCACGACCTTCGCCCACCAAAGTGAAATCCGCCTTCGCCGCCCACAGCGCCGCCGAGACGCGCCTGCTGCTCGCCAAATCGCTGCGCGCGTCCACGAAACCGGCCGCCAGCACCGCGGTCGCCAGCAGCGCGGCGGCGGCCGTGGCCGTCAGGACTGGGAGCAACGAAAACGAGAACCTCCGCTTCGATCGGACCCCAACTACCTCGGCGGGCCGTTCGGCTGCCACCTGAGCCATGACCCTTTCGGCAAAACCGGGGGGAAGAGGAACAGGCTCCACCGCGAAGGCGAGATCGTCCACTGCCGCCTGGATCGATTCGAGCTCCGCCGTGCACTCATCGCAGCTCATGATGTGCATGCGGATTACGTCCATCTCGTCGGCCGGAACCGCCCCTACCGCATAGGGAGCGACCAGGGCCTTGAGCTCCTCGTGAGAGCGGTCCATGCTCATGCCTCGCTCTCCAGGAGCTGCCGGAGCCGCAGCAGCCCGTCTCGCAACCTGGTCTTAGCCGTACCCTCGGGCACGCCGAGCTCTACCGCCACCTCGCGGTAAGTGCGGCCCCCGAAATAGGCGAGCACGACGGCTTCCCGCTGCATGTCTGAAAGTTGAGCGAGCGCGTCCTTCACCTGCTCGCGGTCATCGACGGCCCCGAGCCCGTCCTCGGACGGATCTATCACAGCCCTTGCCTCGACCTCGGCGGCGAGCGAATCCCGACGCCGCCGCACCGACTCCTCCCTGCGGACGAGGTCCACGCTCTTGTTGCGGGCCACGCCAACGAGAAAGCTGCCCAGGCCTCCCTTCCGGGAGTCGAAGGCTCCCGGGCGGCGCCACAGGCTTAGAAAGGTGTCCTGAGCAACCTCCTCGGCGAGGTTCGGATCATTCACAATCCGTTTCGCCATCCCGAACACCACCCCTCCGTAGGTTTTGATAGCTTCCCGCAGCGCCTCCTCGTCACGAGCCATCAGCCTCTCGACGAGAGTCAAGTCGGCCTCGAGATCCATGGTGAAAATCGTAGGCCTCGCGCGCCCAGCCTGCTCGAGGAGAACGTTCTAAGGCTAGTTCGGTCCCAGGTCCGTTCGCGGATTGCAGAAACCTCCCGTAGAACCTAAAACAGGGCGCGCGACAGCGCCCGGCGGGTAGAGACGAGTCGGGGATCGTCCGGCGGCAGCGCATCCATGAGCCTCACGAGATGGCGCCGCGCCTCCTCCCGATCCGGCTCAGAGCTGGTCCGGACGGCGTCCAGCAGACGCTCCAAGGCGTTCTCCAAGCGTCCCGAGGCTGCCTCGACATCGGCCAGTCGTATTAGGAGATCCACGTCGGAAGGATCCTCGTCGAGCTTGCGCCTGAGCTCTGCCTCGTCGAGCCCCTCCGCACGAAGGGCGAGCTCGACGCGCGCGAGCCCCGCACGCGCCCCTGAGTGCGCCGGCTCCACGTTCAGCACGCTCCTGTAGCACTCCGCCGCTTCACGCAGGCTGCCGCCTGCCTCCAGCCTGCAGGCCTCCTCGAACTCGAGATCTGCCGGGGATGGGCCCAAACCCTGAAGCCAGGCCCGCACTTGAGGCTCGGGAAGGGCTCCGGTGAACTCCGCCACCGGGCGGGCGTCCTTGAATGCCTTGACCGAGGGGATCCCCCGAACTCCGAAGGTTTGGGCGAGCATCGGGTTCTTGTCGACGTCCACCTTGGCGAGAGTCCAGGAACCATCAGCCTCGGTGGCGAGCCGTTCGAGAACCGGCCCCAGCGCCCGGCACGGCGCGCACCACTCCGCCCAGAAGTCGACCACTACGGGCGCCTCGCGCGAGCGCTCGAGGACCTCCACCTCGAAGGTCGCCTCGTCCACTTCCATGACGGGAGTCACTGGTCCACTTCCATGACAGCAGTCATGAGGGGCGGTGTGCCTCCAACTCCTTGCATTTGGAGCGGATCGCCTCGGCAGCCTCTTTCAACTGGTCGCTCTCGTCTTCGTTGAGCTCGAGCTCGACAATCTCCACGACACCGGAGATGCCGAGCCGTGCAGGAACTCCCAAATAGACATCGGAGATCCCGTACTCACCGGTGGTCCAGGCACACGTGGGAAAAACCTCACCGGAGTCTCTCAGAATCGCATCCACCATCGCGGCGGCCGACGACGACGGCGCATAAAAAGCACTGCCCTTCTTGAGGTAACCCACGATCTCGGCCCCCGCATCACGCGTTCGGGCGAAGAGGTCCGCCAGACCATCGTCGTCGATGAGCTCGGGGACCGGCCTGCCCCTGACGGTTGCGTGGCGAGGCAGCGCAACCATCTGATCGCCGTGAGAGCCGAGCGTCATCGCCTCAACGGATGCCGGGGGCACCGAGAGGCGTTCGGCAATGAAAAAGCGAAGGCGGCTCGAGTCGAGCACGCCCGCCATCCCCATTACGCGCTCCTGGGGGAAGCCCGAGACCAGAGAGGTGAGATATGTCATCTCGTCGAGCGGGTTGGAGACGACCACGAGCACCGCCTCGGGCGAATGCGTTGCGATCTGCTCGGTTACTCCCGAGACGATCTCGGCATTTTTTTCGAGCAGGTCCATGCGGCTCATACCGGGCTTGCGGGGGAGGCCGGCGGTGATCACCACGACGTCCGAGGAAGCCGTGTCGGCGTAGTCGTTGGTCCCCACAACCGTCGCCTCGAAGCCCTCCACCGGCGCCGATTGATTGAGGTCGAGCGCGAGTCCCTGAGGCAGGCCCTCGACGATGTCGATCATCACGACCTCGTCGGCGACATCCTTCTCCGCGATCCGGAGAGCGGTGTTGGAGCCGACGTTTCCCGCACCTACGACCGTCGCCTTGGTCACTTTCCCAAACTCTCCTTGTGTCGCAGGTCTCTGTGTCGCAGGTCTCAGTGACTGCTCTCGAGCTTTCTGATGACGGCGTCCGCTACTTCAGATGTACCCACTGCGCTGGGATCGTCACGGTGGGGCTTCATGTCGTAGGTGACGCTGTTGCCCTCCTCGATCACTCCTGCGATGGCGGCTTCCAAGCGGTCGCCTGCTTCCATCTCCTCGAGGTGGTGCAGCATCAGGACGCCCGAGAGCATCATCGCCATGGGATTGACTTTGTTCTGGCCCGTGTACTTGGGAGCCGAGCCGTGGGTGGGCTCGAACACCGCGGCCTCGTCGCCGATGTTGCCCCCCGGCGCCACCCCGAGCCCTCCGATCAGGCCCGCCCCGAGATCCGAGATGATGTCCCCGTAGAGATTGGGGAGCACGAGCACGTCGTAGAGCTCGGGCTTCTGGACGAGCTGCATACACATGTTGTCGACGATGCGGTCTTCGAACTCGATGCCCGAGTCGGAGTACTCCTCGGCGACCTCGCGTGCAGTCTTCAGATACAGCCCGTCGGAGAACTTCATGATGTTCGCCTTGTGCACCGCGGTGACCTTGGAACGCTCGTGCTTGATGGCGTAGTCGAACGCGGCCGAGACGATCCTGCGCGTCCCTGTGACCGATATCGGCTTGATCGAGATGCCGGAGTCGTCGCGTATGCGCCGACTGCCGAGGTCGGCGAGGAAGTCGATGAGCTTTCTGGCCTCGGCCGAGCCCTGCTCGAACTCGATCCCTGCGTAGAGGTCCTCGTGGTTCTCGCGCACGACCACGAGATCGATTTTCTCGTAACGGGATCTCACGCCCGGATAGGACTTACACGGGCGTAGGCACATGTAGAGGTCGAGCTCTTTTCTGAGAGCCACGTTGACGCTCCTGAATCCGGTGCCCACGGGGGTGGTGATCGGGCCCTTGATGGCGACTCCGTTGGCCCGGATCGAGTCGAGGACCTGGTCGGGGAGAGGCGTGCCGTACTCATCCATGACGTCCACGCCGGCGTGCTGCACGTCCCAATCGAAGCTCACGCCGGTGGCGTCCAGGACTCGCCGGGTCGCCTCGGAGATCTCGGGGCCGGTCCCGTCGCCGGGGATGAGGGTCACGCGGTGAGTTTTGTCGCTCATTTAGGGACTCCTGAGGGGGCTGGGGAGGGTGCCTGAGATGGGAAAACTAC
>Ga0075530_1000870_pt1 | contig 14365 bp, 13 predicted proteins | sample NGEPerD_2_FD_75101 | JGI IMG/M metagenome (GOLD analysis project Ga0075530, IMG submission 75101) | Arctic peat soil microbial communities from the Barrow Environmental Observatory site, Barrow, Alaska, USA - NGEE PermafrostL1-D | ecosystem: Environmental > Terrestrial > Soil > Wetlands > Peat ...
CGCGATGCGGCTGGCCTCCTACGAGCTGCTGCGCTCGACCGGCGACGACCCGGTGCTGATCCTCGATGATGTCTTCGCCGAGCTCGATACGGGCCGGCGGCGCCCGATCTCGGTGAGCATCGCCTGTTCGAGGTCGAGGACCGGTGGTCGAGGAGGGCGGTCAGGGCTGGGCTCGACACCCTGGCCCGTGTTGGACGCAGCGGGTGGTTTCGAGACGCTCGCTGACGCTCGCTCCTCAACCACCGGGGTCGGCACCCGCTCCTCAACCACCGAAGCGGGCTCGCCAACCACAGACGTGTCGAAGCTCGGCCGGTAGCTCAGGACGGCGTCTTCTCGGCTGGCACCGCGGGCAACCGCCTCATAGGCCTTTCCGAGAAGGGGGTTCAGCTGGTCGACCAGATGGCGCCGGGCCAGCATGATCTCGGAACCGAGCCGGGCCACGTGGGCGTCCCACACCCCCAGCGTCGAGAGCGCAGACTCCGCCGACTTCTGGGCGGAGGACTCACGAACGCGTGCCGTCTTCAGCAAGGTGTTGCGCTGCTTGAGCACCCGGTCGTAGTCGCTGCGGGTGCCGGCGTACCGCGCGCCCTGGTGGAGCACGAGCAGGTCGTCGGCGAACTTGCGTCGCTCCGTCGGGTCGCCCTTGACCATCGCGAGGTCATCGGGCGTGAACATCACCGTGCGCACCAGCCCGAGCAGCTCCCGCGCTCTGGGCAGCTGCGCCCTGTTCACCCGGGCGCGGTTGGACTTCCCGGGGTTGATCTCTATCTCGAGCACCGCGCGCCGCTCGTCACGCACGACGGCCGCGCGCACGACCGCACGTGAGGCACCGCTCCGCACGAGAGGCAGGTCGGCGGCCACGCGGTGCGAGCTGAGCCGGGACAGGTAGTCGATCGCCTCGACGATGTTGGTCTTGCCCTGCCCGTTGGGCCCGACAAACGACGTGGCTCCGGGCTCCAGGTCCACCTCGAGGACTGGATAGGAGCGGAAGTCGTGCAGGGACAGATGGGCGACGTACACGTGGCTCGACTACTCCCGTCGGCTACTTCTCGTCGGCTTGCTTCTGATCGGCCCGCTTCTGATCGGCCCGCTTCTCATCGGCAGGAGAGTCGACGTCGGCGGTGGTCAGCGGCGCGCCCACGTGGACGGCGTGGCCGCCGAACTGGTTGCGCATCGCGGCGACTGCCTTCATCGCCGGGCTGTCGTCCTGGCGTGAGCTGAACCGGGCGAACAGCGAGGCAGCGATGACGTACATCGGTACAGCGTTGTCGATCGCAGCCTCGACCGTCCAGCGGCCCTCGCCCGAGTCCTCGGCGTACCCGCGGACCTTGTCCAGGTGGGTGTCGTCCTTGACCGCTGCGACAAGCAGGTCGAGCAGCCAGGACCGGATCACGGTGCCCTCGCGCCACGAGTCGAAGACGTCGGTGACGTTGTCGACCAGGTCGACCGTCTGGAGAAGCTCCCAGCCCTCGGCGTAGGCCTGCATCATGGCGTACTCGATGCCGTTGTGAACCATCTTGGAGAAGTGGCCGGCGCCGGGCCTGGAGCCCGCGTGCACGAAGCCGGATTCACCCTCGGGCCGCAGCGCGTCGAACGCCGGCTGGACCTTGGCGACGTCCTCCTCGGACCCGCCGCACATGAGTGCGTAGCCGTTCTCCAGGCCCCACACGCCGCCGGAGACGCCGCAGTCGACGAAGCCGATGCCCTTCTTGCCCAGCGCCTCGGCGTTGATCTGGTCATCGGTCCACCGCGAGTTGCCACCGTCGACGACCAGATCACCCTCGGAGAGCAGTTCGCCGAGCTCGTTGATGGTCTGGCGTGTGGGATCACCGGCAGGGACCATCACCCAGACGACCTTGGGACTGGGCAGCTTCTCGACCATCTCGGCGAGGTCCGGCACGTCACTGAGGTCAGGGTTGCGGTCGAAACCGATGACCGTGTGCCCCGCGTTGCGCATGCGGGTGCGCATGTTGCCGCCCATCTTTCCGAGGCCGACGAGTCCGATGTCCATCTGAGATGTCCCTTCAGCCGGTGGTCGGGCCCGTTGCTGGTGCGGCCCGTTGTCGGTGCAGTCCGTGGGTACGGGGGTCCTGGGCGTGGACCGCTACGAGAGCAGGCGGCGCGGCATCAGCAGGTAGCGGAAGTCGGTGTCCGCCTCCCCTTCAAGGGAGTCCACTCCGCAGAGTACGACGGGTTTGGAGGCCTGGGTGAAGGCCAGCTCCACGAACGGGGACTCGATGGCCGTCAGGCCGTCGAGGAGGTACGCCGGGTTGAACCCGGTCGTGATGTCCTCGCCGGTCACGTGGGCCTCGAGGGACTCGCTGGCCATCGCCTCCTCACCGGAACCGGCGTCGAGGGTCAGCACATTGTCGGAGAAGGCCAGCTGGACGGCGGTGTTTCGCTCGGCGACCAGGGAGACCCGCTTGACCGAGTCCACCAGGGCGGCCTTGTCGACGCGGGCGACGGTCAGGTGTGTGCTGGGGAACAGCGAGCGCACCTTGGGGAAGTCCCCGTCGAGGAGCCGGGTGGTCGTACGACGGATGCCGCCGGCGGCCCCGACTCCAGCAGAACCCTCGAACCCGATGATGCCCTCACCCGCACCGCCGAGGGCCCCGGGAGTCGACAGGGCGATCGAGATCTCGCTGCCGCCCACGAGCGCCTTGGCGGTGTCGGCGAGCACCTTGGCCGGGACCAGCGCAGCCGAGTTGATGTCGGGTGCCGACGGAGACCAGGTCAGCTCACGCTGGGAGAGCCGGAACCGGTCCGTGGCCAGCATCGCGATCGAGTCGCCGTCGAGCTCGAGGCGGACACCGGTCAGAACAGGCAACATGTCGTCGCGGCCGGCGGCTGTGACTGCCTGGGCGACGGCGTGGGAGAAGACCGAGCTGCTCACGGTGCCACGGGCCTCGGGCATCCGCGGCAGGGTCGGATAGTCCTCGACTGGCATCGTCTGCAGGCTGAACCGGGCCGCGCCGCACGTGAGCGTGACCTTGGTCCCCTCGATGCTCATCTCGACGGGCTTGTTGGGCAGGCTGCGGCAGATGTCGGCCAGCAACCGCCCCGAGACCAGTGCCCGGCCCTCCTCGCTGACCTCGGCGTTGAGGGTCGCCCGGGCGGAGGTCTCGTAGTCGAAGGTGGAGAGCTGCAGCCCGTCGCGACCTGTTGCAACCCTGTCTGTTGAATTGCCGTGCGTTGCGCCCCCGTCCGTTGAGTTGCCGTTCGTTGAGGTCCCGTCCTCCAGGGTGCCGTCCGTGAAGGTGCCGTCCTCCAGGGTGCCAGCCTCGAAGGTGCCGGCCTCGATGAGCAGGCCGGCCAGGACGGGTTCACTGGGACGGATCGGGAGCGCGCGAGCCGTCCAGGCGACAGCGTCGGCGAGGACGTCACGGTCGACGCGGAACTTCACGGATGGTTCCTCTCCATCTGGTGCATCAGCTGCGGTGGCTCAGTTGGGGTGACAAGGGTGACGAGCCAGATCCTTGAGCCCAAGTCTGTAGGCCCCAAGTCTGTAGGCACAGTGCCGGGGTGAGCATCCTGCCACGCTCGATGCGCTCCACAGGCTGACCTGTCCTCGGTTGTTGAGCGGCGAGGAATCAATTGGGAATGCAGTCGTAGTAGTAGGGGCCGTGGATTCTGTGGACAACCGGTCTCTGTGCAGGTCAGCGGGCAGAAGTTGCGAGGACGAGCCTGTGGACGCGGGCGCGTAGAACGACGTCTTCCTGTGGTTCGAGAAGGTGTCTGTGGGCGGCGTACGCCGGCTGTCCACACGAACCCCTGTGGAAGTCCACCGGAACTGGCCTCTGGAACCACAAGCTGTGGGCGGTTTCCCGTGTCCCGACCTCCCCGACCTCCATCACCGGACGGTGTCAAGACTGCTTTGCCTGCTGCTTGATCCTGGTGGTGAGCTCGGTGACCTGGTGGAAGACGTTGCGACGTTCGGCGAGGTCCTTGCGGATGCGTCGGTCGGCGTTCATCACCGTGGTGTGGTCGCGGCCTCCGAACTGCTGGCCGATCTTGGGCAGCGAGAGCTCGGTCAGCTCGCGGCACAGGTACATGGAGATCTGCCTCGCGGTGACCAGGGCGCGCGTGCGGCTCGGGCCACACAGGTCCTCGATGCTGAACCCGAAGTAGGTCGCCGTCTGGGCGATGATCAGCCCGGCGGTGACCTCCGGTTCTCCACCCTCGGGGATCAGGTCCTTGAGCACGATCTCGGCAAGGGTCATGTCGACCTCCTGCTGGTTGATGCTGGCGAACGCCGTGACCCGGATGAGCGCACCCTCGAGCTCGCGGATGTTGGTCTGGATGCGCGAGGCGATGAACTCCAGCACGTCGGCAGGTGCCGAGAGCCGGTCGGCAGCGGCCTTCTTGCGCAGGATGGCGATGCGGGTCTCCAGGTCGGGCGGCTGTACGTCGGTGAGCAGGCCCCATTCGAAGCGGTTACGCAGCCTGTCCTCGAGCTGGGTGAGGCGCTCGGGCGGCCGGTCGGAGCTGATCACGATCTGCTTGTTGGCGTTGTGCAGCGTGTTGAAGGTGTGGAAGAACTCCTCCTGCGTCTGCTGCTTGCCCTCGAGGAACTGGATGTCGTCGACCAGGAGCACGTCGACATCGCGGTACCGGCGCTGCAGCGCGGCGGTGTTGGCGTCCTTGATCGCGTTGATCACGTCGTTGGTGAACGCCTCCGAGGAGACGTAGCGGATCTTCGCGCCGGTCCAGAGGTTGCGGACGTAGTGACCGATTGCGTGCAGCAGGTGCGTCTTGCCCAGTCCGGAGTCGCCGTAGACCAGGAGAGGGTTGTAGGCCATGCCGGGCGCCTCGGCCACCGCGACCGCGGCTGCGTGGGCGAACCGGTTGGAGGATCCGATCACGAAGGTCTCGAAGGAGTAGCGCGGGTTCAGCGGGCTGTCCGGGATGCCGGTGGTCAACGAAGCACTGGATGCCCTTGTCGACAAATCGCTTTGGCGATGTATCTGTGTATGGGTCTGTGGATGAAGCTGTGGACGCACGTCGTGGGGCGAGACTGCTGGACCAGTGTGTGCGGTGGGTATCGAGGCGCTGGGACCTCCCGTACCCGACATCGCCCTCGGGCCTCGGGCAGCACCCGGTCCGCTGGCGAGACCCGGGTGCGTGGGCGCCGGCTGGTCGGCCACCGTGCGTTCGAGGCTCGGATCCACGCTCACGGCGAGGCGCACCGGTTTGCCAAGGCGCTCGCTGAGGGTGTCCTCGATGCGTGTGCGCAGTCGTCCCTCGAGCTGGTTGCGGGTGAACTCGTTCGGAACCGCCACCACGGCCGTGCTCTCGGCGAGCATCAGCGGCTTGCTCGAGGTCAGCCACACCCGCTGGTTGGGAGGCAGGCTGTCCACGATGCCCGGCCAGAGGACCTCGAGCTCGCTCGCCTGGTTGTCAGCGGTCTTCTGTCCTTCATCCACGCCTCGTCGCGCTCCCCTTCGATGGCTGTGCCGTGGTGCGTTCCCCGAGGTTCGCGGTACTCCACACCTTTGTCCACAGGTTGTGCGATGTCGAAGGAGGCCCGGTTGGGGATTCCGGCGACGTTATGGCCGACCGTTTATTACCGTATTACCGTTTCGTCCCGCGTGCCCGCGGTCGTATGCCGTCGCCAGCGACAGGTCGTGACCGAGGGATCGACCTGCTGGTCGCCAAACGATGCGCACCGGTCGTGGGTAGGGCTTCCTGGAACGTCCGACGCTAACAACCTTCGTGCCTGTGGATCAACAGTTGTCCACAGGCTGCGGAGTCGATATCCCCCATCTGCGGGCGTGTCGGTAGATAAGTTCGCCCTTGACCTGTGTCAGGGTGCTTGGTCGCACTCCCGACGGGATGCCGATCGTTGAGCAGACCCCGCTGGATGGACGGGCCTGTGTGGGCTGACCACGGGTGATTTGGCGAGGCTGTGTGACGAGGGTGTGTGAATTGACCCTGTGTCGGCGCAACGCGTACCGTTGGCAGGTCGGACCCGGCGTCGACCGGTGCCGCATGTCCATGACAGTCCAACCTCGCATGGGTGAGCGGTGCCAGTTGACCCACGACTGGCGACGAACTCGTCGTACGACCCGGTGATCAGACTGCTGTCCAGCCCCCCCTGAGTGGAGTGAGTACGTTGAGCAAGCGCACGTTCCAGCCGAACAACCGCCGTCGGCACAAGACCCATGGCTTCCGTCTGCGGATGCGCACCCGTGCCGGCCGCGCGGTTCTGTCCTCCCGACGTCGCAAGGGCCGCGACCGCCTCGCCGCCTGAGGCGTGAGCAGCCGGCGTGCTCTCCCCTAGCAACCGCCTGACCTCACCTGCTCACTTCAGGGAGGTCGTGCGCCGCGGCGGTCGCTGCGGTGGCCCACTGATGGTGGTCCACCTGCTGGTGCCGCAGACTCAGCGAGCCGGCCTGGGTCTCCCCGTGGGACCCCGGGTGGGTTTCGTGGTCTCCAAGGCGGTGGGGTCCGCCGTCACGCGCAATCTGGTCAAGCGTCGGCTCCGTCACCTGGCCCGGGAGCGGACCGGGTCGCTTCCTGCGGGTGGCATGCTCGTGGTTCGGGCCCTGCCGCCTGCGGCGCTCGCGTCGTACGACGAGCTGGCGCGCGAGTTGGATCGGTGCCTGGATCGGTGCGTGGCCAAGGTGGACCTATCAACAAATCGTGCGGCGAAGGCGGAGGATGTCGGGTGAAGTTCCTGTTGATTGCCTTGCTGCGCGGATATCGGTTCGCGATCAGCCCGCTCTACGGGCAGGTGTGCAGGTATCACCCGACGTGTTCTGCCTACGCTCTCGAGGCGATCACGGTGTACGGAAGCATCAAGGGCACCTGGCTCGCCGTACGACGGGTCGGCCGGTGTCATCCCTGGGCTCTGGGTGGTTATGACCCCGTTCCTCCGCATACAAAGATGACTCGAGGAGTCTGAGTGTTGTCCTTCTTCAAGGATATTGGCGGCTTCATCATGACGCCGCTGTACTACGTGATCAGCGCCGTCCTCCTGGGATGGCACCGGGTGTGGGGAGAGCTCTTCGGTCCGGCCTCGGGCATTGCCTGGGTGCTGTCGATCATCGGCCTCACGATCGTGATCCGGGCCCTGCTGATTCCGCTGTTCGTCAAGCAGATCAAGTCCAGCCGCAACATGCAGCTGTTGCAGCCCAAGGTCAAGGAGCTGCAGAAGAAGTACGGCCATGACCGGGAGCGTCTCGCCCAGGAGACGATGAACCTCTACCGGGAGACCAAGACCAACCCGTTCTCGGCATGCCTGCCGCTGATCATCCAGATGCCGATCTTCCTGGCGCTGTTCCGGCTGATCGACCAGGCTGCCAAGAATCCCGAAGACACGCGCGGGCTGATGACCGTGGAGCTGAACGAGCAGTTCGGCGACGCCGTCTTCCTCGGGGCGAAGATCTCCGACACCTTCATGTCCACCGACAACACCGGCGTGCGGGTCCTCGCAGCGGTCCTGGTGCTGGCGATGACCGCGACCACGTTCCTCACCCAGCGCCAACTGATGAGCAAGAACATGCCGGCCGACGCGCTCACCGGCCCCTACGCGCAGCAGCAGAAGCTGTTGCTCTATGTGCTTCCCGTGGTCTTCGCGGTCGGCGGCATCGCCTTCCCGATCGGTGTCCTCTTCTACTGGACCACTTCGAACCTGTGGACGATGGGACAGCAGTTCTACGTGATCCGCAGCAACCCGGCGCCCAACACCGAGGCGTTCAGGGCCAAGCAGCAGCGCGACGAGGAGAAGCGCAATCGCAAGGGCGAGCCGCCCCCGGAGCCTGAGGCCGACGGTACGACGATCACCGACACGCCGCCGCCGAAGCCGGCCCAGCGTCAGCAGCCGAGGAAGATGACGCGTGAGCAGCGCAAGAGGGCCGGCGGGAAGCCGGGCGGTGCTTCTCCGCGCAACACCCAGGCCAACCCCCAGGCCAACCCCCAGAGCAATGACCAGACCAACCCCCAGGGCAATGACCAGTCGAACGATCCCCAGAGCGATGAGGGAGAAGCCAAGTGAGTGAACCCGTGAACGAGACCATCGAGTCCCGGGCCGAGACAGAGACCCAGGCCGAGACCGTGCCCATGCCCGTGCCTGAGACCTCGGCCGAGGGCGCAGTGAAGGTGGCCGAAGGGGCCGTGCCCTCGGTGGACGCGGACAGCAGGTCTCCGGCGGACGGGGCGCAGAAGTCTGACGACGGTTCCGTCTCGGATGACGACACGGAGAGTGACGACTCGGCCAGTGACGACTCGGAGAGTGACGACTCGGACAGTGACCAGGACCCCGAGGCTCGCCCCGGTCGCCGGGAGCGACTCGAGCAGGAGGGCGACATCGCCGCTGACTACCTCGAGGAGCTGCTCGAGATCACCGACCTCGACGGCGACCTCGACATGGATGTCGAAGGCGACCGCGCCACGGTGTCGATCGTGGGCGCCAACCTGCCCCAGCTGGTCGGTGACCAGGGCGAGGTTCTCGAGGCGCTGCAGGAGCTGACCCGGCTGGCCGTTTACCGTGAGACCGGTGAGCGCTCGAGGTTGATGCTCGATGTGAGCGGACACCGCGCGGAGCGACGTACCGCGCTCGAGATCCGGGCGACCGAGATCGTCGCCCAGGTCAAGGAGTCCGGCGAGCGGGCCTCACTGGAGCCCATGTCTCCCTTCGAGCGCAAGGTCGTGCACGACGTGGTCGCGGCGGCGGGCCTCAGGTCTGAGTCCGAGGGAGCAGAGCCGCGCCGTTATGTCGTGGTGCTTCCTTCGTGAGTCCGGCGTGATCGCCGAGACGCCTGCATGAGCGACCACGTTTCACGTGAAACACCCCCTGCACCCGCGAGTGCGCAGGGGGTGTTTTCACGTGCCCTCCCGAAGGCGGAGCAGTTCGCCCTGCTCCTGACGCGCGAGGCGCTCGTCCGCGGCCTGATCGGTCCACGGGAGGTGCCACGCCTGTGGGAGCGACACCTTCTCAACTGCGCGGTGGTCACCGACCTGATGCCACGCGACAGCACCGTGTGTGACGTCGGGAGTGGCGCCGGACTGCCGGGAATCGTCCTGGCGATCCGGCGACCCGATCTCCAGGTGACTTTGGTGGAGCCCTTGCTGCGTCGCACCACGTTTCTGGACCTCGCTGTGTCCACAATGGAGCTGTCCAACGTGCACGTCCATCGGGGGCGCGCCGAGGGGCTCCAGGGTGAGCCGGAGTGGGCTGGAGGATTCGATGTGGTGACGTCGAGAGCGGTGGCTCCGATGGATCGGCTTGCGAGGTGGTCCCTGCCCTTGGTGCGGGACGGCGGGCTCTTCCTCGCGATGAAGGGTTCGTCGGCCCCCGACGAGCTCCGCTCTGCCCGGTCGGTCATCCGTCGGCTCGGCGGGGTGGACCCCCAGGTCGAGACCGTCGGTGCCGAGTGGCTCACGCCCCCTGTGACGGTGGTACGCATCCAGAAAGCGGGCAGGAAGCGATGAAGAATGGTGCCTATCGGAGGACGTCGTGACTACGGCCACGGACGGTCGGCCGGGCTGGCTGGCCCGGGCTCGGGGGAAGTTATCCACCGACCGGAGGTGGGCGCGTGAGCGTACCAATCCACAGACGGGGAGGGTTTATCCACAGGACCCCCCTGTTTCACGTGAAACAGAGCATGAGGACGGCGCCGTGAATCAGGTGGAGTCGACAGCAGTCGGGGCAATTCGGCACGCAAGCGTCCGAACTGCGGCCGAACTGGCCGGAAACAGTGCGAAGTACGACGAGTCAACTCCGATGGCCCAAGCCATCGAGCAGCAGTTGCTGGTGCGGCAGCGTCGACGTCCTGGCGGTGAGCTACCTCGGCCCGACCACACGCGAGTGATGGTCGTGGCCAACCAGAAGGGCGGGGTCGGCAAGACCACCACGGCGGTGAACATGGCAGCCGCGCTGGCCCAGGGTGGACTTCGGGTGCTCGTCATCGATCTCGATCCCCAGGGCAACGCCTCGACCGCCCTGTCCGTGGATCACCATCGAGGGACGCTCTCCTCCTACGACGTGCTGGTGGAGGGCATGGCGCTGGCTGACGTCGCGCAGCCTCACCCTGACCTCGCGAACCTTTTCGTCGTCCCCGCCACGATCGACCTCGCGGGAGCCGAGATCGAGTTGGTGAGCGTGGTCGCTCGCGAGAATCGGCTACGCAGGGCGATCACGGCACACCGGCTCATCACCGACGCCGGCACGGATCAAATCGCGACGGATCAAATCGCAGCGGATCAATTTGACACGGATCAATTTGATTACGTATTGATCGACTGCCCGCCCTCGTTGGGCCTGCTGACGCTGAACGCGCTGGTGGCCGGCGCGGAGATGCTCATCCCGATCCAGGCGGAGTACTACGCACTCGAGGGGCTCGGTCAGCTGCTCGAGACCGTGGAGATGGTGCGCACGCACCTGAACCGGGGGCTCACGGTCAGCACCATCCTGATCACGATGTACGACTCGCGGACCAACCTCGCGGCCGGTGTCGCGGCCGAGGTGCGGGAACACTTCCCGGAGCAGGTGCTCAAGACCGCCATTCCTCGGTCGGTGCGGGTCTCGGAAGCGCCGAGTTACGGCCAGAGTGTGATGACCTACGATCCGGCATCACCTGGTGCCCTGAGCTACCTCGAGGCGGCACGCGAGCTGGCGCACCGTGGAGTGGGCCCCGGAGTGGGCCCGGGAACGGACATGGGAGACGCCCCGGAAAGCGGTGCAGGAACCAGCATCGGTAGTGACCTCGGAGTCTCGCGATGAGCAACAAGCAGCCCGCTCCACGGCGTGGACTCGGACGAGGGCTCGGCTCTCTGATCCCTACGGGGCCACCCGAGCAGTCGCGTGTGAGGCCGGACGAGACGGGCCTGATGACACTGGGGGAGGCGTACGTCGGGTCTCACGCCGGCCCCAAGGCGGCACCCGCCGGTGCGGGGGACGTCGCCGCGGACGTCGCCGCCCACGGGGTGGCGGCCACTGCCACCGTGACCCAGGAGCGACCCCCCGACGTGGCCGGCGCCTACTTTGCCGAGCTCCCGGTCTCCTCGATCGTCCCCAACGCGCGCCAGCCACGCCAGGACTTCGCAGAGGAAGCGATGGCCGAGCTGGTCGACTCCATCAAGGAGGTCGGGCTGCTCCAGCCGGTTGTCGTACGACGCACCGGTGAGTCGTCGTACGAGCTGATCATGGGTGAGCGCCGCTGGCGGGCCATCAAGGAGGCCGGTCTCGAGACCATCCCGGCGATCGTCCGCCAGACCGGCGACGACGCGATGCTCCGAGATGCGCTGCTCGAGAACCTGCACCGCTCCGAGTTGAATCCGCTCGAGGAGGCGGCCGCCTACCGCCAACTCCTCGACGACTTCGGGTGCACCCACGACGAGCTCGCAGGCCGCCTCGGCCGCAGCCGGCCGCAGATCAGCAACACCCTGCGTCTGCTGAACCTGTCTCCTGCCGTCCAACGTCGGGTAGCGGCGAGCGTTCTCAGCGCGGGACACGCTCGGGCCCTGCTCGGCGTGAGCGATGCGGCTGCGCAGGACCGGATCGCCGGCCGGGTCGTTGCCGAGGGCATCTCCGTGCGCGGTCTCGAGGAGCTGGTGGCCGTCGGCGAGCTCGGTGAGCGCGAGGCACAGCTCCGCGAGCGGCCCGCGCGACCCACGGCCCCGGGCCTCACCGAGCTGGAAGACCGGCTCAGCGACCGGCTCGACACCCGCGTCAAGGTCACCCTGGGCAGGAGCAAGGGCAAGATCGCCATCGAGTTCGCGTCCCTGCGCGACCTGGAGCGGATCGTCTCGGTGATCGACCCGCGCAACCGGGACGACAGGCCGATCTAGACCCCTGTCGCTCTGGGTCAATGGTGACCCGGGTCAGGTTCGAACTGGCGATTTGTCGACAAAACAGCAGCCGGCTCATTTGCTTCGTCGCCCAGTCGACAAAGACACTTCTCGACTGGGACCGGTGCCGTCCTGTCGACATACGTGCCTGTGGCTGGTGCGACGGCGCGCACACATTTGTGGGGTTGCGACGTCGAAATATGGTCCTCTCGACGCCCCAAGCCAACATTTGTGGGCTCCAGGCGCCCCGCTCGCTTCCGGTCGGCCCTCAGCCGACGGCCGGGTCGCCGTCCTGGTCGGTCGGCGCTTCCGCCGACTTCTGAGCCCTGCGCGCAGCCCGCGCCGCCTTCTCCTCCGCGTCGAGCTCTGCAGCGCGCTCCGGCGTCGGGGCCTTGCCGCCTCGCGACGCAGGGAGCCACCACGAGCCGGAAGGCTGTTCTTCCTCGGGGTAGGCGTCGATTGCCTCCTCCACCAGGGCCGAGAGCCGGCGATGAAGCTCGGCGGTCTCGGCGACGGGGTCCTCGCCCGTCGGGTACATCGGTTCCCCGACCCGGATGCCGATCGTCTTGCCCCGGGACAAGTCCCGCTCGTGGTCCTTGGTCATCAGCCGCTGGGTGCCCCACAGCGCCACGGGGATCAGCGGTACGTCGGCTTGGGCCGTGATCCGGGTCGCGCCGGACTTGAGCTCCTTGACCTCGAACGAGCGCGAGATCGTGGCCTCGGGGAAGATCCCGACCACCTCACCCTCCTGCAGGTAGCGCAGCGCCTCGTCCATGGAGCCGCCCCCGTCGGCGCGGTCCACGGAGATGTGGTGCATCGAGCGCATCACCGGTCCACCGACGGAGTGGTCGAAGACCTCGCGCTTGGCCATGAACCGCACGAGCCGTCCGGAGGGCTGCGCCGCCAAGCCACCGAGGATGAAGTCGATGTAGGAGACGTGGTTGAACGCGAGCAGTGCGCCCCCCGTTGTCGGCACGTGCTCGGTGCCACCCATCTGGAACCGGAGACCGAGGGCGCGGAAGAGCACCTTGGCGGTCCGGATGATCGGCGGGTAGCTGATGTCGCGCATGTGGCGTGTCCTCGAAAGCTGGGTCGGTGAGCTGAATCGGTGAGCTGTCGGTGGGTCCTCTCGATCGTGCCATGCGCGCTGGAGCGGGCCCTGCCCTGGGCGCTGGGCGCTGGGCTGGAACGTGGCCACGGTCCGCGGACCGGCAACCGGACCCGGCGGAAAGTCTGCTCTGCGAGACTGTGTCGCATGCGCCCGATCGTCCAGAGCCGCAAGCTGCACAACGTCCGCTACGACGTACGCGGGCCGATCCTGGTCGAGGCTCACCGCCTCGAGGCCGAAGGCCACAAGATTCTCAAGCTGAACATCGGCAACCCCGCGCCGTTCGGCTTCGAGGCCCCCGAGGCGATCGTGGCCGACATCGTGCACAACCTGCCCGAGGCGCAGGGCTACTCCGACTCCCGCGGCATCTACTCGGCGAGGACCGCCGTCGCGCAGTACTACCAGTCGCACGGGCTCACCGAGACGGCGGTGGATGACGTCTACATCGGCAACGGCGTCTCCGAGCTGATCACGATGGTGCTGCAGGCCTACCTCGACGACGGCAACGAGATCCTCGTGCCGGCCCCCGACTACCCGCTGTGGACAGGGGCAATCACCCTCTCGGGCGGTACGCCGGTGCACTACCGCTGCGACGAGGACAACGGCTGGGATCCCGACCTTGCCGACATCGAGGCCAAGATCACCGAGCACACCAAGGGCCTCGTGGTCATCAACCCGAACAACCCGACCGGAGCGGTCTACAGCGAGGGCACAGTCAAAGGTCTGGTCGACATCGCCCGCCGCCACGAGCTGGTGGTCTTCAGCGACGAGATCTACGAGAAGATCCTCTTCGACAACGCTGTGCACCACCACACGGCCAACTATGTCGGTGACGACGTGCTGTGTCTGACCTTCAGCGGGTTGTCCAAGGCCTATCGGGTCTGCGGCTACCGCGCCGGCTGGGTGATGGTCTCGGGCCCCAAGCACCTGGCCGAGGACTTCCTCGAGGGACTCACTCTGCTCGCCAACATGCGGATGTGTCCCAACGTGCCGGCGCAGACGCCATCCAGACCGCGCTCGGTGGCTACCAGTCCATCAACGAGTACATCCACCCCGGCGGCCGGTTCTACGAGCAGAGCAAGGCGGCGTGGAGGCTGCTCAACGAGATCCCCGGGGTCAGCTGCGTGGAGCCGCGGGGTGCGCTGTACTGCTTCCCCAGGCTGGACCCCGAGGTCTACCCCATCAGGGACGACGAGCAGTTCGTCATCGACCTGCTGCGGGCCAAGAAGATCCTGGTTACCCACGGCACCGGCTTCAACTGGTTCGAGCCAGACCACTTCCGCCTGGTGACCCTCCCCGACCTGGACACGCTGAGCGAGGCGATCGGTCGCATCGCCGACTTCCTGGCCACGCAGCGGGGCTGAGGCCGGCTGCAAGTTTCCCCGGTCGGCCGTAACTATTCAGGTCCTCGGCGTGTCTGATGGTCTGATCGGCCGATGGGGGTGATGCTGTCGGGGTTCGTGAGGC
>Ga0075530_1000871_pt1 | contig 14363 bp, 14 predicted proteins | sample NGEPerD_2_FD_75101 | JGI IMG/M metagenome (GOLD analysis project Ga0075530, IMG submission 75101) | Arctic peat soil microbial communities from the Barrow Environmental Observatory site, Barrow, Alaska, USA - NGEE PermafrostL1-D | ecosystem: Environmental > Terrestrial > Soil > Wetlands > Peat ...
GCCGCCGCACTGGATCCGGACACCTTTTGCGCCGCTGCGCATCGTGGTCTGGATCGCTTTGCGCATCGCACGACGGAACGCCACCCGACCGGAGAGCTGCTCCGCGACGCCCTGCGCCACGAGCTGAGCGTCGATCTCGGGGCTCTTCACCTCGAGGATGTTCAGCTGGACCTGTTTGCCGGTGAGCTTCTCGAGCTCGCCACGAATGCGGTCGGCCTCGGCGCCGCGGCGCCCGATCACGATGCCGGGACGTGCGGTGTGGATGTCGACCCGGACCCGGTCACGGGTGCGCTCGATCTCGACCTTGGAGATGCCGGCGCGCTCCATGCCCTTCGACAGCAGCCTGCGGATCGCGACGTCCTCACCGACGTACGCCTTGTAGAGCTTGTCGGCGTACCACCGGCTCTTGTGGTCGGTGGAGATACCGAGGCGGAAACCGTTCGGGTTGATCTTCTGCCCCATCAGGCGTTCCGTCCCTTCTTCTTGTCGGTGTTCTCGGCACTGTTCTCATCACTGGTGTTCACATGATTGGGCTGCACGACCAGCGTGATGTGGCTGGTGCGCTTGTTGATCCGCGATGCGCGGCCCTGGGCCCGGGGGCGCCAGCGCTTCATCGTCGGGCCCTCGTCGACCGTCGCCTTGGACACGACCAGGGTGTTGCGGTCCAGGTCCTCGGTGCCTTCCGCGTTCGCGACCGCACTCTCGAGGACCTTGTACACCGTTTCGCTGGCCGCCTGGGGTGCAAACTGCAACAACGCCAGCGCCTCGTCCACCGGGCGACCGCGCACCATGTCGACGACACGACGGGCCTTCATCGGGGTGATCCGGACGAAGCGTGAGCTGGCGAAGGCACCGGGCTCGTCACCCAGCAGGCTCTCGCGGCGGGCGCTCACGCGCCTACGCTCCATAGTGCTCATAGGTTCGACTCTCTCGACTCAGTTTGTCTGCTCATTGATCGTGTCCCCCGCGATCAGCGGCGGCGGCTCTTCCGGTCGTCCTTGACGTGCCCGCGGTAGGTGCGGGTCGGTGCAAACTCTCCGAGCTTGTGGCCGACCATCGAGTCGGTCACGAACACGGGAACATGCTTACGGCCGTCGTGCACGGCGATCGTGTGGCCGATCATGGTCGGCACGATCATCGAACGACGCGACCACGTCTTGATCACGTTGTGGGTGCCCTTGTCGTTCTGTACGTCCACCTTCTTGGTCAGGTGGTCGTCAACGAAGGGACCCTTCTTGAGGCTGCGTGGCATCGGTTCTCAGGTCCTTTCTCAGCGACGCTTGCCGGATTTACGGCGACGGACAATAAGGGCATCCGAGGCCTTGCGCTTGCGCGTACGACCCTCCGGCCTGCCCCAGGGGGACACGGGGTGACGACCACCGGAGGTCTTACCCTCACCACCACCGTGCGGGTGGTCGACCGGGTTCATCACGACACCGCGGACGGTCGGGCGCTTGCCCTTCCAGCGCATCCGGCTGGCCTTGCCCCAGTTGATGTTCGACTGCTCGGCGTTGCCGACCCCACCGATGGTGGCGCGGCAGCGCACGTCGACGTACCGCATCTCCCCGGAGGGCGTGCGCAGCTGTGCGCGGCTGCCCTCCTTGGCGACCAGCTGGGCCGAAGCACCCGCCGAACGGGCGATCTTGCCCCCGCCGCCGGGACGCAGCTCGATGCAATGAACCGTCGTACCCACCGGGATGTTGCGCAGCGGCAGGTTGTTGCCCGTCTTGATGTCGGAGTTGACGCCGGCCTCGACCGCCGCGCCCTGCTTCAGCCCCTGCGGCGCGATGATGTAGCGCTTCTCGCCGTCGGCGTAGTGCAGCAGTGCGATGCGCGCCGTGCGGTTCGGGTCGTACTCGATATGCGCGACCTTGGCCGGCACGCCGTCCTTGTCGTAGCGACGGAAGTCGATGACACGGTACGCACGCTTGTGGCCACCGCCCTGGTGTCGGGTGGTGATCCGGCCCTGGTTGTTGCGGCCGCCCTTCTTCGGGAGCGGACGAACCAGCGACTTCTCCGGCGTCGTCCTCGTCACCTCGACGAAGTCGGCGACCGACGAGCCGCGACGGCTCGGCGTGGTCGGCTTGTACTTACGGATGCCCATGGTTTCTTAGGTCCTCTTCGCTCTGTTCATCAAGTGCCCGGTCACGAGACCGGACCCCCGAAGATGTCGATCCGCTGACCCTCGGCAAGGCTGACGATCGCTCGCTTGGTGTTGGCGCGCTTGCCGGTACCGAAGCGAGTACGACGGGTCTTGCCCGAGCGGTTGAGTGTGTTGACCGAGGTGACCTTGACGTTGAACACCTGCTCGACCGCGATCTTGATCTCGGTCTTGTTGGCGCCGGGGTGCACCAGGAAGGTGTACTTGTTGGCGTCCAGCAGCCCGTAGCTCTTCTCGCTGACGACCGGTGAGATCAGCACGTCGCGGTGGTCCTTGTGGAAGGTACTCATTTGCCGGCCTCTTCTGTGTCAGCCTCGGACGACGTGGCAACAGCCTTGGCGGACTTGCCGGTCGGCGCACCCGCCACAAAGGTGTCGTACGCACCCTTGGTGAAGACCACATCGTCGGCGAGCAGCACGTCGTAGGTGTTCAGCTGGTCGACTGCGAGCAGGTGGACGGTGTCCACGTTGCGAAGCGAGAGCCAGGTCAGCGAGTCGCTGCGTTCCAGCACGAGGAGCGTGCGAGGACGCTCGGTCAGGCTGGACAGGGCCGACAGGGCACCCTTGGTCGAGGGTGAGTCGCCGGAGACGATCCCGTCGACCACGTGGATCCGGCCCGAGCGCGCCCGGTCGGAGAGGGCGCCGCGGAGAGCAGCAGCCTTCATCTTCTTGGGGGTGCGCTGGTCGTAGCTGCGCGGGGTGGGGCCGTGCACCACGCCACCGCCGTTGAACTGGGGTGCGCGGGTCGAGCCCTGACGGGCGCGACCGGTGCCCTTCTGCTTGTGCGGCTTCCGGCCACCACCGCGAACCTCGCCGCGGCTCTTGGTGTCCGCGGTGCCCTGGCGGGCAGCAGCCTGCTGTGCGACGACGACCTGGTGGATCAACGGGATGTTGACCTGGACGTCGAAGATCTCGGCAGGGAGATCGACGTCAACTGTGTTCGTCCCGGTCTCGGACCGTGTCGTCACTGGTCGGCCTCCTTGCCCTTAGCTGCGGAACGGATGATCACGAGCCCGCCCTTTGGGCCGGCGACGGCACCCTTGACGAGGATCAGGCCCTTCTCGACGTCCACGGCGTGGATGGTGACGTTCTGGGTGGTGACTGCGTCGCCACCCATCCGGCCGGCCATCTTCATGCCCTTGAACACGCGACCAGGTGTGGCGCAGCCACCGATGGAGCCGGGCGAGCGGTGGTTCTTGTGCGCACCGTGCGAGGCGCGCGAACCGTGGAACCCGTGTCGCTTCATGACACCGGCGTAACCCTTGCCCTTGCTCGTGCCGGTGACGTCGACGACCTCGCCGGCAGCGAACAGCTCGGGGCTGAGCTCCTGACCGACGGAGTACGACGCCGCGTCCGACGTACGGATCTCCAACAGGTGACGACGCGGCGTGACACCGGCCTTCTCGAAGTGCCCGGCCATCGGCTTGGTCACCTTGCGGCCCTCGATCTCGCCGAAGCCGACCTGGACGGCGTTGTAGCCGTCGGTCTCGGGCTGGCGGACCTGCGTCACCACATTGGTGCCGGCCGCGATCACGGTCACGGGCACCACTCGGTTGTTTTCGTCCCAGGTCTGGGTCATGCCGAGCTTGGTGCCCAGCAGCCCACGGACATTGCGTTCTAGTGTGCTCATTGGTTTCGGTGCCTTCAGAGCTTGATCTCGATGTCGACACCAGCCGGCAGGTCGAGACGCATCAGCGAATCCACCGTCTTCGGCGTGGGGTCAATAATGTCGATAAGACGCTTGTGCGTGCGCATCTCGAAGTGCTCGCGACTGTCCTTGTACTTGTGCGGCGAGCGAATGACGCAGTAAACGTTCTTCTCGGTCGGCAACGGCACAGGGCCGGCGACCTTCGCGCCCGTTCGGGTAACCGTGTCAACGATTTTGCGCGCCGAGGTGTCGATCACCTCGTGGTCGTAGGCCTTGAGCCTAATGCGGATCTTCTGTCCCGCCATAGCTCTCAGTCGTCCTTCTACTCGTACCGCTGCGTGTCTCGTCGTACTCCGGGAGGAGCACTCCGCCCGCCGCTCCCCACTCCGACCCCCGCGGTCGGGCGTGTCGCGCGCTCTTGGCGCAACACAAGACCCTTGCGATGTCTTGTTGGAGTGGCACCCGACGGGATGTCGAGCTAAGTGAGGTCTCCTGGTTCGGTGCAACCCGGCCCACCACAGCGGGTGAACCATCTTCGGCGCACCCCGGCGACCTCGCCGGAGCAACCGGACTATCTTGTCAGAGACCGGGGCGGCTTATCAAATCGAAGCCGCCCAATGTTCAGGACACGCATGTGAGCCCCCGCACTCGCTCGCCGGCTCAGCCTGTTCGGCGGTAGGTGAGGTCGGTGATCGGCCGTCCGGCGGCGATGCCGCGGCGCTCGAAACGGGTCAGCGGTCGTTCGTCCCAGCGGGGGGCTGGCCCGTCGTACACGTTCTCGAGGAGCGGTTCACCGGACAGCACCCCACCCATCTGCGCCGCGTACGGCGGCCAGTCCGTCGCGAGCCGCAAGACCCCTCCCGGCACCAGCCTGCTCGCCGCCAGGGAGACGAATCCTGCACCGACCAGGCGACGCCGGTGGTGCCGCTGCTTCGGCCAGGGGTCGGGAAAGAACGTCCACAGCTCGCTCACCGACTCCGGACCGAGCAGGTGCTCGAACGACCACACCGCGTCGATGCTCATCAGCCGGACGTTGCGCGCTCCGACCTCCTCGAGGCGGCGAAACGTCTGCGCGATGCCTGGCTGCCACACCTCGAACGCCAAAATGTTGTTCTCGGGCCGCTGCGCAGCGAGGACGGCCGTCGCCTCCCCCACACCGGAGCCGATCTCGACGACCAGGGGCGCGGATCGGCCGAACCAGGAGTCGAGGTCGAAGCCGGCCGCGTCCGCGGCGCCGTCCGGGATCCACCAGTCCGCCGCGTGTGCGTGCCAGGCGGCGCCGAGCTTCGGGTCGAGCCCGCTGCTCCGGCGGCTGTAGGTGACGACTTCGGCAAGCCTGCGGCCGTCCTCGGTCAGCCCGGTGCCGGGCCGCGCGGGTCGCGCCCTGGCCTGGAACTGCACGCGCCGCTCCTTTCGCGGTCCGGAGTTTCATCAAGGTATGTAGGTATAGGTGAACCAGCACCTCCCACGGTCTGTAGGGCATGGGGAGCGGAGGTTCGACCACATACCTTGGGGAAGCTGAGACAGGTGGGACAGGCGAAAGGCCCGGGCCGCTGCCGCGGAACGGGCCTTTCGGCTGAGGTACTACCGGTTCACTTGACGATCTTGGTGACGCGGCCTGCGCCCACGGTGCGACCACCCTCACGGATAGCGAAGCGGAGCCCGTCCTCCATGGCGATCGGCTGGATCAGCTCGACGCTCATCTCGGTGGTGTCGCCCGGCATCACCATCTCGGTGCCCTCCGCGAGGGTCACCACGCCGGTCACGTCCGTCGTACGGAAGTAGAACTGCGGACGGTAGTTGTTGAAGAACGGCGTGTGACGGCCGCCCTCCTCCTTCGAGAGGATGTAGACGTTGCCCTCGAAGTTGGTGTGCGGGGTGGTCGTACCCGGCTTGATGACCACCATGCCGCGCTCGACGTCCTCGCGCTTGGTGCCGCGCAGCAGGAGGCCCACGTTCTCGCCGGCCTCACCGGTGTCGAGCAGCTTGCGGAACATCTCGATGCCGGTGACCGTGGTGGTCTGCTTGCCCTCGCGGATACCGACGATGTCGACGGTCTCGTCCTTCTTGACGATGCCGCGCTCGATGCGCCCGGTGATGACGGTTCCACGCCCAGTGATAGTGAAGACGTCCTCGACGGGCATCAGGAACGGCTTGTCGGTGTCGCGCACAGGCTGCGGGATGGCCTCGTCGACGGCCTTCATCAGCTCAAGGATCGACGCACTCCACTTCTCGTCGCCGTTCAGGGCCGGGAGGGCAGCAACGCGAACCACGGGGAGGTCGTCGCCCGGGAACTCGTACTCGGTGAGCAGCTCGCGGACCTCGAGCTCGACGAGCTCGATGAGCTCCTCGTCGTCGACCATGTCGCACTTGTTGAGCGCCACCACGATGGCGGGGACGCCGACCTGACGCGCGAGCAGCACGTGCTCACGGGTCTGCGGCATCGGGCCGTCGGTGGCGGCGACCACGAGGATCGCACCGTCCATCTGAGCCGCGCCGGTGATCATGTTCTTGATGTAGTCGGCGTGACCCGGGCAGTCGACGTGCGCGTAGTGACGCGCCTCGGTCTGGTACTCGACGTGCGAGATCGCGATGGTGATACCGCGCTGACGCTCTTCAGGGGCCTTGTCGATCTCGTCGAACGGCGTGAAGGGGTTCAACTCGGGGTGCTGGTCGTGCAGCACCTTGGTGATCGCTGCTGTCAACGTCGTCTTGCCGTGGTCGATGTGACCAATGGTTCCGATGTTGACGTGCGGCTTAGTCCGCTCGAACTTCGCCTTAGCCACTGGGGCTCCTCCTCGTTAGTACTTGACTCGTTATTGAAACTGATGAAAACGCCGGGCTGCGACGACCGATAAGTCTATTCGCCGCGGACCTTCTTGATGATCTCGTCGGCGACGTTCTGAGGAACCTCGGCGTACGAGTCGAACTCCATCGAGTACGACGCCTGACCCGAGGTCTTCGACCGCAGATCACCAACGTACCCGAACATCTCCGACAGCGGCACCAGCGCATCGACGACCCGGTCGCCGGAGCGCTCGAACATGGTCTGCACCTGGCCACGGCGCGAGTTGATGTCACCGATCACGTCACCGAGGAAGGTCTCGGGCGTGACGACCTCCACCGCGAACACCGGCTCGAGAAGGACCGGCTTGGCCATTCTCGCGGCCTCCTTGAAGGCCTGGCTCCCGGCTAGCTTGAACGCGAGCTCCGAGGAGTCCACGTCGTGGTAGGCGCCGTCTTCGAGGGACAACCTGACGTCGACCATCGGGTAGCCGGCCAGGATGCCGAACTCCATCGCCTCCTGCGCGCCCTGGTCGACCGACGGGATGTACTCCCTCGGGATCCGGCCGCCGGTCACGTTGTTCACGAACTCGTAGCCCGCACCGAGGCCGGTCTCCGGGTCGATGCTCGGCTCGATCGAGATGACGACCTTCGCGAACTGACCCGAACCACCGGTCTGCTTCTTGTGCGTGAAGGAATGCTTCGCGACCGTCTTGCGAATCGTCTCGCGGTAGGCGACCTGCGGCTTGCCGACGGTCGCCTCGACGCGGAACTCGCGCTTCATCCGGTCGACGAGCACCTCGAGGTGCAACTCACCCATGCCGGCGATGATCGTCTGTCCGGTCTCTTCGTCCGCCTTGACCTTGAAGGTCGGGTCCTCGTCGGAGAGCCGCTGGATCGCGGTCGACAGCTTCTCCTGGTCGCCCTTGGTCTTGGGCTCGATGGCGACCGAGATCACCGTCGCGGGGAAGGTCATCGACTCGAGGATGACCGGGTCGCTCTGGACCGTCAGCGTCTCGCCGGTGGTGGTGTCCTTCAACCCCATCACGGCCACGATCTGGCCGGCGCCGACGGAGGCGATCTCCTCACGCTTGTTCGCATGCATCTGGTAGATCTTGCCGATCCGCTCCTTGCGCCCCTTGGACGCGTTGGTGACCGTGGAACCGGTCTCCAGGATGCCGGAGTAGACGCGCAGGTAGGTCAGCTTTCCGAGGTGCGGGTCCGAGGCGACCTTGAACGCCAGGGCCGCGAACGGCTCCTGGGTGTTCGGGTGGCGCTCGATGATCGTCTCCTCGTCACCGAGCTTGTGGCCATGCACGGCGCCGACGTCGATCGGGGACGGAAGGTAGCTCACGACCGCGTCGAGCAGCGGCTGCACGCCCTTGTTCTTGAAGGCGGTGCCGGTCAGGACCGGGGTGATCTTGTCGGCCAGGGTGGCGCGACGGATACCGGCCTGGATCTCCTCGAAGGAGAGCTCCACGCCGTCGAGGTACTTCTCCATGATGTCGTCGTCGGCCTCGGCCAGCGTCTCGAGCATCTTCTCGCGGTACTCTGCCGCCTGCTCGGTGAGCTCGGCCGGGATCTCCTCGATGTCGTAGTCCTCGCCGATAGCGGTCTCGCCGCGCCACGTGAGCGCGCGCATCCCGACGAGGTCGACGACGCCGAGGAAGTCCTGCTCTGCGCCGATCGGGATCTGCAGCACCAGCGGGGTGGCGTTGAGACGCTCGACGATCATGTCGACGCAGCGGTAGAAGTCCGCGCCGGTGCGGTCGAGCTTGTTCACGAAGCACATCCGCGGGACGGCGTACTTGTTCGCCTGGCGCCACACGGTCATGCTCTGCGGCTCGACGCCGGCGACACCGTCGAACACGGCCACGGCACCGTCGAGGACGCGCAAGGATCGCTCCACCTCGACGGTGAAGTCGACGTGGCCCGGGGTGTCGATGATGTTGATGGTGTGGTCCTTCCACACGCAGGTGGTCGCGGCGGACGTGATCGTGATGCCGCGTTCCTGCTCCTGCTCCATCCAGTCCATCGTGGCTGCGCCTTCGTGGACTTCACCGATCTTGTAGTTGATACCGGTGTAGAACAGGATCCGCTCAGTCGTGGTGGTCTTACCGGCATCGATGTGCGCCATGATGCCGATGTTGCGGACCTTGTTCAGGTCGGTGGTGATGTCGACGGCCACCTGGGTGATCCCCTCGGGTTGTCTTGGTCTGGTTACTTGCGACTGGGTTGTCTACTGCGGGGTTGTCTACTGCGGGGTGGGTACGGCGCGCCGGGCCCGTGCCTCGGCTGCGACGTACCGCTGTTCACCAGCGGTAGTGGGCGAAGGCCTTGTTGGACTCGGCCATCTTGTGGGTGTCCTCGCGACGCTTCACAGCAGCGCCGAGCCCGTTGGAGGCGTCGAGGATCTCGTTCATCAGGCGCTCGGACATCGTCTTCTCACGACGGGCCTGGGCATAGCTGACCAGCCAGCGAAGAGCGAGCGTGGTCTGCCGGGTGCCGCGGACCTCGACCGGGACCTGGTAGGTCGCGCCACCGACGCGCCGGCTGCGGACCTCGAGGGCCGGCCGGACGTTGTCGAGCGCGCGCTTGAGCGCGACGACCGGGTCGGTGCCGGTCTTCTCGCGGCAGCCCTCGAGGGCGCCGTAGACGATGCGCTGGGCAACCTGCTTCTTGCCGTCCTGCAGCACCTTGCTGACCAGCTGCGAGACGATCGGGCTGCCATAGACCGGGTCGACGTCGACCGGGCGCTTCGGCGCGGGACCCTTGCGCGGCATTAGCTCTTCTCCTTCTTCGCGCCGTAACGGCTGCGAGCCTGCTTGCGGTTCTTCACGCCCTGGGTGTCGAGCGATCCGCGGATGATCTTGTAACGGACACCGGGAAGGTCCTTCACGCGACCGCCACGCACGAGCACGATCGAGTGCTCCTGCAGGTTGTGGCCGACTCCGGGGATGTACGCCGTGACCTCGATGCCGCTCGACAGGCGCACACGGGCAACCTTGCGGAGAGCGGAGTTCGGCTTCTTCGGAGTGGTCGTGTAGACACGCGTGCACACGCCACGTCGCTGGGGCGAACCCTTCAGAGCGGGCGTCTTGTTCTTCGACACCTTGTCCTGGCGGCCCTTACGGACCAACTGCTGGATGGTGGGCACCGCGTGGTTCCCCTTCTTCTTGTGAGTACTTGCCTTATGGGTGTTTCTGACTGTCTGCTGGCACTACTGGTGGAACATCTGAAGCTCGTCGTGGGGTGCTGCACTCCGGAGTCTTCGTGAGGGGCAGTCTTCGCGAGGGGAGTCCCGCGAAGGGGAGCCCTCGTGAGTCGACCCGCCGCGGTCGGGCGTGTCGCCCCCGCTCAAGAGCACAGGTGATGGCCTGGATATACCAGGCACGCTGAAAAAGATTACCGGCTCGCCGTACCCGGGTCAAAACGAGGGCCGATCGCCTCGGCTAAGGGGCGGCCCGGCCCGGTAACTCCCCCGGCAACGACCGTTGCAACAACTCGGCGAGGTGCAGCGCCCCGACACCCTCCAGGTCCTCGAGCTGGGTCCGGCAGGAGAAGCCGTCGGCGAGTACGACGGCCCGCTCCCCCGCCTGCCGGACGGCCGGCAGCAGGGCCTGCTCGGCGACGGATACGGACACCTCGTAGTGACCCTGCTCGACACCGAAGTTGCCGGCCAGGCCACAGCACCCGCCCACCCTGGTGACGGTCGCGCCGGTTCGATGCAACAGCCGTTCGTCCGCATCCCAGCCGAGCACCGACGCGTGGTGGCAGTGTGGCTGCACCACGATCTCCACGCCAGTCAGGTCGGGTGGCTCCCAGCCGGGGACCGTCTCCAGGAACTCGGCGAGCGTGAACACTCCGCGTGCCACCGCCGTCGTCCGGTCCCCGGGGACCAGCTCTGCCGCATCGGAGCGGAGCGTTGCAAGACAGGACGGTTCCAGCACCACCACCGGCGTCCCCGCCGCGACGTACCGGTGCAGGGTCTCGACGGCGCGGCCGATGATCCTGCGGGCGGCGTCGAGCTGGCCCGTGCTGATCCAGGTCAACCCACAGCAGGCGTCCTTCTCCACGAAGCCGACCCGGAGCCCGGCGGCCTCGAGCAGACCGACCGCCGCCTGTCCGGAGGAGACCGCGAAGTGGTCGGTGAACGTGTCCGCCCAGAGCACCACGTCGGGTGTGCCCAACTCCTGCGAGCCGTTCCGCGAGCGCGCCCAGGTCCGCAGCGACGTCCGCGCGAACACCGGGAGGCTCCGGCGCGCGTCGACCCCGGCCACCTTCTTGGCGACCCCCTGCAGCAGTCGGTTGCGCAGTGCCCGGTTGGCCAGCGGAGCAAGCGGACGCGACAGCCTCGCCCACCGGGGCAGCTGGCCCAGGACATAGTGGCTGCGCGGCCGGAGCCGGCGCCGGTACCTCTGGTGCAGCGCCTCCGCCTTGTACGTCGCCATGTCGACGCCCGTCGGGCAGTCGCTCGCGCAGCCCTTGCAGGACAGGCAGAGGTCGAGTGCCTCGTGCACGGCATCGGAGCGCCATCCGTCGCTGACCACGGTGCCGTTGATCATCTCCTGCAGGACCCGTGCACGCCCCCGGGTCGAGTCCTTCTCGTCCCGGGTGGCCAGGTAGGACGGGCACATCACCCCGCCGGCCCCGGTGTTGTCCGCGAGGCACTTGCCCACCCCGGTGCAACGGTGGACCGCGTCCACGAGCGATCCCCGGTCGTGGCTCATCTGGAGCGCCAGACCCTGAGGTTCACGGAGCCGAGCGGCGAGCCGGACGTCCGCGTCGAACGGCTGTGGGTCCACCAGCACACCGGGGTTCAGCAGGTTGTCGGGGTCGAGCACCTCCTTCACCTGGCGGAACATCTCGATCGCCGCTGCGGAGTACATCCTCGGCAGCAGCTCGGAGCGCGCCCGGCCGTCCCCGTGCTCACCGGAGAGCGTCCCGCCGTAGGACGCCACCAGGTCGGCCGCGTTCTCGATGAACCCACGGAACCGGGAGCGTTCGGGTCCTGAGTCGAACCCGAAGTCGATCCGTACGTGCACGCATCCGTCCCCGAAGTGGCCGTAGGGCACACCGTCGTACCCGTGGCTGCGGAGCAGCTCGTCGAACGAGCGGAGGTAGCTGCCGAGCACTTCGGGCGGCACCGCCGCATCCTCCCAGCCGGCCTGGGCGGGACGCTCGAGACTCCGAGCGGCGAGCCCGGCGCCGTCCTCGCGGATCCGCCAGAGGGCCAGCTGCTCGGCGACGTCGGTCACCACCCGGTGCGCGAGCGACCCCGAGTCCCGGGCGACCGACTCCGCCAGCGAGGCGGCTTCGGCCCGCGTACCGCCGGTGACCTCGGCGAACAGCCAGCCGGCCCCGTCCGGGAGCGCGGGTACGACGCCGCGGCCGCGTCGGGCCCGGACCACGTCGACGATCCGGGAGTCGAGACCCTCGCACGCGACCAGCGGATGATGCAGCAGACCCGGAACGGCATCCGCGGCCTCGAACATGGACGGGTACCCGAGCACGACCAGCGCGCGGTACGGCGCGTCCTCGACGAGGGACACCGTGGCTCCGAGCACCACGCCGAGCGTCCCCTCGCTGCCGACCAGGAACCGGTCGACCCGGTGGTGGTTCTCCGGCAGGAGATGCTCGAGGCTGTAGCCGGACACCTGACGTCCGAACCGGCCGAACTCGGTGCGCACGGTGGCCAGATCCGCACCGACCACCTCGACCAGCCGGTCCGCCAGCGCAGATCGCTCGCCCGGCCCGAACCGGATCCGCTCCCCCGCCGCGGTGGCGACGTCGAGCCCCGCCACGTTGTCGACGGTGCGTCCGTAGCCAAGGGCCCGTGAGCCACAGGCGTTGTTGCCGATCATCCCGCCGACCGTGCAGCGGGTGTGCGTTGACGGGTCGGGACCGAAGCGGAGACCGTGCGGTCGCGCCGCACGTTGCAGAGCGGCGTGTACGACGCCCGGCTCGATCAGCGCCGTACGACGTTCCGGGTCGATCTCGAGGACCCGGTTCAGATGCTTCGACGTGTCGACGACGATGCCGGGGCCGACCGCGTTCCCGGCGATCGACGTGCCGGCGCCGCGCATGGTCAGCGGGGTCGACGTCTCCCGTGCGGCGGCAACGACCGCGACCACCTCGTCCGCGTCCCGGGGGCGGACCACGACCTGCGGGACCACCCGGTACAACGAGGCGTCGCTGCTGTACATCGCCTTCGCGAGAGCGGAGTCGTCGACGTCGCGGACCCCGTTGCGGCGCAGGGCCGCCACGACATCGCTCACCACAGTTCCAGCGACGCGGACAGGATCGCCGCCACGTCGTCGTCGTGCACGTCCTTGGGCGCAGTAGCCAGGAGGCGCTGCTGCTTCATCGTCCCGTCCACCAGGTCGGGGATGTCGCCCTCGGTGTACCCGACGGCACCGATCCCGTTCGGGATCCCGATGTCGCGCATCAGCCTGGTCACCACGGTGGGCAGGAAGTCGCGGACGTCGTCGGTCCTCGTCATCTCCGGACCGAGCATCTCGGCTGCCCGGACATGGCGTTCCGGTGCGGCGTCGAAGGTGAACCGGAAAGCCTCCGGGGCGGTCAGTGACACCGCCATCCCGTGCGGCACCATCGGTTCGTCCTGGGGGTAGTCGGCAGGGGTGAAGTCCTTGACACGGCCGGCGATCGGGTACGCGTTCGCGTGCGGGATGTGCACGCCGGCGTTGCCGAACCCCATTCCGGCGAACGTCGCCGCCAGCGCCATGTTGGTCCGCGCATCGGTGTCGTCCCCGTGCAGCACCGCGTTCCGGAACGACTGCGCCAGCAGGGTCATCGCCTTCTCGGCCCACATGTCGGCGACCGGGTTCGACCCGCAGTAGGGGACCCGCTGCTCGGGGCGCTTGCGCTGGTAGGCCTGGTAGGGACGGGCGGTGTAGCTCTCCAGCGCGTGGCAGAGGATGTCCATGCCCGCGGCGGCGGTCACGCCCGCAGGCTGGGTGAGCGTCAACGTCGGGTCGACCACCGCCAGCGCCGGGCGCAGGCGGGGATGGCTGATCCCCGTCTTCACCTTGAGCGAGAGCACGTCCAGCACGCAGATCGTGGTGCTCTCGCTACCGGTTCCGGTGGTGGTGGGGACCGCGACGAGGGGCCGCAGCGCGTTGACCGGCGCCGCACCCCTGCCGACCGGCGCGTTGATGTAGTCCATCAGCTCGCCGGGGTTGGTGGCGAGCAGGTTGACGGCCTTCGCGGTATCGATCGCGGACCCGCCCCCGACCGCGACGTAGGCGTCCCAGGGCCCGTGTTCGCGGGCGTGGTCGATCGCATGCTGCAGGCTCTGGTCCGTGGGCTCGACGTGGACACCGTCGAAGACCCGGGCCTCGATGCCGAACTGCGCCATCTGGTCCGCGACCCGCTGTGGATGACCGGTCGCGGCCACCCCCGCGTCGGTGATCACCAGCACCCGCCGTACGTCGTACTGCGAGAGGTCGTAGCCGATCTCGTCCGATGCGCCGGGCCCGAACTTCAGCGCCGGCGCCCCATACGTGAAGACGCTCTCGGGGTTCGAGGGAAGGTGCCCGGAAGATGTCCCGGTAGATATCACTGAGTCTCCTGACCGACGAAAGACAACGCGTGCCGCGCAGCACTCAACAGGTCCAACGTAGGCGCTTTCTCGAGCGGCACCCACTCCACGTGGTCGGTGGAGCCGTCTTCCTCGACCACTCTCGGCTCGACGTTCTCCGACGCAGCCTCGACCCGGGCCTCGAAGATCAGGTGGATGCCGTGGTAGTCC
>Ga0075530_1000872_pt1 | contig 14355 bp, 6 predicted proteins | sample NGEPerD_2_FD_75101 | JGI IMG/M metagenome (GOLD analysis project Ga0075530, IMG submission 75101) | Arctic peat soil microbial communities from the Barrow Environmental Observatory site, Barrow, Alaska, USA - NGEE PermafrostL1-D | ecosystem: Environmental > Terrestrial > Soil > Wetlands > Peat ...
CTACAGAGGGGCCCAAAATGGCGGTGGCAGATGTGAACGGAGACGGATTGGAAGACGTATTCCTGTGTGGTTCGGCAGGTTTTGAGAGCAAACTTTTTATACAGTCGATCCAAGGCGAGCTTCTTTTTAGACCTATAGATGACTTTAGCAGGAATAAACGTTCAGAGGATGTTGATGCTTTGTTTTTTGATGCCGATCAAGATGGTGATCAGGATTTATACGTAGTAAGTGGGGGTAATGAATATCCAACTACTTCTTCCGCCTTAAGCGATCGACTTTATTTAAATGATGGAAAAGGTTTTTTTGAAGACAGCAAGCAAATTTTGCCTACATCGTCCTTTGAGAGTACCTCTTGCGTCAGTGCAGCTGATTATGACAATGATGGGGACATAGATCTTTTTGTTGGTGTAAGACTTAGGAATAGAAATTATGGAATTCCTCAAAATGGATATATTTTACAGAACAACGGTAAAGGAGTTTTTAAGAATATATCGGAAGCTATTGCTCCTGGTCTAAAGGACTTGGGAATGATAAAGGATGCGGTTTGGACGGACCTTAACAACGATGGAAAACAAGATTTGATAATAGTAGGGGAATGGATGAGCATTCAACTTTTTCAACAGACAGAAAAGGGGTTCGAGAAAATTATAGGGAGTTCTGTTTCATCATTTTCCGGTTGGTGGAATACCATAGAGGCAGTAGATTTGGATAATGATGGTGATGATGATTATGTTGTTGGTAATCATGGGCTTAATAGTAGGTTTAAAGCTTCAGATGAAAAGCCCATTTCCTGTTATATCAATGACTTTGATGAAAATGGGACTATTGAACAAATAATTTGCACATATAACGGTGATGATGCTTATCCTTTAGTTCTTCGACACGATCTAACTTCACAACTGCCGTATCTAAAGAAAAAATTTCTTAAATACGAGGATTATAAATTAAAGAAAATCGAGGATATTTTTAGCAAGGAACAACTTTCCACATCTCTTCTGAATGAAGTAAATTATTTACAATCTGCGGTTATTTGGAATCGTGAGGATGGTTTAAAGCTGGAGGCGTTGCCTCTTAAGGCTCAGTATTCACCAATTTATGCTATAGTTGGCAAGGATATGAATAACGATGGTTTTAAGGATATCTTGTTGGGTGGTAATCTTTCCGAGGTAAAGCCTGAAATTGGGAAGTATGATGCCAGTTATGGCCTGTGCCTTTTGAATGATGGCAAAGGCTCTTTCAAGGTTGTGCCCAATAATGAAATTGGACTAAGAATCAATGGGCAAGTACGGGATATAAAGGAAATGCATATTGATGGCGAGTACTATTTTTTGGTAGCAAGAAACAATGAAGCGGTACAGTATATTAAGATCAAAGAAGGCCAATAAATATGAATCTAAAAAAGCCAATTATTAAAGCTACTTTTTTTTTCTCGGTGTTTGGTTTTTGTCTTTTTAGTTGTAAAGATCAGGCCAAATTGTTCACTGAGCTATCTATAAAAGAGACCGGTGTAGATTTTACAAATAGGGTCGTTGAAAGTGATAGTTTTAATATCAACACATATTTGTATGCCCATAATGGGGGCGGTGTTGCTTTGGCAGATTTTGATAATGATGGCCTACCGGATATTTACCTTACCTCCAATCAAGAATCCAATAAACTTTTGATTAATAGGGGCGGATTGGAATTTGAAGATCTAACCGATGAAGCTGGCATAGCTGGCCCTAATGGTATTGGAATTTGGTGTACTGGTGTTACGGTAGTGGACATAAATCAAGATGGCTGGTTAGATATTTATGTCAATTATTTATGGGACGGTAATATGTTCAACGGTGAAAATCAATTATTCTTAAATAATTCCAGTGGAACATTTGAACAAAAAGCATCGGATTATGGATTGAATTTAAAAGGATATTGTCAAAAATCCGCCTTTTTCGATTTCGATAATGATGGGGACCTGGATATGTATCAACTAAATCATTCCATACATAATTTAGATGTATATGTTGATGTTGGCAAAAGAGCTGTTCGGGATAGTTTGGCGGGAGACCGTTTATTCGAAAACCAAGAAGGTAAGTTTGTTGATGTAAGTGAGGAAGCCGGTATTTTTGGTGGCGCAACTGGTTACGGATTATCTGTAGCCATAGGTGATTTGGATAATAATGGTTGTCCGGATATTTATGTATCAAATGATTTTCATGATAATGATTACTTGTATTATAACCAGTGCGATGGAACTTTTAAGGAAGGGGTAAAAGAAAGTACATCAAGCACAAGTACTTTTTCAATGGGCAGTGATATTGCGGATATTAATAATGATGGTCTATTGGATATTATGACTTTGGATATGAAGCCTGAGGATGAAGTAATTAGAAAAAAATCCGCTGGTGCCGATCCTTATGATATCTATCAGTTTAAGAAAGGTTTTGGGTATAATGACCAGTTTCCCCATAATATGTTACAGCTTAACAGGGGCAACCTTTTTGAAAATCATTCACAATTTAGTGAAGTTTCTCAAATGGCAGGAATTGATGCCACAGATTGGAGTTGGTCCGTGCTTTTGGCAGATTATGATAATGACGGAGCTAAGGACATTTTCATTACAAACGGCATATTGAGAAGGCCAAATGACCTTAATTATATCAATTATACCTATAATACTGCCTCTGCTGAAAAAAAGTCTTCTTTAGAATTGGCCCAGCTAATGCCAGAAGGTAAAGTCTCCAACTATGCTTATAGAAATAAGGGTGAACTATCCTTTGAAAATGTTTCTCATGAATGGGGTTTAGATTTAGTAGGCTGTTCCATGGGTTCTGCCTATGGTGATTTGGACAATGATGGCGATTTGGACCTGGTGGTAAATAATCTTGATAAAGCCAGTACAATCTACAGGAACAATTCGGAAACAATAACCGGTAACAATTTCTTGAAAATAAAACTGAATGGAGGTTTGCAAAATAGAAATGGTATTGGTGCAAAAGTAATCGTTGAGATTTCGGGAAAAACAATGGTGCAAGAAATGAATCCGGAAAGGGGTTGGTTGTCTTCTTCCCATGACAATCTACTTTTTGGGTTAGGTAAAGAAAAAAGAGTCGATAAAGTAAAAATTATTTGGTCCGACGGCCAACAAGAAGAAACAAGGGATATACCCGTGAACCAAATGTTAATCTTAGACTATCAAAATAGTGCATTCTTAAAGAAAAAAAAGGAAGTTACTACAAGGTTATTTCAAAGAATACAGGATTCCATAATCGACTTTGTACATCTAGAAGATAAATATGATGACTTTGCCAATGAATATTTGATTCCACATAAACTATCGACCGAAGGTCCTAAAATTGCGATTGGAGATATTAATGCCGATGGTTTGGAAGATTTTTTCATTGCAGGCGCAAAAGGTCAGGCTGGGGTATTGTTTGAACAGGTGAAGGATAAAAACTCGAGATATTTTAAAAGAATTTATGTTCAGACCATGGAAGAAGACATTGGTCAGGAAGATATAGATGCTCTTTTTCTCGACATTGATGCAGATGGTGATCAAGATTTATATGTGGTTAGTGGAGGTGGTTATACTAATGATAGTTCGCAGTATGTAGACAGGTTGTATTTAAATGAGGGTAGTGGAGAGTTTAAAAAATATAGCGGTGAATTGCCTAAATCCAATGGTGCTGTTGTTGAAAAAGGGGATTTTAACAAGGATGGTTTGGTTGATATATTTGTGGGGACAAGGTCTCGGTTTGGAAGCTATGGTGTGTCTCCAGATAGTTATATCCTATGGAATAAAGGGAATGATTTGAATAATTGTCCAATTTTTAAAATCGGTGTTCTTAAAAATTTGGGAATGGTAACAGACGCCAGTTGGAATTCTAAAGAAGATGATTTGATTGTAGTGGGGGAGTGGATGCCAATAACTTTTATTGGTTTTAAAGAAGATTCAGCTTTCATTAAAAAGGAATTGCCAAATTCCACAGGTTTATGGAATACGGTTGATAGGGTAGATGTAAACGGAGATTCTCAAATGGATTTATTGGTAGGAAACATGGGGCTTAATCATCCTTGGTCTGCATCCATAGATCAGCCTCTTAAGCTTATTGTTAAGGATTGGGATAAAAATGGTTCTGTAGACCCTGTTATTGTCTATTATAAAGATGGAAAGGAATGGATCTATAATTCTTTGGATGAGTTGAAAAAACAAATGCCATTGGTCAGAAAAAGGTATACCAGTTATGAAACATATGCCAATGATGTTTTGGAAAAAGTGTTTTCAAAGGAAGATTTAAAGTCAGCTCAAATCAAAACTGCACAGACTTTGTTATCCACCCTTTACTTAAATCAAAATGGAAATTACCAGCCCAAACCATTACCAAAAGAAGTGCAAATGGCGCCCATATTTGCGTTTTTGACTAATGATGCAAATACAGACGGAATAACGGATATTATGACTGTTGGTAATTTTACAGATTTTACGCCGTCATTGGGCAAGCAAGATGTTTCTTTTGGTAATCTTCTATTGGGCAATAGTCAGGGAAGTTGGGACTTTATAGAACCAAGGGAAAGTGGTTTTTCTTTGAGAGGAATGTCCAGGGATATAAAAAGTATTAAGTTAGGAGATAGGCAACGGATACTTGTCGGCAACAATAATGGTCCAATCGAAATGTTTAATATGAATTCAGTTTCAAATTGAGAATAATGGGATAGTTGATATCCAATAACCATTATAAATGCATTTTTAATAAAAATAATTTGCAGAATAGCCAAAACTTCACTTAATTTACAAGTGTTGAAAATACACTTTAATAAGGTTTGGGGAATATTAATATAAGAAAATTAACTACATGGGTTATAAAAGTATTGGATTCAGAGTTTTAATTTTTTTCCTTTTCACTTCTATGGGGTTAAAAGCACAAAATCAATCCACGATCGTAGAACTTAGTCCTGATGAAAATACCCCTATAATCAGCAAACATATTTACGGTCATTTCGCCGAGCATTTGGGCAGATGTATCTATGAAGGTTTTTATGTGGGTGAAAATAGTACCATTCCTAATTCTGAAGGGGTGCGTATTGATATTATTAATGCATTAAAAGAATTACGGATTCCTAATTTAAGATGGCCCGGCGGCTGTTTTGCAGATACCTATCATTGGATGGATGGTATTGGCGCCCAAGAAAATAGACCTACAATTGTAAATACATGGTGGGGAGGTGTAACGGAAGATAATAGTTTTGGAACCCATAATTTCTTGAACCTCTGCGCAGAACTAGGGGCTGAACCCTATTTATCAGGTAATGTGGGTAGTGGGGGTGTGCAGGAATTGGCGGACTGGGTGCAGTACACCAATTTTAAGGGTAAAAGCCCAATGTCTGACCTAAGGCGGGAAAATGGCAAGGAAGAACCATGGACTGTCAAGTTTTGGGGTATTGGTAATGAAGCATGGGGTTGTGGGGGTAATATGCGGCCGGAGTATTATGTGGACATTTATAGAAAATATGCAACTTTTATGTCTGGAGCTGATGTTGAGGGAGGATTATATAAAATTGCCTCCGGTGCCAGTGATGCCGATTATAATTGGACAGAAGTGCTAATGAAGAATATTCCAAAAAATATGTTGCAAGGTGTTGCGTTGCATCATTACTCTGTTATCGATTGGAGTGCTAAAGGTCCGGATGTTGATTTCAACGAAGAGACCTATTTCAAAACCATGAAGGAATCCTGGTTGATGGAAGAACTCATTACGAAGCATACCGCCATCATGGATAAATATGATGCTAAGAAGGAGGTGGACCTTATTGTTGACGAATGGGGAGGGTGGTACGATGTTTCAAAAGACACCAATCCAGGATTCCTTTACCAGCAAAATACGATGCGTGATGCCATGATAGCTGGTATGAACCTGAATATTTTCAATAACCATTCCGACCGAGTGAAAATGGCCAATCTAGCACAAACTGTAAACGTGTTGCAAGCCGTTATTCTTACCGAAGATGAGAAAATGATTCTTACCCCCACGTATCATGTGATGAATATGTACAAAGTGCATCAAGATGCTACATTGATACCATTGTCTTTTGTTTCGCCTATGTACATATTCAAAGACGAATCTCTGCCTGCTTTAACGGTTTCCGCTTCAAAGGATGTAAACGAAAAAGTACATATTTCATTTACCAATATAGATTCGAAAAGGAATAATACGCTAGCTATTGATCTGAATGAATTGAATTTAAAGAATATGACTGGTTCCATTTTGAGCTCAGATAGTTTACAAGACCATAATTCTTTCGAAAACCCCAATAAAATTGAACCTAAGAATTTCAGGGATTTCAAATTTAAAAAAGGAATGTTGGAAGTAACGATTCCGCCTTTTTCGGTACTAGTTTTGGAAGGAAGTAAATAAAAAAATTATTGTGTCAAATGATAAAAACTAAACTAGTATTAACTGTAGCCACATCTCTAATCCTTTTGGCAGGATGTCAAGAGAAACCTAAAAAGGACGATATCGCAAATGTTTCAGAAATAAAATCAGGGTATCCTATTACGCCTGTAAACATTCAAAATGTAAAGCTTACGGATGATTTTTGGCTTCCAATTATCCAAAGAGTTCAGGAAAAAACAATAGCCTATGCTATTGAGAAATGTGAAGAAGAAGGTCGTTTTGATAATTTTTTGATTGCGGGCGGAAAAATGGATGGTCCTGTAAAAGGGGTAATGCCTTTTGATGATTCAGATGTCTATAAAGTAATAGAAGGTGCTTCCAATTCATTGATAAGTGCCCCGAACGAGCCTTTGGAAAAATTATTGGACTCCCTGATTGGTATCGTGAAAATTGGTCAAGAACCAGATGGTTATTTGACGACATGGAGAACCATCAATCCAGCAAAACCACCTGCAGAATGGGTTGTAGTAAAGGAAGGAAAGCGTTGGGAGTCACTTTTTATGAGTCACGAACTGTACAACGCGGGGCACATGTATGAAGCAGCCGTAGTTCATTTTAAGGCAACTGGTAAAAGGAACTTTCTGGATATCGCCTTAAAAAATGCTGATTTAATGGTGGCAACTTTTGGGGATGGAGTAGGTAAAATACCAGCCGTCCCAGGACATCAGATAATTGAAACAGGTTTGATTAAGCTTTATGAAGTTACTGGAAAAGAAGCCTATCTAGAATTGGCGAAATACTTTTTGGACAATAGGGGCAATCCTGAAAATCATAAATTGTACGGTGCCTATTCCCAAGATCACATTCCGGTAGTGAATCAAGAGGAAGTGGTAGGCCATGCCGTAAGGGCAGTTTATATGTATGCTGCGATGACAGATGTTGCTGCCTTGAAAAATGATACGGCCTATCATAAAGCCATTGATAATTTATGGAACAATATGGTAGAGAAAAAAATGTATCTAACAGGTGGTATAGGTGCCAAGCACGAAGGAGAGGCTTTCGGAGAGAACTATGAGCTACCCAATTTAACGGCTTATAATGAAACATGTGCTTCTATTGGTGATGTTTATTGGAATCATAGAATGTTTAACCTAACAGGGGATGTTAAATATTACGATGTAATTGAAAGGACTCTATATAATGGACTGATTTCTGGGCTTTCTTTAAGTGGTACTGAATTTTTTTATCCTAATGCTCTGGAATCTGATGGCAAGTATGCATTTAATCAAGGAGCGGCTACAAGAAAATCTTGGTTTGATTGTTCATGTTGCCCAACAAATGTAGTACGTTTTATACCCGCCATGCCCGGTCTTATCTATTCAAAGACCAATGATGACATTTATGTTAATTTGTATGCTTCCAATGAAGCTACTATTGATCTTCCGGGTAATACAATTGAAATAACCCAAGAAACGAGCTATCCATGGAACGGAAATGTCCAAATTAACGTAAAAGCGACCAAAGGTGAAGATTTCAACCTTAAAATGCGCATACCTGGTTGGGCTAATAATGAAGTTCTTCCTGGTAGGCTATATGATTATGTAAATAACGTATCAAATAAGGTTGAGGTTTATATAGACGGTCAAAAGGAAGTTGCCAATTCTTTGGACGGCTATGTTACACTTTCTGGCGATAAGGTAAACGGAAAGAGTATTGAACTTAAGTTTCCAATGGAAGTTCGCATGGTCGAAACATCGGATAAGGTGGTGGAAAATAGAGGGAAAATCGCATTGGAATATGGTCCTCTGGTTTATGCCGTTGAAGAAATTGACAATAAAAATAATTTTGATGGCATAACCATGCCTTCTGATAATGATTTTCACGTTCAAATGGAGCAAAATCTTTTAGGAGGTGTGAATACCATTAAAGATGGAAACTTTAAAGCAATTCCATACTACGCATGGTCTAATAGGGGAGTTGGTAAAATGAAGGTATGGATACCCAATGGAGAATAAGAAAACCTTCAATAAACAGAATAGATCAAAAATGAAAGTTAGACTGGTAACGGTTTTAATATTTTCAAAGTTCGTTCTTTGTCTTTCCCTCTCCTATGCGCAAGAGCGGAAATTAGTTGTGAATGCTGCAAATACTGTCATTAAGATTCAACCTACCATGTATGGTATTTTCTTTGAGGATATCAACTTTGCGGCTGATGGAGGATTATATGCCGAAATGATCAAAAACCGGTCTTTTGAATTTACAGATCCCAAAATGGGATGGGTAGAACCAAATAGTCAAAAGTATTACATGAACCCTACTTCAGGTTTTGCACATGTAACAAGATATTCTGGGGAGAATACCAATAGAAATTATGTTCATATTAAAGTAGAGGACACCTCGGGTTATAAGTTAATTAACGAGGGATTTCGTGGAATGGGGATTGTTGAAGGTGCAGTATATAATTTGTCTCTTTTTGGTGCTGTTGGTGAAGGAAATATTTCAAAAATTAATGTATCCTTTATTGATGCTGACGGGAATGAATTAGGTAGTTCCAGTATAAGTCCAAAAGGAAGTGATTGGGAACCTTACGAAACAGTGTTGATTCCAATTAAAACTGAAGCGAAAGCCAAATTATTAATCACGTTTGACGGAACTGGAACAATTGACTTAGATATGATTTCTCTCTTTCCACAAGATACTTGGAAAGGAAGAAAAAATGGGTTACGCAAGGATATTGTGCAATTATTGTCTGATATGAATCCTGGTTTTCTTCGTTTTCCCGGTGGCTGTATTGTAGAGGGAAGAACATTGGCCCAACGATATCAATGGAAGAAAACAGTAGGTCCAATTGCCGATAGGGAGCTATTGATAAATAGATGGAATACGGAGTTTAACCATAGACCTACCCCAGATTATTTTCAAAGTTTTGGGATAGGTTTCTATGAATATTTTCAATTGGCTGAGGATTTGGGCGCTGCTCCATTACCAATTTTGGGGTGTGGTATGGCTTGTCAATTTAATACAGGAGAGTTGGTGCCTTTGGAAGATCTGGATCCTTATGTTCAAGACGCATTGGATCTTATTGAGTTTGCCAATGGGGATACAAACACACCTTGGGGTCAGATTAGAAGTGAAATGGGTCACCCGGAACCGTTCCTTATGAAATATATAGGGATAGGTAATGAACAATGGGGCCCAGAGTATATAGAACGGTATAAAATTTTTGAAAAAGCGATCAAATCTAAATATCCTGAATTGATTATTGTTTCAGGGAGCGGACCTTTTCCTGATGGCGATTATTTTGAATATGGTTGGGAACAGTTAAAAGAATTGAATACTGAAATCGTTGACGAACATTATTACCGAAGTCCGGAATGGTTCAGGGAAAATGCTACTAGATATGATGAATATGACCGTGGCGGTCCTAAGGTTTTTGCCGGTGAGTATGCGGCACAAAGTGTTGAAATTGCAAGTCCGGAAAATAAGAGTAATTGGGAATGTGCATTGTCAGAAGCTGCATTTATGACCGGTTTGGAGCGTAATGCAGAAGTGGTTTACTTAACTTCCTATGCTCCTTTAATGGCCCATGCCGATGGATGGCAATGGACTCCCGATTTATTATGGTTCAACAATCTGGAATCTTACGGCACCCCAAATTATTATGTGCAAAAAATGTTCGCAACCAATAGTGGTACTGATTTAATAGCTATTTCAGAAGATGGTAAGCCCTTAGTGGGGCAGCATCAGTTGTATGCATCTGCTGTAACGGACTTTAATAAAAAGCAATTGATTGTTAAATTGGTAAATACGAGCAAAGAAGCCCAAGAGGTTAGTTTGAATTTCAATGGTGCTAATTTAGCTTCCAATGGAGAAGCACAGATTCTTTCGAGTAATGATTTAACAAAAGAAAATTCGTTTGAATTACCAATGGCAATTAGCCCAGTCGTTGAACAAATCAAAAATTCCAAAGGCAAAGGGAGCATCTCACTTAAGAAAAACTCGCTGACTGTAATCAAATTTAAGACAAAATAGCAATAAGTGTTCTTAAAACACTTTATAGGAGTCAAATATTTATATTTACTTCGCAAAAATTGAATCGAAAAAATGAAAGGGTATGTAATTGGATTGGATTATGGAACGGATTCCGTTAGGGCCGTTCTAATAGATTCAGCAAATGGAAAGGAAATAGCTTCAGAGGTGCACTGGTACGAAAGATGGATAAAGAGTATGTATTGCGACCCATCCATCAATCAATTTCGGCAACATCCTTTAGATCATATAGAAGGATTGGAAAAAACCATTTCTGCGGTGGTTTCAAAAAGTAAAGTAAATCCCGTAGATATTAAAGGTATCTGTATTGATACGACAGGTTCTTCCCCGGTTCCTATAGCTAAGGACGGTACGCCATTGGCTTTGGTAGATGGTTTTAAGGAGAACCCCAACGCCATGATGATCTTATGGAAAGATCACACTGCAATTGCAGAAGCTGAACGAATCAATGAATTTGCGGTCACTTGGGGCGGTGAGGATTTCACAAAATATGTGGGTGGAATTTATTCATCGGAATGGTTTTGGGCCAAGATTGCTCATGTGGTCGGGAAGGATAAAGCGGTTCAAAAGGAGTCCCACACTTGGATGGAGCATTGTGATCTAATGACCTATCTGCTCATTGAAAACAAAGATTTAAAAACCTTTAAACGTAGTCGTTGTGCCGCTGGGCACAAGGCCATGTGGCATAAAAGCTGGGGCGGTTTGCCTCCAAAGGAATTTTTAGGGCTGTTACACCCTTACTTGGCAATTTTGAGAGATAATTTGTATGACGAGACCTACACTTCTGTTGAGGTAGCTGGAAATTTAAGTCAAGAATGGGCAGAAAAGCTAGGTTTGACTACAAATACGGTGGTTGCTGTTGGTACGTTTGATGCGCATTCCGGTGCGGTGGGTGCCAAAATTGATGAAAACGCCCTTGTTAGGGTCATGGGTACTTCAACTTGTGATATTATAGTAGCGAAAGAAGCTGATGTGAATGGTAAGACAATTAAAGGTATTTGTGGTCAGGTCGATGGTTCCGTTATTCCGGGGTTAATCGGGCTGGAGGCAGGTCAGTCCGCCTTTGGGGACTTATTGGCATGGTTCAAGGATGTGTTGGCTTGGCCGATTGATAATTTGGTCATGACCTCGCATATTCTTTCGGATCAACAAAAAGGGGATTTAAAAGAGGAAATAGAACGCGATTTCATCAAGAAACTTTCGGATGCCGCCGAAGCTATTCCACTATTGGAAAGTATCCCAACTGCCTTGGATTGGATCAATGGAAGAAGAACTCCGGATGCAGATCAAAATCTGAAAAGTGCCATTTCGCATTTATCCTTGGGCTCAAAGGCACCGCATATTTTTAAGGCATTGATTAATGCGATATGTTTTGGTTCTAAAAAAATAGCAGATCGGTTTCAGGAAGAAGGTATAAAAATAGAGTCGGTAGTCGGTATTGGTGGGGTTGCAAGAAAGTCACCATTTATAATGCAGACCTTGGCTAATGTCATGAATATGCCTATAAAGGTTGTAGCGTCAGATCAGGCCCCTGCATTGGGAGCCGCTATATATGCTGCCGTGGCTTCAGGGATTTATCCAAATGTTATTGAAGCTAGTACGTATATGGGCAGTGATTATGAGGCAGAATATTACCCAGACCCACGTGCGGTAAAGGAATTTGAGAAATTAATCGAATCCTATGAACGTCTAGGGCAGTATATAGAAAGCACAATAAAAAAGAACTGATATGACTTCAAAATACAGCCAGTTAAAACGGGAATGTTTCGAAGCTAACATTGATTTGAATAATCTAGGGCTGGTCATTTACACCTTTGGGAATGTAAGTGCGGTTGATAGGGAGAACGGTGTATTTGCTATTAAACCTAGCGGGGTTCCCTACGAGAAATTGAAGCCAGTGGATATCGTGATTTTGGATTATGACAATAATGTCATTGAAGGAACTATGAGACCTTCATCGGATACCAAAACTCATGCCTATTTATATAAAAATTGGGACAATATCGGGGGTATTGCGCATACCCATGCCACATATTCGGTTGCGTGGGCACAAGCCCAACTGGACATTCCCATATTTGGAACAACACATGCGGATCACCTGACCGTGGATATTCCATGTGCCCAGCCCATGAAGGATAGTTTAATAGAAGGTAATTATGAACATAATACAGGTATTCAGATTTTAGATTGTTTTGAGGCACGTGGATTGTCTTCAGAAGATGTGGAAATGGTACTTATTGGGAACCATGGTCCATTTGCATGGGGAAAAACCGCTGCAAAAGCCGTTTACAACAGTAAGGTTTTAGAGACCGTTGCCCAAATGGCGTATCTGACCTTGCAGATCAATCCAAATGCCCCAAGATTAAAGGAGTCATTAATAAAAAAACACTACGAACGTAAGCATGGAAAAAATGCCTACTACGGACAATAAATTGAGATTAGCATTATGAGTATAACGATGAAGGATAAGGAAATATGGTTCGTAACGGGAAGTCAACATTTGTACGGCCCGGAAACATTGGCACAAGTAGCAAAGAACTCTCAAACGATTGTAGAAGGGTTTAATAATTCTGCCAATATACCAGTAAAGATTATATATAAACCAACGGTAAAAACACCCAATGAAATAACGGATGTTTGCCAAGAGGCAAGTGCAAACAAGGCATGTATTGGAATCATTACTTGGATGCATACCTTTTCCCCGGCAAAAATGTGGATTAAAGGTTTATCAGTGCTTACCAAACCTTTATGCCATTTACATACCCAATTTAATGCTGAAGTGCCTTGGGAAACCATTGATATGGATTTCATGAACTTAAACCAATCCGCTCATGGTGACCGTGAATTCGGTCACATGATGACACGGATGCGTAAAAAGCGTAAAATAATTGTTGGGCATTGGGAAGAAGAAAGAATTCAGGAAAAAGTTGGTAATTGGACCAGGGTCGCATTAGGTTGGAACGAGTTTCAAAACCTAAAAGTGGCTCGAATTGGGGATAATATGCGTGAAGTCTCCGTAACCGATGGGGATAAAGTAGAAGCCCAATTACGATTCGGTTTTTCTGTAAACGGTTATGATTCTTCGGATGTGACTCAAAATATCAAAAAGCTTTCCGATAAGGAAGTCGATGCCTTGATAAAGGAATATGAGTCCGAATACAGTCTAACGGATGAATTATTGGAATCCGGCAATAAGCGTCAATCGCTTATTGATGCTGCAAAAATAGAATTGGGATTACGCTCCTTTTTGGAAGAAGGAGGATTCAATGCCTTCACCGATACCTTTGAGAACCTTGGTGAATTGAAACAGTTACCAGGAATTGCAACTCAACGCTTAATGGCCGATGGCTATGGTTTTGGAGCGGAAGGAGACTGGAAGACTGCTGCCATGCTTAGGGCAATTAAAGTAATGGCCACTGGATTGGTTGGAGGAACATCGTTCATGGAAGATTATACCTATCATTTAACTCCGCAAAGAGCTTATGTATTGGGGTCGCATATGTTGGAAATTTGCCCTTCGATTGCGGATAATAAGCCTTCTTGCGAAGTACATCCGTTGGGTATTGGTGGCAAGGAAGATCCGGTGCGTTTGGTTTTCAATTCTCCTGCTGGCCCTGCAATTAATGTGTCCTTGGTAGATTTGGGAAATCGTTTTAGGTTGATTGTAAATGAAGTGGAGGCGGTAGCTCCAATGGGAGAATTACCTAAATTACCTGTGGCACGTGTACTTTGGGATGCGAAACCGGATTTGGAAATTGCCGCAACGGCTTGGATTTTGGCCGGAGGAGCACATCATACCGTTTATAGTCAAGCGGTAACTACTGAATTCATTGAGGACTTTGCGGAAATGGCCGGTGTAGAACTTGTTGTAATCGATAAAAATACCACTGTTAGGCAGTTCAAGGAATTATTGAACGCCAACGAGGCCTATTAC
>Ga0075530_1000873_pt1 | contig 14353 bp, 13 predicted proteins | sample NGEPerD_2_FD_75101 | JGI IMG/M metagenome (GOLD analysis project Ga0075530, IMG submission 75101) | Arctic peat soil microbial communities from the Barrow Environmental Observatory site, Barrow, Alaska, USA - NGEE PermafrostL1-D | ecosystem: Environmental > Terrestrial > Soil > Wetlands > Peat ...
AGTAGGCACTGGTATTGCGTCATGAAGATTAATTTCTTGCAGCGGTTGAATCTCAGGCATTATCGGCTTGGCCTGAGGAGACTGGACTGCGACTACTGGAGGACTGTCTTTTATTTGTAGTTCGTTAGCTATCAACTGCTGGTTGGCGCCGGCAGCCATTAATTGAGCTGACATGGTCATTACTTTTGGTGATGTTTTACTATTACTAAATCTATTGGTAGCCGCAACAATGCCCGTCAAAAATGCTGTGCTAATCTGTTGATCCAATAAACCACTGCCGAATGACTCACTAACACTAACTAGCATTTCACATAGTGAACTAGCCGATTCATCGTTCCAATTAATAGCTCCGAGTTTGCTTGGCTTTTGACCATCATTAATCGTGATAACCGTGGCATCATGCAGGATTCGACCGTGAGCTTTGATGGCTGCATCTAGTTGTTCTCTTTCGTTCACACCTAGCGCAACCACTGCATCAACATTGAAATCTCCCTGGCTGAAGTCGAAATCGTCTTTCGTAATTTTAGTCCTATACGGAGTGATAAATATCCTGACGACATTATCCTCGACCTTGTAGCGAAGTTTATCGGCTTTTTGTTTATCAAGAGCGATGATGAAATCTCTCAAACTATCAACATTGTTTTCAAACGTTTTATTGGGCTCCAAGAAATTAATTGCCTGAGGTATTGCTCCACTAAAAACAGCGGTAGCGTGTTTATCTAACTTTCCAAGCATCAACGTTAAACCTAGCGCAGCCGACAATTGATCTACCGAAGGATTAGAACTGACAGTAATCAGTACATTAACTGCTTGTTTTATACTCTCGACTGCTTGCTGTTTAGCGCTTTGATCCATAGACTAACCTAATCAGCTATCTCTTCGATAAACGCCTTGGCAAGGGCCTTAGATTTGTCTATGACCTCTGCGATTATGTCTGACTCTTCGTATTTCATTTTTCAACTTTTTTTATTTTAGTAATAGCTACATAAAACACTAGCATATTAACAGATGTCGGTCAAGAAGATAATCAACGAAAATAAGTAAACAAATTTTCGAATATGGAAATAGAAAAATATTTTTGTCTAGACATCTGTTGACCATCTGATGCAAATCAGCTATAGTAGCCCACCGATTCATCTAATGACTATTGGAGCAAAGGATACTATGCCGATAATTAAATCAGCCAAGAAAAGGGTTAGACAAGCCGAAAAAAACCGCGAACACAACGTGCAGGCTAAGCGCACACTTCGTGAGAATACTCGAGCACTTGAAGCTGCCATTGAAACAAAGAGCAAAAAAGATATCGATAAACTACTGAGAAATGTTTACAGTTCGTATGACATGGCTGTTAAGAAAAACTTGATTCACAAGAACAAGGCAGCAAGAAAAAAATCCCACTACTCTGCGTTGGTTAAAGAGCTGTCACCTGCTAAGCCAAAAGGTGCCGCTAAGAAAAAACCTGCTCCGAAAAAATAATTATTTACAGTTTGGCTATTAAATTCTTAATTAACTGATCAGCATCTACGGATGTTGTTTTAAGTTTTTTATCAGTGTCCACCACCATTTGAAGCATCTTCTTAATGCGTACCTTGTTGAGTCTGCCAGTTAAGTCTCTGGTTTTTCTAATTGTATATGGATTAATCCCAGTATCTGAAGCTATCTGATGTTCTGGTTTGGATTCAGCTAGTTTGATAATCAACATATTACCCAACTGCCAGCTAATCATTACCAATATATAGTGTGCCTCCATCTGCGCCTGTCTAAGTTCTTCATATTTGTTTAGCGCTCTGGTCTTATCGCCGCTTGTTAGACTATCCAAAAGTTCAAAGACATTATCATCTGGGGCAAGTTCCACTAAATTGGCAACCGCATACTCATCAATGTCCCTACTGAAACTAATTAATTTGGCAAGTTCATTGGAAATAGCAATTTGATCACCCTTAGTTCTCTCTATCAACATACGTGCTGCACGACTTGAAATCACACTATTTTTCGACTTAGCTTCACTCGACAGCCATCTGACGAGTTCGTGTTCCGTCAACGGTGTATACTCTTGAGTCGCATTAGCCTTTTTCAGTGTCTTGTATAGCTTGGAGCGTTTATCAATTCTGGGGTCGTATATTATCAGGCTAGTACCTTTGGGTATTTTTTCAACGAACTCCGTCAACCGTTCTTTCAGTTGGGTGTTGCTACCAAGTCTTTTGACTATTATCATCTCCTGCCCATGGCTAAAAAGTGATTGTGACTCAAACGCTTGGACAACTTCAGAACTGTCACAGTCCTCACCATCGAAAACACGCATAGATTCGGAATTATTTTCTAATAAAAAATTACTCCTCAACTCTATAAGGCGCGCTTCAACCTGATATTCGTTCTCCCCATGGATTAGTAAAACTGACATACTAGTTAGCCATTGTATTAGGAATGATTGTCAAAAGAAATTGCCTGTGCTTTATTTGACTGGCATTGTGGACATAAATGTGTACCACGACCAGCCACACGTATTTTAATTATTTCGCCACCACACCTGTGACATTGTTGCCCTTCCTGTCTAAAAACATTGGCAAAATCTAGATAATTCCCTTTTCGGCCTTCGGCATCGACATAATTTCTGTCCGTCGAACCACCCTTATCTATACCGATATTCAATACTGCAATAATAGCCTTGTGTAGTCTGCCGACTTCATCTATATTCAAATCTTCGATGCGCCTCTCAGGATGAATCTGTGCTGACCATAGTGCTTCATCGGTATAGATATTACCCATTCCCGCCAGAACACTCTGATCTAGCAAGACAGCTTTTACTCGACTGCGCTTTCTGCGCTTGATTTGTTTATTAAAAATCTCTTCGGTGAACTCCTTTTCAAGCGGCTCAGGACCAAGTTTTTTGACAAATTCCATGTTCGATATTTCATCGGTTGGTATTAATTTAATCCAACCGAAAACTCTTTGATCATTGAAGAATATATCAGCCCCGTCAAGGTGGATGATTACCCTAGTACTTCGATCAGGAAGACTACCGACCAAACTATCAGATGGATGTCCGGCACCAAATCTCTGACCTTTGCTAGATCGATACACTAGCTGCCCTGTCATCTTTAAATGTATCACCAAGCTATAATCACTGTTCAGATTAATGAACAATAGTTTTGCTCGGCGTTTTACAGATGTAATCTTAGCACCAACCATGAATTGTTTGGCAGATTCTGGACTGTTTGGAAATGATTTATCACGAAGTATTTCATAGCTCAATACACAGTGACCGACTAGGCGTTTTTGCAGTCCTCTTTTGACAGTCTCGACTTCCGGAAGTTCGGGCATTAGTAAATCTCCAGATGTTCGAACTCACGTCTTAATTGATCCATGTCATCAAATTTTATGGTTTTAAGACCAGCTTTTTTAGCGCCTTCAATATGCCCGGCACTGTCATCGATTATCAATACTTCATCAGGCTCGACACCTAGTTTTCTTGCAGCGCTAATGAAGGCTTCTTTGCTCGGTTTTATGAACTGTGTGTCTGAGGAGGTAATCACAATGTCGAAAAATTTGTCTGTTCCCTGCAATTCTTTAAAAACTCTACTTATATGCTCGTGAGTACCGTTAGAGAGAAGACCTATCTTGAATTTATGTTTAAGACTCTCTACCAAACCAAGAGCGGCATAATTTATACTTGGACCGAATTTAACGGCAGGATTATTAGGATGTTTTTCGTCTTCAGCTAGTTTTGCAACTTGCTCAAGTAATTCTTCATTCGATATATCGCCTCTGTTGGCGCTGGTTTTTAAATCGACAAAGGCTCGTGCTTTATTTTCATCAGAATATATTCGAGAATCGATAATATCCCAGTTGAAATTGCCGTATATCACTCCATAGAAATCGAAAATGAGTGCTTTAATCATCTCTGCCATAACTCCTACAGATCGCCCCAGTTGTCACTGATCCCAGTATCTACCTTCAGTTTTACTTCAAGCTTAACGGCATTTTCCATAATTGCTTTCAATTCAGCAGCAACACCCTGCGCTTGGGCAGTTGGACACTCGACAAGCATTGAATCATGTACTTGAAGTAGTATCTGGCATTCATTATTTAATTCTCTATCGGCTTTAATCATAGCTATTTTCATAATATCGGCAGCTGTGCCTTGAATCGGCATATTTATTGCAGCTCGTTTGGCGGTTTCTCTGACCACATAATTACTAGAATTCACGTCTGGTGTTGGACGGCGTCGTCCGTAAAGGGTTTCAACATAACCTTCGGTTTTGGCTTGCTCCTCTATTGACTCTAAATATTCTTTTAGTTTCGGACGAATTTGAAAGTATTTGTCTATAAATTCTTTAGCTTCTTGGAAATTCATATCGGTCCCCTCGCTAAGTCCATGCACCCCTTGTCCATACATCACACCGAAGTTAACTGCTTTTGCGGAACGGCGCTGTTGCTTGGTAACTTCAGCCTCTTGAATATTAAACATCTGGGCAGCAGTTTGAACATGAATATCAGCGTCATCATTAAAAGCCTTTATCATGGCACTGTCACCCGCCAATACAGCCGCTACACGTAACTCAAACTGTGAATAATCTGCTGAGACAAATGATTTACCGGGACTGGCAATAAATGCTTCGCGGATTTTACGCCCCAACTTGCTACGAACAGGTATATTTTGTAAATTCGGATCGCGAGAGCTTAATCGGCCAGTCGCTGTTGTCGTCAAACTAAAGGTAGTGTGCACTCGCCCATTGTTATCGACTTGCTCGGGCAGTGTATCGACATATGTATTTTTCAATTTAGTAAGTTCTCGGTAGTTCATGACGCATCTAATGATTGGATGCTCTGAATCAAGTTTGCTAAGTTCTTGCGCGGCTGTAGAGTAATTGGTTTTGGTTTTTTTAATTCCTTCTGTTGGCAACTTCATTCTATCGAATAACACTTCACTGAGTTGCTTCGGTGAGGCAATATTGAACTGCATTTCTGCATAACCATATATTAGTTGTTCTAGATCCGAAATCATCACGCTAAGCTCTGTCGACATCTTTTTAAGACGAAGCGAGTCTAGGCTTATACCCAAATACTCCATTCTCGCAAGCACAGATATGACAGGCCACTCAATCGTTTTTGCCAGCCTGGCAACACCAGGCATGTCATCAAACTTATTTATTTGTTCTTTATATAACCCCCATATAGCAGCGACTATCTTTGGTGCTTTATCTTGGAGTTCATCGGGTGCTATTGAGTCCAAATCAGAGCTGGAGTAGCCTAGATTATTTTGCGTCAACGCACTTAGAGATTGCTCCCTAATCAATGAATTAATCAAAAATGCACCAACTTGAGTATCATGACCAACAGGACCAGCAGTAATATTTTCATAAAGCAGACTTTTGATGATTTTTTTTAGCCCATGGCCAATGAGTTCGATATTATCAGCTTCTAAATAGCTACGGAGTTTCTTTGCTACCTGAGCAAAAGTTAACTCCCGGTTGATAACAAACACTGTTGCTTGTTTCGCACCGGAACTCAGTATCAGAGCTCTAACCTTTCGTCCTTGGGCATCGATGAAGATAGGATGTAACACTATGTACTTGCCTGCCTCAAATTTATAATTGGCCAGATGGTGATTAGTTCTAATTACTTCAGTTTTGACTCCTGCCCCCAAGTCATCTATCGCATTTACTGTTTGATTAGTGCCTTCATCGACTTTCATGCTATCGGGCAACTGTCTCAATAGAGTCTTGAAGTTAAACTCCTTGAAAACCTCCACGACATCACTTGGGCTTAAATTGTGAATATCGGCTTGCTCAAAATTTAACTCCAGAGGAACATCACAGTCTAAAATAACTAACTTTTTCGTCAAGTAGGCCATATCTTTGGCTTTTTCAAGTTTGGTCCTGAGTGATGGTTTGATGTCATTCAGGTGTTCGTACATCTTATCGAGACCCCCATAATCCGCAATCAGTTGTTTGGCAGTCTTGTCACCTACACCAGCTACACCTGGTAGATTGTCGCTGGGGTCACCTCTTAGCGATTTATAGTCGACAAATTCTTTCGGTGTCATATCCATAACTTCGCGTAAATGCTCTAGGTCAAAATCCTCGACATTTGTTAAGCCCTTTTTCAAAATCGATACAGTAATGTCATCCGAAATAAGTTGCAGTAGATCTTTATCACTAGTTATTAAGACCGTTTCCAAGCCTCTCTCTTTTGCTTGCTGGGCAAACGTACCCATAATGTCATCGGCTTCGTGATCGTCTATCTCATACAGTGGCCAGCCAAAAGCTTCAAGCATGCGCTTCAGGAGTGGAATTTGAAGATAGAAATCAGGGGGAGCAGGTTTACGGTTGGCCTTATATTCTGGGTAAATTTCGCGGCGCCGACGAATATTGGTCTTAGGTTTGTCCCAGGCCACGCAGACATAATCAGGCTTCATCTTTTTAACTACTTCCAGAGCCATCATGCCGAATCCGTAGACACCACCAGTTGGTGTGCCATCAGGAGTCGAAAGATTTGGCATAGCATAATAGCCACGGTAAAAAACCGATTTGCCGTCAATAACAACTAGACGCTTTTTCACCTCTGCCATACTATGATTATACCTGTTACGAGCCTACGATTACACAGTGGTATACTTATCACGTAATGAAAGGTTCGAAAATCATAGCAATTGTAGGTATGCCCGGCAGCGGGAAGAGTACCTGTGTTAATTTCTTCAAAAAGAATGGACTCAATGAAATATATTTTGGTGGAATCGTTGTTGATACTGTTAGAGAACGAGGACTAGTCGTTAATGAGGTGAACGAAAGAGTAGTTCGTGAGGAGCTTCGCGAGATTGAAGGTATGGCTGTCATGGCCAAGAGGTCTTTGCCCAAAATAACTGCTTTGATAGAAAATAACCAGAATGTGATTATTGATGATATGTATAGTTTTGATGAATACAAACTTCTGCACGATGAGTATGATGATAGACTCTTCGTTGTCGCAGTTGTCACTCCTAGGGAAATTAGACATAATCGTTTGGCAATTCGTCCAAATCGACCCCTTACTGCAAGAGAGGCTCACTCACGAGACATCTCTCAGATAGAGAATCTTGATATTGGTGGCTCGATAGCTATAGCAGATTATTATCTACCAAATAATGCAAGCCTTGAGGAGCTCACAAATAAACTTGATGTGCTTCTCGAAAAACTGGATATTTAGGGTTACTTGATGTAATCGTGTAATTTTTTAGCGTCTTTGTGCTTGCGAAGTTTTATCAGTGACTTGGCTTCGATCTGACGTATTCTTTCTCTAGTGACACTGAATTCTTGACCTACTTCTTCAAGTGTATGGCTCTTGCCGTCTTCTAGACCAAAACGCATTTTGAGTATTTTTTGCTCTCGTTCTGTGAGTATTCCAAGCACATCTTTTACATGCTCTTTTAGCAATTGTGTGGTGGCCGACTCATTAGGACTGGGGGTATCTTCATCCTCGATGAAATCGCCCAATACTGAGTCTTCCTCGTCATCACGAACAGAGGCATCAAGTGAGCTGATATCCTGTTTTATCTTCATGATATGCTCGACTTTTTCTACTTCTATCTCCATCTCTTTGGATATCTCTTCGTGTGTTGGCTCACGATTCAATTCTTGTGTTAAGCGACGCTGAGTTCTGAGCAACTTATTTATAGTCTCCACCATGTGCACTGGAATTCTAATTGTTCTAGCCTGATCAGCTATAGCCCGAGTTATTGCTTGTCTAATCCACCAGGTTGCATAAGTCGAAAACTTAAAGCCTTTCGATGGATCAAATTTCTCAACAGCTCTTAACAGGCCGGTATTCCCCTCTTGAATCAGATCTAGCAGGTCCAAACCTCGGCCGACATAGCGTTTGGCAATAGATACTACTAGACGCATATTGGCTTCGGCCATTTCATCTTTGGCTTTTTTCTCCCCATCAATAACACGATTAGCTATTTCTATCTCCTGATCGGCGGTAAGCAGTGGTATTTTACCTATTTCTCGCAAATATAGGCGCACTGAGTCATCAGCGACATCGTCTATATAGGCTGCTGCTCGGGCATTAGCCTGTTTGACCTCGTCTGATTCTTCATCCTCTTCTTCAACGCTCAGTATCTCGACATTTTCGTCAGCTAATTCTGAATACAAAACGTCTAGCATCTCAGCATTTTCGGTAGTATCGGCAATCATATTAAATATATCTTGCTGATCAATAAAGCCAGCAGATTCAGATTTTTTAAGTAGCTCAGCTTTAAAGTTTGCTAAATCCTCAAAACTTACACTCTTCTTTCTAGATGTTCTTCTTTTTCTTGGACGCAATTATTTCTCCTCATTTATCATAGAGTTATACAGAGACAGCAACTTCTTGGCCTGCTCCGTCTCACCTTCTTCTTCAAGAAGACGAATTTTTTCAGTTAATTCTTTTCGTTGTTTTTGAATGTTGTCTTGTTCACAGCGCCGGGCGAGTCCGATAGCTTCGATAGTTCTATCTGATGAACTCCAGTCCCCGTATAGCTCCTGCACTTTCAGTGAAAGAATCTTTGCATAATTCTCCAAAGAGTGCAAATCATGTTCATGCTCTTTAAATTGTTTTGAGCCTAATTTTTCTACTATCTCATAGACTTCGCGCCGCTTCTCGCTGTAGAGATACTCTTTACTTATTTTTCTGAGACTAGTTCTAGTCTCTGGATAGAATAAGTTGAGCGCTAGTAGATTATCCTGATAGGCATACTCATCAGGGCCGGACTTTACATCTTTGACTATTTTTCTTTTGAAAGTTTCAGTGGATTTAGCCTTTTTATAACTATTCAGCTTGGAGGACATCGCCCCGTAAGATGTACCTGTAATTTTGGCTAATTCTCCGACATAGTGGTCCTGCTCTACACTATCACCGAGCTCCGAGAGGATTTTAATAAACTTCGAGGTCATCTCTCGCTTGCCCTCGGCACTATTGAGATCAAACTCCCCAGTGTACTTGCTCAATAACCAGTCGAGAGCATATTGTTGGGATTCAACAGCTCTGCTCCAAAGCTTTGCGTCCTTCTTTATCAGATCATCTGGGTCTTTGCCGGAAGGGATGTCTATGACGTACAAACTAACATCGACTCCCTGAGAGAGGGTTATCGCCCGTTCCGTAGCTCTGATTCCAGCATCATCCTGATCGAAAGCCAGCCGAACCTCCTTGGCTAGACGGCTCAGAGCCGTTAGTTGCTGTATTGTTAGGGCAGTACCAGCAGTAGCGACGACATTTTTAACACCAGCTTGATGAGAGGATATTACATCTAAGTTACCCTCGACCATCACTGAATATTGTTTGTCTCGAATAGCCTCTTTTGCTAGATGTAGACCAAAAACGTGTCTACTCTTGTCATAGACCAATGTCTGAGGCGTATTTATGTACTTTGGTGCCTTTGGATTATCATCTCTAAGTATCCTAGCAGTGAAACCTATAATTTGACCTTCTCGGTCAGCAAGTGGCACCATGATGCGACCACGAAACATATCATTTAGGCTACCTTTGTATGACGATACCAGGCCTGAAGCTTTAATCTCTGACTCTTCGAAGCCCTTTTTCTTCAGAAAATCTAACAGTACCCGCCCTTTATTTGGGGCGTAACCTAGGCGAAAATCACTGATTGTCTGCTTGTTAAATTGTCTCTTTTTAACTACATAATCGAGAGCTAATGGATTTTTGACTAATGTTTTTTGATAATATTGGACTGATAAATCTAGAATTCCGTAGATCTTTTTCTTCAGCGCTGTTGTCTTACCGCCATCACCGTATTGTTGGATTTCAACACCAGCTTTTCTGGCCAAGATATTCAGTGCCTCTCTAAAGTCGACACCTTCCATCTCCATGACAAAACTGAAGATGTCACCACCTTTATTCGACGAGAAATCGTGCCATATCTGCTTTTCCGGACTAACTATGAAACTGGGTGTTTTCTCGCTGGTGAATGGTGAGAGACCCTTGAAATTCCGTCCAGCTCTTTTAAGCTCCAAATACTGTCCGACTACGTCTTCGACACTTAATCTACTCTTCACTTCCTCTTTAGCATCCATGTCTATAGTCTACGTCGTTAGTGTCAAAGAGAAAAGATAAGCAAAATAACTTTGGCTAAGGTCTACGAAGACTTTATACTTATGTTTATGCAACCTAATCAACCGCAACAGCCAATTCAGCCCATCTATACTCAATCGGCGATACAACCTACTGGTGGTGGCTGGTCCAAAAAACAGAAAATCATCATGCTATCGACTGGAGTATTTGTTGTCATAATGCTGTTAATTATGCTCCTAACGGCTATTTTCAGTAGCTCACAAAGCCCAACACAAGTTACCCTGACCACGGTTGATGCTCGAAATACCGGAATTCTTGCTCTAATCGATCAATTTGAGTCTAACCTCCGTACAGCTTCGAGCCAGTCATTTACATCTCAAGCAAAAATTCTGATTGCTAGTGATAATTTATCAATTTCTGACTATCTAGCTAAACAATATTCAGGCGCCCCTAGTAAAAAGCAAATGGCTGAATTGAATTTTACCAATATTGCCAGTGAGCTGGAAAAGGCTACTACGCAGAGTGATTTCGATCAAGTATTCGTCGATACCATCAAATATGAAATCGATAACAACAAAAAACTCTTAGAAAACATTGCGTCCGAGAGTCTGAACGATGTCTTGGAACCGATTGTCACTACTTCTATTGATAATGACAGCAGCCTACTAGACTAAATCTTCTATCTGACAGCGTAAGTCTTCATCTAAACTTTTAAAAACCAAATCATAGGAATGATTTATCAGGTCGAAAACTTCCTGGTTGTCTAGTTGTCCTGACAAAACGACCGTATTCCAGTGCTTTTTGTTCAAGTGATAACCTGGTAGCACTGATTCATATTTATCCCTCAGCGTCTCGGCAAGTTGTGGATCACATTTTAGACTAATCCGCAGTGGGCTACTCCCCTCGGCAACGATGGCAAACATCTTATCACCGACTTTGTAAACAGCGGTAGTCTTGTCGAATGGATAATCGAGTTTCGCACCAGGCTTCGACAATAAGTATTTTTCAGTCTCTTCATGAGTCATAAATAATAAGTATAGAGTATCAAATATTGAACATGAAGCATGTGGTGTATGTTCTTATAAAATTCTCAATGACGAATTATATAATTAATTATATAATTCTTGCTGTTTACATCTGTTAATATAGCTATGAACAGTTCAATATGCTCTGAAAATTATTTTGTCACTACTTTTGTTGTAGCAAACATTTGAAGGTAAATTTGTTTTGTACTTGATAGTTCATAGCTGATACTCAATACTCATCTGCAATGGTTTATATACTTTTCGTTATCGGTTTCTTCGGATTAATCTATGGAGCCGAGTGGCTTATTGATGGAGCTTCGGCACTGGCCAAAAAAACTGGTGTATCAGGACTGGTCATCGGACTAACAATAGTTGCTTTTGGGACTAGTTTACCGGAGTTAATCGTCAGTATTTTTGCTATAAACAGTGGTGCTCCGGCACTGGCTATTGGAAATATTATCGGTAGCAACGTAGCTAACACTTTACTTGTTCTAGGCGTGATAGCCGTGATGACACCAATCTATGTTCGACGTGTTGTTGTTTGGCGCGAAATATTATTTAGCTTAGCGGCTATCTTGATGCTGGGTGTGTTGGTGGCCGATGTTTTTCTAGCCGGTGGAGATGATGCCTTCGTGGGGCTTAGTCGCGTAGACGGAGTAGTACTGATATCGTATTTTTTAATTTTTCTATACTACACTTTCGGCAAGACCTGGTTCCCTGTCGAATCAGAAACTAATCCGGCTGTTGAAAAACCCGAACACCATACTTCTGATGTCCCCAACACGATAGTTAAGATTATCGGCGGTTCGTTAGCGCTATATTTCGGTGGTAGGTGGATTGTCAATGGAGCTATTGAGATTGCAGATTTGCTGAGTCTGAGTGAAGGCTTCATCGGTCTGACCATCGTCGCTATCGGTACCAGTCTACCAGAGTTGGCGGCCTCGATAACTGCTGTCAGAAAGAAAAAGGAAGATATTGCTATTGGTAATGTTATCGGATCAAATTTATTCAACATTTTGTGGATACTTGGTCTGGCCGCTACCATGCAACCACTGCCCTTCTCAAATGAGCAATTATCAGATGTAATGATAGCCATTGCCGTAGCATTAATATTGCTATTTACTCTGACTATTGGCAAACATAAACATCAAATCAGTCGCTCTGAAGGTGCGATGTTCCTAGTACTATATGCTGGCTACCTTATCTTCGTCTTCACTCGCAGCATTGGAGTCTTCTAGGTATTTTGGTAATTTTCTCAGATAATAGCCCAGCTCTTGTATAGAACCACGGATGTCTTCTAGTGCTCTGTGCTGATCCGGTTTTCTGAACTCCTGACCATATTTTCCCTGCATCCAGATTTTGAAGGACGTTACATCTAGCATGCGATAATGTAGCAATGTCTCGACGCGAGGCCACCAAGTACGGATAAACTTACGATCTTGATGAATCGAGTTACCAGATAAAATGGCTAGCTGATCGAAATTATCTTGGATTAGTTTGGCAATCTCTTGCTCGACCTGCGACTCAGGTTTACCGGTAGAAATCCTAGCTAGAAGTCCGCTCTTTTGGGTCATATCATAGACGCTGCCCTTCTTAACCCGCTTGCCATTTGAATACTCATACCAATCCGATTGTTTCAGACGTTCTAGCGTCGATGGCTCTTGAAAAATAACAGCCTCATAAGTTGCCAGCTCATTGAAGTCAAAATCGGTCACTATCAGACCGACCTCAAGTATTCGGTCTTTCACTGGATTCAGGCCAGTCATCTCTAGATCCATCCACAATAATTTATTTGGTTGGTTGTTGCTAATCTTTTGCTCCTTCGAAACTTAAGCTAGTTGAGTTTATGCAGTACCTCTGACCATTCGGTGTCGGACCATCATCGAACAAGTGCCCCAGATGTCCTTTGCAATTTGAACAAACTATTTCTGTGCGAATCATATTGTGAGTTTTATCCTCTCGCAAATCAACAGCGGCTTCATCGATGACATCGTTAAAACTTGGCCAACCACTACCGGAATCATACTTGTTGTCTGATGAAAATAACGTTGCATGACAAGCGGCGCATTTATAAACTCCAGTTTCGCTACTGTGCAAAAGTGAACCCTTAAATGGATCGTCGGTATCCTTTTCCCTGAGTACCTTGTATTGCTGGCTGGTCAGTGTTTTTTTCCAATATTCATCGTTCTTGTCTTTCATGGTTACCCTCTATTATACAAAGATAGCGCCAATTATGCTTATATCGCAGAAGAATCAGGATTGAGTTGCCCAATCGTTTGAGCCCAATTAAGTCGCTCTAGAACTCGCTGATGAACATCGGCTGGGGCCTTGCTGGTCACATAATTAGTGTTCAGTGTCGATATGATTCCATAGGTCAGCGAAAAATTAGGTTTTTGAAGGCCCATTGCCTCGGCTTGTACAAGGCAATCATCACCAAATTCACTACATTTGAGCCCAGCATCAAGCCATCTACTAATATCGGAACTTTCGTCCAGCTTAACACCGAGATCTAGCGCTGCACCTCGACGTACCTCTTCGCTATCCTGTTGATCAAACATAAAATTACCTATAGAGTACATTATCAGTTTGTCTTTATAGACCTCTGTATTTTGTATCCAATGCGGATGAGTGGCTACTACCATGTCCGCTCCATGGTCTATCATCGCCCAGTAAGTATCGGTCTTGAATTCATCAGCGCTGGCTACGTACTCCTGACCCATCTGCGAAGTAACTATTGTCAGAAAATACTTAGCATATTTCTTGATAACATCGAGCTCATCAGCTGTTGGCAATTTAAAGACATTGTGAAAGCCACACATCGCAATTGGGAAATCTTTTTCTAGCGAGGCACCGCTATCATAATTCACTTTCATGGGTACACTCACCACTTCACAGAGTTGTTGTTTGACGCTGTTTTCGTAGTGGCCGTAGTGTTGCAATCCATATTCTTCAAGATGATTACGAGTTTCATCTAGGCCCACCTGACCACCCATGTTGTCAGTGTGATTATTCGCTAGGCTGAAAACATCGAACCATTTCGAGGCTTCATCTAGAAATTCTGGTCGACAATTGAATGTCAGAGTCGCTTCTTGCTCAGCGGAGGTCAAACTGTTATTGGTAATCGGACATTCCATGTGTGCTAGCCAAGCATCATAATCTTCGCGGTTCAGCGTATCCAGACCAGAGAAAGGATAGGCATATCCCAACTCGCTAGTTTTCGAGGCATCGCGGATATACCTGCCCCAGAAAACTTCCCCCATCAGCAGTAACCTACTCTCGGCCGA
>Ga0075530_1000874_pt1 | contig 14343 bp, 13 predicted proteins | sample NGEPerD_2_FD_75101 | JGI IMG/M metagenome (GOLD analysis project Ga0075530, IMG submission 75101) | Arctic peat soil microbial communities from the Barrow Environmental Observatory site, Barrow, Alaska, USA - NGEE PermafrostL1-D | ecosystem: Environmental > Terrestrial > Soil > Wetlands > Peat ...
AGCGCACGGAGAAGCTGCCGCCCTCACGGCCGCTGGCCGAGCTCGACCGGGCGCTGCCGACCAGCCCGACCCAGGACCTGGCCGCGGTCCACCGCGCCGTCTCGCAGATGAAGCGCCGCCTGGCGACGCTCGGCCACGAGCAGCGCGGGCGGCGCAAGGGGCGGACGGTCGACGTGCGGCGGACGATGCGCGCCTCGCTGGAGACCGGCGGCGTGCCGATGCACCTGCGCTACCGGCCGAAGCGCCCGCGGCGGCCCGAGATCTACGTCCTCTGCGACGTCTCGACCTCGGTCACCTCGGCCAGCGTCTTCTTCCTCTCCGTCCTGCACGCGCTGCACGACTCGTTCCGCAAACTGCGCAGCTTCGTCTTCATCGAGCGGATCTCCGAGGTGACCGAGGTCTTCGAGCACGAGCGTGACTTCCGCGAGATCGCCCGCCGCATCTCCAGCGAGGGCGGCGTCGCCGACGTCTCCGGCTACACCGACTACGGCCGCGTCTGGCTCGAGTTCCTGACCGAGATCTCCGACGACCTCGACCCGCGCTCGACCGTGATCGTGCTCGGCGACGCCCGCACCAACGGGCGCGAGCCCCACGCCGAGGTCTTCGCCCAGGTGGCCGAGCGGGCCGGCCGCCTCTTCTGGCTCAACCCCGAGCCGAGGCTCTACTGGAACTACGGCGACTCGGTGATGGCCGCCTACGAGCGCCACTGCGACGGCGCCTTCGAGTGCTGGACCACCCGCCACCTGGAGAACTTCGTCAACGTGATCGCCGGCGGCGTCCCCGCGGCGGACTGAGGCAGCTTCCGCCGCTGCGTCGGTGACGGCCGTGAGTCCCATCCGGTCGCCTTACGCGGTAAGCGCGGGAGCCAGATCCTCCGCCGACGTCTCGCTCTCGGATCTACGGCCTGCGGAAACGCCGTCACGATCGACTGTCAACAAGATGTCCCTCAGTGAGTCAACGATGCCTGGGTGCAGGGCCCGAATGCGAGCCCAAGCCATCCAATCGAGTTCAATGCAGCGCCCATCGGCGCCTCTGACAAGAAGTATCACCCGCCGACGCTAGAAAGCGCCGACGCGCGTGTGGCGCGCAGAATCAGAGAATTGCGCGACACCCTTGTGCCGGAACCCGCGTCACCGACGAGTACCCCGGTTCCGCCTCAAGCCCTGAGCTCCGCTAGCGCGGGGCCCAGGCGTCGGGGGAGCCGCTCAGCTCGGCGACTATGGGCGGCAGGTCGCCGCTGACCAGTTCGGCGAGGGTGACGTGCTCGAGCACGGCGCGGAGGTTGGCGCGGACGGCGATCCAGACCTCCTGCAGGTGGGCGGCGTGGCCGCGGTACTCGATCGACTCCGGCGGGGCCGACTGGACGTGGGCGATCGGGCCCTCGACCGCGCGGACGATGTCGGCGATCGTGATCGTGTCGGCCGGCTTGGCCAGCCAGTAACCGCCCCTGGCGCCGCGGCGGGCGCGGACGATGCCGTGGTGCTTGAGCTCCAGCAGAATGTGCTCCAGAAACTGCAACGGAATGTCCTGAGCCTCGGCCAGCCGCTCCCCCTTGATCGGCCCGTCTTTCTCAGCCGCCAACTCGGCCGCCGCCCGCACCGCGTAGTCCGCCTTCGCCGAGACCCTCATGGATCAAGCGTATTCCCCACGAGTGCCGGGGCGCCGATCATCCGATCTCCTCGGGCACGAGCTCGTCGGAGCGGTCGTGCGGCGGCCCCTCCCCTTCCTTGGCTTCGCGTTCGGCGCGGCGGGCGCCCCACCAGCGCGGGAACCAGATCAAGAGGCCGAGGCCGACGCCGGCCACGGCGGCGGCGATCGGCCAGACGAGCGGATCGCCCTTCTGCACGGTGATCACGCCCGAGGCGACGAGGACGACGCCGAGCGCGGTGCGCAGAAAGCCGACCGGCGCCCGCGCCGCGAAGTGCGAGCCGACGATCACGCCGGGGATCGAGCCGAGCAGGATGTTGCCGGCGAGGACGAAGTCGACATTGCCGCCGACCCAGTGGGCGATGCCCGCCGCCCAGAGCAGGATCGCCGCGTGGAAGACGTCGGTGCCGACGACCTTGCGCGGCGCCAGCCGGAAGACCGAGATCAGCAGGATCGCGATCACCGTGCCCGAGCCGGCCGAGGTGATGCCGATGACGAAGCCGGTGGTGGCGCCGATCGCCACCGCGGCGATCTTGTGGCGGCGCTTCAGCTCGAAGTCCTCGCGCTCCTCGATCAGGTTGCTGAGAATCAGCGCCCGCGCCAGGGTGATGAAGCCGACCATCAGCAGGGTCCCGCCGAGCAGCGCGTAGACGAGCGAGTCGAGCTTCTCTTCGCCGACCTTGCTCTGCAGGATCGAGATCGCCCAGACGCCGGCGATCGAGGCGGGGACGCTGCCGGCGGCGAGCCAGAGCGCGAGGCCCATCTTGACGGTGCCCATGCGCAGGTGTCGCCAGCCGCCGACCGTCTTCGTCACCGCGGCATAGAAGATGTCGGTGCCGATCGCGGTCACCGGCTTGACCCCGAAGAGCAGGATCAGCAGCGGCGTCATCAGGGTGCCGCCACCCATCCCGGTCATGCCGACCATGGCGCCGATGCCGAAGCCGAAAATGATGATTGCCGGGTTCATTCAGGGACCGCGCCAACCGCTTATCGACTTTCTTGACCTTCTAAGTCAGAAGCGCGGAGTGCGCCAGGATAGCAACGTGAGCGCGGAAACTGGGCAATTCGCCGCCGGTCCGCCGTCGCCTGCCGCCGGCGAAGCGCCGGGCGCCGCGGTCTCGATCCGCGGGCTGGGTCATTCCTACGGCAAGCTGGAGGCGATCGAACGGCTCGACCTGGAGCTGCCGGCGCACGGCGTGCTCGGCCTGGTCGGCCCCTCGGGCTGCGGCAAGTCGACGCTGCTCGAGCTGATCGCCGGCCTGCAGCAGCCGAGCACGGGAGAGATCGAGGTGGGCGGAGTCGGCGATCCGGCCGAGCGCCTCGCGGGCTGCGCCTTCATGCCCCAGCGCGACATGCTGCTGCCCTGGCTCGCCGCGATCGACAACGCGGCGCTGGCCCTGCGCAATCGCGGCGTCCGCCGCGGCGCCGCGCGGGCCGAGGCGGGGCGGCTGTTCAAGCGCTTCGGCCTGGCCGGCTTCGAGCGCGCCCGGCCGGCCGAGCTCTCGGGCGGGATGCGCCAACGAGTCGCCTTCCTGCGCACGCTCGTCGCCGGCAAGCCGGTGCTGGCCCTGGACGAGCCCTTCGCCTCGCTCGACGCGATCACCCGCGCCGAGATGCAGGCCTGGCTCGCCGCGGCGCTGGCGGCCGACCCGCGCACCGTCGTCCTCGTCAGCCACGACGTCGAGGAGGCGCTCTACCTCTCCGACCGGGTCGCGGTGCTCTCGGCGCGGCCGGCGCGCGTGGTCGGGCAGCTGAGCGCCCCGGTGCCGCGCGCGTATGACCGCGACGCCGCGGTCACCGACCCGGCCTTCGTCGCGGTGCGCGAGCGAGCGATGCACGCCCTGCGGGACGGCGCAGTGGGATGCGCCGGATGAGCCGCTGGGCGCTCCCCGCGCTGGTCCTCGCGACGCTGATCGGCCTCTGGCAGGTCGCCGCCAGCAGCGGCGTGCTCGCAAGCGTGCTCAATCTCGAAGCCTTCCTCGTCCCCTCCCCCGCCGAAATCGCCTCGGCGCTATGGGAGAACCGCTCGCTGCTCGCCGAAAACGCCTGGGTCACGATGCAGGAGATCCTGCTCGGCTTCCTCTGCGGGCTCGTCGCCGGCCTCTCCTTCGCCGTCGGGCTGCGCCTCTCCGAGACCCTGCGGCGCGCCTTCTACCCGCTGATGGTCGCCTCGCAGGCGATCCCGATCCTCGTCATCGCGCCGATCCTGGTCGTCTGGTTCGGCTTCGGCATCGGCCCCAAGCTGGCGGTCGTGGCGCTGCTCTGCTTCTTCCCGATCGCGGTCAACACCGCCGACGGGCTGCGCTCGGTCGACCCCGAGGCGAGCAAGATGATGCGCACGCTCGACGCCTCCCGCTGGCAGGTTATGAAGCGGGTGGAAGCGCCGACGGCGCTGCCCTTCGTCTTCAGCGGCGCCAGGATCGCCGCCGCATTTGCGCCGATCGGCGCCGTCTTCGGCGAGTGGGTCGGCGCCGACTCCGGTCTCGGCCACCTGATCCTGCAGGACAACGCGCAGCTGGAGACGGCGCGGCTGTTCGCCGCGGCCGCCGTCCTGGCCGCGATCGCGCTCGGACTGTTCGGGCTGCTGGCACTCGCAGAGCGCCGCATCGTCACTTGGCGATAGAAAAGAGGGATGAAACCCAGCAGAGCCCCTCTCAAAATGATCGCGGCCCGGATGAGGCCGAATGACACTGCGCGGATACGGCCCCTCCCCGACGTCCCGCGTAGCGCTACTACGCGGGAGTCGTCTCGTGTCCGTCCCGCTTGGTCAACGACCTCCCCGGTCTCGCGCTCATTTTGTTCGGGTCTCTTGCGAGTGCCGACACTCACCGTCCTCCTACTAGTTCTTGCCCTGGCCCTGGCCGCGTGCGGCGAGAAGAGCGAGGACACGACCGGGGCGGCGGCCGAGCCGTTCAGCCTGATGCTCGACTTCTATCCCAACCCCGATCACGCCGGCATATACATGGCGCAGAAGCTCGGCTACTTCGCCGACGCCGGGCTCGACCTCTCGATCCACACCCCTTCCGATCCGGCGGCGCCGATCAAGCAGGTCGCCGCCGGCCGCACCGACCTGGCGATCTCCTATGAGCCCGAGGTGCTGCTGGCGCGCGAACAGGGACTCGACGTGGTCGCCGTCGGCGCGGTCGTCGACCGCCCCCTGACCTCGCTGATCTGGCTGAAGAAGTCGGGGATCGGCGGCGTCGCCGGCCTGCGCGGCAAGACGATCGCCACCGCCGGCATCCCCTACCAGGACGCATACCTGGAGACGATCCTCGCCCGCGCCGATCTGACCCCGGACGACGTGAAGACGGTCAACGTCGGTTACGGACTGCTGCCGGCGCTGGTCGGCGGCCGGGCCCAGGCGATGCTGGGCGGCTTCCGCAACGTCGAGGGAGTCGACCTGCGCCTGCGCGGCAAGAACCCCGTCGTCACCCCGGTCGACCGGCTCGGCGTGCCGACCTACGACGAGCTCGTCCTTGTCGCCCGGAGCGACCGGCTCGAAGAGGACGCGGAGGCGACCCGCCTCTTCCTCGGGGCGCTGGCGCGAGGCACCGCAGCCGCCGTCAAGAGCCCCGACGCGACCACCGGCGCACTGCTCGGGGCGAACTCGGACCTCGACCCGAAACTGACCCCGGCCGAGGTCGTCGCCACCCTGCCGCTGCTCTCCACGAGCGGCCGCATGGACCCGGCGAAGTGGACGGCCTTCATCGCCTGGATGAACGAAAACGGGCAGATCACCAACCGCCCGGCCGCCTCCGAGGTGCTCAGCAATGCCTACCTAGCGGGCGAGATTCCCGAGTAGCCGGATGCTTCCGTCGCGCAGCAGGCTCGTCACCTTCTGCGGGGCGAGCGGGCGCGAGAAGAGGTGGCCCTGCGCGTAGTCGCAGCCGAGCCGGCGCAACTCGGCGAGCTGCGCCTCGTTCTCGACCCCCTCGGCGATCGCGTCGAGCGAGAGGGCGCGGGCCATCCCGATAACCGCCTCGACGATCGCCGTCCGCTCCTGTTCGATGCCCAGGCCCTCGACGAAGGAGCGGTCGATCTTGAGCGCGTCGAAGGGGAAGCGGCTGAGGTAGGCGAGTGAGGAGTAGCCGGTGCCGAAGTCGTCGAGGACGAGACAGACGCCGATCTCGCTCAGCTCGTCCAGGGTCGCGGTGGCGCTGATCGAGTCCTCGACCAGGACGCTCTCGGTCACCTCCAGGCGCAGGTTGACCGGATCGAGGCCGGTGCGGGCGAGGATCTCGCGCACCGAATCGGCCAGATCTCGGCGCGCCACCTGCCGCGCCGAGAGGTTGACGGCGATGTCGAGCGGCCGCCGGTCGGGACGCAGGTCGTGCCAGTCGAGCGCCTGGCGGCAGGCGGTCTCCTGCACCCAGCGCCCGATCGACTCGATCAGGCCGCTGTCCTCGGCGATCGGGATGAACTCGCCCGGGTCGAGCAGGCCGCGCTCGGGGTGGTTCCAGCGAACCAGCGCCTCGAGCCCGACGATCTCGCCGCCGGCCGGCGCGATCACCGGTTGGTAGCGCAGCTCGAGCTCGTCGCGGTCGACCGCGTGGCGCAGCTCGCGCTCGGTCTCGAGCCGGCGCACCGCGCGCGCCCGCATCTCGGCGTCGAATACCTCGCAACGGCCGCGGCCGCGCTCCTTCGCCCGGTACATGGCCGCATCGGCATCGCGGATCAACAGCTCGGCGTCAACCGGCTCGCGGCCGGCGGGACGGATGATCGCGATGCCGATGCTGGCGGTGACGAAATGGTCGGCGGCGCCCACCGAGTAGGGCTCCGAGAAGGCGCCCGCCAGCCGGTCGGCGATCACCAGCGCCTCGTCCTCGTCGGTGAGGCGGTCGACGAGGATGCCGAACTCGTCGCCGCCGAAGCGGGCGACGAGATCGCCGGGCCGCAGGTGGGCGCGCAGGCGGGGCGCCACCGCCTGCAGCAGTTCGTCGCCGGCGTGGTGACCGATGCTGTCGTTAATCAGCTTGAAGTGGTCGAGGTCGAGGAAGAAGACGCCGACCGACGAGCCCGAGGCGGCGGCGCGGCGCAGGGCGTCCCGCAGCGAGTCGACGAAGCTGAGCCGGTTGGGCAGGCCGGTCAGCGCATCGTGCAGAACCCGGTGGCGCAGAGCCTCGTCGACGCTGTGGCGCTCCAGCGCGTCGGCCAGCACGTTCGCCGAAGCCTGCACGAAGTAGACGTCCTGAGGGGTGAAGCGGCCCGGCTCGGTGGAGTGGACGTCGAGCACGCCGAAGGGGCGATCCCTGCCGGCGATCGGCACGGCGAGGCTGCTACGCAGCCCCAGCACCCGCAGCGCCGGCGGCATCGAGAAGCGCTGCTCGCTGGACCAGTCGTCGACGATCACGTGCAAGCCCGACTCCAGCGCCGCGCCGGCGTGGGAGTCGCGGGCCGCCGAGGCGCGGCGCTCCACCGCGCTCCCGCGCCCCTCGAGCCCGGCGCGGAGGTGGAGGCGACGCCCGTCGCGGCCCGCCTCCCAGACGCAGGCGGCCTCGACGCCCTCGATCTCGGCCATCAGCGGCGCCGCCTGCTTGGCCAGCCTCACCGGGTCGCCGTCCTGCAAGGCGTGGCGGCCCAGCCGCGCCACCGCGGCCTGCTGGGCTGCCGCCCGGCGCAGCTCCTGCTCGGCGATCTTGCGCCCGGTGATGTCGTAGAGGACGCCGTGCCAGATCTGAGTTCCCTCCCCGTCGGGCTCGAGCACCGCCTCGTCGAGGATCCAGATGAGAGCGCCGTCGCGAGTGATCATCCGGTAGTCGATCGGCGGGCCGCCGCCGTCGCCGGCCTTGCGGGCCTCCTGCTCGAGCACCCGCTCGCGGTCGTCGGAGTGAATCCGCTGCATCCAGAGCCCGGGGTCGGCCATCCACTCCTCAGGGCTGTAGCCGAGGATCTCCTCGACCTGCGGGCTGACGTAGCGCCAGCGCCTCGGCTCCCCCATCTCGCAAGAGTAGAAAATCGCCGGCAGGCGCTCGACCAGGCGGCGGTAGTCGTCGCCCGCGGAGGAGATCTCGTCGAGGAACTCCGTAACCCGCTCTTCGGGCCAGCCGTGATCCCGTCCCGCGTCGTCCATATTGGCCTATCGGCAACACACGCGGTTTCTTGAAACCTTAGCCTCGCTCCACCGATCGCGGTGGATTGAGGCGGGGGCCCATCGGCGGGCGGGTCAGCGGCCCAGCAGGTGCACGTCGACCAGGAAGGAGCGGCTCGCCACGACCTTCGGCTGACGTTTCCGGCGCGGCAGCAACTGTCCCTGCGAGTTCTTCGCCACCGCCCTCACAGCGCGGACCGCCGCAACCGTCGCGGCCCCCGCCAGGACTCCGCCGACAGCCGCTATCGCCGCGGTGCGGGCCTCACCGCGAAGGGCAAGCCCACCGGGCTGGTCATGTGTCAGGACTCGGACGCGAACCGGCTCAAGCTCGAACTCACTCACCCGATCGACTGTAGCGATGCGATCAGCGCAATCCAGCCACGAAGCCGGAACTTGCGCCCTTAAGAGCCGCCGATCGCCTTCTCGTAGATGCGGTACTTCTTGACCACCTTGCCCCCCATTCCTTCCACCGCGCGGTTCATCGCCTTGTTGGTCTCCAGGATCCAGCCGATGTCGCCGCCTTCGATCATGCCCGGCCTGCTCGCGGTCTCGAGGTGCTTGAGGTAGAGGCCGGCGGCGACGCCGGTGTGGTGGTGCTCTCGCTTGACTCCGAGGGCGAAGACGCGCAGGCGGTCGATCCGGCGCTTGCCGAGCAGGAAGCGGAGCCAGCCGAAGGGCAGCAGGCGCCCGCCCATCTTCGCCATGACCTGATTGATGTCGGGCAGGGTCAGCGCCGCGCCGATCGCCTCGCCGTCCTTCTCGGCGATGTAGGCCCAGTCCACATCGATCACCTGCTTGAGCGTCTTGGCGTGGAACTCGATCTCGGCGTCGGTCGCCGGGACGAAGCCCCAGTTGTCGGACCAGGCGTCGTTGTAGACCTGGCTGAAGTGGCGCATCTCCTCGGCCAGGTTGCGCATGCTGATCTTGCGGATCGTGACCCCTTCGTCGTGCAGCGCCTTCTCCGCCGCGGCGTGGATCGCCGGGTCGAAGCGATCGCCCTGCTTGAGGCTGCCCAGCTCCAGTTCCCACATCAACAGGTCCATCGCCCTGCCGAAGCCGTGCGCCTGGAGCAGGTCCCTGTAATAGGGCGGGTGCCAGTTCTCAAGGATCATCGGCGCCAGCTCGTGGCCCGCGATCAGGATCCCGACCTCGTCGTTGGTGGTGAAGTCCATCGGGCCGAGGATGCGGGAGCGGCCACGGGCCGCGGCCCACTCGGTGGCGGCGTCGAGCAGGGCCGCGGCGACCGCTGGGTCATCGACCGTCTCGAAGAAACCGAACATCGCGTCGCTGCCGCCCTGGGTCTCGTCCCAGAGCTCATCGATCTGGGCCGTGATCCGGCCGACCGGCTCGCCGTCGCGTTCGGCGATCAGGTACTCCGCCTCGCCGTGCTCGAACCAGGGGTTCTTCTTGCGGTCGAGGAACTGCATCCGCTCGAAGATCAGCGGCGGCACCCACTGCGGGCTCTCGCGATGGAGCCGGAAGGGGACCTTGACGAAGCGCTTCAGCTCGCGCCGGGTGCGAACGGGCCGGATGGAAACGCTTGCCACTGGGCGCGGAACCTACACTCTGGGCGATGAGCACGCGGCGACCGAGCGCGCATATCTTGTTTCTCGCGCAGTGTTTCTCGCGCAGCGCACGAAAGGCGGCCCCCTGAGATGAGCGAGACAGCCAAGTCCCCGGTCGACGTCTTCGAGAAGGCCCGCAGCCACGAGCGGCTCGAGCAGCTCGAAGCGGCCAAGCAGCACGACCTCCTCCCCTACTTCCGCCTGCTCACCTCGGAGGCCGGCCCGGTGGTGGATATGGAGGGTCGCGAAACGATCATGCTGGGCTCCAACAACTACCTCGGCCTGACCGGCGAGGTGCGGGTCAAGCAGGCGGCGCGGGACGCGCTCGAGACCTACGGCACCGGCGTCACCGGCTCGCGGCTGCTGAACGGGACGACGCCGCTGCACGTCGAACTCGAGCGCGAGCTGGCCGAGTGGATGGGGACCGAGGAGGCGATCGTCTACACCACCGGCTACCAGGCGAACCTCGGCTGCATCGGGACCATCCTGGAGCCCGGCGACACGGTGATCTGCGACTCCGGCGACCACGCCTCGATCCTCGACGGCTGCAGGCTCTCCGGGGCGAAGCTGCGCCCCTTCCGTCACAACCGCATGGACAAGCTGGAGAAGATGCTGCAGCGGGCGGGCGCCGACGGCGGCGGCGTGCTCGTCGTCGTCGACGGCGTCTTCTCGATGGAGGGCGACGTCTGCGACCTGCCGCGGATCGTCGAGCTCTGCCGCGAGCACGGCGCGCGGCTGATGGTCGACGAGGCGCACGGGGCCGGCGTGCTCGGCGCCCGCGGCGCCGGCGCGAGCGAGCTCTTCGGGCTCGAGCACGAGGTCGACCTGCGGATGGGGACCTTCTCCAAGAGCCTCGCCTCCTGCGGCGGCTTCATCGCCGGCCCCGCCGACGTGATCGAGTACCTGCGGATCGCCTCGCGCTCCTTCATCTTCAGCGCCTCGGCGGTGCCGGCGGCGGTCGGCGCGGCGCTGGCGGCGCTGCGCGTGATCCGCAGCGATGGTCCGCAACTGTTCGAGGCGCTGCTCGGCAACGCCTCCTACCTGCGCGAGGGGCTGCGGGAACTGGGCCTAAAGCTGATCGAGCCCGGCGCCCTGCCCGACGGCACGGTGGCGACGACCCCGGTGGTGCCGGTGATGGTCGGCGACGACTGGCAGGCGGTGCTGCTCTGGAAGGCCCTCTTCGACGCCGGTGTCTACACCAACGTCGCGATCCACCCGGCGGTGCCGCCGGGCGGCGCCCTGCTGCGGACCAGCCTGATGGCGACCCACGAGCGTGCCCACCTCGACCGGGCGCTGGAGACGATCTCCCGCACCATTGAGGACTTCCCTGAGCTTCCGCGTACATGAGCGGCTATGCATACCCCCGCGGGGGTAGTTTCCGCCTTGTCCGATTCGGGATAAGGCGGAGGCAGGGAGAAAAAGGTGCTCTTAGCGGACGGGCCGGCGCCACTTGGCCGACCGCGGGTTGACGCTCGCCGCCCCCAGCACGTAGCTTGATCACGCGCCGCGCATCCGGGCAAGGAGGACGCGGTGGCAACAGTTCAACTCAACCGAGCCGGGCACAGTCCGGCCGGTGCATGAGACCAGTCATGATCCCCTACAGGGAGGAGTCCCAGTGGAAGCTGTATCGATCGCCCCTGCTTTGACGACCGCAACCGCGGCCCAGGCGCCGCAGCACATGCAGGCACTGGCTCGCGCCAACCGGGTGCGGCTTGCAAGAGCGGAACTGAAGCGATCGGTCGGGCGGGGTGAGGTCGACGTTTCGGAGGTGATCCACGACTGCCCCTGGGAGACCGAGAGCATGACCCTGGCGGAGCTGCTGACCAGCCAGCGCCGCTGGGGCCGCACCCGCGCCCGCAAGCTTCTGCAGACGCTCGCCCTGAGCGAGAACAAGCGGATCGGCAGCCTGACCCCGCGCCAGCGGGCCCTGCTGACCTCCGCGCTCAGCCCGCGGTCGTCCCGGGATGCCGTCCTGGTGTAGGGGACGATCCGGCAGGGGTTCCACTTAACTTTTCCCGAAGACAGCTGTCAGCTGTCCGCGAGCGCGACCGCGGAAAAAGTACAAGACGTTCCACCCCTGCCGGATCGTCCCTTCTCGAGCCCGGTCAGCCCCTGAGACCGCCGGCCTTGAAGGAGAGGCCGCCGGAGGCCTTTTGAAAGGCGCGGCGTAAGGCGTAGAAGGATGCTGCGAAGGCAACGGCGCCGACTGCCAGGCAGACGGCGAGGATCAGGCCGGCGAGGTAAAAGAGGCCGCCGGTGACGAGGACAAAGACGACTCCCGCGAGCAGGGTCGTGTGCGAGCGGTAGCCGGCGAAGTGCTCGCGGGCGGAAACCTCGAGGCCGCCGAGGCCGGCGAGGACGACGCCGACGCCGATCGCGGTCGGGCTCCTGCTCACGACTCCGATCACCAGCGTGACGATTCCGGCGAGCACAGTCAGCTCGGCCAGCGGGAACGACCCCCACGGGGCGGGCGGGCGGTCGTCGGTCTTTCGTCTATCGCTCAACGGCCGCAAGCCGCCCGGATAACGGGCATCCGGAAGAGACCCTGACCCGCCACCAGCCCATCAGCATGCCGAGGGGACCGAGGCGGGGGCGGGAATGCCAGTGGCCGCAGCCGGGCTCGCCGATGTCGGCGCGCGAAATCTGCAGCCACTTGTGCTCGGCGGGCGAGGCGAGCATGCGCTCAAGCAGCTCGCGGTTGCCGGTCTCGAGCTCGGCCTGCTCCCGCAGCCGGCGACGCGCTTCGCCGATCCGGGTCGCCAGCGAGTCGCGGACCGCCTCGAGATCGCCCAGGCCGAGTGCCCGCGGCTCGCTCGATACCGCCGGGACCGCGACATCGATCCGCAGACGCGGGAAAGCGGCGGCGAAGTGCGAGCCGAGCTGCGCTTCGAGGCGCCCGATCTGACGCCGCAGCTCCGCCCTGGCAAGCCGCTCGTCGCCATCTACGCGAAGCGCCGTGCGTGTCTCTCTTTCGAGCAGGTCCGGCATAGCCCGCTTACGAGTGTAAATCAAGCATTTGCCACAAAGGGCATCACGTGTTAAGTGCTGGCAGTCGCGTGACCAAGCAGATCAAGGACGCAGGGAGTGTGTGGCGTGCTCTTCTGCACGCGAGCGACCGAGGACGCCGATATGCGCAGTGTCACGCGGCTGCCAGCGTCGCCGCGACCATCCAGAGCGCCTCCTCGACGGCGATCTGGGGGACGCCGTCGACCTGAACCGCGGCGACTGCGACGTGGCGGGTTCCGCGCCCGACCTCACGGCCCTCGCCGGTGGCGCCGAAGAGCAGCCCGACCGGGCCTCGCTCGTCGGCGATCATCAGGGTCCCCTGGGAGAGCTCCCCCGGCCTGCCCTCCAGCGACTCCCCGGGCGCCGAGCCGCGGATGCAGAGCGCCCCGTCGAGGCGATCGGCGTCGAAGGCGCGCAGCGCGATCCCGGTCTCCACGGTGGCGATCGTCAACGCGTCCGCCGGCAGTCCGCGGGCCTTGAAGGCGCCGTCCTGGAGGCGGTTCAGGGCGAGCTGCTCGACCGGGGTGCGGGTGCGGTCGGGGTCGAGACCGATCTGGCGGAAGAAGACGCGGTAGGCCCAGGGGATCGGCCGTTCGCGCAGGTGGATCGCGTGGGCCCCGTAGAAGCGGTCCGAGGTCTCGTCAAGGCGGCGCTCGACCGGCCTGGGGCTGCGGCCGGGGCGGCCGTCGACCTCGATCCAGGAGATTCCCAGCCCGGGGAACTCGGCGGCCACATGGGGGGCCACCCGGCCGAAGCTGGAAGATGGCTCCCAGCCGAGCTCCGGGTCGGTCGCGCCGGCGTCCACTCAACCGGCCCCCGCGGCGCGAGCAGCCCGCAGCAGCCGCTCGATCCGTTCGCTCAGCTCGCGCGCGCCGAGATTGCCGATTGAGGCGCTCTCCAGCAGCCCGCCGGGGTAGACGTAGGCGAAGGTCGGGCAGCCGCCGATGCGGTAGAGGCCCGCCACGGCGCCGTCGCGGTCATAGCCGACCGGCATCGTCCAGCGGCGGCGGCGAACCAGGTCACGAACGGTTTCGCGATCGTCGTGAATGTCCAGCGAGAGGAAGTTCACGCGTCCACGGTAGCGCGGGTAGACCCGGCTGAAGACGTCCTGCTGCTTGACGCAGTCGCCTCCTCTGCTGAACCAGAAAGAGATCGCCGCGGGCCGGTCGAAGAGGTCGCAGACCCGGATCGCGCCGGAGGTGCGCAGCCGGCAGGCGGGCACGCGGCGGGCATCGGGCGGGCAGGGCAGGCGCGCCGCCGAGCAATCGTCCTGGGCGATGTTGGCGTCGCCTTCCAGCTTGCCGGCGACGGCCGGGACGGCGAACTCGGGCAGGGGCCAGCGCGGCGGCTGCCGGTCGAGCCCCAGCGTGCCACTGCCGTCGTCGCCGACGCCGCGCAGGAGGACGTACGCGACGATCGCGACGAAGAACAGGCCGACGAGGATCGAGTAGCGGTCCCTCATCGCTGCGCCCTCCTCCCGGCAGGGCCCCGGGCCTTCCCCCTCATCCAGCTCCCGGCCTTCTCCCTCCACGAGCCCGCCGCAGCTCCACCGTGGCCCTCGGCCAGCGTCAATGCGGCCGGCAGCGCCACCATCACCCCGAGCAGCGCAACGGTGAGGTCGATAACGGTGACGAAGCCGAAATCGCGCAGCATTCCCACATCGCTGGCGATCAACACGGCGAAGCCGGCGATCGCGGTGACCCCGGATGCCAGCACGGCGGCGCCGGTGCGGGCATAGGCCCCCCGTAGCGCCGCCGCGAGATCACGCCCGGCGCGGCGCTCCTGGTGGAAGCGGGCGGCGAGAATGACGCTGAACTCGGTCGCGATCGCGATCGTCAGCGCCCCGAGCGCCGCCGACATCGGGTTGAGCGGAATCCGAGTGAGCCAGAGCACCAGCGCCGACCAGCCGGTCGCCATCACGATCGGCGCCAGCGGCACCAGGGCGCGGGAGAGTGAGCGGTAGACCAGCAAAAGCACCAGCGCCACGGCGATCAGCCCGGCCAGGGTCAACAGGTAGCGGCTGTCGGAGAGATCCGA